>Ga0182738_1000033_pt1 | contig 310395 bp, 279 predicted proteins | sample eDN5th30CBELigMG_FD_128876 | JGI IMG/M metagenome (GOLD analysis project Ga0182738, IMG submission 128876) | Enriched Miracle-Growth compost microbial communities from Emeryville, California, USA - eDNA 5th pass 30_C BE-Lig MG (version 2)... ...
AGCAAAGCCTCGCATCTGGCGCTGCTGCTGGCCGTCTGGCATCAGTTCGTATTTGAAGGCTTGGAGGCGCTGCATGGCCGGAATTATACTCTTGGCCTATGAGCAATGACAACGACATTAGGTACGGGCGGCACTGCGTTTTTAAGATGCACGTCCACTTGGTCTTCGTGACCAGATACCGCCGCGAGGTATTCACCAGGGAAATCCTCGACGATCTGTGCGGCATCTCGCCAGTGTCTGCACTTCGAGGCGGAACTGGTGGAGTTCGACGGCAAGGATGACCATGTTCACCTGCTGGTGAACTACCCACCGAAGGTGGCGGTCTCGGCACTGGTGAACAGCCTCAAAGGCGTCTCCAGTCGCATGATCCGCAAGAAGAACTACCCGAGCATTCACAAGAAGTTGTGGGGGGTGCCCTATGGTCGCCAAGCTATTTCGCCGGAAGTTGTGGTGGAGCTCCCATTGAAGTCATCCGCCAGTACATCGAACAGCAGCAGACGCCGCGTCGAACGGCAAAAGCAAGGACGGCAACAAAGTCTGCCCTATCCTTCCCCGCCGCCCTGAAGGGCGAGGTGACGCGCAACTGATCAACAGCAGCAGTTTAACGAACTGAACGTATTCCTCTTTAGTCCGAGGCCGGAAGACCAGGTATTTGCTCACCGGTCAATAGTAGCAATCGCTCAAACTGCTCTCAATCTGGGTGATCCAATGCCATTTCAAACAAATTCATGACATCTACAGTACGATCAGCATCCTGCATTCTCATCAAGCGCCCGACATTTTTGCTGACAGCATTTTTCGGACAATCGGCGGTGTTTACCACCGCCCGATAACCGTTTAACATGCATCTATCTCCCCTTGGGATTGCATCAAGATGCAGGAATCTCAGTCGCGCCCTGTTTTCCAAGCCAAGCTGCGCCGGCGAGGCATTTATCTGCTGCCTAATCTCTTCACCACCGGTGCCCTGTTTGCGGGGTTCTATGCCATTGTCCAGGCAATGAATGGGCGCTTCGAGCACTCCGCCGTGGCGATTTTTATCGCGATGGTATTGGATGGACTCGATGGGCGCGTCGCCCGCCTCACCCACACGCAAAGTGAATTTGGCGCGGAATACGACAGCCTTTCCGATATGGTTTCGTTTGGCGCAGCACCCTCCCTCGTAATATACGAATGGGCCCTGAAAGGCATGGGCAAATGGGGCTGGATCGCTGCTTTTATCTATTGCGTCTGCGCCGCCCTGCGCCTTGCACGTTTCAATACCAATATTGGAATTGTGGACAAGCGTTATTTTCAGGGCCTGCCCAGTCCCGCAGCGGCTGCCCTCATTGCCGGACTCATATGGCTCATGCTGGATTTTGACATAGCGGGCACAGATGTCCGATGGCTCGCCTGGTGCATTACCCTGTTCGCAGGCCTGACCATGGTGAGCGATATTCCCTACTACAGCGGCAAGGAAATCAATCTGCGCAAGTCAGTGCCATTCATCACTGCCCTGTTGTTGGCGCTGTTCTTTTTTGCATTGATTCCGAGTCATCCACCGGTCGTGCTGTTCTGCCTGTTTTTTCTGTATGCCTTGTCGGGTTATGGCATGTGGATTTGGCGACGAATGGCCAAAAGAAAAAGAAAGATGATTGAGGGACATCAAGTATGAGGATACCCATGATTACTCCCCTGACGCAACGACCCGCCTGGAAGGCGCTGGAGGCTCACTGCCAGGCAATCAAAGGCATGCATTTGCGTCAGCTTTTCGCTGATGACCCAAAGCGGGGTGAGCGATTTACGGCCGAGGCCGCCGGTTTGTACCTGGACTATTCGAAAAACCGCATCACTGATGAAACGCTTCATCTGCTGGTGCGGCTTGCTGAAGAATGCGGCCTGCGCGAGCGCATTGAAGCCATGTTCAGGGGCGAGGCCATCAATGTAACGGAGCAGCGTGCTGTACTCCACATCGCCTTGCGCGCGCCTCGCAATGAAAAAATCCTCGTCGACGGAAATGACGTTGTACCCGGGGTGCATGCGGTGCTCGACCGTATGGCGGATTTCTCCGACAGGGTACGCAATGGAGACTGGCAGGGGCATACTGGCAAGCGAATTCGCAATATCATCAATATCGGTATCGGCGGCTCCGACCTGGGCCCGGTCATGGCGTATGAAGCGCTGCGCCATTACAGCCTGCACAATCTCAGCTTTCGTTTCATCTCCAATGTTGATGGCACGGATTTCGTGGAGGCTACCCGGGATCTTGATCCAGAAGAAACCTTGTTCATTATCTGCTCCAAGACATTCACGACCACGGAAACGCTGACCAACGCCCACACTGCCCGGCGATGGATGCTGCGGCAGATGAAGGATATGGATGGGGTGCGCAAGCACTTCGTTGCTGTTTCCACCAATGCGGAGGAAGTAGCCAGATTCGGCATCGATACCGCCAACATGTTCGAATTCTGGGACTGGGTAGGTGGGCGCTATTCCATGGATTCCGCGATTGGACTCTCGACCATGATTGCCATCGGCCCAGAGAATTTCCGCGAGATGCTCGCCGGCTTCCACGCAATGGACCAGCACTTCTATTCTGCTCCATTCGACAGGAATCTCCCCGTCCTGATGGGGTTGCTGTCACTCTGGTATAACAATTTCTTTGGCGCGCAGACACTCGCCGTGCTGCCCTACGAGCAATACTTGAAGCGCTTTCCGGCTTACCTCCAGCAATTGACAATGGAGAGCAATGGAAAGCACATCACACTGAACGGCTCCCACGTTGACTACCAGACCTCGCCTATTGTGTGGGGGGAACCCGGTACCAATGGACAGCATTCGTTTTATCAGCTCATCCATCAGGGAACCCGATTGATTCCCTGTGATTTTATCGGCTTCTGCCAGACCCTGAACCCTTTAGGCGATCACCATGAACTCCTCATGGCGAATCTGTTTGCCCAGACCGAGGCACTTGCTTTCGGAAAAACGGAAGATGAAGTCAAAGCCGAAGGTGTCCCGGACTGGCTTTGCCCGCATCGCAGTTTTGAGGGTAATCGCCCCACCAATACGATACTTGCCGAGCGCCTCACACCCCATACCCTTGGCGCCCTTGTCGCTCTCTATGAGCAGAGTGTTTTTACGCAGGGGACAATCTGGCAGATCGATTCGTTCGATCAATGGGGCGTCGAACTCGGCAAAGTGCTCGCACGTCGCATCAAGCAGGAGCTGGAGGATGAAAGCAACGAGCCACTGAAACATGATAGCTCCACCAACGCCCTGATACAGCGATACAACAGGCTGAAACAAAAATAGCCGTGAACATTGGTTCCTGTCAGGAGTCGAAAAGTATAGTTTTCTACAACGTTCCCTGCGCGTCGGCCTCCACTGCAACGGTTAGGGAAGGCCCGTAATATATTCGTATATTCGCACTTTATATATTGACGGGAGACGGGAAGCGCATTGCTCACAGTTCCACGAAATCCCATAACGGGGATTCTGTAATTCACGCAAGATTGCTTTTACGGGAGCATTCTCATGAGCGAACAGACCGATCTGGACCAAATCTGTATCAACACGCTTCGCAGCCTCTCCATCGATCAGGTGGAAAAAGCCCACTCCGGTCATCCCGGTACACCGATGGGCGCAGCTCCTACAGCCTTTTGTCTCTGGCAGCGCTTTCTGCGCTACGATCCGGATAACCCGGATTGGCCCAATCGTGACCGTTTCATACTTTCCGCCGGTCACGCTTCAGCACTGCTCTACAGCCTCCTCTATCTGACAGGAGTAAAGGGAACGAGTCCCTCTTACGAGGGTGAAGACCGGCTGGCGGTGACAATGGATGACCTCAAGACGTTTCGCCAGGCAGGCAGCCGATGTACCGGCCACCCGGAACATGGATGGACTTCAGGAGTGGAAACGACTACGGGACCGCTGGGCCAGGGGGCCGGAAACAGCGTCGGCATGGCGATAGCCGGGCAGTGGCTTGCGGCTACTTACAACCGGCCCGATTTTGAATTGTTCAACCACAACGTTTATGCCTTGTGCAGTGACGGCGACATGATGGAAGGCGTCAGCAGTGAGGCGGCCTCCCTGGCAGGGCATCTCAAGCTTGGAAACCTGTGCTGGATATACGATGATAATCGCATCACGATCGAAGGATCGACCGATCTCACCTTCACGGAAGACGTAGCCGCGCGGTTTTCCGCATACGGGTGGAATGTCGTTCACGTGAATGATGCAAACGGGCTACCGCTCCTGGCTGAAGCTTACGAAGCGTTCCTGCACACCGATGATCGTCCCACGCTGATCATCGTGCACAGCCATATCGGTTATGGGGCGCCGCACAAGCATGACACGCGGGAAGCGCATGGCGAACCGCTGGGGTCTGAAGAAGCCCGTCTCGCCAAGGAATTCTACGGGTGTGACCCTGACAAGCAATTTTATGTGCCGGATGGAGTACGGGAATACTTCCAGACACAGTTCGGTGAGCGCGGCAGAACTGCGCACGCCGCCTGGCGTACACTGTTTGATGCCTATCGGAAGCAGTACCCGGATCTCGCGGAGCAGATCGACCGCATGCAGCAACGCGGCTTGCCGGCAGGCTGGGATAGCGAATTACCGGCTTTCCCCGCGGACGAGAAAGGTATGGCCACCAGGGAGTCATCCGGTAAGGTACTGAATGCCATTGCCGGGAAAATTGCCTGGTTGCTGGGCGGAGCCGCTGATCTCGCGCCTTCCACAAAAACAGAACTGAAAGGGGATTTCTACGGACACTTTCAGCCGCCCGAACAATACGAAAACGCCAGGGGCAACTACCGCGGGCGCAATTTTCATTTCGGCTTACGCGAGCATGCCATGTGCGCTATTGCCAACGGAATGAGTCTATCGAAATTGCGTTCCTATGCGGCGAGCTTTCTCGTATTCAGCGACTACGGGCGGGCCGCGCTCCGACTGAGCGCAATGATGGAGATTCCCATCATCTACATCTGGACCCATGATTCCATCAGCCTGGGAGAGGATGGTCCCACCCATCAGCCCATCGCGCATCTGGCCTCCCTGCGCGCCACCCCCGGTCTGGTTGTTCTGCGGCCAGCGGATGCAAATGAAGTGGTGGAAGCGTGGCGACTGATCATGCAGCTCACTGACCGACCCGTTTGCCTGATACTGACGCGGCAGGCAGTGCCGACCCTCGATCGGAGCCGTTATGCATCCGCGATCGGCCTTGCTCGTGGCGCCTACGTACTGGCCGATGCGGAAGACGGTAGACCGGCTGTGCTGCTGCTGGCGACCGGAAGCGAGGTTGCGCTTTGTGTGGCCGCACACGAGCAGCTCAAGAAAGAAGGAATATCATCACGTGTGATCAGCATGCCCTCATGGGAAGTTTTCGAACATCAAGGCCAGGAATATCGGGACGAAATCCTGCCCCCGGGGGTATTGGCGCGCGTGGCGGTGGAGGAAGCGTCGGGCTTTGGATGGGAGCGCTACACAGGCTTGAGCGGCTGCACCATTGCCATGCATTGCTTCGGCCTGTCCGCGCCGGCAAAAGTTGTTGCGCGGCGCTTCGGATTCGAACCCGGACACGTAGTCGCAGCGGCCAAGGAGCAGATTGCACGGCACAATACGAAGAGTACGAAAAGCGAGAGCAAAAAGGCCGACTGAACTTCGCATGCTCGCGCTCCCGTCGGTGTCAGTTGAAACAGGGGAACGAGAAAAATCTGCTGCTTAAAAAAACAACATGAAAATAAATCCTAACGCCGGAAAACCTGCGCAGCCCGAGATACTGGTGAATGTACCACGGCTTGTCACTGCTTATTACACCCGTATTCCCGACCCGAACCGGCCCGCGGAGCGGGTCGTGTTCGGGACTTCCGGGCATCGTGGCTCCGCACTGGATGGCAGTTTCAATGAATGGCACATTCTCGCCATTACGCAAGCGATCTGCCAATACCGCAAACAACACGATATCAATGGTCCCCTGTTCCTTGGGATCGATACTCATGCGTTGTCGGAACCTGCCTATGCAAGCGCTCTGGAAGTGCTGGCTGCCAATGACGTGGAAGTCATGCTTGCCGCGAACGACGAATATACGCCCACTCCGGCAGTTTCCCACGCCATACTGACTTACAATGAGGGCCGCGCGCATGGGCTGGCAGATGGCATTGTCATCACCCCTTCCCACAACCCCCCTGAGAGCGGGGGATTCAAATACAATCCGCCCCATGGGGGACCGGCTGGAGTCGAAGTCACCTCCTGGATCGAATCCAGATCCAACACCTTCCTCGAAAGGAATCTGGCGGATGTAAAGAGAATGTCTTTCGAGAAAGCGTTGCATGCGGATACTACCCATCGGCACGACTTTCTCAACAGTTACGTTGCCGATCTGCAGAACGTTCTGGATACGAAAGCCCTATCCGATTCGAAGATCCATATGGGCGTTGACCCGCTCGGCGGCGCGGGTGTCCACTACTGGAATGCAATCGCGGAGCGCTACAAGCTGAACATGACCGTGGTCAACAATCAGGTAGATCCGACTTTCCGCTTTATGACGTTGGATTGGGACGGCAAAATCCGCATGGATCCCTCTTCCCCGTATGCAATGCGCGGCATGCTGAGTATGAAAGACCGTTTCGACATTGCCTTCGCATGCGATACCGATCATGACCGGCATGGAATCGTTACCCGGAGCAGCGGTTTACTTCCTGCGGATCATTATCTTTCTGTTGCCGTCCACTACCTCTTCCAGTCGCGCCATGGGTGGACCTCGAATACCGCAGTCGGCAAAACGGTGGTAAGCAGCCAGATGATCGACCGTGTGACTGCCGCACTCGCTCGCAGGCTCTACGAAGTACCGGTCGGCTTCAAGTGGTTTGTGGAGGGTCTGGGCAATGGGTCACTTGGTTTTTGCGGAGAAGAAAGTGCCGGAGCCTCGTTCCTGCGCATCGATGGCAAGACCTGGACAACTGACAAGGATGGCATCGTGGCAGCACTGCTCTCAGGTGAAATACTGGCGCGCATGGAGCGCGATCCAGGCGAGATATATAGCGGTTTTGAACGTGAATACGGACGATCCGAGTTCCAGCGGATCGACGCCCCGGCCACCCCCGAGCAGAAGAAAGCTTTGAGCAGGCTTTCGCCGGATCAGATAAGGCAAACTGAAATAGCGGGTGAGGCAATTCGCACTATTCTCACTCGCGCCCCCGGCAACAATGCTTCCATCGGTGGTATCAAGGTCATCGCCGATAACGGATGGTTTGCGGCGCGCCCTTCCGGCACGGAAGATATCTACAAAATTTATGCCGAAAGCTTTTTGGGAAAAGACCACCTGCACCGCATCGTGACGGAAGCTCAAACGATCGTCGAGGATACATTCGCAGGGATCCGCTAGGGCGGCCTGAATAAGTCTTGAATAAGTCTTGCTCGATGGCTCCGTCTTTTTCTTTGGGTGGTAGAACGATCACCCCGAATTTCTGGCGACTATGCATGGTATCCAGGCCGAAAATTGTTCAGCAAGTTAGAGTTTTTGTACCGGCATTCCCACTGTAGCCGGTCAATCAACAAACCCCGGAACAGGACTTCGTCTTTTACTGCAGGAAGGGAGGAGTGACGAAATGAGAAAAACCAATGGCTACACCGAGCCATCCGATGCACTGGTGCTGTTTGGGATAACGGGTGACCTCGCTTATAAAAAAATCTTCCCGGCGCTGTACGCGATGATCAAAAAGGGCATGCTCGATGTGCCGCTGGTCGGTGTCGCCTCGACCCCCTGGAGCCTCGATCAACTCAAGGAACGGGCAACCCAGTCCATCAGCGACTCCGGAAAGATCGATGACAAACGGGCGCTGGATCACCTCCTTTCCCTGCTGCGATATGTGCACGGGGACTACAACAACCTCGATACGTTCAAGGTACTGAAAAAAGCCCTGGGAGATGCACGTCATCCCGTGCATTATCTCGCCATCCCTCCTCTTCTCTTCGAAAATGTCATAAGAGGTCTTGGTGCGCTCGATCTGGCCGCGGGGGCGCGCGTCATTGTAGAGAAACCTTTTGGACGGGATCTTGAGTCAGCACGTGAGCTGAATCGTATTGCACGCTCTGTGTTCCCTGAGGAAGCGATATTTCGCATCGACCATTTTCTCGGGAAAGAGGCGATCATGAATATTCTTTATTTCAGATTCGCCAATTCATTTCTGGAACCGATATGGAATCGTAATTATGTAGCCAGCGTGCAGATTACATTGGCGGAGGAATTCGGAGTTGAAGAACGAGGCGCATTTTACGAATCGGCCGGTTGCCTGCGCGACGTGATCCAGAATCATCTTTTCCAGATTGTTGCGCTGCTGGCCATGGAACCTCCCGCCTATCGAGGGCTCGGAACGGTTCAAAGCGAAAAAATCAACATATTCCACGCCATGCGTCCACTTGTACCGGAGGACCTGGTGCGTGGACAGTATGCGGGTTACCGCCAGGAAGCGGGCGTGGCGGAGGACTCCGATGTCGAGACATTCTGCGCCCTGCGGCTTTTCATCGACTCCTGGCGCTGGGAAGGCGTCCCCTGGTATCTGCGTTCCGGCAAGTGCCTGGCCAAGACTGCTGCGGAGGTCCTTGTCCAGTTGAAGCCGCCACCGCAAAAGCTTTTTGCTGATTCGGCAAGCGCTGCGTGTGACGCCAATTATCTCAGGTTCCGTCTTTCTCCGGTCTCCGCGGTTGCAATTGCAGCGAGAGTCAAGCATCCCGGAAAAGAGTTCAAAGGCGATCAGCAGGAGTTGTGCCTGGTCGAGGAGCACTTCGGGCGTGAATCGCCTTATGAACGCCTCCTGCATGACGCAATGATTGGCGACGACACACTGTTTACCAAGAGGGAGGCGGTGGAGGCATCCTGGACGGCACTCGATCCTGTACTCAAGACATATCCTCCCGTCCTGCCCTATGAGCGCGGCAGTTGGGGTCCCCCCGCAGCCGACGCCCTGATCAAACCGGATGGCTGCTGGCATAATCCGGGATAGGCGTCTCCAGGGCCAGAAATACTATGAATCCGTCATTTCGGGCCTGACCCGGAATCCAGCCAAACCGGAATCCAGCTCCAAACCAATAATGGGGTGCTTTGAACGTCATACCGGCTTCCGCCGGTATGACGTTTGTGCTGCTTGCTCGCCAAATTAACAGTTCGGCTGAGACTTCTCCATCTCCCCGTTCACCCGAATCCTTGATTTCCGTTCTTCCTGCCCTTGTCGAAGGGCAGGAAGGAACTTCTGATACTTTCCCGTCAACCATCCTCATGAGAATACAGTATGTATATACTGCATTCTCAGAGCGGCTTTCTGCCTTGTGATGCGAGGATCTCCTGACAAAATCTTGACAATTCATGGACATTAAATTCACAACTGCTGTGCTAGTTTAAAGCGGCAACAACATCTTATCTATTTTTCATAACCCGTGCGCACAAGGTGCGCCATAATTCTGGAGACTTGATGAATATGTCATTGTTACGTTTATCGCGGCAAGCCGTACTCTTTTCAGTCCTTTCGGTGTTTGGAATGTCAACGTCGCACGCGGAAGTCACTCCATCGGCCCTGGCGTTGATGGAGTCGCAAAGTCCAATTGATTTTCGCTCGGATAGCACTTATTTCGGTCGTCTACCGGCGCTCAACTTCAACCTGAGTTCCGACACGCCGCTGAATGTCATCAACAACGGCTCGCCCGATCCCGAAAAAACCGCAGTGCGAGCCAATGTCGATCCCGGTGCGGGTTCCCTCATGCTTTCCGGTCATGACTGGGAGCTTGCCCAGTTTCACTTTCATACCCCTTCCGAGCATTTGTTGAATGGCGTGGCATCTCCAATGGAAATGCATCTTGTCTTCAGCGACAGCAATAACGACCTTCTCGTGGTCGGCCGGTGGGTTCAGGCTGGCGCATTTAACAGCGACCTCGATCCGATTTTCTCCCATATTCCGCAGAACACTTCCGAGACACTCCATATCGACCACTTCAACCTCAATACGCTCATTCCCGCCAACCTGGAATCCTTCCGCTATTCAGGCTCGCTGACCACGCCCGATTTTGATGAAGGCGTCAGTTGGGTGATGTTATCGCAGCCACTATTCATGTCCTCGGAGCAAATCAATGCGTTCAGCTCATTGTTTCCTGAGGGGGATGCACGCGGAGTCCAGGATCTTAACGGACGTATCGTCCTGACGGATGTGCCTGGATTCGTCACCGCTGTTCCCGAACCTGAAACTTACGCGATGATGCTGGCAGGGTTATGCCTCATGGCGTTTGTTGCCGGGCGTAAAAACAAGCCGTTAACCAGTGATGTACCAACCGGTTCCGTTGCGTGAGTCAGGTTGCATCGTGCTTGAATCCGTGTAATTTCCATTTTTGAAAATCGTGAAGCAATGTGGATGAGTACTTAAAGTACGTACGTACTCGTCCACCTCAAACAATCTTGTTTGCATCCTTCTCCCCGGAGTTTTGAGGATTTCGACAAGTCCGCAAAATCTGTCTTGACCGCGCTCCCTCAAGCGCGCACCATTCGCTCTATCCCTCATTTGAACGAAGGTGGACCATGAAACCTCCACGGATACTGAAAATCCCGGCAATGCAAGCTGCCTTATTTGCCGGCGTCGTCATGTCTGGCGCTGCAGGAATATCGCACGCGCAATCGGATCTGTCAGACCGCGCAAACAGATGGGTACAGGATATATTTGTTAATACAGACCAGCGGAATCAATCGCTGGAAAAGGATGCGCTGGGATGGGAGCTTCCCCCTGGGACCAAGGAAGAAAAGGGAAACAGGACTGAAAAGGGAGAAAGCGATAAGGCTTCTGTTGCGCCCCAGCAAACAGATCAGGCGAATGCCGCCGAGGGATGGGAGGCGCCTGCGCAGGGTTCCGAGTCCGGATCCGGTTCGTGCAAATATGCATCGCCCGAGCAGGAGGATTTTCTCTGTAAAATGGTACGCATCCTGTATGGACCTGATACGCCCCGCGGACCCAATCGCGACATGGACGAGAATATCTCCGCGGGCGGCGCGGGAGGCTGATTCCGCTTTAGGCAGCAGATGAGCCCCTGCTCCACCAACCCAGGGTAGATGATCTTGAAAAGCGCCTTCCGTTCCTTCCTGTTCGGTTGTTTGCTGTTTTTCTCGGCAGCAGTCTTACCCCTTCCGGCCGCTGCCGATACACATGGGAATGAACACCTCTCTCCGTCCGCTTCCCCGACCCTGATTGCATCCCATCAGAACGACGGGGAGGGGGACTGCAAAGAGGCAGCATCTGGAAACAATCTCCCCCCGCACGGAGAAACAGCGCCCACACAAGAGAATACTTCACGGGAAGAGCGAACCGGAGAAAAAAGTACCGGCCTCTGCCGGGAGGACGCTGAACACCAGGAAGGCCTCCTGCATAGAATTCTCTGCTTCTTCTTAGCGCCTGCACCCGGTGGTCCGAACCTTGACGTCGACACCAATATTTCAGCAGGAGGTGCGGGTGGCGGTTGAGAGCCGGAATCGGACTCGAAATCTGCTTTCTGCTATTATCATGGTGCCGCCCGAGCGCCCTCTTCTCGCCTTCGAGACGTTCCACACCTCGTTCCCCCCGCATCCGGTTTTCGTGTCTCGCGTCCCATATCGCCCCACGGAATCTGACAGTTCGCTCTTCTACTTCCCTGCCGGAGCCTTCAGCTGTTCGTTCATTTTCAACAAAACGGATCAGTTTCTTTCAGGACTCGTTGCAATTTTCCAAGGTAATTCTTTACTCCCAAGACCCGATTCTCCCAGGAATACTGTTGTCATAGACGTTTTGCATACTGGTTCCTCCTGTATATACTGTATTTCATTTTTGTCTTTCCTCCTGCTTTTTCGTAGTAAATTCACTATTTCTTCACTTTTGCATGACATTTTCTTGACATATGCCATGTTATTTTGCCTCCATAACCTCAGCATTTCCCACTTTGGGAGCGTGGGTAATTAAGCACTTGGCATAACTAGAAAGGGAGCGTCAAATGAAATATAAACCTTCGCTTGTGTTGTTATCGGGTTGCCTGCTTGCAGCTCCGCTGTATGCCGAAGAAAAGCCAGCATCTTCAGACTCAGATACCACAGCGTCTTATGTCATCGACCTCTATGTCGATACCAAAACAAAACAGATCTATGCGGAGCCTGGAGAAGGACGTGTCCGCATGGGTTCCTTTGAAAAAGTTCCGGAGAAACCGGCAAAACCTGTTGCCACCTCGAGCCCGGAGGGGGCCGTTGCTGACGGCAAGGCAAAGGGCGAGGGAGGCGTCCTTGTGCGTGACCTTCCGAAATCCGTGGAAAAATCCCAGGAAAAACCCCAGGGAGGATTTGGATACGCCAACTGGAAAGAAAAGGACCCATTCAAGTTCAACCTGAATCCGGATGGAAGCCAATACATCAAATTCGGCTTCCTGAATCAGGTATGGGCGCGATATGAACAAACCAACCCCGGCTCCACTGTGCTGGGTGAGTCAGTGGACGATGTCACTGACATCAGCCTGCGTCGTACACGTTTTGTATTACAGGGGCAATTGACCGACCGGGTATATTTTTATACCCAGTACGGGATGAACAATTTTAATTTCCTGAGTCAGAACGCCGATAACAGAAAGCTTCAATCCTTCTTTCATGACGCTTTCGGTGAATTACGGCTGACACAGGGACACCAGATGATCGTAGGGGGCGGCCTTGTCATGGCCAATGGTCTCTCCCGCTTCAGCAGTCCCAGCGTGAGCACGATCATGACGATGGATGTGCCACTGCTGGCTCAGGCGACTGCTGATCGTACCGACCAGTTCAACCGTAGGCTGAGCGTCTACCTGAGAGGCCAGATCGGGCCCCTCAACTATCGCGTCACGGCAAGCGATCCCTTTCCCATCAATACTGCCGGACTTCCTCCTGAAGTCATTTCCCCGGTAAACGCCCAATTTGCCCGAACCGGCCACAGGAAACAATACCAGGGGTTTTTCATGTGGAATTTCTGGGATAAGGAGCCGATGACCAATCCTTACATGCAAGGCACCTATCTGGGCAAGAAAAGCATCCTGAACTTGGAAGCAGGTTTCATTACGCAGAAAAATGCGACCTGGACCGGCCTTACGGAAGCCACAGCCCAGTTCCACGACATGAATTTATGGTCGGTTGCAGCCTATCTGGACGCTCCGGTAGACAAGGTGAAGGAAACTGCGATATCCGCTTATATCGGCTACTTCAATACCAATTATGGTCCCAACTATCTGCGCATGAACGGCAACGGCGTGAACCCCGCCAGTGTCGGCGGCAATGCCTTCCCCATGTTTGGCACAGGCAATCAATGGTACGGGCAGATCGGATATCTGCTGCCCAAGGATCTTCTCGGCGGAAACAACGGCCAGTTGATGCCTTATTTCTCTTTCATCAGTGCAGACTTTGACCGTTTGCATGATCAGATGAATGTGTTCAATGGAGGGATAAACTGGCTGATCAAGGGACATAACAGCAAACTGACTTTCGATATCCAGAACCGGCCCATATTCAACGCAGCTGGATACAAAATTTCAAACAGAAATCAATTCGTCCTGCAATATCAGATTGCCTTCTGACAGTTTCGTCCGTTATGGGTCCCCGTCCCCTTCACTGGCGTGGAGGGGACCCGGATGGGTCGAACGTCAGGAATTGAATCAACTCCCATTTCAACAAGAGCCTGCAATAGAAGGCTGACGAAGCAGCTATTCGCCCTGCGCAGTTCGTAACATCACCGGCTGCATAAAAAGGGCCATGCTGTCACTAACCGGCGTCGTTCTTCGCAAGGTTTCAAGCTTCAGCAGGTTTCATGCATGGAGCGACTGCCAACTTCGGTGGCTTATAACAACAGCGACTGGCCAAGCACAGCCCATTTCTCCCGTCTGTTCCAACCGGCTGCTCTCCGGACAGAGGAGCGTTGGAACCATCATTCGGGATTTCTCAAGCTTTTAGAACTTTCATCAATTCCTCCCCCGACTAAAGTCACGGGTTTCCTTGCAAGGATTCTGTGACCATCCCCTGAACAGGTCAGCACTCCTGTTCAGGGTTTTCGAAACTCTACGTACGCTAGCGCACAGAAGCAGGGAATGAGCAGCGTAGAATTTTTGAAAACACTGCGACATCGTCGGCTCTCTGTATTCTGGAAAGTGCATCCTTACCGCACGCCAGCACAGGCCGGCTGGGCAGGGACCCCTATATTCCCTTGCAGTCCGCTCCGCTTTTGGTCACTCCGTCGCAGTCGGATCGCGCTTATCGCTGCATCTCTGCGTACACTGGAGTTGGTCAAGCCCATGAAAGCTTCCAAGTCAGGTTTCGATTCCAGGTCAGCAATAAACAACCTGCGTTTCAGGATAGCGTTTCTGGCGCTATCCATGATCGCCGCAAGACCATCGGAAGCAGCAGACACGCTGGACACCCCTTTAAGCTATTTCCTGTACAGCTACGGCCCTGCCGCCACACCGATAATGCATCTAGGGTGGCTGATGACGGCTTTGCTCTCCGCCATTACCCTTATCGTCATACTGCTACTGGTAATCGCCCTGGTTCGCAAACGCAACTCTGCCGATCCCGGCATCATTGGCGCCGAGAGCGGGGGACTCAGATGGGTTTATATCGGTACAGGGATTTCTACCTTCATATTGGCCGGGCTCACCGTTTATTTCCTGACCGTGCTCAACGCGGTTGCCAAACCCGCCGAGACTCCAGCTCTCACCCTGACTGTAACCGGTTATGACTGGTGGTGGAGCGTTGAATACGAGCATGCCGATCCGGCGAAACGTTTTGTTACCGCCAATGAAATCCATATACCCGTAGGCAGGCCTGTACTGCTCAAGTTGAAAAGCGCAGACGTCATTCACGCATTCTGGGTACCTGTACTCGCCGGAAAAACTCAAATGATTCCGGGTCTGGTCAACCAGAAATGGATTCAGGCAGACGTTCCGGGCATTTATGTCGGTCAATGCGCACAATTCTGTGGGGCGGCGCATGCTCATATGAATCTGGAAGTGGTTGCGGAAAGCGATCGGGATTTCGAGAAATGGCAAGAGGCGCAACGCCATACGGCTCTCCCGGTGTCAGGACACAATGAGCATGGATACAAGCTTTTCATGGATCGCTGCGGGGGATGTCACACGGTGCGCGGAACAGAAGCGGAAGGCCTGCACGGTCCTGATCTCACACATCTGAACTCGCGCGGTCGCATCGCTGCCGGACTGTTGACCAATACACCCGACCACCTGATGGAGTGGATTACCCGCGCACAATACTACAAACCGGGAGCGCGCATGCCAAGCATCGCATTATCGGACAGTGAAGCTTCAGCGCTGGCCTCCTATCTTTCGACACTGAACTAGAGTATGGCCGCTATCGACATCACCCAGCATCGCGAAGTTCCCCTCGAACGGATCCCGGAAGTGGGACGTATTCCCGAGGGATCTGCCATCGAAGCGCGTCTGGAGAAGATCTGGGAGACGGCGCCGGGTTGGCGCGGATGGCTCTCCACAGTGGATCACAAAACGATCGGAGTGCGGTACCTCGTTACGGCCTTTCTTTTCCTCGTGATCGGCGGAATCGAAGCGCTGTTCCTGCGCATCCAGCTTGCCGGGCCGGATATGGCGTTTCTGACGCCGGAGCAATACAACCAGCTTTTCACGATGCATGGCGTGACCATGATTTTCCTCTACGCATTGCCCGTTCTGTCCGGCTTTTCCAACTACCTCTGGCCCCTTCTGCTCGGTTCCAGGGACATGGCCTTTCCGCGCCTCAATGCACTTTCCTACTGGATTTTTCTGTTCGCCGGCCTCTTCATGTACATCAGCTTCCCCCTTGGGCAGGCGCCGAATGCGGGCTGGTTCAATTATGTGCCCTTCTCGGGCCCGGTGTACAACACCGGGCCCAATATCGATGTCTTTGCGCTCGGCATGGTGCTGCTCGGGATTTCTACAACGGTGGGATCGGTTAATTTCGTGGTTACGCTGTTCAGGATGCGGGCCCCCGGCATGACCATAAACCGCGTCCCCATCCTGGTGTGGGGAACGCTCACCGCCTCCGTGGCCAACCTGTTCGCAATCCCCGCGGTCAGCCTCGCGTTCTTCCTGTTGTGGCTCGACCGCCAGATAGGCGCGCATTTTTTTGATGTGGCAAATAACGGTCAACCCCTGCTTTGGCAGCACTTGTTCTGGATTTTCGGCCATCCCTGGGTCTATGTCGTCGTGCTTCCGGCAATGGGCATCGTTTCCGATGCCCTGCCCACCTTCTGCCGCCGGCCGCTCGTGGGTTACACGGCAGTGGCGCTCGCCACCATGGCCACCATGCTGCTCGGTTTCGGAGTATGGGTCCACCATATGTTCGCCACGGGGCTGCCGACAGTGGCTCTGTCAATTTTCGGCGCCGCCAGCATGGTCATCTCCATTCCCAGCGCAGTCGCCGTCTTCGCCTGGATTGCGACTATCTGGCTGGGAAAGCCCGTATTCAAGACCCCTTTTCTGTTTTTTGCCGGTTTCGTCGCGCTGTTCATCATCGGGGGCATGTCGGGAGTGATGACAGCCGCGGTGCCGCTCGACTGGCAGCTTAACGAAACCTACTTCATCGTTGCGCACCTGCACTATGTCCTGCTTGGGATCAACGTGTTTCCGGTGGTAGGAGCGATCTACTACTGGTTTCCCAAATTCACCGGACGCATGATGAGTGAAAAACTTGGCAAGTGGAGTTTCTGGACCATGTTTATCGGATTCAACGCCGGATTCTTTCCAATGCATATCGCTGGCCTGCTGGGGATGCCCCGCCGCATTTATACCTATCCCTCCCGCATGGGGTGGGACGAAGTCAATCTGATTACGACTGTCGGATCCTTCATATTCGCCGTTGGCGTGCTGATCTTCCTCGTCAATGTCGTCCTCAGCCTGAAACGCGGGGTGTGGGCAGGCGCCAATCCGTGGGATGCGCCGACCCTGGAATGGGCAGTACCTTCCCCGCCGCCCGCTTATAACTTTGCGACCATTCCTACGATTGCCAGTCGGCACCCGCTCTGGGAGGGGCGGATCGAAGGAGAAACAGAACATGGCCGGACCAGACTGGAAGAAGGTTACCTGCTGATGCGGGGTCGGGAAACGCTCGGCACCTCGCCCATCGATGCAAAGCCGGTTGTCATCCTCAAAATGCCGGAGGATTCCTATACACCTTTCCTTGTCGGTTTGTTCGTCTCGTTGCTATTCGTCGGCCTGTTGCTGCATTCATGGACATTCACCGCATTGATGACGGCATCAAGCTGTGTCGCGTTGAGCGTCTGGATGTGGCCCCGCAGGAAACTCGGTCAGCGCTCAGTCAGTGCACCGCAGGGCACGGCCCAGCCTCTGCCGGAAGAGGAGGAGAAAGCCCATGAGTGAAACCGCCCGCGTCGTCAGTCAGCCTTTGCCGGTGGGAAGCGCCGGTAAGCTCTCCGGCGGGTGGTGGGGAGTGGTCGCGCTCATCGTAACCGAGGCTTCCCTGTTCGGGTACCTGCTGTTCACCTACTTCTACCTTGCGGCACAAACCGGGCAGGACTGGCCTCCGACGGGCTTGCCGGGCCTGCTCATTCCGGGCATCAATACCATCATCCTGCTTGCCAGTAGCGCTGCTTTCTGGGCGGGAGAACGGCGTATCCGGCAAGGTGGAACACGCTCCAGCATTTTCGGGTTTATCGCCGCGATTGCTTTGGGTAGCGCCTTTGTCGGGATTCAGCTTCTGGAGTGGAAAAACAAGACATTCAGCATCAATTCCGACCTGTACGGATCACTCTACTTTACGATCACTGGCTTTCACTTATGCCATGTCATTATCGGACTGGGAGTGCTTTTGCTTCTGCTCGCCTGGACCATGATGGGTTATTTTGACCACAAGCGTCATGTTGCAATCACCATCGGCGGGGTTTACTGGCATTTTGTCGATGTCGTCTGGCTGTTCGTTTTCTCCGCCTTGTATTTGTCTCCTTATCTCCAGCGCGGATGATTTTCAAAATGGATGCAAGACAGACTGTTTCCACAGAACATCGCTTCCTTCATTCCCCGCCAAGGGTCAGGACATGGCTTGCGCTCTTCGGCGCACCCGGAGCATGGGTAATACAAATGGCGTTGACCCCCCCGATCGCCGCCTATGCCTGCTATCCACATCAATTTCCGCTCCCTGCCCCGCTTTGGCCCGGATTGACGGCAATACTGGCAACAATAGGCTTTATCTGCCTGGCCAGCGCTCTTTTTTCCGGCTATATCGCTCTGGCCTCCTGGCGAAGCCTCGCCCGCTGCTCGAAAGACGCGTTGAATGAACAGTCCTCCATTCAGGAAGATGAAGGGCAGGCACGATTTCTGGCGATGCTGGGAATGATGTCGAGCTTTGTGTTCATCGTTGCGATCCTGTTCAACACTTTTGCCGTGCTTTCGATCCGATCATGCAGCGCCTGGATCTGAAGCACATGAAGCTGCGCATGTCGATTTTCGATTGGATCATCCGGATGGGTAAAAAAACGGGGATCCTTCTGAGTGCTGCCCTGCTTGCCATGGGCGCAATCGTAGCGGGCACTCCGGTTTCCGTTGCGACTGCCACTGCCGATCATGCCGCAGAGGCTGCCGGGGAGAATAAGAGCACACTCGATGCATTGGTTACACGCGGTGCCTATCTCGCCACTATCGCGGACTGCACCGGGTGTCACACGGCAGGCTCCGCTGATCCGGCTTTTGGAGGCGGGTTGGCGATCAATTCACCCTTCGGTATCATTTATTCGACCAATATTACGCCTGATCCGGAAACTGGTATCGGCCGTTACAGCTACGAGGATTTCAGCCGGGCCGTGCGTGGCGGTATCAGAAAGGACGGCAAATGGTTGTACCCGGCCATGCCTTATCCGTCGTTCACGGCAATGTCCGACAACGATGTGCGTGCGTTATACGCCTACTTCATGCACGGGGTGAAACCGGTTCGGCACATACCCTCGCAGACCCGCCTGCCATTCCCCTTCAATCAGCGCTGGACCCTCAAGTTCTGGGATCTTGCCTTTGTGGAACACAAACGGTTCGAACCCCGTGTTGATCGGGGTGAAAAGTGGAACCGCGGTGCATACCTGGTGCAGGCGCTCGGTCACTGTGGCGCTTGTCATACTCCGCGCGGTTTGGCCTACCAGGAAAAGGCCTATTCGGAAACCTCGTCCGACTATTTGACCGGTGCGATGATAGATAACTGGTTTGCTCCGGAACTGACCGGAAACATCGCCTCGGGTCTGGGCAGATGGTCGGAAGAGGAGATTGCCGCGTTTCTCAAGACAGGCCATAGTGGCCATACCGTTGCATTTGGCAGCATGATCACTGTCATTGCAAACAGCACCCAGCACTTGCGCCAGGAAGACCTTGATGCGATCGCCCATTACCTCAAATCGCTCCCTGCCAGCGGAGAAAAGTCATCGTATAATCCTCGTGGAACGTCGGCTGTCGTTCCCGTCGGAATGATCCGGTTCGAAAAACCGGGCGCGGGAATATATAGCGGCTTCTGCGCCAAATGTCATCGGGACGAGGGAAGGGGCAAGCCACCGAAGTTTCCTCCTCTAGCTGGAAGTTCGATCGTGCTTTCGGAGAATGCTTCTTCCCTGATCCGGCTCATGCTGGAAGGAGGAAAAGGCCCGTGGACAAAGACGGGACCGAAACCGGAGAAAATGCCAGGCTATGCCGAAAGATTTACCGACCGGGAAATCGCTGAAGTGCTCACATTCATCCGTAACAGCTGGGGCAACAAGGCTGCGCCTGTGACCACTCGCGATGTATATTTGATGCGCGAGGCTCTGAACGAATAATTGCAAAGGATTTTGTTTCTACCCGTCCGGAAATGGAAAAAAGGAAAGCAAACGTCTATGCCACCTTCTGTCCATGCTTCGGATATTCTGCAAGCATCAATTCCCTCAGGATGACAACCAGAATCCCGACCGCACTCATCATCGCACCGTGTATCCACAGAATGATGCCTCCGATCTGCTGATCCGCAAGGGCGTTGATACCGCCAATAGCACGTCCGCAAATGGTGTAGATCGGATACAACTCGTAAGAAGTAAAGAAAATGATGGCACCGATGACAATTTGAGGCGGAATTATGGCAAGCATCATGCCAATGCGAGAGCCGGGCGACAATCTGACGGTGAATACCGGACCGGGAGTTAAGACCAGTCCCCAGAAAATCACTCCGTTCAGAAACATGCTCCAGTTCATCACACGGTAGAGACGCCAATCGATCATCGCCGTAAAATGAATCGAGGGCAACAGCCAGAAACCGATGAGCATGCTGAACAGTGCGACGGCGACGACAGGATTGCACAAGGCCCGGGCGAGATATTGAACCGGCTGCCATCCCGCCGTCAGATGAAATGCCTGTCTCATACTTGACGGCATACCCGCAAGAAGGACTGGGCATGGCCTGCTCAATACAATCAGAAAAGGCCCGAGATGATGCAATGCAAGATGCTGAAGCCGGTGAATGAAAAACTGGTGCTCGGAGTAATAATCGAGCTGGGTGTGAGAAACGAGATATACCAGGCTTAATCCACCCCAGAAGCACAATTTGCGATGAAGCGAGGGGCGAGCTATGGCACAGCCTCTCAGAAAAAAAAGAGCTGCGCTACCCGTGGCGGCAACCACCAGAATAGACTCTTCCCAAGGCACCAGCCAGTAAAACCATTCCATTACAATTGATGTCCGTTATTGACCCGGAGAAGTTTTCAGGCAGGAAGCAAATCCCGCAGGTCTTGCACCAGAGTCTCTTCTGGATCGGCGGAGGTTGCCAACAGGCGGGCGCGACCTTGTGTGTCAAATATATAGATCGCGTCGCCATGCATGATGTCGCCGTCTCCGCCGGGAGGGAAATGCGGCCGGAATGCGTTACGGTATCGTTTTGCAAGCCGTCCGACTTCATCCGGAGTGCCAGTTAATCCTGTCGCATGCTCGATATCGAATTGCGTCAGATAGCGGCGCAATTCCCCAGGGACGTCCCGCTCCGGATCCACTGTTACAAAGAGGATGTGCGTCCGGTCTGCGTCTTCTCCGAGGAGATGCATTACCCGCGTAAGACGCGCCATGGAAATCGGGCACTCTTCCCGGCAATGTGTAAATCCAAAATACATTAGCAATACTTTTCCCTCATATGTTTTGGCTGTCACCGGTTGTCCCTTGTCGGAAGTGAGGGAAAAACTCAAATCCGGCAAATGGCCGGTTACCTCCTTTACATGCCCCTGTTCTGTCGAATCGCACGCGCTCAGGGCGAGCACAATCCCAAGACCCGCAGCGAGTCGACTGTGACTGAAATTTCGTCCCCTCCCAAAGTTCTTATTTACAAAGCTCTTGTTCATCGAGAAGCATCGAAAATTCCTGAGGAGCCATTCCTGGAGAGTCAATCGGTCAATTTCAATATAGCATTCAATTTCTCTATTGCACGAGTTCCGGAAACCCTTTATATTTGGGACATGAACATCACAAATTTCGTTCAGTCCATCCCATTCTGCCTTCAGCCCCGCCTGCAGCTTCTCGCAAGACCGCTGCTGCGCCTCGCGCGCTAATTACTAATCTCCCTCAAGCCTTTACCAGTTTTTATCGATGGAATCCGTTCCTGGATTCCCTATCAGAGTTCGAGTATTCTTTCTGAAAAACGGAGAAACAATTGAAAGACCATCTCATCATTTTTGATACTACCTTGCGTGACGGCGAGCAAAGTCCGGGCGCTTCCATGACGAGGGAGGAAAAAGTGCGCATCGCTCGACAACTCGAACGAATGCGGGTTGATGTCATCGAAGCGGGTTTTCCAGCTGCCTCAAATGGCGATTTCGAAGCGGTAAAAGCCGTAGCGGATGCGATCAAGGGCAGCACCATATGCGGTCTTGCGCGCGCAACCGAAGCCGATATCAGGCGTGCAGGCGAAGCATTGCAGGGAGCCAATTCGGCCCGTATCCACACCTTTATCGCCACTTCACCCATTCACATGGAAAAGAAACTGCGCATGTCCCCCGAACAGGTGGTGGAACAGGCGGTGAAAGCGGTGAAATGGGCGCGCCAATACACCGATGACGTCGAATTCTCCCCTGAGGATGCCGGGCGCTCTGACATCACCTTTCTTTGCCGTGTGCTCGAAGCGGTCATCGATGCCGGAGCGGGGACTGTGAATATTCCCGATACGGTCGGCTATACCATGCCCCAGCAATTCGGGGAACTCATTCGTACTCTCCGCGAGAGGATTCCCAATTCGGATAAAGTCATATTCTCGATGCACTGCCACAATGATCTTGGACTGGCAGTGGCCAATTCGTTATCGGCAGTGATGAACGGAGCGCGCCAGGTCGAATGCACGATAAACGGACTGGGCGAGCGCGCAGGCAATGCTTCCCTGGAGGAGATCGTCATGGCCGTGCGCACCCGCCAGGATTTCTTTCCTTGTGATACCCGCATCGATACTGTCCATATCGTCCCCGCAAGCAAGCTGGTTTCGGGCATTACCGGGTTTCCGGTACAGCCGAACAAGGCAATTGTGGGCGCAAACGCATTCGCACATGAATCCGGGATACACCAGGACGGCGTATTGAAACACCGCGAAACATACGAAATCATGCGAGCGGAGGATGTCGGCTGGGGAGCAAACAAATTGCTGCTGGGCAAGCATTCGGGACGCAATGCCTTCCGCAGCCGACTGGCAGAGCTCGGGATCGAGCTGGAATCGGAAGAAGCCCTTAATGCCACCTTTATGCGCTTCAAGGAGCTGGCGGACAAGAAGCATGATATTTTCGATGAAGACCTGCATGCCCTGGTTTCCGATGACGCCATCGCCCTGCAGGAGCATTACAAGCTCCTGTCACTGACGGCGCACAGCGAAACCGGTGAAACTCCCCATGCCCGTATAGTAATCGGTGAAGAAGGCAGGGAATCCCGTGCGGAGTCGGATGGAAGCGGACCGGTGGACGCCACTTTCCGCGCTATCGAAAAGATACTGAACAGCGGCGTGGAGTTGCAGCTCTATTCCGTCAACGCGATCACCAGCGGTACCGATTCCCAGGGCGAGGTCACGGTCCGACTGCAGAAGTCAGGACGTATCGTCAACGGCAACGGCGCCGATACGGACATTGTCGTCGCCTCCGCCAAGGCTTATCTCAGCGCTCTGAACAAGTTGCACAGCAAGCTGGAGCGGGCGCACCCGCAAGTATAAAAACCTTGAAGAATGCGGCAGGACAAACCGTCTGTCCTGCCTCCAAAGCGGGACTGCGCGTGGAGCTTTTCTCTCAATCCTCACGACCTGTCACAAAAGTAATGAAATCCGTACGCCCTGTCGATTTCATGCACTATGTCCTTGTGCGCTTTTTCCAGCACAACTGCACCCAGATTGCGGGCAGTCTTACCTTCACTACCTTGCTTTCGCTGGTGCCGATGCTCGCGATCGGGTTATCGATGGTGGCGGCATTTCCCGCATTCGCCGAATTTTCAGACAGGATAAAGGAATTCATTCTCACCACTATGGTGCCTGAAGCGGCAAACAAGGTCATCTCGGTGTACATGCAGCAATTTGCCGATAATGCAGCCAAGCTGACTGCGATCGGCATCGCCTTCCTGGGCGTAACCGCGCTTGCACTCATGCTCACGATAGACGAAGCGCTCAACAGCATCTGGCGAGTATCCCGCCTGCGTCCGCTTCTGCATCGCCTCCTGATATATTGGTCCGTTCTGACGATTGGCCCCTTATTGATCGGCGCGAGCCTGTCGCTTACGTCTTGGCTGATGACCGCCTCCATGGGATTTACCCGTGATATTCCGGGCGGGGACATCATGCTTTTGCGGTTGAGTCCGCTCGTGCTGACGAGTATTGCCTTTTCGACTTCCTATCTCATCGTGCCGAATCGCCAGGTAGCGTGGCAGCATGCGATAGCGGGCGGTGTAGCTGCGGCGATAGGATTCGAGATAATGAAGGCAGGCTTCGCGTTCTACATCACCCGGTTCCCGACTTATCAGGCAGTATATGGCACCTTTGCGACTATTCCCATTTTCCTGCTATGGCTTTATCTTTCGTGGTTGATGGTGCTGCTCGGAGCGGTTATTGCCGCATCCCTTTCAAGCTGGCGTTTTCGCGAGTGGCGCGATGACCCGAAGGCCAGGGGTAAGCAGTTTTTCGATGCATTGCGTTTATTGGGAGTACTTGGACGGGCGCTGAAGGCAGGCAAAGTTGAAACCGCCTCCAGCTTGCAGCAGCAGCTGATGCTAAGTCCCGAAGAAGTGGAACGGATACTGGAGCTCATGATGAAAGCCAATTTCGTGCGGCAGGTTCAGGGGGGAGGATGGGTTCAAATACTCGACCCCGCCCAAATCCGGATTGCCGACGTCTATCGCCTGTTTGCGTTTCGTCCCGAAGCACTGCGGGGTGCAGCAGGAGGCGATATCAGGCTGGAGCAACTGCTCGATGATATTGCCGTGGGGATCGATGAGAGAATGAGCCTTCCGCTGTCGCAACTTTTTGCCTCCACGGAACCGAACCACCCGCAGAAATGTCAGCTTAGCAAAGGTTAGGGGAGTTGTCGGAGAAATGAAAAGACGTCATATGAAACAATGCCATTTGAGTATCATGCTTTACCGGTTCTGTTTATGCTTCATGCTTTCAGCAGTGCCAGTCGCACAGGCCTATGGTTTTACCTTTACCGATCACACCGGAAAGAAACTGGCCCTTTCCGACTTCAAGGGGAAATGGGTGCTGATAAATTTCTGGGCCACGTGGTGTCCCCCATGCCTGAAGGAAATTCCTGATCTCGTCTCCCTCTATGAAAACCGGAAAAAAGACGTAATGGTGATCGGTGTGGCGATGGATTATCGTAATCCGGACGTTGTGCTCAAACATGCGAAACGGCTTTCAGTGACCTACCCCATCGTGCTCGGGGATCAGGAACTGGCGCGCCAGATCGGTCCGGTATCCATACTGCCGACCACCTATGTTTTCGACCCCGAAGGCAAGCCGGCAATTTATAAGATAGGAATTGTGTCCCGCGAAGCGTTGGAAGAATTCATGCGTGAGAATTCGAAGATCCCCGATTCCCAGCCTGCCGGAAAAGCGCAGCAAAAAGGAGAACGCCAGTAGTCAAACCGGCGCCAATGACTGCTCGGCCTTGCCGTACTGGACCTAGAATCGGGCTGTCGAGCGTCCAGTTCCAGAACGGCAAGCCGAAAGATTCAGCCATCAACCACCAGCCAGTTTTGATTTAATAAAATCTGCAATCTCAGGAAGCGGAATGATCACCGATTTTTCGTCGCGCCGTCCCCGGTACTCGACGTTTCCTTCCTTCAAGCCTCGCTCGCCGACGACAACCCGGTGAGGAATGCCGATCAGTTCCATATCGGCGAACATGACACCGGGACGGTCATCCCGGTCGTCGAGCAGAACTTCGATGTGGGCGCTGGAAAGCGCCGCGTATAGTTTCTCCGCCTCAGCCCTTACTTCTGCATTCTTCTTCAACCCGATCGGAATGATGACCACCTGGAAGGGCGCCATTGCCGCGGGAAATATAATGCCACGCTCGTCATGGTTCTGCTCGATGGCGGCTGCCACAATGCGTGAAACCCCGATCCCGTAGCAGCCCATTTCCATAGGGCGCGATTGCCCGGATTCATCGAGATAACTGGCTTTCATCGCTGCCGAATACTTTGTGAGCAATTGGAAAATATGGCCGACTTCTATGCCGCGGCAGATTTCCAGCTTACCCTTTCCGTCCGGCGACAAGTCGCCGGAAACCACGTTGCGAATATCGAAAATATGATCCGGCTCTTTCAGATCGCGCCCGAAATTGACGTTAACGAGGTGGTAATCCTCTTCATTGGCGCCACACACGAAATTACTCATGGCCGCTACGGTACGGTCCGCAATAACCGGAAGAGGCAATCCGACCGGGCCGATAAATCCGGGAATACAACCGGTTTCAGTGCGAATTTCTTCTTCGGTGGCAAGCCGGAAATCGGAAAGAAAAGGAATCTTTCGAACCTTTGTCTCGTTGAGATGGTGATCGCCACGCAGCAGCAGAAGATGCATTCGCCCATTGGCCACGACCGCCAGCGTTTTTACCGTCTGTTCGATAGATACATCAAGACAGGCGGCAACCTCTTCGCAGGTCTTTTTGGCGACAGTTCGCGCTTTCCACATCTCGCCCGCGACAGGCCCCCGCGGTGCTGCCGGCGGCAACGACGCGGCCATTTCGACGTTCGCTGCGTAATCGGAATCGGGACAAAAAGCGATGGCGTCTTCGCCGGAATCGGCCAGGACATGAAATTCGTGCGAACTGCTGCCACCAATCGCACCCGTATCGGCCTTGACCGGGCGAAACCTCAGCCCCAGGCGATCGAATATCCGGCAATAGGTCACATGCATCGCCTGATAGGTTTCTTCCAGGCTATGGATATCGGGGTGGAACGAATAGGCATCTTTCATCACGAATTCGCGTGCGCGCATGACGCCGAAGCGGGGGCGAACCTCATCGCGAAATTTGGTCTGTATCTGATAAAAATTGAGGGGTAACTGCCGATAACTCTTGATTTCACGCCGTGCAATATCCGTGATGACCTCCTCATGGGTTGGACCAAAACAGAAATCGCGCTCGTGTCTATCCCTGATTTTCAACATCTGGGGGCCAAAGACATCCCATCGCCCTGTCTCCCGCCATAACTCCGCAGGCTGCACTGCCGGCATCAGCAGTTCCAGTGCTCCCGCCGCATCCATTTCCTCCCGCACGATGTCTTCGACTTTGCGCAGGACCTTCAAGCCGAGCGGCATCCACGTGTAGAGACCGCTTCCCAGGCGCCGGATGAGACCTGCCCTCAGCATCAGCTTGTGGCTGATCAATTCCGCTTCGGCGGGCGCTTCCTTGAGTGTCGAAATAAAAAAACCTGATGCTCGCATATCCTGTCCATAACAAATCCAATCTCCGATTTTACTCTGAAAGGCAGCGCAGGTTGACTATAAGGAATCTGAAAAGCAAAGTGTTCAAACAATAATGCAGTTGCCACTCCTCCAACTTGCGCCCAATCAGCGACAGCTTTCAATCCGGCACGAAATGTGGAAAAATCTAACTCTATCGTGAAGGATCAAATGGGTGAATCATATGATCGACCGTAATGGATATCGCTCAAATGTAGGAATCATTCTACTCAATTCGAAGAACGAGGTATTTTGGGGCAAGCGCATCAGACAGGATTCCTGGCAATTTCCTCAGGGAGGTATCAAGCCCGGTGAAAGCCCGGAACAGGCAATGTATCGTGAATTGACCGAGGAAGTAGGCTTGCGCCCCTGGCACGTGCAAATCCTCGGCCGCACACGCGACTGGCTCCGATACGATGTACCTGCTCAATGGATAAAGCGCGACTGGCGGGGAAATTACCGGGGGCAGAAACAGATCTGGTATCTGCTGCGCATGCTGGGAAGTGATTGCGACGTTTCGCTCCACACCAGCGGACGTCCTGAATTTGACGCGTGGCGGTGGAATCAGTACTGGGTAGAGTTGGAGTCGGTAGTCGAGTTCAAACGTCAGGTTTACCGCCAGGCACTGACGGAATTGGCACGCCTGCTGAATCGTCCGCCTGTTCCCTTCGGGTACAGTGGATATGAAAAATACGACTATTCCGCCAACGGCCAGCTCGCAGGCAGCACTGCCAAGCAGCCCGAATAAGCAGCCGCATTGCAACAGCGCGTTGCAGTACCACCGCCACAGGTGCCACTGCTGCCGCAACGGGAACTGATGCGTATCAGGCAGCTGACAGCAAAGCTGTTAGCTGTTTACACACTGCCTTTAATATTGATATTGCGGCTATCGGATATACTCGCGAACAGTTGTGCCCATCATCCTCAGCTGGCTGATAGCCCTGCCCTCAGTTTTCCGATGTAGGCGTAACCGGCTGCGCCACTACAGCCGAGTTTTTAAGGAGATTACGATGATATTGCGGGCATTAATAACATCGCTGCTAGCTGTTGGAACGATTGCCGCTCCACCTGCCCTGGCCGCTGCCGCGGACGAACCCATACAACCGATCGAGGCAGCCAAGCCCAAGAATGAAAATAAGGTAGAACTGGGCAAAATGCTTTTTTTTGATCCCCGCCTTTCCAAATCCGGCTTCATCTCGTGCAACTCCTGTCATAACCTGAGTATGGGTGGCTCCGACAATCTCCCATCATCCATTGGCCACAAATGGCATCAGGGTCCGATCAATTCGCCCACGGTACTGAACTCCAGTCTGAGCCTGGCCCAATTCTGGGACGGTCGCGCCAAGGACCTGAAAGATCAGGCAGGCGGTCCCATTGCCAATCCGGGGGAAATGGCATTCAGCCATGAATTGGCAGTGGGCGTCCTGCAATCCATTCCCCAGTACAGGGCGCGCTTCAAGCAGATATACAGTTCGGACAAGATCGATATAGGCATGGCAACGGACGCGATCGCTGCCTTCGAAGAAACACTGGTAACGCCGGATTCCCGTTTCGACAAATGGCTCAAAGGGGACAAGAACGCCATTAACAAGAACGAACTGGAAGGATACAAGCTGTTCAAGGACGTGGGTTGCACCGGTTGCCACAATGGACCTGCCGTTGGCGGCGCGTCGTTCCAGAAAATGGGCGTACTTGAAGCCTATAAGACGCAGAGCAAAGCTGAAGGCCGTTTTGCCGTGACCGGCAAGGAGGAGGACCGCATGTTCTTCAAGGTGCCTACATTGCGAAATGTGGAACTGACCTATCCCTATTTCCATGACGGAGCTGCGGCAACTCTGGAAGATGCGGTGAATACCATGGGCCGGATACAGTTGGGACGCAATTTCACCAAGGACGAGAATGCCAAAATCGTGGCATTTCTGAAGACGTTGACCGGCAAGCAACCGCATCTCACTTTGCCTATTCTTCCCCCCTCGACCAAGGATACACCCAAACCTCACCCCTTCGATTGATCGGCGAGAGGCTCTGCTCATCGGCAGGGAAAACAGGGCTCCAACCTTATCCGGGCTGCTATATAGCCTGGATAAGGTTCGGCAATGGCGTACCTGATAGCTGGCGGAATATTTATATTGGAAATAGGCGCAAACTGGCCTATAACTCTCTTTATACCTGCCTGATTCGACCTTCAACCGGTCTCAGCAGGAATATGGATTTACGCTTCAAAATCAAGTAGAGTTATTTTTTGAATAATTAAAACACGGAGTCACGTATGAGCGCTAAAGGGCAATTGTTACAAGACCCGTTTCTGAATACCTTGCGGAAGGAACATATTCCGGTTTCGATTTATCTGGTAAATGGAATCAAATTGCAGGGACACATCGATTCATTCGATCAGTATGTAGTGCTGTTGAAGAATACCGTCACCCAGATGGTCTACAAGCACGCAATTTCTACGGTAGTCCCCGCAAGAGCTGTCAACATTCCATTTGAGGCTCCCCCTATATCTGATGCTTGATTCCTCTAGTGGGAACGCGCCCGACACTCATGCTGCTGTTGATTCTGCTGTTCTGGTAAGTCTTGATCTAAACGACAGCGACTCCGCAGAAAACCTCGAAGAATTACGGCAATTGGCCGCCAGTGATCGCCTTGCAATTTCCGCTGTAGTGCTGGGAAAACGGCTTCGCCCGGATCCTGCGACTTTCGCAGGGAGCGGGAAAGTTGATGAAATAATGGGCGCAGTGGAGCAGACTGGCGCTTCGCTGGTTATTTTCAATCATGATCTTTCACCTGCCCAGCAGCGTAACCTGGAGCAGCGGTTCAAGCGGCGGGTCATCGATCGTACGAGCCTTATCCTGGACATTTTCGCGCAGCGCGCAAAGAGTCATGAAGGAAAATTGCAAGTGGAACTTGCCCAGCTCGAACATCTGGCCACCCGACTGGTGCGGGGCTGGACGCACCTGGAGCGGCAGAAGGGTGGTATCGGTCTGCGCGGCCCTGGGGAAACACAGTTGGAAACCGATCGCCGCCTGCTCGGAAAACGCGTCAAGGTGCTGAAAGAAAAGCTCGCTAAATTCGAACGTCAAAGAGCCCTGCAACGGCGCGCCAGACAGCGTGCGCAAGTGATGTCGGTTTCCTTGGTCGGTTATACCAATGCCGGCAAATCCACTCTTTTCAATAGGCTCACTCGCGCCCACACCTATGTTGCCGATCAGTTGTTTGCAACCCTGGATGCCACCACCCGCAAGCTGTTTATCTCCGGTCGCGGTGCGCTCGTACTTTCCGACACGGTGGGCTTCATCCGGGATCTGCCGCATACGCTGGTGGCAGCATTCCGGGCGACACTGGAAGAAACGGTGCAAGCAGATCTGTTGCTCCACGTCGTGGACGCCAGCAGCTCCAATCGCAGCGAACAGATTGATGAAGTCAACAAGGTGCTGAAGGAAATCGGCGCTGACCGCATTCCACAAATACTCGTGCTGAACAAGGCAGACCTGATCGATTTGCCGGTCAGCTCCCCGGGTTATCAGCGGGACGAGTATGGTAGAATCGTACAAGTTCGATTGAGCGCCAAAACCGGCGAAGGACTCGAGTTTATCAATCTGGCATTGTCCGAAGCACTCGGGGAGCGGGCGGCTTTACGAGAGCCTAATAGCCAGCCGGAAGCCCGGGACATAACGAGCGGGTATCACTGAATGTCGAGTAATGCAGCAATTTTTGCTTTCCACAAATCCGGTTCGGGGTTTTTCACGTAGAGTTTGATGGGCTGCTCCATCAAACACAACAATAGGAATCATCATGGGATTAAATGATCCTCAGTGGGGAAGAAAAAAAGGCAATTCCGGTCCACCCGACCTGGATCAGTTGTGGCGCAATTTTAACAAGAAGCTCAACAACCTGTTGAAGCGCAAGGGTGGAGGAAGGGGTGACAGTTCCGGAGGCGGTGAAGGCGGCCCTCCGGCCGGTCCCAAAAAATACAGCGGGGGCGTAGGACTGCTTGCGGGGTTGCTTCTGCTGCTGTGGATAGGAAGCGGGTTTTATATCGTCAATGAGGGCCAGCGGGGCATCGTGTTGCGATTCGGAAAATATGTGGAGAGTACGCAGGCAGGCCTGCGCTGGCATTTGCCCTACCCTGTCGAGGTCGTTGAAACCGTTAACGTAAGCCAGGTGCGGACTGTGGAAATCGGCTATCGTAACAATGTCCGGAGCAAGGTGCTGAAGGAGTCGCTCATGCTGACCGATGACGAGAATATCATCGATATCCAGTTCGCCGTGCAATACATTCTGAAAAATCCGGAGGACTTCCTGTTCAACAATCGCGACCCTGAAAACGCCGTGCTGCAGGCAGCGGAAACCGCGATACGGGAAATCATCGGAAAGAGCAAGATGGACTTCGTGCTCTATGAAGGGCGTGAACAGGTGGCGGCAAAAGCCACCGAGCTGATGCAGGATATCCTTGACCGCTACAAGATCGGCATCGCCATCAGCAAGGTGACCATGCAGAATGCCCAGCCGCCCGAACAGGTACAGGCGGCGTTCGATGACGCAGTCAAAGCCGGCCAGGATAGGGAACGGCAGAAAAACGAAGGCCAGGCCTATGCGAATGATGTGATTCCGAAGGCCAAAGGTAATGCTGCCCGCCTCCTCGAAGAGGCTGAGGGGTACAAGCAACGGGTGATTGCGAGTTCCGAAGGTGAGGCGAGTCGCTTCAGGCAGGTTCTTGTCGAATACAGCAAGGCGCCGGGCGTGACACGTGACCGGCTTTATCTGGACATGATGGAACAGGTGCTTTCCAACACCAGCAAAGTTATCGTAGACCAGAAAAACGGCAACAATCTGCTTTACCTGCCACTGGACAAGCTGATTCATATGAGCGGACCTTCTTCCTCGTCTGGCACAATGCCGGAAGCACAACCTGTGTCGCCGCCGGAACCTGCCGCAGACGCCGCTTCCCGCACCCGGGAAGCATTTCGTGGCCGCGAACGGGAGACAAGATAAGTGAAAAACTATACCCCAATGTTATTGGCTGTCCTTATCGTCCTGTTTCTTGTGGCAAGTTCGTCACTGTATATAGTCGACCAGCGGCAGCAGGCAATCCTGTTCCAGTTGGGTGAAGTGGTGGATGTAAAGACATCTCCGGGCCTTTATTTCAAAATCCCGGTCGCGCAGAACGTGCGTTACTTTGACTCGCGCATTCTGACCATGGATACCGCCGAGCCGGAACGCTTCATAACATCCGAAAAAAAGAACGTTCTGGTGGATCTGTTCGTGAAGTGGCGTATCGTGGACGTCAAGCAGTACTATGTCAGCGTGCGCGGGGATGAGATGCTCGCCCAGACGCGCCTGTCGCAAACAGTCAACTCAAGCTTGCGCGATGAATTCGGTAATCGGACGGTACATGACGTCGTGTCCGGCGAGCGCGACAAAATCATGGAAATCATGCGGCAAAAGGCCGATGCGGATGCGCGTAAAATCGGAGTGGAAGTTGTAGACGTTCGTTTGAAGAGAGTAGACCTGCCGCAGGAAGTAAGTGAATCGGTCTACCGTAGAATGGAAGCCGAGCGGAAACGTGTGGCGAATGAGCTGCGTTCGACTGGCGCTGCGGAATCCGAGAAGATTCGTGCGGATGCGGATCGCCAGCGCGAGGTCATTCTTGCCGAAGCCTATCGGAAAGCCCAGGAAACAAAGGGTGAAGGCGATGCGAAAGCGGCGGGTATCTATGCCAGCGCCTTCGAGTCGAATCCGGAATTCTATTCTTTTTATCGCAGTCTCGACGCCTACAAACAAAGCTTTAAAAACAAGAGCGATATCATGGTACTGGAACCGAACTCCGAGTTTTTCAAGTATATGAAGAACTCAGGGCGAGGAGGGAAATAGATGTGCCGATAAATAGCTCGTTCGGATTCGGATGAAGCAGCCGTCCGGGAGTATGGGCTGGCTGCTTCAGGGCTATCGACACAGTAATTCCATGGCCGGGGTCGAATATCGCTCCTCGCTTCTCCAGTCTTTTCCCACGCTGTAGATGATCCCATATAGAGCGGTAATTCCTGACGGTTTCTCCAGCGAATTCCCGGGCAGACACTCGCCTCGGTGTCGCCTGACGCAGTAAGCGTCCGGTCTGCTTGGGTTATTCCAATATGTGGGACACTCTGTTAATGGCCTTTGCCCTGATGCTGGTGCTTGAAGGACTGCTTCCCTTTCTGATGCCCGGTGCATGGCGTGAGGCTTTCAGAAAACTGACGGAAGCCGGTGACAACCAGATACGTTTTATCGGCCTGACCTCCATGCTGGTCGGGTTGCTCCTGCTCTATCTCGTGAAATAGTCCTTTCCATACCCTCCATACCCGCCTTTATCCTGTCTTGATTATGACTCCGACATGAATATGAGTGCATGGGCCCTTCCCGAATATATTGAGGACATTCTGCCCGCCGAAGCGCTGAAGATAGAAATGATGCGCCGGCGGGTACTGGACTGGTTGTTCGTGAACGGCTACGAACTTGTGGGGCCGCCATTGCTGGAATATGTGGAATCGCTTCTTACTGGTAGCGGGAGGCAAATGAATCTGCGCGTGCTTAAGGTGGTGGATCAACTGAGTGGCCGCATGATGGGCTTGCGCGCGGACATGACGCCACAGGTGGCTCGCATCGATGCACACCTTTTGAACCGGAAGGGCATTACCCGGCTTTGCTATGCGGGCAGCGTGCTGCACGCGCGGCCGTCGGGCCTGACCCGGACCCGCGAACCGTTGCAGATCGGCGCGGAACTTTACGGCCATCAGGGACTTGAAAGCGATCTGGAAATCCAGCGTCTGATGCTGCAATCTCTCGCAATCGCCGGCATGGGAAACATACACCTGGATCTCGGCCATGTCGCGGTATTTCGTGGCTTGATCAGAAGTACAGATATCTCACCCGCCCTGGAAATGGAATTGTCTGGCGCCTTGCAGAGAAAAGACAAGGCAGCATTGAAGGAACTCTGCGCCGGGTTGAAAAAACAGGTGAATGCCTCGGTGCGCGAGGCGCTCCTGCTGTTACCCGAGCTCTACGGAGACGAGAATGTGTTGACATTGGCGCGCAGCACCCTCCCGCCCTACCCCGAAATCATGGGGGCGCTGGACGAGCTCGAAATGGTAGCGGGCGAACTGGGCCCGCTTGTGGATACATTGGCATTCGATCTCGCCGACTTGCGCGGATATCACTACCACAGCGGCATGGTCTTCGCCGCATATACCGACAACTGTCCCAATGCAATCGCAGTGGGTGGACGCTACGACGAGGTTGGAAAGGCATTCGGGAGAGCGCGGCCCGCAACAGGTTTCAGCATGGACCTGCGGGAATTATCCGGTTTGATGCCCTCGGACTCTTATCCCAGAGGAATTCTGGCCCCGTTCATAAAGGAGGACAGAACGCTGGAAAAGAAAATCGAACAACTTCGTAACGAAGGCCAGATCGTGATAATTGCCCTGCCGGGTCATGAAAATGATGCCAGCTCCTTCAATTGCGATAAAAAACTCGTATCGGAAAACGGAGTGTGGTCGATAGTGAATGCACTGCCCTGAATGCCAGTCATTGGCCAGCTTTGGGAAGGTAAATTCTTCCTCTCTTTACCTTTCAAACATTACAGAGGTTTAAACGTTAAAGAAGCGATATGAGCAAAAATGTAATTGTCATAGGAACGCAGTGGGGTGATGAAGGCAAGGGCAAGATCGTGGACTGGCTTACGGATCAGGCACAGGGTGTGGTGCGCTTCCAGGGAGGACACAACGCGGGTCATACACTTGTCATTGCCGGCACGCAAACCGTGCTGCACCTGATTCCTTCCGGAATTCTCCGTAAGAATGTCGCCTGCTATATCGGTAATGGCGTGGTTGTGTCGCCGCAGGCCCTCCTGGATGAAGTCGGCATGCTGGAGCGTGCAGGCGTCGACGTGCTTAACCGGCTTCGAATCAGCGAAGCTTGTCCTCTCATTCTACCTTGTCACGTTGCCCTGGATAACGCGCGGGAGATCGCCAGAGGATTGGGTAAAATCGGCACGACCGGAAGAGGTATTGGGCCGGCCTACGAGGACAAGGTGGCGCGTCGCGCCGTCCGTCTGCAGGATCTGTTTCATCGTGACCGCTTCGCGGCGAAGCTGGGCGAGATACTGGATTATCACAATTTCGTGTTGAAGAACTATTTTCAATCGCCAGTCATCGATTTTCAGCAAACCATGGACGAGACGCTCTCACTGGTGGAACGCATTCGCCCCATGGTTGCCGATGTGCCGCGACTTTTATTCGAAGCCAACAGGGCAGGCGCGAATCTTCTGTTTGAGGGCGCACAGGGAGCACTGCTCGATATCGATCATGGCACTTACCCGTTTGTTACATCCAGCAATTGCATTGCCGGTGCCGCGACGACAGGAAGCGGAATTGGCCCCCAGATGCTGCACTATGTGCTGGGAATCACCAAGGCATATACCACGCGCGTGGGAGCGGGACCCTTTCCAACCGAACTGGATGATGAAGTCGGCAGACATCTCGCCAAGCGCGGTAATGAATTCGGTGCAACCACGGGACGTCCGCGACGTTGTGGCTGGTTCGATGCCGCTGCCCTGAAACGTTCCATCCAGATTAATGGCGTCTCCGGATTGTGTGTCACCAAGCTTGACGTGATGGATGGTGTTGAAACCCTGCGGCTGGGCGTGGGCTATAAACTGACGGGAAATGGAGAGGAAGAAAAGTTCAGTGGCATCATGCCGGTCGGTGCAGAGGAACTTGCTTCCTGCGAACCGGTTTACGAGGAAATGCCCGGGTGGAGCGGGAGCACGGTCGGTATCCGCAATTTCGAACAACTGCCAATGGCCGCGCGCAACTATCTCAAGCGTATAGAAGAAGTGTGTGAGGTATCGATAGACATGATATCGACCGGACCGGATCGGGAAGAAACGATTGTATTGCGTCACCCTTTCGAGTAGCTGGAAAGCCTATCTCCCAACAGACAGAGAGGCAGAGGCAGACAGTGCAGGAGCAGAAGCTTCCGCCACACTGGCGGATTACCAGGACCGGTCGAGCCAATATGAGTCTCTGCATAGTACGCGCGGCAAGCTGGCAGACAGATGGTCCGGCACTACGAGCAGTGCGAGAAGCGGTTTTTATCAGGGAACAAGGAGTACCTGCGGAACTCGAATGGGACGAGTTCGACGTTGTTTGCATGCATCTGCTGGCGATGAATCCTTCAGGAAATCCGATAGGTACGGCAAGATTGCTACCGGATGCTTCGGCCGGGCGCATGGCCGTGTTGAGGGAGTGGCGATGCAAAGGAGTGGGTAGCGCACTCATGGATCGGTTGCTGAAGGAAGCGGAAAACCGGCAGCTTCCTTCAGTTACCTTGAACGCGCAGACACACGCAACCGGGTTTTATAGCAGGTTTGGTTTTCGGCAGTCAGGACCGGCATTCCTGGATGCCGGAATTCCTCACGTGAAAATGATCTTGCAATTTCGGCCGCGCTAACGATAGAAGCGCTCTGAAACGCCAACCTGTCCCGTTCTCCTTCGTTTCCGACGTTACGGATCAGACCCTGTAGCGGGCGGAGAAAGTGTAAACCAGGAAATCAAAACGGAACCATAAAATCAAGGGACAAAACCACCTGATCTTTATGTCCGCCGAAAGGCCGATAATCGATGCCATGCAGTCCGTCCGCGGCATCATAGCGAACGTTTGGACGAATATTGAACTGCTGCAACGGCTTCCAGTCGAGCTTCAGCCTCTTCGCAGCCCTCCAGTTCATGCCTACCGTGACTGCATAATAATCAGCCGGACTGCTGGTGCTATTGCCAAGCTGATTGCGTCCAAGCGCGTAACTGAATCCCCGATTGTCGGTGGCGGCAGCCACGCGTCCTGGTGAAAATACACGGAACCCATCCCGGTCCCGAAACCACTCAGCGCGCACACCGATCGTCAATTCCGGCATGAGGTCGTAATACAGATGCGTGTTGATGCCATACCATTCGGCATCCTTGATCACGTTACTATAAAAGACATTATTCAGGAAAACATTCCCCGCGAAACCGTGGTCATGTTGCAGCACAAAATGGGTCTTGTCGGTGAATTTATGCTTCAGCACGATGCTGTACAACATCCAGGGCTCATCGCTGCGTGTCGAGGTTGCGCCATAGGTTCCGCTGATATTGGCCGACGTTCCCATATCCTCGCTGGTCCAGGTAATGCCCGCAATCCCCCCCCAATTGCCCAATTGCTTGTCGAACCCGCCATCCCAGCCGCCGGTGGCGCTACCTGTGGTAACACCTCCCATGAACATCCAGTTTTGCGCGATCTTATAGTTGCCCAGCACGCCAGTATGCGTGAACGGCTCCCCATACTGCATGGTATAGGCATGCGTGTAAAAGAAATTGTCGGGTGCCGGTACCGACTCGTAACCGATGGGAGTGTAAAAATGTCCCACCTTGACGTTCAATCCGTTCCCGACGGGAACATAAGCTTCGGCAAAAGCCTGCGGAAACGCAATTCCATAATATCGGGTTGAAGCGCAGCACACGTCAAGATCCCAATTGCTCCTGTTTAAAGGCTGGCCTGTATTCACGTCGAATGCTGGAACGCCATAAGCCTGGGTAAAAATGGCATCCGTTCCGAACATGAAGTCGATACGCCCACCAAAGTCCCAGGTGCTGCCCTCGGCTACCACGGGGCGTTGCACATAAATATTGAACTGGTTTAACTGAAATCGGTTGGAGCGGTCGGCAAATGTTACCGGACCATTGAAACCTGTGAGCTGGCTAGGATTGAAAGTCGCGCCGCCGTTGATCCAGCCACCGAGTCTGATGCCATTGTCCTTGAACCATTCCAGAGCCGTATTGGCGTAAGCGCTGTCGGGATTCTCGAGAGTTGTAAACAGGCTGACCGCAGAGGCAAAGATCATTCCATTTCTGCGTTTCGGTAGGCGTTTCATGATTGGCTCCCCCTTGGCAAAACACTACCACGAAAATTGTTATTTTGTTTGAAACGTAACATGAGATAAATAAAGAAAATGTTATATTTTTGTAAATAATTTGTGAAGTCATCCTCCTCGCTCACAAAGAAATGGAGAATGAGCGAAAGCGATGGAAGCGGCAGACAGGGGCACAGGTACTTATAACATTAGACGATTGACAAAGTATCGACAATTCAGTATTTTTAGGATTGGGTATTTGTTCTCGCTCTGATTGGCAGGTAATTGGCAGGTAATTAAAAGAGGTGCTCATGAATAAAAGAACTTTTTTTTCTGGCTTATTCCTGAGTTTATTAGCCGCTTGCGCCCAATTAAGTCCTCACGAAGCAGTCCAGAACACGACTGCACGCCGCGTCATCCAGAACGCACGAATGCGCGGCGATCACGATGCCTTGGGCGAGTATTTTGAGGATACAGGGCGAAAAATGCAGGCAAAAGCCGAGGAGGAGAAGAAGTTGCTGGAACACTATGAGGAAAAAAGCTATCTATACGGAAGGCGCGCCCAGGACCTGAAGGCTCATACTGCAGCTTTAGTGCTTAAATATACGAAAAGCGCGGAAGAAAACTTGAAACAGGCTGCTCTTCACCGAAAAATGGCGCGGGAGCAGGCACAGCGCGATCTCAACGCGCGCCTGCTGCATGCGGTCCAAAGGCATGAGGATGAACAGGACACCGGACTTGCGGAATGACAGGCTGACAAGTATTTCCCGCTCTTCTCTTACTTCCCTCCTCGATAGACAGTTTTTCCCGAGCATCCGCCTTCAGTCTCAGAAGGGAATCATCGCATCGAGGGAAAATATGATCTGATCCTTCTTGTTGTTGAAAGGCCGGACCGAATGGTCAATGCCGTCAGCACGGTCGTAGCGGATATTTGGACGAATGTTCAGCTTTTGCATTGGCTTCCAGTCCAGCCGCAACCTTTTCGACGGCTTCCAGTTCATCCCGAAGGTGATTTCATAATAGTCCGCAGGCGCCGCGATCACGGCGGATGGGTCGCCTGCAAAACTGGTGCCGGTATTGTTGAGCGCAGCTACCACGCGAAAAGGCGAAGAGACGCGAAAACCGTCCCGGTCACGGAACCATTCGCCGCGAATACCCACCGAAAGGTCTTCCAACAGGTCATAATAGAAGTGGGTATTGATGCCATACCATTCGGCATTCTTTGGCACCCCTCCCAGCAAAACGCCGCCGGCATAGCCGTGAACGTGGTGTAGAACCAGATGGATTTTCGGTGTGAGCCTGTGTTGCAGCACAATGTTGTACATTCCCCATGGTCTGTTGCTGCGGGTAGATGTCGCACTGTAGCTCCCCGTGATGTTGGCCGAAGTCCTTTTGTCGTCGCTGACCCAGGTAATACCTCCCAGCCCTCCCCAGTTTCCCAGCTCTCTGTCAAATCCGCCATCCCAGCCGCCAGTTGCGCTCCCGGTGATGACGCCGCCCATTACCGACCAATTCTCGTTGACGGTATAGTTTCCTACGGCACCCGTGTGGGTGAACGGTTCCCCGTTATTAAAGGTATAGGCATGGGTGTAAAAAAAATTGTCGGGTGCAGGAACGGTTTCATACCCTGTTGGTGAATAAAAATGACCTGCCTTGATGTTCAAGCCATTACCCAACGGTATGTAGGCTTCGAGATACGCTTGCGGTAGCGCGATGCCGTACGTTCGTGTCGATGAGCAGCATATATTCAGATCCCAGTGGCCCCTATTCAAGGCTTGACCGGTATTCACGTCGAATGGCGGAACACCGAAAGCCTGGGTATAGATCGCGTCGGTGCCGAACATGAAATCGACGCGCCCCCCGAGATCAAAAGCCTTGCCTTCCGTGACTATCGTGCGCTGGAGGTATAGATTGAACTGATTCAACTGAAACCGGTTGGCGCGATCGGCAAAAGTAACGGTACCGTTGTATCCGTTGACAGGATTGCTGGGGTTATAGGTTGCCCCTGCATTGATCCATCCTCCCGCCCTTACACCGCTTTCCCTCAACAACTCTGCTATATCAATCGCCTGAACAGCGCTGTTGCTCATGAAGATCAATAAAAAACAACCTACTCCGTACGGAATCCGGCTGCTGCGCTTTCGCATGCATTTCATTCTGAATTTTTTCCTTAGCTCCCGGACACACGGCTGTGAAACCTTCAAAACCGTCTGTATTACACGACTGTATTCATCTGATTTGGACTATTGAAGGTTTAAGTACTGCAACCCACGCAATATTCGATTTCGAGGGCGCACAAAACTTGCCGGAGGATAAACAGTCAGCGCTATCTGTTCCTATCCCAGGAATAATTTGTAGGCCGGATTCTGGGTTTCGTCCCAATAACGATTGTCGAGTTGAGCGAGAAATGCCTTGAAATCCGCTTTCTCCTCTGGCGGCACCTCCATGCCGACCAGCACCCGTCCATAGTCTGCCCCATGGTTACGGTAATGAAACAGACTGATATTCCAATGATGGCTCATGCTGTTCAGAAATTGCATGAGCGCTCCCGGACGATCGGGGAATTCAAAACGATAGACGATTTCATTTTTAACATCACGCGCATGCCCACCCACGAGATGGCGGATATGCAATTTCGCCATTTCATTGTCGCTCAAATCCTCGGTGCGCAAGCCGTTGCTCTCCAGGTCCTTGATCAGTTTCGCCGCTTCCTCCCGGTTTTTTACCGACACCCCTACAAACACATGCGCCTCCTTCGAGCCGGCAAAACGATAGTTGAACTCGGTAATGCTTCTCGGTCCCAGCATTGCGCAGAACTTCTTGAAACTGCCGGGCTCCTCGGGAATCGTCACCGCCATGACCGCTTCCCGCTGCTCACCCAGTTCCGCCCGTTCGGACACGTGGCGCAGCCGGTCGAAATTCATGTTGGCACCTGAGGCGATCGCAATCAGGTTCTTGCCACGGATACCCTCCCGCTTTGCATAAGCCTTGGCGCCTGCGATCGAGAGCGCTCCCGAAGGTTCAAGTATGGCGCGCGTATCCTCGAACACATCCTTGATTGCCGCACAGATGGCGTCAGTGTCTACAAGCAGGATCTCATCGACCAGTTCGCGGCATAAATGAAAAGTTTCCACTCCCACCTGCTTGACAGCGACTCCGTCTGCAAACAATCCCACTCGCGGCAACCGGACACGGCGGTTCTTTTTCAGTGACTGATACATGGAATCGGCGTCGACAGGTTCCACACCGATGATCCTGATTTCCGGATAGAGCCTTTTTACATAAGCTGCAACACCCGAAATCAGCCCACCTCCACCGATGGGCGCGAATATCGCATGAATTTCACCCGGATGCTGGCGCAGTATTTCCATCCCGATCGTCCCCTGGCCGGCAATGACATCGGGATCGTCATAGGGATGTACAAAGGTTACCTGATTCTTCTCGGCGAATTCGTGTGCGTGCGCATAGGCTTCGTCATAGGAATCACCGAAGGAAACCACTGTCGCCCCGCGTGCCTCGACGGCCTGCAACTTGATCTGGGGCGTGGTGACAGGCATGACGATGGTCGCCCGGCAGTTCAATCGCTGCGCAGCGAGAGCTACACCTTGCGCATGATTGCCGGCAGAGGCCGTCACTACGCCGCGTTCGAGCGCCGCGGGAGAAAGTTTGACCATTTTGTTGTAAGCTCCCCGCACTTTGAACGAGAAAACATCCTGCACATCTTCCCGTTTCAGGAATAACTGATTATTTATACGTGTGGACAGATTCGGCGCAAGCTCCAGGGGACTCTCTACCGCGACGTCATAAACCCGCGCGGTAAGGATTCTTTCGAGGTAACTGTTTTTCATCGAAATGGGTTGCGATTTTAAAGGTTGAGCATTTTAGCATGCCGGGAAACCCTAAATGTCCAGCTTCATTGTTAAAATGGACTGATCGTATTATGCTCATAAACAGTCAATATTTTCAGGCATAAAAAATAACATCATGAACCAGGACGAGCAGAAACATGCGGCCGCGCGCGCCGCTATTCAACATATTCCCGCAGGCTGCATTGTCGGAGTCGGCACCGGCTCCACCGCCAACTACTTCATCGACGCACTGGCTGACATCAAAAGCAGGATCGATGGAACGGTAGCAAGTTCAGAAGCAACCGCCCGCCGCCTCAGCAGGCATGGAATCGAGGTCATGGACCTTAACAATGTCGACGAGCTTCCGTTATATGTGGATGGCGCCGACGAGGTAACGCCGTACCTGCATATGACAAAAGGAGGCGGCGGAGCACTGACCCGGGAAAAAGTCGTGGCCGCCGTGGCGAAAAAATTCATCTGCATTGCGGACCAAAGCAAACTCGTGGATGTGCTCGGCAAGTTTCCTCTGCCCATAGAGGTCATCCCGATGGCGCGCGGTTACGTGGCGCGCGAGATAATACGGCTGGGGGGACAACCCGTGCTCAGGGAGGGATTTACTACCGATAACGGTAACCTGATTCTTGATGTGCATGGCTTGCAGATCCTGAATCCCGTTGAACTGGAGACGGAACTCAATCAGATCACCGGCGTCGTAACCAATGGCCTGTTTGCAAGACGCCCTGCGGATTTGCTGTTGCTGGGTGGCGAAGGAGGCGTTCGCACCATTGCTGTCTGAGAGCAGCTCAAAGATCAGTAGAATTGTCACAACAGATCGGTATTATCCTTTGTTATTTTTTGCTTTCAATCGATCCACAGGTGAGAAATGGGAAGCCACGAACATATATCCAAGCAATTTGACGCGGATCTCGAAGCGGTGCGCACACGCGTGTTGCATATGGGCGGATTCGTGGAAGAACAGATCGAAAAGGCGATTGAAGCGCTGATCACCGGCAACGAGAGTCTGATCGAAAATATCATCGCCGATGACCACCGTGTCAATGCGATGGAGGTATCGATAGACGAGATCTGCAATCAGATCATCGCGCGCCGGCAGCCGGCAGCGGGTGATTTACGCATGATCATGACGGTCATCAAGACCATTACCGACCTCGAGCGCATCGGGGATGAAGCGGAAAAGATCGCGCGCATGGCCAAACTGATCTATGCCGCGGACCGCATGCACATGCCCCGTTTCGTCGAGATACGTCATGTGGCCAACGTTGCGCTGGAGATGCTGCGCAAATCGCTGGACGCTTTTGCGCGTCTGGACCTCACCGCCGCCGCTCAGGTAGTGCGCCAGGACGAGCTCGTGGATGAAGAATTCCGCTCCATCATGCGCCAACTTATCACTTTCATGATGGAAGATCCGCGCAAGATATCGACTGCCCTGGAAATCCTGTTCATTGCAAAAGCGATCGAGCGCATCGGCGATCATGCCAAGAACATGTCCGAATATGTGGTATACATGGTAAAGGGCAGGGATGTGCGTCACGTCACGGTTGAAGAAATCGAGCGCGAAATACGGGAGTAGGTCTTCCCGCCGCTCCACAGCCTGCCAATAGACCCCATGCCCGGATACTCCACACTTGCGGCGGTAGATCTCGGCTCCAACAGCTTTCGTTTACAAGTCGCGCGAGTGGAAGGCAGACAGCTTTATCCATTGGACAATCTGCGCGAAATGGTCCGTCTTGCCGCCGGTCTTTCTCCCGACAAGCGCCTGGATGAGGATTCGCAGGCACGCGCCCTGGCCTGCCTCAAGCGCTTCAGTGAACGCCTGCGCGGGTTTCCTCCCCATGCCGTACGTGCGGTTGCGACCAACACTCTCAGGGTGGCGAAAAATGCGGCCGTATTCCTCAAAAAAGCCGAGGCAGCGATCGGTTTTCCCATTGAAGTCATCTCTGGTCACGAAGAGGCGCGTCTCATCTATCTGGGCGTTGCGCACGACCTCCCTGCTTCTCCCGATGCGCGCCTGGTGATGGACATCGGGGGCGGCTCTACTGAATTTATCATTGGCCGCGGGCTGAAGCCAGTCAAGCTGGAAAGCCTCTACATGGGTTGCGTCAGCTATAGCCTGCGCTTTTTTCCAGGCGGCAGGATCAGCAGGGATGCAATGAACCGTGCCGAACTTTCGGCCCGCAGCGATATTCAGGCGATCGCCAGGGAATTTTCCAGCGAACACTGGCAGCTCGCATACGGATCATCCGGCACGGCCCGCGCCCTGGGCGATATCATCCGGTTGAACCAGCTCGGCAGTGGAGGCAGCAGCGGAGAGATTACTCGAGAAGGGTTGGAAAATTTTCGCAATCATCTGCTCAAGGTGGACGACATCAAAAAACTCGACCTCGCGGGCATCCGGAGCGACCGCGCGCCTGTCATAGCCGGCGGTTTCGCCATCATGTCCGCCGCGTTCGCAGAGCTGGGAATTTCCCAAATGGCGCAAGGCATGGGCGCCTTGCGCCAGGGCGTGCTGTACGATCTGCTGGGGCGTTTCCATAAGCATGACATGCGCGAAGTAACGGTCAGGCAGTTCATGCGCCGGTACCATGTGGATGGTGCGCAGGCAAGGCGGGTGGCAGCGACTGCGCTTCTGCTTGGAAAGCAACTGCTGGCAGCCTTTCCTGATGATGGAGAAGAACATCTGCAAGCTCTCTCATGGGCTGCCCGGCTGCATGAAGTAGGTATTTCGGTCGCGCACTCCGGTTATCACAAGCATTCTGCATATATCCTGGGCAACGCCGACATGCCCGGTTTTTCCCAGAGGGAGCAGGAACGCTTAAGCATGCTTGCGCTAGGTCATCGGGGCGATATCGGCAAAGCGCGTGGACGCATCATGGAGCAGCCTGATTTCGCCCTGCTGTTTGCGCTTCGCCTCGCGGCATTGTTTCATCGTAGCCGCTGTGAGACGAGGCTTCCAAGGCTCGAGGTCAGCCTTCGGGACAAGGAATTCAGTTTATGTCTTGAAAGAAAGTGGCTGGAGTGCAGTCCTTTGACGCATAACGCACTGTTGGCCGAAATTGAACAATGGGATGCCCTTGGTTTTCGTTTTGGTATAACCGGAGCCGACGGAAACAAGCTGTCCGCATCTGTATAAAACCATCATCCGGACGCAATGACATCCCATTCCAAAAAGAGATCCACGAAAACAGGCCTGCAGCCGGGCACACTGGTACATATCGGGGCAAAGAAAGGCGTGGCACCTGCCATAACCTTGCTGGATTACGATCCGGAAAGTGTGCGTGAATCCGAGGTGAGTCCTGCGCAACTCTCCGAAAAGATCAAACACGTTTCCGGGGTTAAGTGGGTTAACCTGCAGGGGCTGGGCGACATCCACATGATCGAGCAAATCGGCGCGTGTTTTAACCTTCACCCTCTGGTACTGGAAGACATATCCAACACAGAGCAACGCTCCAAGGTGGAGGATTACGGAGATTACCTGTACGTGGTACTCAAAACCTTCGGGTATGAAACCAGAGGCGTGGAAGAGAGAATATATTCCGAGCAGATCAGCCTCGTGCTCGGCAAGGATTTCGTGCTGTCGTTTCTGGAAGCGAATGGCGTTCAATTCAAGTCCGTCCGCGACCGCCTGCGGTCCGGCAAAGGCCAAAGCACAAAGCTGGGCGCCGATTTCCTGATGTACAGCCTGATTGACGCAGTAGTCGACACCTACTTCAGCATTCTTGAACGCCTCGATGAAAAAACCGAGGCCCTGGAAACAGAACTGGTCGCCCACCCGCGCCCGAGCACCTTGCAATCCATTCAAAGACTCAAACGTGAAGGCGTTTTTTTACGCAGAGCGCTGTGGCCACTCCGTGAGGTGATCAGTTCGTTGCAGCGTGGGGATTCCCCCCTGTTTAGCCGCAATACCCTGCTCTATCTGCGAGATGTATATGATCACACTATCCACATTATCGAATCGATTGAATTGCTGCGTGATGTGACGGCGGGTATGCTCGATATTTATTTATCAAGCGTAAGCTTCCGCATCAGTACAGTCATGAAAGTTCTTACCGTCATCACCACGATATTCATGCCATTGACGCTGATAACGGGCATTTACGGGATGAACTTCACATACATACCCGGGCTGGAATGGCATACGGGATTTTTTGTTGTACTGGGCGCAATGGCAGTCATCAGTATTGCGATGCTGCTACTGTTCCGCTGGAAAAAATGGCTGTAGCGGCTGAAATCACCATTCTCTCCGCAAATCATTCAAAGTAGCCTGGGAGTGCAATTCTCCTCGGCCGGCGTCCGCTCCCAGGTCAGTATGCGCAAGCCGCAAATGCGCGCCCATAAAGTCAGGGCTTCATATCGCAGGCGTGGAACATCGGGCAATATCCAGATTTCCGAAATGCGCTTGTCCTCACGCCAGCTGCATAAGAATAACCGGACGGCAGCTTCCATGCCTGACGAGAGAGTCCTCATCTGCAAGCAGAGAAGCATGCCTGCCGCTTCGGGCGAAAGCCAGTAAACGTATCCTCCTCCACAAAATACGTCATCGAGCGCTTCCAGCAGGTTCAATGGAAAACACGACAGCGGGCAGTTCCCGGAGAGAAGGAGAATATTACGCTTTGCGCTGGGGTGGAGCGAAAAAAAAAGCTTACGATTACGCCTGACCAGTTTCTTGAAAGAGCGGCCCCGGCCGAATGACCCGCCGCCCTCATGTTGTATATGGGCGTCCGGATGCACGCCCACCCGCCAACCCCGCTTGTTGAGCCGGCGCCCAAGATCGACATCTTCATAGTAACCGCGGCCGAATGCCAGATCGAAACCGCCCGCATCCCGGAATACCTCCCGTCGGATGAGAAACGCGTGACCCCGAAGGCGGTGTGTCTGAACATAACTGCCCGGCTGCCGCACATACCGGCTCAAATCATATCCGGCAAAATCATTTCCGGCTGGGATAATGACTGCCAAGCGGGAATCAGCCACGAATGCTGCGCATAAGAGCGGTAAAAAATCTTCGCTCACCACAGTATCGGAATTCAGGACCAGCACGTAGCACGCGTCGGATCGACCGATTGCTTCGTTTACCGAAGCACCGAAACCCTGGTTCTCGCGGGCGTGATGCACACGTATGCGCTCGCATGGCAATTGGTCCAGCAGGGCTCGGGTTTCCATGTCCGAGGCGTCATCCTGAACGAAAATAAAGCGTATGGATTGGCTCAGGCAGGCAACGACCGAATCGATGCAGCGCTGTGTCAGGACTGGTGCATTATAGACGGGGATCACCACATCGACGGACGGCATCGCCGGCATACGGCTCAGTAACCTCCTTGAGAACACTACCAGCGAAGCCGGTTAATCAGGCAAAAGCGAAATCTTTAGTGCTGCTTTGCGGCTCAGAATGACTCTGGTTTGCCTTTGGCTGCACTTGTCCCTCCAGCAGCGCAACATAACGCGATAACACGTCCGGATCCCCCACGTCGATCATTTCCTTGAGGAAACGTTGACGATGCTCTTCTATATAAAAAGAACCGCAACCCTGGGTAAGGAATTTTTCCATGTGCTTATACACATCATCGCGGCAACGCAATTCTGCTTCCGGCAGGTACTCAGCCAGGGCCGAACGACCGGCATGCAGGTAATCCGCCGCCAGCACGGGCTTCCCGACCTTTACCGCCTCGAATACCACAGAGGTGGCAAGATCGATGATGACATCTGCCCAGTTCATCAGATGGATGGAATGAAGGCTGCCACCTGCCACTTGCACATTGGGCAAACGCCGGAGCGAAACATCTTTTGTCAGGGATTGCTGCCAGCCACCCCGGGTATGCGGCTTTATTATAAGCTCCACTCCCGGAAAGCCTGCCACTATGCGCACTACCTCTCCCACTTCTTCCCAGAAAGTGGAAAAGTTACTCTTTCTCAGAAACATCGCCACCTTGAGGTTGCCATCGGAGCGCGTCAGCGGTGAGGGCGGCATTAACGTTGCCAGTTTGGCGAGCCACTCGTCGCAGTAGCGTGGAGAACCGAGCACCGCAAGTTTCTGGTTATCCATGAAAGGACGAAAGCGCACCGAGCATAACTCGTTCGGCACCACAACCTTCTCGAAAATGCCGGCATTGGCAAATGTGGTATCCGGCTCCAGCCGCAACTCGCGCCGCCGGATCAACTGACTGGCGTGGGGGCTGTCTCCATGCGGCAGCGATACCGTACCCAGGCCCATCCCGCGCGCTGTCGACAATACCACCTTGACCCATTCCACACAGATGGAGGAATTGCGTTCTATCCAGTCAAACACCACCACGCCTTCCTCATTCTCTGCAAAACTCCGGGTCAGCAGGCGCTCCGCAGTTCGCTGCCAGACCGGCTCGCGCCGCCTGGCGTCATAGACCTCCTCCAGTTTCTTCATGATCGGCCCGATGAAGGGGCGGCGCAGGCTGCGGATCAGTATCAGCGTCTGGAAAAACCATCTGATAAAGTCGAGCGGCGGCAATACATTCGCAATATAGGCCATCCGCACGCCCTTGAGGTCTTTCAGGAACCTGATGCGATAATCTGTGCGGAACCGCGAGTTGCCGATCAGAACGATGTCACAGGTATGACCCTTGCCGGTCCATTTGTAAATGACCGGTGTAATGTGATCGATGTCATTATAATGACGGAGGAAAAATAAAGCTTTCATACCAGCATACCTATTCCTTGGACGCAAGCAATACGCTGCATCTCCTCATTTTGAGGCACTTCAGACATTCTCCGGAAAAATCTTGTAATTTTACACGGGCTGATACCGATTTTACTAGCATTGCAGATGTTTTTACTTCCTCGGCCTTCTGTTAAAATGGAGCATGACCGGCCATTAACTGGTCAAACTGGTCATTAACCCGATTTTCGCAGCATCCCTGTTGCGGCCGCCAGGATATAGTTCCACAAACTAGCCCCACAAACCACTGACCACACTGTATAACCCCTCGATGCCTGATGCGCGCCTTTCGCACCTTTAAAGGGGCAACCTACTCTGATAAATAAAGGCGGTCATCGGTCCAAAGTAAAAAAGCTTCGGTCTCATCGTCTTCAATTAACATAAATTCCACATGAAAACAATCGCTGTCATACCAGCCCGCATGGGTTCGTCCCGCTTTCCAGGAAAACCGATTGCGAACCTGCTGGGCCGAACCATGCTCGAACATGTGTATAAACGTGTCGCCCTGAGCAAGGCGCTTGATGCAACCTATATAGCTACCTGCGATGACGAAATACGACGCGCCGCGGAGAATTTCGGTGCGCCGGTGATTATGACAGCGGATACTCACGAACGTGCGAGCGACCGGGTGGCCGAGGCGGTGGCAGAAATCGAGGCTGAACTTATCGTCATGGTACAGGGCGATGAACCGATGACCCACCCGGAGATGATCGATGCAGCGGTGGAACCGTTCCTGCATGATCCGGAACTGGGGTGTGTGAATCTCATGCGGAGCATCGATAATAAAGCGGATTTCTACGACTTCAATACAATCAAGGTTGTCACCAATCAGCGTGGCGATGCACTCTTCATGTCGCGCCAGCCGATCCCGACTGTGCCCGCGTCCGCCCTGTCTGCCGGCTCTGATTTTCCGCATACCCTGGCCTTCAAACAGGTGTGTATCATTCCTTTTCGTCGCAAAACGTTGCTCGAATTCTCCAGGCTGCCATCCACGCCGCTCGAGAAGCTTGAATCGGTGGACATGCTGCGGCTATTGGAGCACGGTTATCGTGTAAAAATGGTGGAAACCCGATTCAACACTCAGGCTGTCGACACCCAGGCCGACCTGGAGCGTGTAGCCAGACTGATGGAGAAAGACCCGTTACTCGCATCATACTGATACGGACTCTATAATTCTCTCGAACACAACTTCATTTCTCAAGGTTCATACGTGCAATTAAAAGCAAAGCTGGCCCGCAATGCCTTGACCATCGGCTCCTGGATCACTTTGGGGCACCCTTCCATCGCCGATATCATGGCTGCGGCGGGATTTGACTGGCTGGTGCTGGATACGGAACACAGTGTTCTGGAGTTGGGTGAAGTTCAGATGCTGATCCAGGTGCTGGACAGCCGTGCATGCCCCGCCATCGTACGGCTGACGTCGAATCATCCTGACCAGATCAAGCGGATCATGGATGCAGGAGCAACAGGCATAATGGTGCCCATGATCAAAACGGCGGCGGATGCCGAAGCGGCCGTAAACGCAGTATATTACCCTCCACGTGGACAGCGGGGGGTGGGCCTCGCGCGCGCGCAAGGATATGGCGCCCGGTTTCAGCAGTATCGCCACTGGCTGGAAGAAAATGCGGTCATCATTGCCATGATCGAGCATGTCGACGCGGTCGATGCCATCGATTCGATTCTTTCCGTTCCGGGAATCGATGCTTACATCATAGGCCCCTACGATCTTTCGGGATCACTCGGCCGTCCCGGAGAACTCGATGATCCGGAAGTCCAGGCTGCGATAGAACGGGTAAAAGATGCCGGGCGACGCGCAGGCAAGGCAGGCGGGATTCATGTAGTCGAACCGGATCCGGAACAGTTGCGCCGCAATATCGAGTCGGGCTTCAGTTTTCTTGGCTATGGCCTGGATATCCGCATTCTCGATACCGTCTGCCGCAGTCATTTGCAAAACATCAGGGAAGGCCTATGAACAAACTTGCGATTTCCACTTCGTCATTCGATGTCAGCCATAATATTGCTCTCCGGCATTTACAGGAGAAAGGCATACACATTGCCGAAAACAGTCATAAGCGGAAACTTACCGAGGATGAGGTTATCGCCCTGCTGGGCGAAGATACGGTGGGGATGATCGCAGGCGTGGAACCTCTCACAGAGCGGGTTTTCTCCTGTGCCAGGAGCCTGAAAGTCATATCGCGCTGCGGCAGCGGTCTCGACAGCGTTGATCTTGGCGCAGCAAAGCGGCACGGAATCAAAGTGTTGAATACACCGGAAGCCCCTGCCCAGGCGGTTGCCGAACTCTCGCTGGCCCTTATAATGGCAGCATTGAGGAAGGTATGTCAGACAGATAAACTGGTTCGCGCGGGGCAGTGGCCCAGGGCCCAGGGAGGGCTGCTAGCTGCCCAAAAGGTGGGAATTGTGGGACTCGGACGGGTGGGATCACGTGTAGCCCGATTGTGCCGTGCGTTTGAAGCACAAGTGGTGGCGCACGACACTTATGTAAAGGAAGTGCCTTCGGGAATAGAAGGCGTGAAACTGACACCCTTTGAAACCTTGATAGCCGAAGCGGATATTATCAGCCTGCACCTGACCTACGACGCAGACACTCATCATCTGTTGAATGAAAAAGCATTTGCACGGATGAAGCCTGGCGCGATCGTCATCAATACGGCCCGGGGTGGTCTGATAGATGAAGCAGCACTGGCCGACGCCCTGAACAGCGGGCGGCTTGGGGGAGCGGCAATGGACGTTTTCGAGCAGGAACCATATCATGGCCCGTTACTGCAATGCGATAACGCAATTCTGACATCCCATATCGGCTCTCTTGCAAAAGAATCGCGTCAGCGCATGGAACTGGAAGCCGCGGAAAATCTGGTGCGCGGATTGATCGAAGTGGGTGTGGTGGAAAAAGGTTAAGACAGCAGATGTCCAGCGATATTGCCATTGTCTATGGCGCCAGTGGTTTTCTGGGCAGCCATGTCGCCGACGCACTCTCTGCCTCGGGCTATCGGGTGCGCCTGTTCGACCGTTCTCCATCGCGCTACCAGCGCGCGGATCAGGAGATGATCATTGGCGATATCATGGATCTTGAGCAGGTGAAGGAAGCGGCTCACGGCGCCGACGTGGTCTACAATTTTGCCGCCATTGCAGATATCGACGAAGCACAGGAAAAACCCATCGCTACCGCAACCATCAATGTGCTGGGTAACATGCATACGCTGGAAGCAGCGCGTCTTGCCGGCGCCCGGCGCTTCGTCTTCGCGAGCACGATTTATGTCTACTCCGAATCAGGTTCCTTTTACCGCGCCAGCAAACAGGCAGCGGAACGTTTCATCGAAACCTACCACGAACGTTATGGCCTGGAGTATAGTATTTTGCGCTATGGCTCGCTCTATGGCAGACGCGCCGACGCGAGAAACGGTATTTACCGCATGCTGTACGAGGCGCTGCAACGGCACTCGATTACTTATCACGGCAGTGGAGAAGCAATTCGGGAATATATTCATGTGGAAGATGCGGCGCGCATGAGCGTACAGGTGCTGGCGCCGGAGTTTGCGAATCGCCACCTGATCCTGACAGGGCAGGAGCGGTTGCACATCAAGGATGTGATGACAATGATTTCAGAAATCATGCCCTGGAAAGTCGATCTGCGTTTTGACGAAGCCCGTGCAGGGCATCATTACGAAGTAACGCCTTATGCTTATCAGCCGCGCATCGGCCGCAAGCTGGTGCTGAACGAGCATGTCGATCTGGGCCAGGGACTGCTGGATTGCCTTCAGGATATTCATCAGAGCATGCATCATTCGGGTGAAAATGAGGAAATCATACCGCTGGCATCGGATAACAAGGCATGAAGACTGCTGCATGGCGAGCGATCATCTTCGATTTCGACGGGGTCGTGGTCGAATCAGGAGAAATCAAGACACAGGCGTTTGCCAATCTCTACCGGGAATATGGCGAGGAGGTAATGGTCGAGGTCGCGAAATATCATGTCCTGAACGGCGGCATGTCGCGCTATCAGAAATTCCGTTACTTTCAGGAAACGCTGCTGGAAAAACCTCCGCTCACCGCGGAGGAGGAGCGGCAACTCGATCAGCGCTTCTCCGAACTGGTGGTCGAAGCTGTGATTGCCAGCGCCCCGGTTCCAGGCGCAGCGGAGCTGATCCAGCGTGAAGCTGGACGAATTCCCTTGTTTGTTGCATCCGGTACGCCGGAAACTGAATTGAATACGATCGTTGTTCGCCGTGGTCTGGGGTCCTATTTTACTGCTGTGCGGGGTTCACCCACTCCCAAGCAGAAACTGATCGCGGATATCCTGACTACCCATCGCCTCCTGCCAGAGCGCGTGCTGATGATCGGAGACGCCTTGATCGATTATCAGAGCGCCATGGTCAACAATGTCGCGTTTATAGGCCGCGTACGTCCTGGCGATCAAAATCCTTTTCCAGCTCATGTAGATGTGCTACCCGACCTGAACCCGTTACTCCTTTGAATACAGCCTCATGAACAGCACTCTGCCGCATGCTCCACTCACTCCACGCCAAGCGGTCGGATACAAAGCCGGGAATGCTTTAAAGATATAACCTTCAAGGGCTTGTTCCATTTCGGGAGCTGATTGCAATATGGCGGGTAGCGAAGAAAAACCTCCTGTCAAGGCGATTATTCTGAGCGCCGGCCAGGGACACCGTCTGGGTCCGCTGACAACCAGTATTCCCAAATGCCTGTTGCCGATTTCCGGCAAACCGATCATTGAATGGCAGATCGATGCCCTGCTCTCGACGGGAATCAATCAGGTGACAGTGGTCACCGGTTTCCAATCCTGCCTGATTGAAACTTTGCTGCAACAGCGTTATGGAGACGACGGAAGGATCGAGACCGTTTTCAACCCCTTTTTCAGTATTACGGATAACCTGGTAAGTTGCTGGATCGCACGTGCAGCCATGGACCGCGACTTTCTGCTTCTGAATGGGGATACGCTGTTTGAGGAGGTTTTACTGGCGAGAGTGCTGAACTCTGATCCAACGCCGGTTACGCTCAGTGTAGATCAAAAGCCTGTCTATGATGCGGATGACATGAAAGTCCAACTGGATGAAAACGGATGGGTCAGACATGTCAGCAAGACCTTGCCAACAGGTCAGATCGATGCCGAATCTGTCGGCCTTGTTCTTTTCAGGGAATGCGGGCCGCTGCTTTTTCGCGACGCCCTGGGGGAAGCCCTGCGACATCAGGGCGGACTCAAAGCCTGGTACCTCTCCATAATAGAAAACCTCGCCAGCAGACAACTGGTAAAAGCGTGTTTTGTACCGGAAAGCTCCTGGTGTGAAATTGATTTTCCCGCTGATCTGATAAAGGCAGAAGATCTCTTCGGCGAAAAAAGGTTGAGCAGAAGCGTAATCATGCAGCGCTAGGCGGCAGGTCTGTTGTATTTAGTCTCGACAGTTCGTCTGAGATTGAATGCCAGAAGTTTTCCCAGCCGCTGCTCGCCAACCGGGCCTCCTCCCACTCTCTGGATGATGTCCAGGTCAGGTGCCTTGTTGGCCTCCATTATGCACGGTCCGCTGTTGAGCAGGGCAACATCCCATCCGATTACCACCTGATCGGAAAAAGCGCTGGCATGAGCGTATTGCACAAGATCGACCAGCGCAGGCCAGCATGGAAGCCTCCGATGCAGGATCTGCACGCCCGTCTCGCAATGGCGCTCGTACCATCCGTCAGCAGTCGCGCCCCACGCGCCACCGGTTCCTCTTCCCAATTCACCGGTGCGGATATCGACATTGGCCGCAATTCCTCCAGCGTGAAAATTGTCCACTACTACAGATTTTTTCCGTGCCATCCGAAAAACTGCATTGGTTACTTCAAACTCGTCCCGTTCGTTACGGCAGCTCATTACCCGCACCGTCGCCAGCGTACCATTGGCAAGGTCTGCGATATCTTCATGATTCAGAAGTCGAGGCTGAATCAGGAAAGCTTTTTGCCGCGACTCCAGCCGCAAGCGCTCCAGCAGCTGATTTCCGGTCAGAATCTCGCCATCGTTGCGCCGGTACTGCCCTGAACCCAGGTAAATCCAGCGAGTGGCATTTCTACCGCCCCGGCCGTGCGATGGCTTCACAAAGAGATCGGTCTCCGGTAGTTCGGAGCCATTCCAATCCACTGCTGTGACCTTCTCCCCCATGATCTTGAAGAAGACAGGAGCTGTCATAATTCCATGCTCACGGCAGCGAGCCATGAAGCGCGATTTATCGGAAATGCAGGGCGTGCTTCGTTCGGCAGGAACAGGAAGACCGCCATTGTAATCACGCAGGAAGCGATAAAGTCCGGCCTTCGTTTCGAGGCGGTTCAGGTATTCTCCGGCATGCCGCTTCTTGTCATCGTCATGCAACTCGAAGATGTAGTACCAGGGAGTCAGGATCGCAAAGCGGAGCGCAAGCTCGATCTGCTCGCGAATCTGCCGGATGATACCCTTTCCTGTGCGCCTTTTTGTGGCAGACCCGTTGAGCGCGGTGAAGACGGCGGTCACCACCATGATGACGAACGGCACGGCTGGCAAAACTGCGCACATCGCGACTCTGTCGCGTAACCTGATCTCGCGCCAGATCTCTCGCTGGAAGCAGCGGTGGATAAACGTCGCCGTGGAGTTGTCGTCTTCACGCAAGCGGGCAAAGATCCACATGGCACCGCTCAGGTCCCGTGTAATCCTGTCGATACCCGGATCATTCACAATCTTCATGGCTTCGGCTTCATGCAGAGATGGAAAAAATGGCAATAGCGTGTAATTTCGAGTCCCGTCTACGCACCAAAGAACCTGGAGCGAGTCGGCAGATCAGATGGATCCTCGAAAGCCATACCTGGGGGTAACCAGATTTCAAATCGATAGATTAACAGCATCCTGTCATATCGAGGCGAATTTTTTCACCGGGCAGCAGAGGCGTATGTACGCCAGCGCACATAATCGAAACTGTTTTTCCATGACCATGAGTGCCAATTGTCGGAATATGACCAGTGCGACAGAAAGGGTTCGCAAGGGCAGCAAGAAATATGAGCCTGCCGTCTTGAAGATATCGCCTTGCTCTCAATGTCTCAGTGCCTTGATGGCTGGCTTGCACGCGTTCATGCATCTCACCCTGCAAAAGGCACATTGGCGACCGCAGGGACTTATTCATGACTTCATGGTATTCTGGAAACTTTGCCGGAGCCGTCGTTGAGGCTGATCCTCACAGCTCGGGTCGATTTCGCCTATCCACATATCGGGTTTCGTCAGCAAAATATCTTTTAAAAGCTTCTAAATGATCAGTGTTCCACCCTCCGGCACGACAATCCTGAATCCCACGATGCGGAAATTCGGCGCGCCGGAGACAATCATTCATCAATTTCAGTATTGGGTCGTCATGCTGCGTCCGATCCAGTTGACATTGGGTTCTCTCGTTCTTGCCGCACAGGAGCCAGCCCGCTCCTTCTCCCAGCTTGGTCAGGAAAGCTTTACCGAGCTTCACAAAGTAACAGGTCAGCTGGAATCGGCTTTGGCTAAGGCATTCAACTACGACAAGCTCAACTACCTGATGCTGATGATGGTCGACCCGGATGTGCATTTTCATGTCGTTCCGCGATATGTGGAAAGCCGCCATTTCAACGGCCTGGAATTCATCGATTCCGGGTGGCCGGGTCCAGCCGACTTCAACAAGGCTACAAAGACGGACGCCGACACCAATCGGCTGATAAGGGAGCACCTCATCTCCTGTTGGCCGTGATAATGTACGCCTCTTCAGAAAGCCCTGGGAAATTCGGCTATCGCCGCATTCTCCCGCTCCCGATCAGATGTTCGTTCCGACACCGGTTATTGGCACCTGCCCTCGTCGTAAACTCGAGTAGTTTTTTTCCGGTATTTTGTCTATGTTATACATATCATCGACATTTCAAAGCAAATGACACATTCATGCGAAAGAGATATTCTCCCCGTGGAGCGTGCCCCTGTCGAACCCATTCCCTGATCGAGAAGCAAACCATATATGACACAACTCGTTCTGCTGCGGCATGGAGAAAGCATCTCGAACCGCGACGGATGCTTTACCGGGTGGGGTGATGTTCCATTGACGTCCCGAGGCGAGCGGGAGGCAGAGCAGGCGGGCAGTCTTTTGAAAAAAGCAGGGCACAAGTTCGATATCTGCTTCACCTCCGAGCTCAGCCGTGCGAATGATACGCTCCACATCGTGCTGTCAGTCATGGGGCAGGATGAAGCGGTGGTGCAACGGAGCTGGCGCTTGAATGAACGTCACTATGGGGCTTTGGAAGGAATCAATCGCTGGAAGGCAATCAGAAAATACGGCTTTTCCCCTATTCTCAGTTCGCAATGCCGTTTTGATGCGCCCCCACCTCCACTTGATCCCACCGATATCCGCTTTCCCGGAAACCAGCCGTGCTATGCAACCATCGATCCCAGGGAACTGCCGCTTGGCGAGAGCATGCAGCAAGCCCTCACGCGAATGCTGCCTTACTGGCAGCAAACAATTGTGCCGGAAATCCAGCGCGGCAAGCGGGTGCTCATCGTCGCCCACAAGCATATCCTGCGGGCGCTGATGATGCAGTTGGATGGCCTGTCCATTATTCAGCTTATAAGATTGTCAGTCGCCACTGGCCGGCCGCTGATCTATGAGCTTGACGATAACCTGCATCCCATCCGGCATTACTACGCAGACAACGGATTGACCGGTCATACAGGCTGAGTGTTGAACAGAAGATACAGTCGGTATCCCGATGCCGGAATCATAGCTGGATCAGATGCTCCAGCACTCTCTCCCTTTGCCGAAATACCAGCCTGGCAAACCCAGGTTTTCGGGTAATCGCCGAGTAATGAACCTGGCTGCAAAATGCGGAGAGGTGCAGACGGAAGAATTATCTGGGAGCAGAATGCATACAACCAGCAGAAGCGAAAGAAGCAAAACAGAGAGAATTTGATATGGTTTCCACAGGAGCAGGAGAAAATGCTTGAGCTGGCTGGAGTTGCCCGACGCCCCCTATTTCCGGATCGCAGTCGTTTTGCAGTCACAGGATTATTAGCCGCGTTCCTCGATGGACTGCTGTTCGAGGTGATGATGAGCTATGGAGCGAGTCTTGCCCTGTCGCATATCGCGGGCTTCTTCGCGGCTGCTACTCTGCACTACTGGCTTATTTCGAGACCGCGGCTTTTATACGACCTCGCGGGTTATTCCAGATGGACTGAATTCGGCCGCTTCCTGGTTGTCTGTATGCTGACGCTTTCCGTGCGCGGCGGCATATTAGCGGTGCTGATCCAGGCCTCGCATATACCGCCGATTGCGGCCATACTTCCGACAATCGCGGTAACAGCCGTAATACTGTATCTGGGATCTGTTTTCTACGTGGTTCCCATCGGGAATTCCGCACCCTCGCTTGACGCAGGCTGGCGTATCGCCTCGTTCGGGATCATCGCATTTGTCATCCTGTTGCGCCTCATCTACATCGGCGTGGCGCAACTGATTCCCGATGAAGCGTATTACTGGAATTACGCCCAGCACATGGACTTGAGTTTTTTTGATCATCCACCCATGGTTGCCTGGCTGATATGGCTGGGTACGTCCATCTTCGGCAACAGCGAATTCGGCGTCCGGATCGGGGCATTCCTGTGCGGCTTGATAACGATGGGCTATTTATTTGCGCTCACGCGCAACCTGTACGATAGCGCAACGGGGATTCGCGCTGTGCTGCTGCTCGCGATCCTGCCTTTTTACTTTGCCACCGGCGCATTGATGACAGCGGATGCACCGCTTGTGGCGGCGTGGGCTGCGACGCTGTACTACCTCGAGCGAGTCTTGATCGCTAATCAGGAGCGGGCTTGGCTCGGGGTAGGCATTGCCTTCGGCCTGGGCATTCTCTCCAAATATACCCTGGGTTTGCTGGGATTGGCCGCACTGGCGTTTGTGATCATCGACCCGTTGGCCCGCCGCTGGCTGCGCCATCCTTATCCATATCTCGCTGTATTGCTTGCGCTGCTGCTGTTCTCGCCTGTAATCATCTGGAATATGGAGCACGGCTGGATGTCGATATTGTTCCAGTCCCGCCGCGTCAGGGGCATGGGGGATCATCAGTTCGGGCTATTCGAGTTGATTCTTCACCTTGCCGTACTGCTTACGCCGGCCGGTTTGCTTGCTGCCGCGATAGCGTTGCTGCCCGGTACTGATCAGAATAATAGCTCCTCTATCCGCAGGCGCCACCTGTTCATTACGGTATTCACCGGCGTGCCACTGGCCATTTTCCTGATTCTCAGCGTTTTCGATACCCAGCGGTTCCATTGGACCGGTCCATTGTGGCTTATGGTACTGCCTGCCATAGCTTCAATGATGGGACAAACGCGGAGTTTCTCCGGCAATCCGACGATTTCGGACCGTGTAACGGCAGCTTGGAAACCGACTATCCTGGCATGCCTGGTTTCCTATGCGATTGCGCTGCACTACCTTGTTCTCGGCTTCCCGGGCATTCCCTATCAGGGTACCTATGAAGGCTTCCCCGAGCATTATTTCTGGCGCCAGGCAACGACGGGCATCGAGCAAATTGCAGAGGATATGCGGCAACAGACCGGCCAGGAACCCATCGTCGTGGGCATGAGCAAGTGGTCCGTAGCAAGCGTCCTCACTTTCTATAATCGGAGCAAGCCCATGGAAATACGCTCGCGCAACATGTTCGGTGACAGCGGTGCGATGTACGAGCTCTGGTATCCGTCGGAATCCCCTACAACCCGACCTGTCATTCTCGTCGGCATGTGGCGGGATAATCTTGAATGCACCCGAAATAGTATCGAGATCGGGAGCATGCTTGTCGATCCTGGTCCGGTTCGGGAACTTGCAATCGTCGAGGATGGAAAACCATTGCGTGGCGTGTATTATCGCATTGCACATGGGTATCTGGGCAAGCAATATCAACAAACTTCACCCAAGTGTGCAGAGGGAAAGCACACATAGCCGGCGCTATGTCATATATTCCCTGGCTGCTCAAGCTTGGGAGCTCGGGCGGCCAGGGAATTACGGAATGAAGCTTCCTGATTTTCCTGCCAATTCCCTTCCTCCTTCTCTTTCCTTCTGTAAGGCTATGGCTATGGCGGTGATGACCACGAGAAAGGTAGGAATTTTGCTGTAAAGGGCAAAAGTATCCGTCAAGCCGGATAAGAAGATGAAGAACACCAAAGCCGCCCCCAGGACTGGGAGACGGTGTGATCTCAGCGTTTGAAACCAGCCCCACAGGAAAAAGCCGTAAGCCAGAATTCCCAGCGCGCCAGTATGCATTCCAATCTCGATCCAGTCGTTATGGTAATGAGACGTTCCAATGTACTCGGGTAAATCCTTGTAAATACCCCCCTTGTATGTTGCCACGGTTTTTTCGAAATAGCTTTCCGGCATCCCGGTACCGTGGCCAAAGAACGGATGCTCCAGAATCCCATGCAGGCCGACATCCCACATCGCCAGACGATATCCCAGGCTGGTATCGTACTTTCCCTGCTGGGATAGCTTCATTTCAGCCTGTAACTGCTCAAGTCTGGCCTGGAAACCATTGCTGCCATATACAAAAGCTGCAATGACAATAGCCAGTGATGCGATGATAGCCAGGAGTGCTTTCTTTTCCGTTTTATAGGTCAGGAAAATCAACAGAAAAACAGCAAGAAGCGTGGCCAGTAAGGGACCCCGCCCATATTGCCCAAACTGGATCAACAATAGAAACAGGCTTCCGAGCCCCAGGGTGCACTTCCACTTTATCTGGTCTATGGTCGTCGCAAGATAGAGTAAAAGAATAATACCGATCCCCAGCATGGAGGAAAACACGAGATAGCTTATGTTAAGAGGTGGAATTCCCTGCGCCCCGGCGATGGCCCATTGGTAAACACCTGACAACAGGACAAGGATGTAACCCGCAAGCAGGCCGGCAATTGCCCAAGGCAGGCGGTCTTTATTGAGAAGTGATAAAAACGGGATGAAAACCAGGAAGCCGAAATATCGCCTCCATTTCAATCGTCCTGCCTCCGGATAATCGCCCCAAAGAAGCCCTAACGCCACTACGGCACATAGAAGGAGTATTCCCAGCACGAGCGGCTCTCTACTGATCTGGCCGAGCCTGCGAGGGCCGTTATCGAGAATCCAGACGAAGGTCAGAAGAATGCCGGTGCCAAGGCTCAGCCATTTGCTCCATAAAGCGATCCCGAAAAACAGCACCACAAACTTTGCGGCCACATCTTGCCACGCGCGCACGTCCTGCACTGGACTATAAGGAACTGCAGCTTTCTCACTCATCGAATAGGGCTCATGCAGGGGATATAAAAGACGCGAAGAGCGGGAATATAAGCAAATGACCAACAGAGAAATCAGTGCTGGGGTCAGCCAGCACCATCAAGGAAGGCATAAATGGGGCACAAACGCGTCATCGCGATCATGCTTGAGTCGAATCCTATCTGCCCTGACCGGCTTCATCGAACACCGATTTCGGTTCTTCGGATCTGCTAAAAAGGCTGATGCATAGCCTCGACAGTGCGTTTCAGGTTGAATGCCAGAAGCTTCCCGAGCCGCTCGTTACCCAGCGGATGCCGTCCAATCCGCTGGATCATATCCAGGTCCGGCGCCTTGTTGATTCCAATCATGCACGGCCCGCTGTCGAGCAGGGCAACATCCCAGCCAATCACCACCTGGTCCGGGAACGCGCTTCCATGCGCGTACCGGACCAAGTCGAGCAACTCGACCCAACATGGAAGCTTGCGGTGCAGAATCTGCACGCCTGTCTTGTGATGCTGCTCATACCATCCTCCTCCTGTAGACCCCCACGCTCCGCAGGTGCCGCTTCCCAGTTCGCCGGTATGAAGATCAATGCTGGCTGCGATGCCGCCCCTGTGAAAGTTGTCGACAACCACAGCCTCATCCTGCGCCATTCGAAAAACCGCATTGGTTGCTTCGAATTCCCCCCACTCATTGCGGCAGCTCATCACTCGTACTGTCGCAAGAGTGCCATTTGCAAGGTTGGCAATCTCCCTGTGACTGATGAGCCGTGGCTGCACCAGGAAAGGCCTGCGCCTGCGCCATGATGCCCTGCATAAGCTTTCCAGCACCTCCTCGGCAGTGGCATGTTTACCATCGTGGCGTCGATACTGCCCCGAACCCAGATAATCCCAGCGTGCCGCATTTCTTCCATTCTCGCCCTGCAGCGGTTTCACGAACAGGTCAGTCTCCGGAAGTCCGGAACCCTTCCAATCAATCGATTTGACTTCCCCCTTTGAGGCAATCAACAACACAGGGGCCGTAGCAATGGAGAACTTACGGCAGCGTGACAGGAAGCATAATTTATCCTTGATGCAGGAGGTACTGCGTTCTGCAGGGACGGGAAGGCCGCCATTGTAGTCACGGAGGATGCGATAGAGGCAGGTTTTCACTTCAAAACGGTTGATGTACTCAGAAGCACGCTGCCGCTTGTCGTCGTCATGCAGCTCGAAAATATAATACCAGGGGGGCAAAATCGCGCATTGCAGCGCGATCTCAACCTGCTCCCGGACTTGCCGGATCATCCCTTTCCCGGTCTGCTTCTTTATCGCCCGTCCATTAAGCGCAGTGAAGACGATAACCAGCACCAGGGTGACGAATGGCGCAAACGGCAGAGCCGCATACATGAGGGTGCGTTCACCGAACCCGGCTTCCCGCCAGCTTTCCCGGTGAAAGCACCGATGGACAAAAGTAGCGGCCAAGTTGTCGTCAGGCAGGGAGGAAAACGTCCACATTGCACCGCTCAATGCCTGCGTAATTCTGTCGATACTCCAGGCGCTCATTGTATTCCGTCACGACGTTGAGTGTGGGGCATAGGTGAAGGTTGTGGACTGATTCAGATGGATAACTGCCGAGGCCGTCCCGCCGCTTTCGTCCCGGTTTTGATCCCAACTGGCGCCCTGGATGCTTTTATCCGATGATCACCTGCATGATTTTATCGGATCCTGCGTCCCTTCACACTGACACCTTCCGCTGGCACCTCTCACGCTTAAACCAGAGCCTGGCCGGTCAACCTCTCTAGAATGCGCAATGACGAACGCGAGGAATCCTTCATCGCCTCAACGGGCAGATAGAAGGTCTGATCGAGGCTATGCTGTCCTGATATCGCCCCATGCAGCACCAGATCGGTGATCGCAATCCAGCTCGCGCCTGCTGGAAATTCCATGATCTTGCGCGGCGCCGTCCGCTGGTACTCCTTGTCGCGCATGCCGAGCGAACGCAGCGTTGCGATATAGCGGTCATATGGAGTCTTGGGACCGTCGATGATGCCGAGACGGCCCAGGATAGAAGTGATCCAACCCGGTTCGCCCGGGTGTGCAGCAGGTAAAAAGCGCCGCACGAAGGGCTCAAACAGTTCGCCGAGTTGCCAGATACGCAGTCTGTCAATGGGATTGATATTGGAGAATACCCGCAGCATGCCTCGTCCCTGAGTGGGATAGCCGTAGCTTGAATCAATGTGCAGGGATTGGATGTTATTACGGGGGAAAGGACGATAGGTAACGCGTTTCCGCTCCAGGACCCCCTGGTAGCTGGGAAACAATTGAGTGATGACACTCTCTGTCCATTTGCTGTAGCGCGACATCATCGCCTCGATCTGAGGACGGGCTGAGTCCTTGACCTGAGCCCGCATCATCTTCCCACGCACTTGGGCATAATGATACTTCTTGATACGCCCGCGCGCCGGATCAAAAATGATGGTTGGACGTCCATCCTCGACATCTGGCGTTCGGGACAGGATATTCGCCGTATCCGAAATCAGCTCCTGCTCATGGCCGGACAACTCAAACCCGCTTTTTGGCAGATAAATGACTCCACCCCCTTCCAGCGTGTCGATTGCCGCGCGCTGCAACTCGGGCGCCCTCAGGTCGGTTCCCGGCTCTATCGTCAGCATCTGCACTGTATCACCTTCCTGGTATCCCGCATCCAGTTCCTTATCTATCATGGTGTTCCTTGATCTGTTGGACGTACGAATAGGCTATAAGTAAAGTAATACCCCAGTGGGAAAGCGGCAATGACTTCCGTCATTGAATTTGAACATCGCTAAAGAATCTGCGCGATCACGTTAACATATAAATTTAATGATCGGGAATAAAACAACCGTGCGGTCCTAAACATAAGAAACTGCGAAAACGGCTTCCATAGGGAAGCTTAGCAACAACTGACGATCTGAAACAGCTGTACTGTCTTTATACCTGGTTGCTGGAATCAATGGCGAAAAACAACCTTCCGGCGCAAGCCTTTCCCTCAATTCCTATATGAAAGCACTCGTTTTTCTCCGGCATTACAATGATATAGACCATATTACCCCGGTTATTTCAAAATGGCTCGAGTCCGGTCATCGCTGCGATATCGTATTGATAGGCAATCCCAAATTCCGTAATGATTACCGTGTTGGATTTCTGGGTACACTGGAGAGGGCGCGTGTTGCCCATATTCGCGATCTCCTGCCCTCCTTGGAATTTTTAGGGTGGCGGCTACAGACACTGCTGCTGGCCAGCCGCTTACGACGCTCGATAATGGGGCCGCTCGTCGATGCGCTTGCCCGCACGTACAATGTGAACCGGCGTCAACCAATCTGGCGCAGCACGGCCGGCAGATTGCTGGAACGCAGTTTCACCGCTGCTGACAAGGGCGTAGTGGTGTTTGACTGGATCACAAGGGATTCGCCTGTTTCGGTGGAATGGGTCGAAGTAGTTGTCTCCCTCGCGCGCAGCAAGGGCTTGGGCACGGTGTCGTTGCCGCACGGAGACAGTCCGCATGCCAGTCAGCTGATACGGCATCACGAATGGAGCCTCAAGCCGGATTTCCTCTACTCCGCAGCGAGCATATTCGACAAACTGGTGGTGCCCAACGAGTTGTGCGCGGAACGTTTTCGCCCCTTCCTGAACGATCAATCCATCGCCGTCCTCGGCTCCCCCCGCTACTGTGATGAGTGGCTGGTGAAACTGGCGGAACTTTCTCCTGCCCAGCCTGCTATCCACCCCGGAAAGGGGCCAAAAAGAGTGAAGGAGTCCACGGAGACCGAAGGCCTTAAAGTCGTGATATTCCTGAGAAAGAGTAACTTTACGACCTTCTGGGAAGAGGTCGAGGAAATAGTGGGAATGATTGCAGCTTTTCCGAACGTGGAACTGGTGATCAAACCTCACACCCGTGGCGGCTGGAGACAACCCCTGACCAGAAACCCCTCATTGCGTGGCCTCCCCAATGTGAGCGTAGCGCCCGATCACATCCATTCCATTCATCTGATAAACTGGGCGCATGTCATTATCGATCTTGCCACCTCAGTAGTATTTGAAGCAGTCAAAGGAAAAAAACCTGTGCTCGCTGCCGACTATCTGCATGCCGGTCGCTCTACTCTGGCACATTTCATGCCGGAGACGGAATTGAAGTGCCGGGATGACGTATACCGGAGAATCGACGGATTTCTTTCCAATGGTTGCGATTCATTCTATGTAGAGGAACACCGGCAACGCTTCATCAACGAAATGCTTCACGTGGGTGGGTCCGATGTATTGCCGCGTTATGTGGCGCTGCTTGAAACACAAGCACAGGCATCGAGGCCTGAAAACAGGCGAAAAGACATATCCATGTGACTGAACCTTAAAAAATACCGGCTCTGCTCCTATAATTAAACTTGCTTATCCGCGAAGAGTTAATGCGGCCTCAGGTACACAACGATAAAAAGGAAACATGATGCCGCAGCCACACTCTCCATCGGTTAGCGTAGTGGTTCCCACCTATGAGCAAGCGCGGTTCATCGGACGCGCGCTGGACAGTCTGCAAGCGCAGATTCTGACGGATTGGGAAGCAGTCGTCATCGATGACGGTTCACGGGATGCTACGACGGAGGTCGTATCGGCATATCTGAGCGACACGCGCATCCGTTATTATCGCTTTCCCGAAAATCAAGGGTTGGGTCACGCCCTGAATGAAGGCATTGCCAAAGCAAAAGGACCGCTCATCGCTTACTTGCCAAGCGATGATGTTTATTACCGCGACCACCTGCGCAGCCTGAAAACATGCCTCGAGACGCAGAAAGGCGCTGTGTTGGCTTGTTCAGGCATTCGCCACCATTACAACCGCGAGGCCGTTGGACAGATTCCGGAATTTCCTTTGCAACTGGTGCAGTGCATGCATCGAAAAACACCGGTGCGCTGGGTGGAGCGCGCAGAACTGGAGTCGGATGATCTCGAGCGCCTCTACTGGAGCCTGCTGCGGCCCCTCGGCGCTTTTGCCGAAAGCGGAAGTCTTACCTGCGAGTGGGTTTCCCACCCGATGCAACGGCACAAGATCATGCAGGAACCGGAAGGCGGCATCAACACGTTTCGCTCCCATTATCGTGTCAAAGAACCGCTGCGCTTTCATACAACCGTAGGCCATCGGATCGATGAAGCGAACCATTACCGAAAAATGCGCGAACGGCCGGATACTCCTCGTGCCGACAACGGGTTGAAAATACTTCTGGTCGGAGAACTGGCCTATAACGCCGAGCGCGTGCTTGCCCTGGAAGAGCGGGGGCACAAGCTGTATGGCCTGTGGATGCAGAACCCGTACTGGTACAACGCGGTGGGACCGATGCCTTTCGGACATGTGGAGGACCTGCCGCGCGACAACTGGCGGGAAGCAGTGAAGCAGGTGCAGCCCGATGTTATCTATGCGTTACTCAACTGGCAGGCGGTGCCGTTTGCACATGAGGTATTGATGGCCACTCGCGGCATTCCTTTCGTGTGGCATTTCAAAGAAGGGCCTTTCATTTGTCTTGAAAAGGGAACCTGGCCGCAACTGATCGACCTGCATCGGTGTTCGGATGGGCAGATCTTCTCCAGCCCGGAAATGCGGGAATGGTTTGATACCATCATTCCCGGCCTGTCACTGGATAAACCCACCCACGTGTTGGATGGAGATCTGCCCAAGCGTGACTGGTTTGATCAGCCTCGTGTGCCACTGCGTTCCGCAAGCGAAGGTGATATTCATACTGTATCGCCCGGGCGACCCATCGGCCTGCACCCGCATCATGTAGCGGAGTTGGCCAGCCATGGCATTCATCTGCATTTTTACGGGGAGATAACCCATGGACAATGGCTGCAGTGGATTGAAAAAACCCAGGCGATGGCGCCAGGCTACCTGCATTTATATCCGAACGTGGACCAAAGCCGCTGGACTGCCGAGTTTTCCCAATATGACGCAGGCTGGCTGCACCTCTTCGAAAGCAGCAACAGAGGGGAAATCAGGCGAGCAAACTGGGATGATCTGAACTACCCGGCACGGCTCAGCACCCTTGCAGCAGCTGGCCTGCCGATGCTGCAGAAGGCGAATGAGGATTCCCTCGTCGCCACTCGTACATTGGCAAAGCAGCTTGGTATTGGAATTTTCTTCGATACCGTGGATGATCTCGCTGCGCAATTGCGCGACCGCAAGCAGTTGCGAGCGACGCGTGAACGGGTCTGGCAGCAGCGGCACCTGTTCACGTTCGATCATCATGTACCGGAACTGGTTGATTTCTTCCGCCTCGTGATAGCGTCCACTTCCAGGAAACAGACGCGCACCAGAACTACAGTGGAATCAGCTCACCTGCAAAGCCCCAGGACTCTCACCCTCGGGACTCTCCCTTAATTGAGCAAGCCGCTTACGCATTCCCCCAGACTACCCTCTTCAGGCTCGATAATCGAGGTGGAAACTCAGGTTCCGTTCGAGATTTACTTTGGCGGTCCGGATCGGCCACCCGGCTATTTGCGCGATGTATTGGCGGCGCACATCGCTGCCGTACCCGCCGGAGGAACCATCGATTGGGTGACTTATTATTTCCGTGATATGCGCCTGGCGGAAGCACTTGTTCACGCACACAGACGAGGGGTGAAAGTGACGATGACCCTGGAAGGAAAGCCGCGGGTTCCTTATGCCAACGACGAAGTAATCGCCCTGCTTTCCCACCCTGACGGTCTCGGAAAAGCCCTGCGTATCATCCGTATTCCAGGTATTCCAGCCCCGGCGGGAAAATCTTGGAAACCACAGTTGCACGAGAAGCTCTATTGTTTTTCGCATCCTACGCCCATCGCCTTTGTCGGATCTTTCAATCCGTCAGGAAACATGCCCGACGAAAACCCGGAAATCATTCGCGAGCTGGGAGACCAGGACAGAGGACACAACGTGCTTGCCGGACTCGTCGATCCAGTGCTGGTCGCGCAGTTGACAGCCCATGCCCGGTGCTTGCACCGCGTGCCGCCCGGTCTCCTGTACCGCTTCTCTGTCCGCGCAAATGAGACAATTCGCGGAAAGGACACGACCATTTATTTCTGGCCTCGCATATATCCGCACCCGGTGGTGCAGTTCCTGGCCAGCGTGCGTGATGGCGCCCGGGTGCGCGTCGTCGCATCCCACATCAGAACCGAACGCGCAGTTGAAGTCATGACCGCCCTTGCGGGGCGCGGAATAACGGTGCAGGTTCTTGCCGAATCAACGCTGAGGCGCGTAACGGCAAAGGTAGAAAGGCGCTTTTCGGCCGCCAACGTACAATTTTCACGTTTCCAGGATCCGGAGAATCTGCCGATGCACCTCAAGTTTGTACTGGTGGAGGATGGCGACCAAGTGTTCACCATTTTTGGCAGTTTCAACTGGACCAGGCCGTCATTCTGGCTCAATCATGAGATTGCCGTCATTTCCAGCAATCCCGGGCTTTTTCGGGCTTTTGCCGCACGATGGGAAGTATTGAAAAACGAGACAAACCCGAAGCCGCAGATAGTCTAAAATGTCCTGATTGAACTCTTAAAACAGCCTATGGGAAATTCTGTTTCGACGCTTATCATTCCCGTGGAAAGCCAGGTACGCGAACTGGATGCCAAAATCCTTCTCTCCTGCGTCGCGGCCGAGCGTGGTTTTCCCGTCATCATGGGTTCACGCGCATACGTCCACTTCGAACTGGCGTCGATTCCACGCGGCGTTTATCTTGCGAAGAGCATGCGCAGCCTGAGCAACACTATGTTCAGAATCGTGCGTCAGCTCGGTCATGAGATTGTTGCCTGGGAGGAAGAGGCCCTGGTGCACCCCCCGGCGGATACCTATTTCACCCTCCGGCTTTCGCCAACGACGATAAAAAATGTGTCTCATGTATTCGCATGGGGGCAGGAAAACGTTGACCTGCTTCGGCAGTATCCGGCTTTACCTGCGAACATGCCGATCCACATCACGGGAAATCCCCGCGGCGACATACTTCGAGGTGAAATGCGCCCCTACTTCGAGACAGAGGTGCAAAGACTGCGAAATCTGCACGGAAATTTCATTCTTATCAATACCAATTTCAGCGATGTAAATCCTTTTATCGGAAGTATCGGCCTGTTTCAACCGGAGAAAAAGCGAGGGGGAAAAGCACGTCGCGGTCAATCGGGAATCGGGATGAGCCGTGCATTTGCCGAAGGGTTGTGGGATCACAAACAGGCGATACTCAGAGATTTCACTCAGCTCATCCCGGCGCTCGAACGTGCATTCCCCGATCTCAACATCGTTGTTCGCCCTCATCCCAGCGAAAACCACGAGATTTATCAAGACATTGCCTCCCAGTGTGAGCGAGTGGCGGTAACAAGCGAAGGAAACGTGATCCCCTGGCTTCTCGCCGCAAAAACCATGGTGCACAATGGCTGCACGACCGGACTGGAAGCTTATGTTCTGGGAGTACCGGCAATATCCTACCTGGCCACGTTCAACGAGTATTATGACTATGATTTCCAGGGGCTACCGACCAAGCTGAGCCACCAGTGCTTCAATTTCGAGGAGTTAAAGGATAGCTTGACCCGCATTCTTGCCGGCGAATTGGGTACTGCAGCGAGTGAAGAACGCGAGGCGCTGATAAAATACTATCTGGCGGCACAGGATGGGCCGCTCGCCTGCGAACGCATCGTCGACATTCTCGAGGAGAGTGGCTATGGCCGATCAAAACCGCCGGCAAAGCCTCTCCGGACTTATGCCCAGGGCTGGATACTCGCTACACTGAAGGCGATGGCAACCAAATTGAACATGCGGCGGCCGGGTCCCAACCGGCTGGCATATCATAACCATCGTTTTCCGCAGATTTCTGTGGCCGAGATCGACCAGAGAATCGCCCGTTTCGGAAAATTACTGAATCGCTTCGGCACTATTCATGTGGAGCAACACTCCAAGCATCTGTTCTGGATCAGGCGGTTGAATACCCAATAATAGCAAGGTGGTTTTCAGAAAACGGAGAAAAAGCGTCATTTTGAAACGGAAAAGATAGCATTGAATGGACAGTCGCATTGCAGTTAAATTTTCGCCATCCCATCGCAGTATCTGTGTACAAATCGAATACTTATGAAAATCCCATCAGTGGTAGCCGAGATCGGCTGTAATCATAAAGGCGATATCGAAATCGCCCGGGAAATGATAGGAATTGCCGCAACCTTCGCCAAATGCGATTTCGTCAAGTTTCAGAAACGCTCGAACCGTGAACTGCTCACCTCTGAAGAATATAATGCCCGGCATCCGAACCCGCAGCACAGTTATGGCAACAGCTACGGAGAGCATCGCGAGTTTCTGGAATTCGATGTGGACCAGCATCGGCTGCTGCAGAAATGGTGCGAGGAGTTTGGAATCGGCTACTCCACATCAGTCTGGGATCTGACCTCAGCAAAGGAAATCGCCGGCCTCAATCCGGAATTCATCAAGATCCCCTCGGCATGCAACCTGCATTTCCCGATGCTGGAGTATCTCGCAAAAAACTATGGTGGGGAGATTCATATATCCCTCGGCATGACCACCCCCGCCGAGCAGGAGCAGATCGTGCAATTGATGGAGAAGCACGGAGTCGCCCACAGGATCGTCCTGTACGCCTGCACTTCCGGCTATCCCGTCCCCTTCGAGCAGGTCTGCCTGCTCGAGTTGCAGGCGCTGGAGGAAAGATTCGGGGCACGCATCAAGGAAATCGGCTTTTCAGGCCATCACCTTGGCATTGCGGTGGACATTGCTGCCCTCACATTGGGCGCCTCATGGATCGAGCGGCATTTTACGCTGGACAGGACGTGGAAGGGCACTGACCATGCGGCCTCGCTGGAGCCTGACGGGTTGCGGAGGCTGGTCCGTGACGTCCGCGCGGTATCCAGGGCGTTGGCTTTCAAGAATGCGCCGATAGTGGAAATCGAAGTCGCGCAGCGTAATAAGCTCAAACGTATCCAAGGGATTCACTTTCACTAGTGCGCTGGGTAGCTTTCATGCCCTTGCGCGCACACTCGAAATCGATTATCGAAAAGAATGTGCGTGACATTGCAGGCCGGCCGTTATTCGCATGGAGTCTGGAACAGGCGATCACATCACAGTGTTTCGATGATGTCTATGTTGCAACCGATTCTCCCAGGATCCGGAAGGCGGTACTGGAGGAATTTCCATCAGTGACGGTTCTGGAACGCTCCGCCGCAACCTGTACGGACACGGCCAGTACAGAAAGCGCAATGCTCGAATTTCAACAGCAGATTCCCTTTGACGTCATGTGTCTTATCCAGGCGACCTCGCCGCTTACGCGGGCAGACGATTTTCGCTCCGCCAAGCATAAGTTTCTGGCAGAAAACCTTGATTCCCTTTTGACCGCTGTGCCTTCAAAGCGCTTTTTCTGGACCGTACAAGGCGCACCCGTCAACTACGACCCGCTGCACCGGCCAAGACGGCAGGACTTCGAAGGATATCTCATGGAGAATGGCGCTTTTTACCTGACACGGAGGAAATTGCTGGAGGAATGCGGCTGCCGGCTAGGAGGGCGTATCGGTGTCCATGAAATGGCTGCGGAGAGCGCAATCGAAATTGACGATGAAACTGACTGGATCATTGTAGAACAACTCCTGCTCGAGCAGAAACGCCAGACGGTTAACGCCGTTGCGGCCGAAATCGAGGCGTTGGTGCTCGATGTAGATGGCACACTGACCGACGGCGGAATGTATTACGGACCCGACGGTGAAGCCCTGAAGAAATTCAACACGCGAGACGCGCACGGACTGAAACTGCTGCGGGAGAATGGCATCCGGATCGGTGTCATCACCACTGAAACCAGCCCTTCAGTCGAAGCCCGAATGAGAAAACTCGGGATTGATGAGTATTACCCTGGCGCCCGTGATAAATCCGCGCTTCTTCTGCAACTTGCAACACGCTGGTCGGTTTCATTGCAACACATCGCCTACATTGGCGACGATCTCTGCGATCTGGAATGCATGCGGCAGGTCGGTGCTGCGTTTTGTCCCGCGGATGCTGTTCCGGAAGTCATGCAGCAGGCACATCATGTCTGCGGGCATACCGGAGGGAATGGCGCAGTGCGGGAAGCCTGTGATCTCATTCTCAAAGCACGCACGTCAATGCTTGCTGCAGTCAGCGCATCAGGCCTCGCCGCAACAGACGCCATGAAACTTTAAAACCCCACAGGAGGGGATGGCGCCGCAGCATAGGGGTTACTTCGACGCGAACGCCAGTATGGCGCTCGATTTTCCAGGCGGCATAGCTGATGCTGTCATGAAAGGTAAAAGCCGCCTTGGACAGCCGCAGCACGGACAGGACTTTTCCCTGCCAACGCCGCAGCCGCCATTGCCAAAGCGACTTCCGGCGTTCTGCATCGCCTATCAGACATTCGTAACCTCCATCCGGCAGAGGTCTCAATTTTCCTGCCAGTGCCGGTATTGCCAGAGCGGTCAGGCGTGAATAGACCTCCAGGTCCCTCTGCGCGAGTTGGCGCGCGCGGTCTGCTCTCTCGGGCCGCAATTCCGCAGCGTAAGTCCGGCTCAATCCATTGGTCCAGATCATTTCGGTGGTGGTCACTGTGGCCCCGGAACAATCGAGAGTGGGCAGGGTGGAGCCGAGAAAAGCGACGACCGCATGAGCTAGAGACTCCGAAATTCGCTTGCGAGCAGCTTCGTCGCGGAAAAATAATAGCCTCGAGGGTTGAGCAAAACGTGCCCAGAGATAAGGGTGGAACCAGCGGCGGGTCCCCTGCTCAAAATCCGCCATCGAAACCACGGCATATTTGGCACGAAACGTTTTCTCCTCTCGGGATACTTCCAGATAAAAGACATTCGGAGGTAGCAATGCGTTGAAATAGCGCAGGTAGCGCTCCGGGTAAGCACTGCTGTAACTGCTCACGACCGCGTAAAAATCGACCACCCCCTCCCCTATCTCACGTGCGCGCAGACACGATCCATAAAGAAGCACAGCGTCGAGGGCCGAACCGAAGCGCAATTTCAACGCATCGAGCAAAACGAGAAAATCCGCGGATACCGTATTTGAACTCAGTGCCGTCATCTCCGAAATCAAACTCTCGGGAAGCGGTGGATCCGCTGTTTCAGCCCCTTGAAGAATATTCATGATTTTGCGTTTGCGGCTGCCCTCTCCGCCACCAGAAAGACGATCGGGCCGGCAGGCGTAATGCGCAAGGGCCCACTCCGGCTGTCGGCACGATAAGATTCGCCGTCGACGATGTAATCGTCATCGATCAGCAGCTCCAGCTCATCGGTGTTGCAACTATGATAACCATCCTTGTCCTTGAGATCGTTTCCACGCCCTATCAGCAACCGAAGCACGGAACGCAAGGGAAGCTGCCGCTGCTGCCTGACGAATGTGACGTGCAGCGGCTCCGGCTGCTCGCCCCAGTATGGCCTCATGCCGAACAGCAGGCGGTCGAGAGTGCTGGCGAAAAGAAACGCGAAGGTTCCCTGGTGCCAGGGTAAGGTTTTCTCGGCAATGGCCATCCGGACCGGTGCCCATGCTCCCTGGCGCCGCCCGAGCAGGAAGCCTGCAACATAACCGAAGGTGATAAGGGCGGAGTAGATTTCTCCGGTAATACCCAACCGCTTTATCCTGCTCTGGGAAAAGATCACAGCGCGGGCGATGAGTCCCACGCCGAAGAACATCCCATAAATCTTCCCCGCTCCGGTCTGTTCTATGCAAAGAACATGGCGCTCCACGAGTGCGGAGGGGAAATCTTTTTGAAAGCAGGCGCCCAGTTGCTGCAGGACGGATTCCGGGCTGCCGCTTATGCCGAGATCGAGCGCGGTCATGTTGGTTGTACCGCCCGGTACTATCGTCAGGACAGGCCACTTTGCCAAAGGCTGAGTGGCGAACAGATGGCACAGTACACCCTGCACCGTGCCGTCCCCGCCAATAATGACCAGTAGATCCGTACCAGCGTTCACGAACGTATCCACCGAGGCGCTGATTTCGTGTGCGTTCGTCACTTCCCTGCAGGCGCCGGGAAGCTCCCCTGCCGCGCGCCGGATCGCCTCCTTCCGCTTACGGATGCGCCCGCTGAGCGGATTGAGAAGCAGTCCGACAGATCCTGTTCCGGACTTCAATCTATCGATCCGTGATCTTTCTATCATCTATGGGATTTTAAAGGTGCAAAAATACGAACGGCCAGTTTTCCTTCATCTCGCCCCGCGACGATCTCCTCAAACCAGGAATGCAAGGGTCCACGCGACCGGCGCGATAGCCATCCCATCGCCACTCTCACTAAAAGAAAACCGGTCGAAAGCAGGTGCCAGATCACGACGGACAAAAGACCGATATCCGGCCTGCCCGCCAGCCAACCGAATGTCAGCAGAACCAGATTGGGATTGCGTCGGGCAGTAATGAGCCGATTGAAGGAATCCAGTGGACGCCAGATGAAAATATCGAATGACGCGACCCAGAACTGGAATGCTCCCTCACACAGCCGCCCACCGATGTAACCGATAAGAATCAGCCCGAATAATAGCGGCAGATGCGAGGATAAGGAATAGTCGGCGGACAACCCCATGCCCCACGCCATGTACCAGAGCGGTGGATGAATGATATCCAGACCGTGATCGAGCACATCACCGAAGTGGCTGGAGGTAACGGTTACTCGCGCCAGTTTGCCGTCGACGGTGTCCAGGAAGGTCATGAACCATCCCATCACCAGTCCCGATCCATAGAAACCGTACCAGAACGCAATCCCGGCCAGCACGGCAAACAAAAGACTGAGCAGTGTAATATGGTTTGGGCTCAGACCCGCACGTATGCAGAGGTGCACCGCCCGAAATGCAGGCGTCGGCCACAGCCATTTTGTCACAAAATCGGTCACTCCTTTGTAAGACCGCTCGAATAGCTCTGACTCGAGATTGCAGCGGCTATTCCTGCTGATCGGCAAAACGTAAGGGGCATCTCTTTTCTTGAGGTTCTGGCGCAGGCTTGGCAGATCGAGGTCTTTCAGCTCATAACGCGGCAAGGAAGAAAGGATTTGCCCTTCTCCTCCGCGCGCAAATTCGCCAATCCCCTGTTGCACGTTCCCGCCGGAAATCCGCACTGCGACTGGCTTACCCTCTTCGCTGACAAGCACAAGATCCATTTCTGCCTTGATCAGTGCGCCCAGTACGATAGCGTCAAAAAGGTAATCTCCGCGTAAAAGCAGTGTCGAGGCAGGAGCGGAAGTCCGTGCGGGATTGTCAACCCGCCTCGTCCCGCTAAATGCCTTTAACATGCGTTGCAGACGCTCCCGACCACTCAAGCCCCAGATATCGGTTTCGCTATCGCCAATGATATGGATATAAACAGGCATCGACGAGTCCGCCGGTTGCCCCATTATCTCTGTGTCTGGATTTGTCAAATTGATAGGTTTCGCAAGTCCTCCCGCGAGATTGCGGCAGGCATTCAGGTTAATAAAATCGGGACAAGTCAGAGGTTTGTCAAAAGATCCGCCGTAACCAGAAATAAGCCACGGCGATCAGCACCACTCCTGGAAGAAGTGCGCTCAGCGCGGGATTCAAATGCAGCAACAAGCCCGCATTGGCAATGATCTGATCGAACAGATAGACGCTGATTCCGAGCATCGATGCGACCACGAGCCTGTTGCCCAAGCCCGCCCGCACCGATCCAAAAACAAAGGGAATCGAAAGCAACAGCATTGCGATGGTCGTCAGGGCGCCGCCCGCCTTGCGCCACAAGGCAAGCTCATAAGCATCAGACTCCTGCCCTGTGACGCGCAGAAAATGCACATGTAAAAATAACTCGGCAGGCGAGAGACTTTCCGGCGATTTGGTCAATGTCGAGATATCCCCCTCCTTCAGAAAGGGTTCCCATGGCACCGATTCTCTGGTTACGACCTCCACGGCGTTGCCGGTGAATGTCTTGATGACGACGTTCCTCAACTGCCACAACTCCTCATTTATGATATCAGCATACTCGGCATACGTATAGCGTAACAGGAAACCCTTGTCGTCAAAATGCATTATTTCGATGTTCGCCGCCCTTCCCGTATACAGCATTTCTCCGATCCGCAGTATATTCCGCTCATCCCGCGTCCATATCCCTAATTGTTTGCCAAGCGCGGCGCTCTTCTCAAGCGCGGCTGCACGGGATGAAATGGCCTTCTGCTGAAATTGCGGCGCCACGAACTGATCCAGTACAGCAATAAGCAGTAGAAGAGCCATTCCAATGGCAACCGGTGCAAGGCTGATGCCCAGCGGGGATACACCTGCTCCCCGTAACGCCGTGAGTTCCGATCCGACGGCAAGCCTTCCCAATGCAGTTACATTACCCATCAATGCGATGAAGGGCGCGAGTTGAATAAACCGGCGAGGCAACAGTAGAGCCGTATAAAGAAACGCATCCTTGACGCTGTATGTGCCCTTTCCCACGTCATCGAGCTGATCCAGCAAATCAAGGAAACCGAAGAGTGGCAGAAGCACCGCAGTAGCGATTCCCAGACCCATCAAAACCTGGAGCGCCAGGTAGCGGTAAATTATCGTCATTTGCGGAGAGGCAGCTTCCGCCAGAAACCGGGCGATAATAACGAGATTGCAAACAGCAGCATGACAGCATAGAGCCACCACACACCCGGCACCCTGCCGATCGTGCCCTGCTCGACCCAGGTCTGGGCCAATCCGTTCAAAATGTAGTAGATGGCGAAAACCAGAGCTGCCAGATAATAGGTCTTATCCCCCTTTGTCTGGCGGGGTGAAGCGCGGCTGAAGGGCACCGCTATCAGCGCCAGCAGGATCGTTGCCAACGGGCGCGACAGCCGCCACTGAAGCTCGGCAGTATCCCGCGGCTGATCGGATTGCATCAATGCGGCGGTAGGGGCAGCCTTGCGCCTGTAATCCATTACGTTTCCGCTGTCCGTGAAATAAACCAGCTTTTCAAACTGGACGACGGTATCGCCCTTTCCGCTGTGCGATAGCCGGTAAATGGAGCCATCCAGCAGATGTATCTGGGGGCGCTGGCCGAACACAAGCTCAGGCTGATAAGCCTTCCTGGCAAGAATGATCTCGCTGCTGTCATGCTTGTTCAGATAGTGGAATACCTCTCCCATCTGCTTGCCCGAGCTATCCTTGGTCTGCACATAAATCACCCGGCCTTTTTTTTCGCTGCCGTAGAAACGCCCGGCGCGGAACCGCTCCGTATTCAACTCTGCCTCTGCCTGGGCATTGAGCAGGTAGCTTTCCTCATACGCCCATGGACGCGCAAAAATGGAAAGAAAACCGCTGATAAGCCCTACAGGAACCGCAACGATGAGCACTGCATAGATAATGCGATGCTCACTGACGCCGGCGGAACGCAAAACGACTATTTCCTGGTCCCGGTGCAGGCGACCCAGTCCCATGATGACAGCCACGTACAGGGCAATGGGCATCAGCACTTCCAGTGCGATCAGCGTTTTCAGAAACACGAGCCTGAGCACGGGGATAAGTCCAAGCGAATCTGTTACTGCTCCGGCCAGAAAACGGGCGGTGCTGAAACTTGCAAACAATGTCGCGAGGATCACGGTGACTACCATAAACGGTATCAGCAGTTCTCGCGTGATATATCGTTCTATTACTTTCACGTTGCCTGTCGCCGTTGATCGGAATTCAAACCTCTCACATTTCAGGAAGCGGGTCCGCGCAAATCGGCCCCTCCTCCTCCGGCAGCCGGCACCTTGCCAGCCAGTACCGATTCCGCAAGCACCAGATCTGCAACCTTGTCCACATCGACCCCCGCCTGAGGATAAGGCAGGAATACCGGATGCACCCTGATGGCGGTTTTTCTTCTGACCGCTCTCAATCCCCTTTCTATCGTCAATAATCCCAGCAGATAATAGGAGACAGTCGCGAACCCGAAAGTCTCCATGATCAAGCGTACCGGTCGCTTGCGCAGATCTTCCGCACGTTGCCAGAATGATACGAGGCCGCGGCCACGATCATTGAGAAAGGCATACAGGTTGCAGCCGCAGACATTCGCATCCTTTAACCTTATTACCGTTCGCCTTGCCCCGGGAAACGCAGCTGCCACATCTTCATATTTGACGACCCCCACAGCAGCATCACAATCCGACGCCCGCGAGTTGCGAAGAAAATATTGCACGATGGCCGGTGTCAATAACGCATGATCGGCTGTGGTCAATAATACCGGGTCCTCCTGATTCACCTGGGAGAGGCCGCTGTGGGCACTGCGACCGGGAGAATCGAGATTTGGCAGCCAGACGACGCGCCCACTGCGGATACGTTCCTCCAGCTCCGGACAAGCGGGCAGCAAGGACTTCGGTGGCCCGCACAAAATGATGCTCTTCACCATGCCGCTGACTTCCAGCGCATCCAGTACGCGGATGATCATCGGGATTCCCCCGACGCGGGCGAACGCCTTGCAGGGCGCTCCCGTTTCCACGGAAATGGGATCGCGAGCCGTGCGGTCCGCTGCCAGCACCACGGCGGTGAACAGATCATTCTTTTTCATTGCATCGTTTACCGATTCCGGTTCTTCAATTGCTCCATCCGGCATTCACAGCATCTTCTGGTAAATCCGGTAGCGTTTATACTCCCTGCAGCCCAAACTATCCAGAATGGCACGCATGGGCTTGTTATCCTCAAGTATCCAGGATAATTCCATTGCCTTCACTCCCATGGCTCGTCCGAGTTCCCTCGGCGCATCGATGACCATGAAGGCCAGCGCCATACCGAGCGGAGTACTATGGAAGCGCTTGCGTACTCCCATCAATGGTATGCGACCGGTACGCACTCCTCCCCTCGATCTGATCCGGACCAGTCTGATCCAGCCAAAAGGGAACAAGTGTCCGTTCAGTTCGGCAAAAATTTCGTTGAGGTTTGGCAATGCCACCATGAACGCGGCAGGCACTCCGTCGACCTCCGCAATCTGGATACAATCATCGGGTACGAGCAAGCGAAGGCTGGCGCCAAGTTCTGCGAACTCCGCCCGGGTAAAAGGAACGAACCCCCAATTCTCGGACCAGGCATCGTTGAATATATCACGCAGGACTTCCAGTTCCTCGCCGAAGTTGTCGCGACGCAGGGTCCTCAGGCGCACCTGATCCGCAAATTTACCGATCAAGGCATCCATCAGCCGCGGTACCTTGAAATCGAGTTCTATCCAATAGGCAAGCAGATCCTTTGCCTGTTGATACCCCTGTTCTTCCAGCAGGCGACCATACCATCTGCGGGAGTGTGGCATCATCACCACCGGCGGCGTATCAAAACCTTCCACCAATATGCCGCATTCCTGATTGATCGATAAATTGAACGGACCTGTCACATGCCTCGTCTGCTGCGCACTCAGCCATGCCTCAGCCGTCTGGACGAGCGCAGCGGACACTTCCTTATCATCTATGCACTCGAACAGGCCGAAATGTCCGGTATCGCCACCGTAGCGTTCCCGATGCAACTGGTCGACCTGGGCGCTGATCCTTCCCACTGGCTGATCATTCCTGTATGCAATCCATGCCTGCCATTTTCCGTGCTTGAAAAAAGGGTTGAATCTCGAAAAATGCAAGCGTCGTTCCAGCCGCAAAGGGGGAACCCACAGGGGATCATCAGCGTAAATACTCCAGGGAATATCGATAAAAATCCCCATTTCCCGGTAGCCTCTGACCGGATGGACAACGACTTCCGAGAAGTTTGGGTCGCTAATCTTTTTCTTCATGCAAAACTGGACAAGTGATGATCGGACGTAGATATTGCATGGTTTGCATTGGGTCCAGAGACCCGACAATGTTCTACCGTGAAAGGCTGCACGCCGGAAATGAGCTCACGGAAGACCAAAACGATTTCTGCTTTACCCAGTCCCGGCAGGAGCCATCTATATACCCTGCAGAGAGGGCGGATATGTTAACTTGTTAACTCGATGACATCTTGTTGACGTGTGATATTATAATTGCGGTCTGCTACCTGGGGTGGACTTCAGCATTTATCCCTGCCCTCTCCGCACACTCAGTCCGGAGAATGAGCGGCAGTATGGCGAATGAAGTAAAAGGAAAAGAAGAAAACAGCGACTGGCAGTGGATTCTGTAACGATTATTTGCGGAAGGTTGATTATTGATGGAAAGTTCTGAGTATAGCCTGCTAGTGTCTCTCGCCCTTATTCCTGTCGTTATCGGGCTGCAAGTATGGGTAAGGAATCGCCGCAGGCGCCGGCGCAACGAAGCCGGACAGCAGGAATTCGATAGCCTGGCTGCAACGCTCTTGTCAGCGCTTATCGAAGGAGTGGCCGTCATCTCGAGTTTATTACTCGTCATCTGGATTATGGGAGGCATATTGAGATACCTGTTCCCAATGATATTCAACGCAAAGTAGCAATACGAGTGTCCTGCGCAACCGTGAAACCCCGAAACCTTCGGGCAATGGCCGGTCGATGACTTCCGGCGGATTCCGCTGCTCATTTGCGCTGTCCATGCACAATGAGAACTCACCTGTTCACTGCATTGAATATTTCCGCATAATGAGGTTGGGCAGATTCTTATGATTATTTCCGGTTTTGTATGCGTGTAGCCGTTACAGGAATGGGAGTTGTTTCCCCCATTGGCATCGGAGTTGACCAGTTCTGGTCAGCAGCTGTCAATGGTGTGAGCGGAATAAAAAGAATAACCAGCTTTGATGCATCGAGCAGGCGTTCCCAAATTGCAGGAGAAGTGGCGGACTTCGACCCTTCAACCTTCCTCTCCCAAAAGTATATCGAGCAAACCGACAGGTTCACCCAGCTTGCCCTGCTCGCTGCGCGTCTTGCCCTCGAGGACGCCGGCGGGCTTGATGCTTATGAATCTCGCCGTATCGGGGTGAGCATAGGTTCGGGAATGGGCGGCTTTTCCACCTTCGAATCGTCCGCGTTGCGCAAGTTTCGGAACCAGCCGGTACCGCCTTTCACCGTACCACGCACAATGGCCAACTCCGCCGCCGCCTGGATCGCGATCAAGCATGGGTTCAAAGGCATGAACCTGACCTCCAGTACAGCCTGCTCTTCGGGGGCCAATGCCATCGGCGCCGCACTCGATCTCCTGCGGACAGGAAGAGCGGACGTGGTGGTCGCCGGCGGCGCTGAAGCGTGCGTATTGCCACTCACCATCAACGGTTTCGAGATATTACATGCCCTGACCACCACTTCCAACGACAATCCAGCCGGAGCCTCGCGTCCTTTCGCAAAAGGCCGCGATGGTTTTGTCATGGGAGAGGGTGCCGGAATACTGATTCTCGAGAAGGAAGAGCAGGCCCGCAGCCGGGGAGCGAAAATATATGCCGAGCTTGCCGGTTATGGACAGGCATGCGATGCAACGCACATCGTAATGCCCGACATGGAAGGCCAGATAGCTGCCATGCGGGAAGCCATCCGCGATGCCGGAATGGAGCCGGATTCCATTGAGTATATCAATGCGCATGCAACTTCCACGCCATTGGGCGATACAGTCGAAACGCGAGCGATAAAAAATCTTTTTGGAGCGCGCGCCGCTGATATTGCCATCAGCGCCACCAAATCGATGGTAGGGCATTCCATTGGCGCCTCGGCAGCAATCGGCAGTATCGCCACCATCATGGCGCTTCGTACCGGCACCATCCATCCGACCATCAATCTTGATGAGGCTGATCCCGAGTGCGACCTCGATTACACACCCAACGTTGCACAGAAAAGAAGTGTCCGCACCGGCTTGTGTAACGCTTTCGGATTTGGCGGCAACAATGCGAGCATCCTTTTCACAACCCTTGCATGAAGGAAGAGACTAGATATGGACACAGCGGAGATTGAAGCAAAGGTCATACAATTCATCGCCACAAAAGTCGAGAATCTCGATGCTTCCACTATCAACCGGTCTTCAAAATTTGAAGAGCTTGGGCTCGACTCCATGGATACGATCCAGCTTCTGTTTGACGCTGAAGATGCATTTGGCATCAACTTCGATAGCGAGGAAGCAAAGGGATTCAGCACCGTAGGAGATATCGTCTCCTATATCGAAACCCATCAGCCATCAGCAGCCTCCCAATAAAGGATGAGGCGTTACGCAATCACGCTCTTCCCCTCTTCTTTCATTCTCTCAGTCCTCCGATCTTCCGACACGGGTCTTTACGAAGCAGGCTGCGCCCCACTGCCGTTCACCTCGTTTTCACGGAGAGGGTTTTTTTCAATGGCGCAGCCCTCGCCCTCGATTTCGATACCTTTGCTTCCTCCGGCTCTGCCGGGGTTTTAACCTTTGCCTCCTTCACTTCGAACTCGAACCCGATTTTTCCGTCCTTGCCGGCAACGAGATAGGCTGAAAACGGCCTGCCCTTCTTGGAAATAAACTTTGTCAGCAGATCCGTTTTGCCGGTCTGCAACAGTTTCATAACCTGCTCGCGCTCGAGCGGCCGCGAGAGGATGATTTTCCCTATTCTAAAGCTGCACGTGTGCGCGGAACCGAGCGATTTTTCGCACAGGTAGCTCATGCCGTGATCGAATACACGGCCACTGCAGCGGAGGCACTTTCCGAGCGGTTCCTGCCCGGAAAAATCAACCTCTTCGGCATCCTGCTCCCCGTCTGCGCCGAAATCGAACTTCATTTCGAACTCATCAGTCAGTTTGATGTTGGCATTGAACAACCTTCCCATCTTGCTCCGAAAGCCCTGAAGAGGTCCCACCTCGCGCCGGGTAATGAGTTGTTCCATTTCCGCCGTTTCAAATTGTCGTCCCGCCAGAATTTTCCATAGCGCGAAATCACATTTCTGGCACTGAAATTTTTTATATGTCTCCTGAATCACGCCGCCGCATTTCGGACAGGGCGACTTGAGCGTCGAAAAATCTCCACTAATGGTTTCACCGCGATGACTTTTTGCCTGTTGCACGATGTGGCTCGTCATCTCCGCGATTTCCGCCATGAACTTGTTGCGCTCGAGCTTTCCCTGCTCGATCTGGCGCAGCTTGTATTCCCAGTCACCCGTCAGCTCGGGCGAAGTGAGTTCCGGCACTTTCAACCCGCGCAACAGGGTGATGAGGGAAAAGGCCTTGGCAGTAGGATGCAGTTCCCGTCCCACACGCTGGATGTAGTTTTCCGATACCAGGCCTTCGATAATGGCCGCGCGTGTCGCTGGCGTGCCGAGTCCCTTTGCGCTCATGGCTTCCCGCAGTTCTTCATCTTCCACCCATTTACCCGCGCCTTCCATCGCGGACAGCAGCGTGGCTTCATTGAATCGGGGAGGCGGCCGGGTCTGGTTCGAGGCAACCTCAATTTCCTCGGCGATCACCGATTCACCCGACTCCAGCTTGACCAGGGTCGAACTGTCCTCTGTGCCTGAAGGCTGCGCCTCCTTGCCGTAAACGGCCTGCCAGCCGGGATTGACCAAGACCTTGCCTTCCGTCTTGAAGGGCTCGCTCTCCACGCGCGTGATACGGGTGGTAACGAGAAATTCAGCCACCGGATAAAATATCGCGAGAAAACGCTTGACAACAAGATCGTACAGTTTTGACTCTACCTCGTTCAAACCCCGGGCTTCAATGGTCGTAGGAATGATCGCAAAGTGGTCGGAGATTTTTGCATTGTTGAATACACGTTTATTGGGCTTGACCCAGCCTGCGCTGAGAATCTGCGCGGCAAATGCTCCATATGCAGAGTTTTCGAGCGAACCCAGGGTTTCCTTGACGGTAGCAATATAATCTTCCGGCAGAGCCCGCGAGTCCGTGCGTGGATAAGTCAACACCTTATGCTTTTCATATAATGCCTGCGCCAGTGCGAGCGTAGTCTTGGCGGAAAAGCCGAAACGGCCGTTGGCATCGCGCTGCAAACTGGTAAGGTCATAGAGCAAAGGACAGGTTTCGGTAGCAGGCTTGCTTTCTTCAGTGACGACGCCAGATTTGCCGAAGCACTTGGCGCAGATAGCTTCCGCAGTCGCCTGATCCCATAGCCGCTCCGGTTTTTGCTCATTGTCTTTTTTGGCTTTCGTGAACGACTCGTCGAACCAGCGACCCTTATAGCTTCCTTCCCGCGCGGAAAACGTTGCATGTACTTCCCAGTAGCTGCGAGGGACAAATTTCTTGATGATGTCTTCGCGCTCGATCAGAATCGCCAGTGTAGGAGTTTGTACCCGTCCCACTGTGGTTTTATGGAAGCCACCCTCCTGCGAATTGAATGCGGTCATGGCGCGCGTGCCGTTTATGCCCACCAGCCAGTCAGCTTCCGAGCGGCTTACCGCTGCTTCCGCCAATGGCCACACGTCCTCATCATCCAGCAACTTATTGAAACCCTCCCGGATGGAAGCAGGCGTCATCGATTGCAGCCATAGCCGTTTAACCGGCTTTCTGGTTCCAACATGGCGGGTGATGTAACGAAAAATCAGTTCCCCTTCCCGGCCTGCATCGCAAGCATTGATCAGGGCATCCACATCCTTCCGCTTGATGAGCCTGGTCAGAAGCTTCAGCCGCGATTCGGTTTTCTCGATGGGATTGAGGTCAAAATGCGGTGGAATGACAGGCAGGTTCGTAAAGCTCCATTTCCCTCGCTTGACTTCGTGTTCCGGAGGGACCGCGAGCTCAAGCAAATGCCCTACGGCAGACGACACGACATATTCGTCGTTCTCGAAGTAGTCGGTATGTTTCGTGAATCCACCCAGGGCCCGCGCAATGTCTGCGGCAACAGAAGGCTTCTCGGCAATGATTAAGGTTTTACCCATGAAACTCCTGTAAATGTCGCGCGCCCCCACGCGATTCATCAGCATAACAGGTGGCAGGCAAAAATAGATAGCACTGCCAGCGACCCGGAACCAAAAACATCATCATGATAGGAATCCCCGGAAACAGGCAAGCTGAGCAGAAAAACAGCTATGCTTCTCCGCACGGAATCATGTCGTCCGCACCACTCGCTGCAGCTCCCGCAACCTCTTCCGGTTCCGCGTTGCCCTCCAGAGCCGGTTATCGCATGGAAAACCGTACACACCTTGAACACTGTAACCTCCCGTAACCTACCGGAGCCGCTGGTAACGTCCACCGGGAAGACTGGCGATTCTGCCGTCCAGTTCAAGCGTCAACAGCATCGCCGATACCGTTTCCACCGTCAAGCCGCTACGCAGGCAGAGAGTATCGACATCGATGGTATCGTGGCTGAGGTGTTTCAACAGCAAAAATTCTTCTCTTGCAGTCTCACCCCCTTCCGGAATGAGGGCGGGGACTCCAGGTGGACAGCCGAATTCCTCCAGAATATCTTCTGCACTTTCCACCAGCTTGGCGCCCTGCTTGATGAGTGCATGGCACCCCCTGGACAAGGGCGAGTGGATGGAGCCCGGAATGGCGAATATTTCGCGTCCCTGCTCCAACGCCTGTCGCGCGGTGATAAGAGAACCGCTCTGCAACGCAGCCTCGACCACAAGGCACCCCCTGCCCAAGCCACTGATGATGCGATTGCGACGGGGAAAATTGCTGCCGATAGGAGGCGTACTCAACGGAAACTCGGAGACAAGCGCGCCCTTTTCCGCCAACTCATGCGCCAGCTTGCGATGGCTTGCAGGATAAACGAGATCCAGGCCGGTACCCACCACGGCAACACTGCCTGCCCTTCCTCGCAGTCCCCCACGATGCGCCGCGGCATCCACACCGAGCGCCATGCCACTGACGATGCAAAACCCCGCATTGCTCGCCGCCTCGGCAAAAGCTTCTGCATTGGAAAGGCCTTGGGGCGTAGCATTCCGGCTGCCGACGATGGCAAGCATTGGCGTGTTCAGCAGATCGCGCTTTCCTTTGACGTAGAGAAGCGGTGGGGGATCGGGGATATTGAGTAACAGTGCGGGATAATCCGGATCTGCCAGGGTGATGACGGAATTCTGCGGGTCTTCCAGCCATTTGAGCGAAGCGCTCAACTTTTGCAGGTCAGCCCCCCCGATAATGCTGTCCGCCACCTTCCTTTTAACCACGCGCTCCAATGAAGCCATGCTCGCCGAAAGAATTGCAGCGGGACTGCCAAAAGCCGCAAGCAAACACCTCATCGACTCGTCACCCAGACCCTCGATCGAATCCAGAGCGAGCCAGGATTCGATATCCGGTTCGATATTCCGCTGCGAAATTACCTGGTCAGGTATTGATGACATGGCCTTTTCATCCCGTAATTGCAGTCGATGGACTTCATCCTTTCACCGCTGCAGAACTCACGGTGATCAACCTGGAGGCAAATCTCCGGTTACCGTCATGGCAGGACAATCTGATGAGATATAGGAACTTAGCAGTGGTTGAAAGTCGGGGAAAAGAAGGTTGCAGACAAATCAGGATATAATATATCCGAAGGAATCCTGTGAAGGTGCGGCGGACTGTCTCGCTATCAGGCATCGCCTTGAATTTTGCATTCAGTTTCTTTTATGTTCAAGCCTTTTTATGGCGCTATTGAAAATATTGCAATATCCTGACGAACGGTTGCACACCATTGCGGCTCCTGTTCCCGAAGTAACCGATGAGATACGCGTCCTGGTGCAGGATATGGCGGAAACCATGTATGCTGCACCGGGGGTCGGGTTGGCTGCCACCCAGGTGGATGTGCACAAGCGCGTTATCGTAATCGACATTTCAGATACCCGGGACCAGCTGCTTGTGCTGATCAATCCGGAAATCACCGCCCGCGACGGGGAATCGGACTATGAGGAAGGCTGCCTGTCCGTACCTGGCATATTTGGCAAGGTGCAGCGGGCTGCGCAGATTACCGTCGAAGCACTGAACAAGAACGGCGAGCGCTTCACGCTGGATGCCGACGGCCTTCTGGCGGTGTGTATTCAGCATGAAATGGACCACCTGGTGGGAAAAGTATTTGTGGAGTATTGGTCGCAGATGAAGCAGTCGAGGATTCAGGCAAAATTCCGGAAGCAGCGCCGAAAGGTGATGTAGCAGACTGCGTAAAAATTTATATCTTTATTGTGCGTCTCTTGCAAGCTTTTGGTACATTCCACGGCGCATTTCCCTGTTTCCACAGCGACCCGATGCAGCCCCGCAACGCGAGATTATCCGGAGAGTTTGCTGGCCGGCATCCCGGCAGCGGGAACCGGATGCGAACACTGACAGCCTTTTCTTGCCGTCGAGCGCCTGCTCCTGCCTATCCCCATGAGAATCATTTTTGCCGGAACGCCTCCTTTCGCCGCTGTCGCGCTTGAAGCGCTGGCAGATGCCGGACACGAAATTGCACTGGTGCTGACCCAGCCGGATCGCCCTGCAGGAAGGGGCATGAAAAATGCTCCCAGCCCGGTAAAGTTACTGGCGCAAAAGCACGGGTTTGATCTGCTGCAGCCTTCCTCCCTCAGGCAACCCGAGGTACATGCGCAACTCCATGCCATTGGGGCGGATATCATGGTTGTCGCCGCGTATGGATTGATTCTGCCTTTCTCCGTTCTGAATATTCCGAAACTTGGTTGCGTCAATATTCATGCCTCATTACTGCCCAGGTGGCGCGGAGCGGCTCCAATCGAACGGGCGATTCTGGCGGGAGATCGGGAAACAGGAATTACGATCATGCAAATGGATCGCGGCCTCGATACCGGCCCCATTCTGCTGGTACGAAGTATTACAATCGCAAAGGAGGATACTGCCGGAACATTGCATGAAAAGCTTGGGCAGCTGGGAGCGGCCTGTATCGTAGAGGCGCTGGCTTTGCTACAGCAAGGAAAAATTATCGCTACTCCCCAGAATGATCTGGCGGCGACATACGCCTCCAAACTGGAAAAGGCGGAAGCCGAAATTGACTGGCGGATGGAGGCAGAAAATATTGATCGCGCAGTGAGAGCCTTTAATCCTCGTCCCGGCATGCATTCCACCGTGAATGGAATTTCCATGAAAGTGTGGCGGGCCAGCGTAGATACTGCAGAGGCAGATGAAAAACCGGGGGAAATCGTTGCAGTAAGGCCAGACGGAATTGTCGTTGCATGCGGCAAGCATGCCTTGGTATTGGAGATCGTGCAAAAATCCGGAGGTAAAAAATTAAGATCCGCTGAATTCCTCCTGGGGCATTCTCTGCGGCGGGGCGATCGTTTTGAAAGCCGGGAATGATCAGGACCCAGCGCCTAGCCGCCACCGCTGTTGAAAGGGTGCTGAGCGGCGCGAGTCTGACAACCGTTTTGCAGGAAACCTGGCGCAGCCACAGCGACCTCTCTGACCAGCAGCGCGGTGCGATTCAGGATTTAAGCTATGGCGTACTGCGCTTTTATGGTCAACTGGACATATTGCTTGGCTTATTGCTGAACAAGCCACTGAAGGATCAGGGTTTGCGCTACCTGCTGCTGGTGGGGCTGTATCAGCTCCAATACAGCAAAACGGCGCCGCATGTCGTGGTGGACAGCGCGGTATCCGCTTCCTGCAGTCCCTCGATCGATAGCAGGAATAGCAGGAACATGCGGAATCCTCGGCATGCGAAAAGTGTAGGCGGACTGGTCAATGCGATATTGCGCAACTTCTTGCGCAAACGTCCTGCCTTGCTTGAACAAGCGGCGGCAACCGAAGTAGGAAGGTATTCTCATCCACAGTGGTGGATCGACAGACTTCATGCGCAATATCCCTCACACTATCAGGCGGTACTGGAAACTGCCAATCGGCGGCCGTCCATGGCACTCAGGGTCAATCGGCGGAGGACAAACGTTGAAGCCTATCAGAACCTGCTGCACAATGCCGGACTGAATGCGCGGCGACCGGAAAACGACTGGGCAGAAGAAGCGCTTGAACTATTTCGCCCCGTCCCGGTGGAAAAACTGCCGGGATTCGGTCAAGGCTTGGTATCAGTTCAGGATGTGGCCGCCCAAATGGCAGCGCCGTTACTATGCCCCGGGAGTGGAATGCGTGTGCTCGACGCCTGCGCTGCGCCTGGCGGGAAAAGCGCGCATCTGCTTGAGTTGGCCGATCTGGAATTGATCGCAGTTGACAATGATGGCGAGCGGGTAGAACGGCTAAAGCAGAATTTCACGCGTCTCGGCCTCAAGCCTTATCGCATCATTCAGGGCGATGCCACGCACCCGGAGGAGTGGTGGGATGGAAGGCCATTCGATCGTATTCTGGCTGATGTCCCCTGTTCTGCGTCCGGGGTGGCGCGGCGTCATCCCGACATCAAATGGCTGCGGCGCGAAAGCGACCTGGCGCAGTTTGCCGAGATACAACGTAAAACGCTCGATGCCCTTTGGCAAACCCTGGTCAAAGGCGGCAAATTGCTCTATGTCACCTGTTCCATATTCGCGGAGGAAAACGGTCTTCAGGTGGAAAGCTTTCTGGATCATCACCCGGACGCTCGTCTGCTGCCCCTTTCCGTGCCAGAAATCGTTGACGGCCAGTTGTTGCCGGATCCCCATCACGACGGTTTTTTTTATGCATTGCTTGAAAAGCTCTGATTTCCTGGCGCGCCTCCTGCGCATGACAACGGCAATGCTGCTGCTTGTGCTCATAGGACAGGCCTCCAGCGCACATGCGGAAGCACGCATAGAAATCAAATCGGTCAGAATCAAACCAGTGGAAGGCGCCTACGAGTTTGACGCCGACTTCCAGATCACTCTCAATCACAAACTGGAGCACGCACTGGAGAAGGGTATTGTGCTTTATTTTGTCACGGAGCTTGGCCTGGTGAACTCACGCTGGTACTGGTTCGATGAAAGAGTAGGCTATAGCAGGGTGCGCGAAGGGTTGAGCTACTACGCGCTGACCCGCCAGTATCGCCTGACGCGAGGGGCATTGTCGCAGAGCTTCGGTTCGCTCAACGACGCGTTGCAGGCGTTAAGCCGCGTGCGGGACCGGCCGATCAACGCGAGTGAAGAATTGGTGCCGAACGCGGAATATACCGTGGAATTGCGCATGCGTCTCGACATAGCGGCGCTGCCCAAGCCGTTCCAGGTGGAAACGCTCGGCTCCCGGGAATGGGATCTCGGTTCCGGTACCTTGCGGTGGAATACCCGCCTATCCCCCCAGAAGCTGCAGGACAACAGCAAATGATGAAATACCTCATCATCGCCGGCGTGGTGCTGGGGGCGATCATGCTGTTCCTGCTCGCGAGCGCTGGCGCCGATACCGGGCTCTTTGACCGTAAATACAGGCTTCTGATCAGGCTCAACGCCGGTCTGGTGCTGTTCCTCATGGCAATCGTCGGATACCTGCTATGGAGGCTCAGACGCAGGCTTCAGGCGGGCGTATTCGGTTCCAGACTGGCGTTGCGCCTGTTGCTGATCTTTTCGCTGATGGCGGTGCTCCCGGGTGTCCTGGTCTATAGCATATCGGTCCAATTTCTGGGAAAAAGCATCGAATCGTGGTTCGACGTAAAAGTGGATCGCGCTCTGGAAGGCGGATTGGAACTGGGACGCACCATTCTCGACAACCGGCTGGAAGATCTGCACAGAAAAGCCGATCGCGCCGCGCTTGCATTATCCGAGCAAACGGGGCCCTTGCTGCCGGCATTGAACCAGCTCGTTCATCAAACGCAGGTGCGGGAAGCAGTCCTGTTTGATCACGAAGGTAACGTCGTTGCATTTGCACGTGGGGACACGAGTGAAACCGTGCCTGACGGGCTCAACACGACGTCAATGCATCAGATCAGGGCGGAGAACGGGTACAGCACGATTGAGTCAATTCCCGACGAGGGTTTGTACCTGAAGGTATGGTCACCTATCGATGTTCCCGGCGTAAGAAACAATACGCGCATTCTGCAGTTGACGCAGCCCGTGCCGGAACAACTGGCGGAAGACGCGGAAATAGTACAGGCAGCCTATCGGGACTACCAGGAATTGCTGCTGTCGCGCGAAGGTCTCAAACACCTCTACGGGGTGACCCTGACGCTCGCACTGCTGCTCGCGCTTTTCTCCGCCCTGGCCGCCGCATTCCTGATCAGCGAGCGGCTCAGCGCGCCTCTGGGAATGCTGGCGGAGGGCACGCGAGCGGTGGCGCAGGGGGACTTCAGCAGACGCCATCCGGTACGGAGCCGCGACGAACTGGGCGTACTGACCGAATCATTCAATCTCATGACCCAGCAACTGGAGGAAGCGCGGATAACTGCCCAGCACAATCAGCAGGAAGTGGAAAGTGCGCGGGCTTATCTGGAAAATATCCTGGCCAATCTTTCCTCGGGTGTCCTGGTATTCGATGAAAGCCTGCGCTTGCGCACTGCCAATCTGAGCGCAGAGCAAATCCTGAACGTTCCGCTGCCCGGCCTGGAAGGATTGACGATCGAGGAATGCGCGATGCGTGAATCCGGGTTGAACGCTTTCGCATATGGAATCCTGGAAGGATTTCACTCGGAAATAAAGGGCGAGTGGCAGCGCCAGGTGGAGCGAACGAGAGAGGACACGCGCCAGGTCCTGCTGCTACGGGGAACATGGCTGGCGCATGTGCCGGGCGGAGGAGGCGTCGTCGTGTTCGACGACATCACCCATCTGCTGGAAGCTCAGCGCGCTGCTGCCTGGGGAGAGGTGGCGCGGCGTCTGGCGCATGAGATAAAGAATCCCCTGACCCCGATACAACTGTCCGCCGAACGCATACAGCATAAGCTTGCCGCAAAGCTGAATGACAATGATGCGCAAATTCTGCAGCGTTCCACCGAAACGATCGTCAATCAGGTGGAAGCGCTCAAAAGGATGGTCAATGAATTCAGCGAATACGCGCGCGCCCCTGAACCCGAATTTCACCTTCTGGATTTCAATGCACTGGTACGGGAAGTACTGGCCTTGTATGAAAGCCCGACCACGGTAGCGCCGGATAATCGGCAACCGCACATCGATCTGGTTCTGGCGCCCGACCTGCCGATGATGAAAGGTGACTCCGCGCGGCTGCGCCAGGTGATACACAACCTCCTGCAGAATGCCCAGGATGCGCTGGCCGGTTTGGCTCAACCCGCCATCATGATACAAACGGAAACCCTGTCCTCAGGAATACGTTTCACCGTCAGCGATAACGGCGGGGGATTTCCTGAACAAGTGAGAGCACGGGTATTTGAACCCTATGTGACAACAAAACCGAAAGGAACCGGACTCGGTCTTCCCATTGTAAAAAAGATAATCGAAGAACACCGGGGGACGATTCAGATTGAAAATATGCGGCCGCACGGTGCGCGTATTTCAATCATACTCCCCGTCTCGCCGGACAAGCTCGTGGTTTCTCTCAAGGATAGATGGCTCCGGCCGATCACGGCCAAACCTGCGCTTTCACTTTCCTGTGAAATGCAGTCAAAAGAATGAGAGGCAAGGCTTGGCGTTCAATTTCATTTCCGTGGCAAGCAAATCCATTCCTGGAATTATGAGCAACAATACGATACTGATCGTCGACGATGAAATCGGCATCCGCGAGCTTTTGTCCGAAATCCTGCGCGATGAGGGTTATCGCGTCGCCCTGGCGGAAAACGCCGCCCAGGCGCGCGCGTGGCGGAAACAGGCTCGCCCTGATCTGGTATTGCTGGATATCTGGATGCCGGATACTGATGGCATCACCCTGCTGAAAGAATGGGTCAGCAGCGGACTTCTCACCATGCCCGTTGTAATGATGTCAGGGCATGGCACAATCGACACGGCGGTAGAAGCCACGCGTATGGGGGCAGCAGCCTACCTCGAAAAACCGGTACCGCTGCAAAAACTGCTGAGCACAGTCGGCCGCGCATTGCGCAGCGGACAGGCCAAGCCACGCATGACGCTTCCCCTGGCGAGCCTGGGACGCGGGGTGCTGATTACAGACCTGAAAAGACGACTGGAACAGGTTGCCAGCCTTACGACACCCGTGCTGCTCATAAGTGAACCGGGGACTGGCGTGGATCTGTGTGCTCGCTTTCTGCACCAGCCGAATACACCATGGGTAGAACCCGATACCCTCGCCGCCCTGTCGAATGCTCCGTTTGAGTTACTTGAACAGGCAAAAGGAGGATTGCTTTTTCTCAAGGAGATCGGCGAGCTCAATAAACTGGCGCAAAAAGGACTGCTGCTGCTGCTGGGCAAGCTGGAAAGATACAGCGTCCGGCTCGTATGCGTGACCTCCACGCCGCTTGCCAGCCTGGCGGCCCAAGGGGTCTATGACCCCAGGCTGTATGAGATGCTGAGCGGACTGTGCATTAACGTGCCCGCATTGAGGGAGCATCGGGAAGACATTCCCGAGCTCGCGACCCAGATACTCTCGCGCTACATCGAATCGGGGGATGTCCCGTTGCGACAGTTCAGCACCGCTGCCCTCAACTGCCTGCGAAATCACGACTGGCCGGGAAATCTCACACAACTGACAGGCGCAGTGCATACCCTTGCCCTGACCTGCACCAGCGATGAAATATCGGCAGAAGACGTCAAGCAGATGCTGACCCCTTCCTCGCCTTCACAGGCAGTGGCAGGCATTCCGCTCGACATACCGTTGCGTGAAGCGCGAGACATGTTCGAAAAAACGTATTTTGAACAGCTTATCGAGCAGGAAAACGGCAATATGACCCGAGTGGCGGAACGCGCCGGCCTGGAGCGCACCCATCTGTACCGCAAGCTCAAGCTGCTCGGCATCAGACTGCGCGGCAATTGAGATTCATTCTCTACAATCGGGCTTGTCATATTGTCTGGCATCCTATCTTAAGCGATAATAGTGGTTTTGCCGACCGCACCGCTATTTGAGCGGTGTTTTTGTGTGCGTATAAATTGTTGAGCTAGGAGTCCATGTTCATGGGAACATTTCGAGATTTTGAAGCGCCGGTATTCAAGAACCTGACCAGCGCCATTCGTGCACTGGCGATGGATGCCGTGCAAAAAGCCAACTCGGGGCACCCGGGAATGCCTATGGGCATGGCTGAGATCGCTGAGGTATTGTGGATTCATCACTTACGCCATAATCCGGCAAATCCGAAGTGGGCCGACCGTGACCGCTTCGTTTTGTCCAATGGACATGGATCCATGCTCATTTACGCCCTGCTGCACCTCACGGGCTACGATTTGCCGATGGAGGAAATCAAGCGCTTCCGTCAGCTTCATTCCAAAACCCCTGGCCATCCGGAATATGGTTATACACCGGGCGTCGAGACGACCACGGGTCCTCTGGGGCAGGGTATCACCAATGCTGTGGGGATGGCGCTGGCAGAGAAAATACTTGCTTCGGAATTCAATCGCCCCGGCTTTGATATCGTCAATCACCATACCTACGTATTCCTGGGCGATGGCTGTCTGATGGAAGGCATTTCCCATGAAGCCTGCTCGCTGGCAGGCACATTGGGACTGGGCAAGCTGATCTGTTTTTACGACGACAACGGCATCTCCATCGATGGGCATGTGGAGGGCTGGTTCACAGACGATACACCCAAACGCTTCGAAGCCTATGGCTGGCATGTTGTGCCGAATGTCAACGGACATGACCCGGTAGCGGTAGAAGCCGCCATCGAGGCGGCCAAACAGGCGGTGGACAAACCTTCCATGATCTGCTGCAAGACCGTGATCGGGATGGGCTCACCCAACAAGGCAAATACTCACGAGGTACACGGCGCGGCGCTGGGTGACCTGGAAATAGCCGCTGCGCGTCCGCACATCGGCTGGAATCACCTGCCGTTCGAAATCCCCGAGGATGTCTACCAGACCTGGGATGCGCGCGCAAAAGGGCAAAGACTGGAAGACGGCTGGAATCACAAGTTTGCGGAGTACGCTGCGAAATACCCGGCTGAGGCGGCCGAGTTCAGCCGGCGGATGGCAGGCGAACTGCCGGAGGGATGGCAAGAGCACGTGGATGCACTGGTCGCCCGTGTTCATGCGAAGGAAGAAACCATTGCAAGCCGCAAGGCATCGCAGAATGCGATTGAAGGGCTGGCGCCCAAATTGCCGGAACTGGTCGGCGGCTCGGCAGACCTGGCGGGATCGAATCTTACCCTCTGGTCGGGTTCAAAAAGCATTGCCCGGCAGGATGGCGGCAACTACGTATATTACGGTGTGCGCGAATTCGGCATGAGCGCCATCATGAACGGACTGGCGCTGCATGGGGGAATCATCCCTTACGGTGCCACTTTCCTGATGTTCTCGGAATATGCGCGGAATGCGCTTCGCATGGCCGCCCTGATGAAAATACGCTGCCTGTTCGTATTCACCCATGATTCCATCGGCCTGGGTGAAGATGGTCCTACCCACCAACCAGTGGAACAGACCGCGACATTGCGCTACATCCCCAACATGGATGTGTGGCGTCCATGCGATACGGTCGAATCGACCGTTGCCTGGGCACGGGCGATCGATCGCAAGGACGGTCCCTCCACACTGATTTTCAGCCGCCAGAATCTTCCCTTTCAGAAACGGGATGCGAACACCATCAAGCTGATCGACAAGGGCGGCTATATTCTGTCGGAAGCGGCTGACAATCAGCCGCGGGCAATCATCATTGCCACAGGTTCCGAAGTCGGCCTGGCGATGATGGCGCAAAAGGCGCTGGCCGAAACCGGAATTCATGTGCGTGTCGTTTCGATGCCCTGCACAAACGTATTCGACCGTCAGGATGCCGATTATAAGAACAGCGTGCTGCCCAAGGGTATGGGGCGCGTGGCGGTGGAAGCAGGCGTGACGGATTACTGGCGCAAGTACGTAGGCCTGGAGGGAGCGGTTGTCGGTATCGATACATTCGGCGAGTCCGCGCCGGCTGGCGAGCTGTTCAAGCACTTCGGCTTCACCGTTGAGAATGTGGTAAAGGCGGTAAACAGCGTCATTTAATTCTGACCAATTGCCAGCCGAAACGCGGAGGAAATTTTCTCCGCGCCCGGAGTTCTTTTTTTATCCAAGGAGTGTAAAACATGACAATCAAGGTCGGTATCAATGGATTTGGCCGTATCGGGCGAATGGTTTTCCGCGCGGCAGTCCAGAATTTTCCGGATATTGAAGTCGTTGCCATCAATGATCTGCTTGAGCCCGACTACCTCGCCTATATGCTGCAGCATGATTCCGTGCATGGCCGTTTCAAGGGGAATGTTTCGATCGAAGACAGTACGCTCATTGTCAATGGCAAAAGGATACGGCTGACGGCGATTAAAGACCCGGCTGAACTGAAATGGGGAGAAGTCGGTGCTGAAGTCGTGGTTGAGTCAACCGGCCTTTTCCTCACCAAGGAAAGCTGTCAGAAACATATTGCCGCGGGTGCCAGGAAAGTCATCATGTCTGCGCCATCGAAAGACGATACACCCATGTACGTATATGGAGTGAATAACGATACGTATGACGGTCAGGCGATTATTTCCAATGCCTCCTGCACCACGAACTGCCTCGCTCCCGTTGCAAAGGTACTGAATGACACCTTTGGCGTCAAACGCGGCCTGATGACGACGGTTCACGCCGCCACCGCAACCCAGAAGACGGTGGATGGTCCTTCCAACAAGGATTGGCGCGGTGGCCGGGGTATTCTGGAAAACATCATTCCCTCTTCTACCGGCGCCGCAAAAGCCGTTGGCAAGGTTATCCCCGAACTCAATACGAAGCTGACCGGCATGGCTTTTCGCGTTCCGACCTCCGATGTTTCCGTGGTGGATCTTACCGTTGAACTGGAGAAGGAAGCCAGCTACGAAGAGATCTGCGATGCCATGAAGAAGGCATCCGAGGGAGCAATGAAAGGTGTGCTGGCCTATACGGACCAGAAGGTTGTCTCCACCGATTTCCGGGGCGAAAGCGCAACCTCGATCTTTGATGCGGAAGCGGGAATGGCTCTGGACGGCAATTTTGTAAAAGTGGTTTCCTGGTACGACAACGAGTGGGGCTACTCCAGCAAGATTCTGGAGATGGTCCGCGTTGTAGCCGGCAAGTAGTAGAGGACGAATTCGTCACAAGGGGAAGAAACCCGGGATCATTTTTCTTCCCCCTGATCCCTGTCCTTCTCTTCAATTCATCATAAGGAATCCCAAACTTCCTTATGTCTTAAAACTTGGAGTTCCCAGTGTCTGTCATTAGAGTCACCGACCTTGATCTGAAAGGCAAGCGCGTGTTCATTCGCGCCGACCTCAATGTACCCGTGAAAGATGGCAAAGTTACCTCCGACGCACGCATAAGCGCCTCCATGGGCACCATCGACTACTGCCTGAAGCAAGGCGGCAAAGTGATGGTCACCTCCCATCTGGGACGACCGGAAGAAGGCGTGTGGTCGGAAGAAAACTCGCTCAAGCCGGTAGCCGACAATATTTCCGAGCGTCTCGGCAAACCCGTGCGCCTGGTCAAGGATTGGATAGACGGCAACTTCGACGTTGCCGAAGGCGAATTGGTCATCCTCGAAAATTGCCGCTTCAATAAGGGGGAAAAGAAAAACGCGGATGAAACGGCGCAGAAATATGCAAGGCTGTGCGACGTGTTTGTGATGGATGCTTTTGGCACAGCACATCGGGCCGAGGCATCGACCTATGGCATTGCCAGATACGCTCCTGTTGCCTGCGCTGGCATTCTGCTTACAGAAGAGCTGGACGCGCTGACCAAGGCGTTGTTGAATCCAGCCCGCCCCATGGTGGCAATCGTCGGGGGCTCGAAGGTCTCGACAAAACTGACCGTCCTGGAATCCCTGTCAGAAAAAGTGGATCAACTAGTGGTGGGCGGCGGCATCGCCAATACTTTCCTCAAAGCGGCGGGAAAGAACGTTGGAAAATCCCTGTGTGAAGATGACCTGGTTCCCACCGCCAAGATGCTCATGGAAAAAATGTCAAAGCGGAATGCGACCATTCCAATTGCCGTCGACGTTGTTGTCGGAAAAAAATTCGACGCCAATGAACCGGCGGTATTGAAGGATGCAGATGCGGTAACGGATGACGATATGATATTCGATATCGGTCCGAAGAGCGCCCGCGAGTTGTCGGACATCATCATGAAAGCCGGTACCGTAGTATGGAACGGCCCTGTCGGAGTGTTCGAGTTCGATCAGTTCGGTGAGGGCACCAAAACCATCGCCATGGCTATCGCCGATACCGAGGCCTTTACCCTGGCAGGGGGGGGAGACACCATTGCCGCCATCCAGAAATACGATATTTATGACAAGGTTTCTTACATTTCCACTGCCGGGGGAGCCTTTCTGGAATTTCTGGAAGGCAAGAAGTTGCCTGCCGTCGAAATACTCGAACAGCGTGCAGCCGGCAGCAGATAGGTCCAGATAGCGAATATACGGATTGATACGCCGATTCAACGCGTGCCCTCTGCCCTCATCAGAATGATTCGAAGAACAAAAATCGTAGCAACACTCGGTCCCGCATCCCGAGACGCAAAGGTGCTGGAGCGGATGATAAACGCCGGCGTTGACGTAGTCCGTATCAACTTTTCCCATGGGACCAGGGAAGAGCATATCGAAGGTGCCGAGTTGGCGCGCTCTCTGGCCCGTGCTGCCGGTCATGCAGTGGGTGTGCTGGCGGACCTGCAGGGGCCCAAGATTCGAATCGGCAAATTTGAAAACAATAAAATTCTGCTGAAAACGGGCGATCAATTCATACTCGACGCCGAATGCGAGCTTGGAAACCAGGAACGGGTGGGTCTGGATTACAAGGAATTGCCCAACGATGTCGAGACCGGTGCAACGCTGATCCTGGATGATGGACGCATCGTGCTCGGCGTTTCCGAAGTCAAGGGAAGCCAGGTTTATTGCGTGGTTGAGCAGGGCGGAATACTGTCCAACAACAAGGGAATCAACCGCAAAGGCGGCGGGCTGAGTGCGCCTGCCCTCACCGGCAAGGACGTGGAAGATATCCGGACGGCCGCAGCGCTTAAAGCCGATTATCTGGCGGTATCATTTCCCCGTTCTGGGGATGATATGCGCTGGGCGCGCGATGTGATGCGCGAGGCGGGTGGGAAAAGTTTATTGATGGCGAAGATCGAACGATCGGAAGCCATTCTGGCGCTGGATGACATTCTGGAGGCCTCCGATGCGATCATGGTCGCACGCGGAGACCTTGCGGTAGAAGTAGGCGATGCAGTGGTGCCGGCATTGCAAAAACGGATGATTCGCACTGCCCGAACCAAGAACAAGCTGGTGGTAACCGCCACCCAGATGATGGAGTCCATGGTCAGTAGCCCCATTCCCACCCGCGCGGAGGTATCGGATGTGGCAAATGCGGTATTGGATGGCACGGATGCGGTGATGCTGTCAGCGGAATCCGCCACCGGGCAATATCCCGTTGAAGCGGTTGCGGCAATGGCGAGGGTATGCCTGGAGGCGGAAAAGGAATACCTGGTAAGCAGTGAAAATCGACGACTGCAGGGCGGCCTGCCCGATAATATCGAGGAAGCGATTGCTCGTGCGACCATGTTCACCGCAGGGGGATTGAAGATCAGAGCCATTGCGGCGCTTACGCAAAGCGGCAGGACCGTGTTGCTGATGTCGCGCAGGAGTTCCACTGTGCCCATATTCGCGTTGAGCCCGCAGGAGGATACACGGCGCAAGATGACGTTATTTCGCGGCGTGTATCCGGTCAAGTTCGGTGGAGGTTCGAACGACCCCGAAATCATCCTGAATCACGCCGAAAACGAGCTGCTCAGGCGCGGCGCGGTGCGCAATGGCGACCTGATCATCATGACCATCGGTGAACCGGTGGGCAAGGCAGGCGGCACCAATACCATGAAAATAGTGAAGGTCGGCGAGCACAGAAAGCAGGAACGGAAGGTGGAATCCTGAGCACGTTGCAAGTATTGCCATTTAGGGCTTTTCGCTGCCTGTGATTCACATGTTCCGTTTTTACCATATACTGATTCTAACTTTGAGGAGGTTGTAATGGCACTCGTATCATTGCGTCAACTTTTGGATCACGCGGCAGAAAATGGCTATGGCCTGCCCGCTTTCAACGTCAACAACCTAGAGCAGATCCACGCCATCATGCAGGCCGCGGATGAATGCGACAGCCCGGTGATCATGCAGGGCTCGGCAGGTGCGCGCAAATATGCTGGCGAGCCTTTTCTGCGCCATCTCATTGCCGCGGCCGTAGAGGCCTATCCGCACATTCCCATCGTCATGCACCAGGATCATGGGGCTTCGCCAGCGGTATGCGTCAATGCCATCCGCAGCGGTTTTTCCAGCGTCATGATGGATGGATCCCTGGAAGCGGATGCGAAGACACCCTCTTCCTATGAATACAACGTTGAAGTGACAGGCAAGGTGGTGGAAATGGCACATGCCGTGGGTGTTTCCGTCGAGGGTGAACTCGGGTGTCTCGGTTCCCTGGAATCCGGCATGGGTGAAGCGGAAGATGGCCATGGCGCCGAAGGCAAGCTGTCACATGATCAACTGCTGACCGATCCGGAGCAGGCAGCTGACTTCGTCAAGCAAACGGGCGTGGATGCGCTTGCAATCGCCATCGGCACCTCTCATGGCGCGTACAAGTTTACGCGCAAGCCAACTGGAGATATTCTCGCCATCGAGCGCATAAAGGAAATTCATGCGCGCATTCCAAATACCCATCTGGTGATGCATGGCTCCAGTTCCGTGCCGCAGGATTGGCTCGACATCATCCGTGAATATGGTGGAGAGATGAAAGAAACCTATGGGGTTCCGGTCGAGGAAATCCAGGAAGGCATCAAATACGGCGTACGCAAGGTCAATATCGATACCGATATCCGGTTGGCGATGACCGGTGCGATACGTCGCCATCTTGCCAAAAACAAGAGCGAATTCGACCCGCGTAAATATCTCAAGGACGCGACTGCCGCAGCCAGGGATATTTGCAAGGCACGCTTTGAAGCGTTTGGCTGTGCAGGGCAGGCGGCCAAAATCAAACCTATCGCGCTGGACAACATGGCAGGCAAATACGCGAAAGGGGAATTGAAGGCCGTCATCAAGTAATCAGGTAAACTGACAGTTCCACCAGTTCAAGCGCCAGTGCCGGTTTTACAAGCAACTGGAATTGGAACGGGATAAAAGGCGAACCGTATCGGTTCGCCTTTTTATTACCGGGGGCTGGAGTGCCGGTCGAATTGCTCGAACTTCCAAAGCTGCCCACTGCCCCGATCTTGCGCTTGCAATCACTACCCCGGCAGGCACCCGGACAACTACCAGAACACCCCCTTTTCCTCGAAATCTCCCCATGCCTCATCAAACTCACTTCTTTTCGTCAGCCCACGCTGGGCGATCCAACCGAGAACGATACCTTTTGCCTCGCACTCGCCGCCTTTCCCGCCTTTGTCCCCCATCATGCCGACTTCATTCAGCAGTCGTCCGGTCACGGCAGTGTCAATCATCGCGCCCAGCGTTTCCTGCAACACGGCCAGAGACTTGATGTAGCGCTTCACCTTTTTTCGGCGGTACAGATCTGAGAAAAACTCGGCGGTATATCGCTGTTCTTTCACCGCAATGCGCAGGGCATGCACTCCTTCTGCACCCTCCCCGTCTACCTTTTTGTAATACTTTTTCAATTTCTTGTGTCCGTGCGACAGCGCGTTATCTGCGAACTTCTTCACTGACCATTCCAACCGGGCCTTTCGCGATTCACTCTGCTGTGGATCAGGTGCCGGAAGCCATGTCTCCGTGTTCAGCCAGGCGCCGAGCCTCAGCATCGCTTCCGTATAGCGCGTAGATCCTACCGCCTCACGCGCCGCATCATTGTGGTTTCGCCGCATCTGCTCGCAGTCTTTCCGCAAGGCTGAAATACCGCCATGCTCATGAAAGTAGTCCCTCACTTCGCTTAATGTTTCCGACATGAATACCTCCCAGTCTCGCGCCGCACCCAGGGAACGGGACAGCCATTTCAAGTCCGGGATCGCAGAAGCAAACGCAGTTGCATCGAATACCCGGATAAAAACACGGCGCGCCGTACGCACCCTGCGTAATGCCACGCGCATCTGATGCAGATACTCCGGATCCTCGCTTTGCAGCATGCCTGCCTCGTTGCCCTGCAGATGACCCAGGCAATTCCATGCGATCGCCTTGAATGCTTCACCCAGATTCATTTCCGGCTTGAGTCGAACAGGCACCGCCTTGACCAACACGGGTTTGGAGTCGACAGCGAGCCTATAGCCACGCTCGGCTTTGCTTGCGTTTTCCAACCTGAAAGGAATGGCAGGTAGTATATCCAGCGCGAACTGGTATAACCCCTGCACATTTCCGGACTTCAGTTCCAGTTCTATTTCGCAAATCTCCTGTGTGGAATCGGCCGGTGTTCTGATTACTCCCTGATCCAGCGAAAATTCGATCTCGCTTCCGTCCACCAGGCGCAACATGCGTGTGCTGCGCTTGAAGTCAGTGGTAAACAGGGCAGACAATTGCCCGTGCGATTCGGCATCGTCGAGCAGGCGGATGAGAGACGGATCAGTTATTTGAGTGAAATCGGGTTGTCCTGCCGGGACCGTGGACTCCCATTCATGACGCTGGTGCAATCCAAGAGCGGCATCACCCCCTCCCTTGATGGACTGTATCCAGTTTTTTCCGATATGGCGCAACCGGAGCGCCATCTGATGCTTCTGAAGATACAGATCAGGCGTGTCGTAATAGGCGGTGAAAAGCCTCCGCGTAACAGGGCGGGAAACGGTAAGGGATGCCAGTAATGGATCATGTCGAAGCCGGCCGGCATCTCCGGGTGACAACCTTAATTTGAGTTCGATTTCGAGCGGCACGATTCTTTTCCGACTATTGCCTGGAACGACTACTCGCTGTCGGACGAAACGCCGTGCCTCTGAGAGCTGCCCCTCTACTGGGCGGCGGCCAATTCCATCAGCAGCGTCTCCTGAGCGCTTCGCTTCTTGCTCTGGCCGGGATGCTTCAAATGATAACGGCCGTCGCTGTCCATTTCCCAGGCTTGGCAATTGTCCTTCAGAAATACATACAGACCTTCTTCGAGCACACGCTTCTTCAGCTTTGGCTCCAGAACCGGAAAGCAGATCTCGATCCTTCGAAAAAAGTTTCGGTCCATCCAGTCGGCACTGGAAAGGTAGATATCGTAAGCGCCGCCATTGCGAAAATAGAAAATCCGGCTGTGTTCGAGAAAGCGGCCGATAATGGAGCGTACCCGGATGTTTTCTGAAAGCCCTTTGATGCCCGGTCGCAAGGCGCATACCCCGCGAACAATGAGATCGATCTTTACGCCTGCCATGGAAGCGGCGTAAAGGGCCTTGATTACTCCCGGCTCCAGCAATGCATTCATCTTCGCAATAATCCGGGCAGGCTTCCCTGCTCGTGCATTTTGCGCTTCATTGTCGATGGAGGCGATCATCTGACTATGAAAACTGAAAGGGGATTGCCAGAGATACTTGAGTTTCCCCGCCTTGCCCAGGCCGGTGAGTTGCGTGAAAACTTCATTCACATCAGCGCAGAAATCTTCCCGGCAACTGAACAGGCCAAAATCCGTGTAGAGCCGGGCTGTGCTGGCGTGATAATTTCCGGTGCCGACATGAACGTAACGGTGAAGACTACCTTCTTCGCGCCGCACTATCATTGCCATCTTTGCATGCGTCTTGTGCCCTACCACTCCATAAACCACATGCGCCCCCACATTCTCCAGTCGGCTGGCCCAGTTGATATTGGCCTCTTCATCAAAACGGGCAAGCAGTTCCACCACCACCGTCACCTCCTTTCCGCTGCTTGCCGCCGCGATAAGCGCAGCCATGACCTGGGAATCAGCGCCGGTACGATATACAGTCTGCTTGATCGCCACCACATCCGGATCGGTTGCAGCCTGCTGAAGGAAATGAATTACCGGTTGGAATGACTGGTAGGGATGGTGTAACAGGATATCGTTCTTGCGAATCAACTGAAAAATGTCAGACGCTTTTTTCTTTTGCAGCGTCAGCGGCAAACCCGGAATGAAAGACAGGTATCTCAGATCGGGCCGGTCTATGCGTTCGAAGACGTGCATCATCCGGGCCAGATTTACCGGTCCCTCTACCTGATAGAAATCCTCCTGAGCAAGACCGAGTTGCTCCAGCAGGAAAGCCGACATATGCGGTGGGCAATTGTCCGCCACTTCCAGCCTCACCGCGTTGCCGAAGTGCCGTTGCGGCAGTTCGCCCTGCAGCGCGATGCGCAGGTTCTTGACCTCTTCCTCATCCACGAACAGATCGCTATTGCGCGTGGCGCGGAATTGATAGCAACCGAGCACATTCATCCCGGCGAATAATTCCCCTACATGCGCATGCAGAATGGAAGAGAGAAATACAAAATTATAAGCACTGCTGCTGATTTCAGTCGGTAACTGAATCAGCCTGGGCAGCACGCGCGGGGCCTGCACGATGGCAATTCCGGAATTACGCCCGAAGGCGTCCTTGCCCTCGAGTTCTACCGCAAAATTCAGACTCTTGTTAAGCACCCGAGGAAAAGGGTGTGAAATGTCAAGGCCGATGGGAGTCAATACCGGCATCATTTCACGAAAGAAGTAAGACTTGATCCACGCGCGCTGTGCGTCATTCCAGGTGGCGCGCCGCAGAAAATGGATCCCCTCGCTGGCAAGGCCAGGCAATATCTGCTGGTTCAGCAACGCGTACTGCCGCGCCACCAGCGTATGCGTCTGTTCACTCACCAATCTGAATATCTGATGTGGCAGCATGCCAGCCGGATCAAAACCGCGGGTATCGAGCTTGATCTGCTCTTTGATCCCCGCAACACGAACCTCGAAGAACTCGTCCAGGTTACTGCTGACAATGCAAAGAAACTTCAGGCGCTCAAGAAGCGGCGCCTCCTCATTTTCGGCCTGCGCAAGCACCCTCCGATTGAATTCAATCTGACCAACCTCTCGATTGAGGAACTGAGCGGAAGCTCTGGAATCGGTCATGCCCTCTCTGAATGTGTCCAATGCAGTCACTTCAAGCTGTCGTGCTATCTGACACTATTTGGCAAGAGGCACATAACCACGAGGCTGTTCCGCGCCGCCTCCGAAGAAATAGGCCTCGAGCTGTTCGGCCAGATATTTGCGCGCCTTGATGTCCGACAGATTCAAATGATACTCATTGACCAGCATGGTTTGGTGCCTGATCCACCCTGCCCATGCCTCTTTCGAAACATTTTCAAAAATACGCTTTCCCAGCTCGCCTGGATAAGGCGGAAAATCCAGGCCTTCCAGCTCCCGCCCGAGCTTGATGCAATTCACAGTTCTTGCCATTGCTTTCTCCGAAATATACAAAATGCAGGCCACCAGAGCGCCTGCCATGCGTTGCACTCTTCGATTACCCCGACAAGATAGTCGATCCAGCAGCCAGAATCCGATCACTGGTTAAAGGGGTTTCACAAATACCTTCGAGCGCCGTTGATAATTGTATAGCCCCTGCTTCACCTTAGGTAATTGACTGACGTCTGCTGAAAGGAAGCCGCGTTCGACGAACCAATGGGCTGTCCGGGTGGTAAGGACGAACAGTTTTTTACTGCCCTGGGATTTCGCCTTCGCCTCGATAGCCTTGAGCAGCGCATCTCCACAGCCTGCACTACGATAGTCAGGATGAACGGTAAGACAGGCCAGCTCGCCCGCCATGTCGTCCGGAAAAGGATAGAGCGCCGCACAACCGACAGTCATGCGGTCATGCTCGATCACGACGAAACGATCAATTTCCATCTCCAGCAGCTCGCGGCTCCGCCGCACCAGCGTTCCGTCCGCTTCAAGGGGCTCGATCAGTTGCAAAATCGCACCAACGTCCTCTATCCGCGCATCCCGCAGGTTTTGCAACGAACCTTCCGATATCATCGTCCCGATGCCCGTATGCGTGAACAGCTCCTGTAATATCCCCCCGTCCACGTGCCGGCTTATGAGGTGGATACGTGATACCCCGCGTTCACAGGCATGCAAGGCAAAAGGCAGATAAAGCTGGGCATCCTCTGCAAGCTTTACCGTTTTCCTGTCAAATTCCTTAAGCAGACTCCTGCCCTCCGCCACCGTCAGTTCCCGCAGCAGCGACGCTTGTTCACTGTCAACAACACTCTTTTCGATCCCCTCGGTATCCATCAGAAATATGAGTTTCTCGGCTTTGAGGGCGATCGCAGCCTCAGCTGCCACATTTTCCAGTGTCAGATTGAAGATTTCGCCGGTAGGTGAGTAGCCAAGCGGCGACAGCAATGCCAACTCACCTTGCTCGAGCCGCGAGCGGATGGCGGAAGTATCCACCTTGCGTACTTCTCCGGTATGCATCAGGTCGATACCCTCTATCACGCCGATTGGCCGTGCAGTCACAAAGTTGCCGCTGGCGACGCGAATCGCAGCGTTGGCCATCGGTGAATTTGGCAAACCCATTGATAGCAATGCTTCGATTTCGACACGCACCCGCCCTATCGATTCCTTGACGCATTGCAATGCAGCCGCATCGGTGACGCGCATACCCCGGATATATGTCGTCTGCAAGTCATGTTCGTTTAAGCGCGATTCGATCTGGGGGCGCGCACCGTGCACCAGCACCAAGCGTACGCCCAAGCTGGCAAGCAGATTGAGATCGTGTACGAGTTCGATAAATTTTCCGTCCGCAACGACTTCCCCACCAAAAGCGACCACGAAAACTTTATGGCGGAAGCTGTTGATATAAGGCGCTACCGACCGGAACCAGGCTACGAAATCCATAATCAATAATCACCCCATAGCGCCTGCATTGCTCCCACTGCCGCCAGTGCGGCACTCTCCGTCCGCAGTATGCGGTTACCCAAGCGCAATGGGATAAAATCTGCAACCATTGCGGCCGCTTCCTCATCCCGCGTAAACCCTCCTTCGGGTCCCACGAGCAAAATGATCGAACTGATATTTGAAGAGTGCTTGAAATCCCGCAAACCCTTTCTTGCAAAAGGCGAGAGCATGAAGCAGGCATCGGGGGAAAGACTGCCACTGGACATTCTGCATGATTCGGCTTGCGCACCCAGCCAGTTCTGGAGAGTCGCAAGCGGCAGCACTTCCGGCACGCGGTTTCTGCCGCACTGCTCGCATGCGGAGACAACGACTTTTTGCAAATGGCTTACACGTTTTTCCCCGCGTTCACCGCTGAGCCTCACCACGCTCTGCCTGGTAATGAGAGGCTGAATTCGGGTTACACCCAGCTCGACTGCTTTCTGCACGATCCAGTCCATCTTTTCACCCATGCACACCGCCTGAGCAAGCAGGATGTCAAGCGGGGATTCGCGCTCGACCTGTACATGCCTTTCGACTATGACAGCCACGCCCTGCTTGCTGATTCGCGAAATGACAGACGTGAATTCCCCACCGTCGCCATTGAACAACACCACTTCATCGCCTGGCTCGAGTCTCAGGACGCGCGCGGCATGATGCGCAACTGCTGAAGGCAATTCCAGGACCTGTCCGGCAAGAATCTCCACCGGGCAGTAAAAGCGGGGAAGCGTCATTGCATATTCAGTATCAGACGGTGGAGCAATCAATGCGCCTTTCTCATGATAGTATTGTCGTCTCAGCAGTCCTGTTGAACCAGCGCTGTCGAGATATCCGCGCTGCTTTCAATTATATCCGCACGACCAGCTTCTGCGAAAAGACACCACTTGGCGTCTGCCCGGATAGCGCAGGAAACGACATCTGGCATTCGTTTATAAAGAAATGAAATCTGGGGGAAATATGGCGAGCCTGGAAACACCGGTCTGTGATTTCGGCTGGAAAGCAATTGATTTCGATTTGCCGGGAGTAGATGGAGAACAATACAATCTGGCCTCGGTCAAGGGTGAAAAAGGGTTGCTGGTGATGTTCATCTGCAATCATTGCCCTTATGTGAAAGCCGTGCGCGCACGCATCATCCGCGATGTCAACGAATTGCGTGAGCAGGGTATCGGCGCTATCGCGATCATGTCGAACGATCCATCGGACTACCCCGAGGATTCATTTGAAAACATGGGGCGCGTAGCCCGGGAATATGCCTATCCCTTTCCCTATGTCTGGGATGAAACCCAGGAAGTAGCAAAGGCATATGGCGCAGTCTGCACGCCGGATTTTTTCGGCTTCAACCACAAGCTCGAATTGCAGTATCGTGGACGCCTGGATGCTTCCCGCAAGGAAGCCGCGCCTGCAGACGCGCGACGTGACCTTTTCGAAGGGATGCTTGAGGTCGCCCGCACTGGCGCTGGTCCCGGGAACCAGATTCCCAGCATCGGCTGCTCCATCAAATGGCGGGCGGACTAGCAGGTGATCGATGCAGTTATCGCTGCTGTCAAAGCAGTTGCCCAGCAGGAAATTCTGCCGCGCTATATGAAAGTTGCGCGGCAGCGCAAGGTTGATGGAAGCCTGTTTACAGAAGCTGATCTTGCCACCCAGGAAACACTCGCGCGCGAGTTGAGAAAAATCTATCCCGGTCCGGTGGTGGGAGAAGAAATGACGGAAAACGAGCAGATCGCGCACTGGCGGGAAGGCGATGCGGGACTTTGGTGCATGGATCCGATAGACGGAACTTCCAATTTCGTCAACGGATTGTCCTGCTTTGCCGTTTCAGTGGCACTGATGCGACACGGCAGAAGCGTGCTGGGAGTGGTTTACAATCCAGTGGCGGATGAAATGTTCTACGCCGAAAAAGGCAGAGGCGCATTCCTCAATGGGGAAAAATTGCCGATAAAGGAGGATGTGCCGCCGCTATGGGCGACAATCGCGAGTGTGGACCTGAAGCGGCTCGGTCACAGGCTTGCACAGGAAATTTCTACGGCAAAACCGTTTTCTTCCCACCGCAACTTCGGATCCTGTGCCCTGGAATGGTGTTACACCGCTGCCGGACGCTTTGACCTGTATCTGCACGGTGGGCAAAAACTATGGGACTACGCCGCGGGCAGCCTGATTCTGGAAGAGGCAGGCGGTCACATGTGCGGGTTGAACGAGGATGATTTCTGGGCCGAGCCGCTCTGGCAGCGCTCAGCCATTGCCGCCCTCGATCTGAACCTTTTCATGCAGTGGCGCGACTGGGTGCGCGCACATCGATAGCTTGCGGCCCTGGCCGGCTTACAGTTCCGAACGCGAGAGGATGGACAGAAGCTCTCCCCTTCGGAGCTTTGAGAGAAAAATTGCTTGTCCACACCTCCGCCGAGTCCCCAGCGACTCCGCTCGGCAGCCTCAAGCGATCGCCATAACCAGTGCATACGAACCGGGAGCACGAGGTTATCTTTTCTACACGATATCCTGATCTCTTGCTATATTTCTACACTGAGTTTACTCGAACCCTGCCATTAAACGCCGATATCAAGGAAGACAGGGCGAACGAACTTATCCTGTCGCACTTTATATTCAGGCTCACGAGCCGTAATAGCACTGGCAAAACCAATGGAAAGCATGGACATCGATTGTCCTCCTGAAAATCGCACAGTCCTCGTTTCACTGGGACCGCGCAGAGGTGTAGAGTTGAGTACTGGGCAGGGATGCAGGAGTTTGAAGGCGGACCTGGTCGCTGATTCGGAGAAGGGAATTTATTTACATGTGCGCTTTTAGAAAGACTGCTTTAAAAAAGACGGGGCTGATGCTCGCAATCGCTGCCGCCCTCACCGCAGGGAGCATGCAAGGCTGTAACAAAGCGGAGGATCCGGCGAAGCTGATGGCGGATGCGAAGCGCTATGAAGAAAGCGGGGATCACAAGTCAGCCATCATCCAGCTGAAAAATGTCTTGCAACAGAACCCGGATAACTCGGAAGCGCGGTATCTGCTTGGCACAATATACAACAAGACCGGGGATTCCCAGTCCGCGGAGAAGGAGCTTCGCAAGGCATTGAGTCTGGGGATGGATGCCGGCAAGGTGCTGCCCGAACTGGGACAAACCCTGCTCAGGCTAGGCGCCTATCAACAAATCCTGGATGAAACGAAAGAACTGGCCGACAAAACAAAGTCAGCGCAGATACTCACGCTCCGGGGGAATGCACAGCTCGGATTAGGCAAGGCTTCGGAAGCAAAGGCACTGTTCGAGCAAGCGCTTGGACAAAACCCCGATTCTGCCGATGCACTCATCGGCCTGGCGAAATATTCCCTGCTGCAAAGGGATATGGAAGCCGTAGCCCATTTCTCGGAACAAGCGGTTTCCCGAAGCCCGCAAAATGTCGATGCCTGGTTGTTCAAGGGTGACCTTCTGCGGATGCAAGGCAAATTCGGGGAAGCTCTGGCTGCCTATGACCAGGCGGTGAAGCTGAAGCCGAATGCGACCGTTGCCTATATCAACAAGGCATTCATCGAAATTGGAACGGGCAAGTTCGAGGCGGCAAAGGCGGATATCGACGCTGCACGCAAAATTGGGCCCAGCCTGATGGTGTTCTATGCCCAGGCTTTGCTCGATTTCAACCAGCAAAAGCCTGCTGCCGCGCTGGAGTCGCTCCAGCAGATACTCAGCAAATCGCCGGAGCACATGCCCAGCGTGCTACTCGCAGGCGCGGTGCAGGTCGCCCTCGGATCAATGCCACAGGCTGAGCAGCACCTGAAACATTATCTGGAGAAAGATCCTGGAAACGTCTACGCGCGCAAGCTGCTTGCTTCCGTGATGTTAAAAAACGGCGAGACGAAACGCGCAATCGATATCCTGAGCCCACCGCTCAAAAGTGTGAAAGAGGATCCTCAGTTATTCGCCCTGGCCGGAGAAGCTTACATGCAGGCCAGGAATTTTTCAAAAGCCACGGAATACTTTGAAAAGGCCAGCGATATCGCACCAAGAAGTGCGATGCTTCATACCGCTTTAAGCATGAGCAGGATGGGGCAGGGTGAGAGCGCGCGCGCCATCTCCGAACTGGAAACAGCGACAAAACTCGACCCCAAATCGCCGCGCGCAGGCGTCCTGCTGGTCATGACCCATCTGCGTCTCAAGGAATTCGACAAGGCGCTCGCTGCGGTAAAGGCATTGGAGAAGGAGAACCCGGATAATCCGCTCATTCAAAACCTGAAAGGTGGTGTATATCTAGGCAAGAAGGATGTGGGAAATGCGCGTGCCAGTTTTGAAAAGGCGCTTGCTATCGAGCCAACCTATTTCCCGGCCACAGTAAATTTGGCTCAACTCGACCTTCAGGATAAGAAACCGGATAGTGCCAAAAAGCGCTTCGAAGCTATCCTCGAAAAGGACAAAAAGAGTATTCCGGCCATGACGGCGCTAGCAGATCTTGCTGCCAATCAGGGACAGACCCAGAAGGCTACCGAGTGGCTGGAGCGTGCAATGCAAGCAAATCCGGATGTCCTTCAGCCAGCTATCCTGCTTGGATCACATTATCTTCGCCTGGGTGAAAAGCAGAAAGCGCTGGCCCTCGCTAAGAAACTGCACGGCTCACATCCGAAGGAACCAGCTACGCTCGATCTGCTGGCACAGGTTCAATTAGCCAATGCCGATAAAGCCGGCGCTTTGGAAAGCTATACGAAGCTGGCCGCCCTAATGCCGGAATCGGCCCTTACTCAATTCCGCATTGCTGTTGTTCACATGACAATGCAAAACGTAGCAGCAGCGTCCGATGCCCTGAAAAAAGCGCTGACAATAAGACCGGATTATCTGGATGCGCAACTCGCGCAAATCGGGATCGAGTCCGGCCAAGGCAATTACGAGAAAGCGTTGGCAATATCACGTCAAGTTCAGAGGCAGCACAAAAAATCCCCCGCCGGATATATTGCAGAAGGTGACTTATGGATAAAACAAAAGAATCCCGTCCTTGCCGTCAGTGCCTACGAGCAGGCATTCGCAATCGATAAAAACCCTGCCTCGTTGATGAAACTCCACGCGTCACTCAAGCAGGCTGGAAAAGATAAAGAGGCAGACCTTCGTTTGACCGAATGGCTGAAAAAACACCCAGATGACTTAACTACCCGAATGTACCTCGCGGATACGTTTCTCACAGAAGGAAAACCGGCTGCCGCAGTCGAGCAATATCAAGCTGTCCTGAAAGAGCAACCGAAGTTTGTTCCGGCACTCAATAACCTGGCTACCGCTTATCAGCGCCAAAAGGACCCCAGGGCCTTGGAATATGCGGAAAAGGCATATCAGCTAGCTACGGAAAACCCGGCAGTACTGGATACACTGGGCTGGATCTTGCTGGAGCAGGAAAATATCGCGCGGGCTCTACCGCTTCTACAGAAGGCCGCTTCTTTGGCGCCTCAAGCAGGGGAAATTCGCTACCATTTTGCATCCGCACTGGTCAAGTCCGGTAATAAAAGCCAGGCTCGTAAAGAGCTTGAACAAATTCTGGCTACCGGAAAAACCTTTTCAGGTATAGATGAAACGCGAGCTCTTCTTGAGCGGATACAGTAGACACATCAGACTTACCGCCTTACGCATGAACGCATGCTCTTTCGAGTATCTTCATGCTTGAAGCATCGGATTCGTTTTTGCTATTAGCGATTCTGTTCGAAAATCGAAATACGAACTGGAATCAGATACTGGTTCCCGACAGAAACCTGGCGCCATGCAACCGGCGGGGGACTGCGCAATCTGAAGGTGCAGATTGTGTAGCAGTTCGCGATGCTGGCGCCGGGGAGAAATGTGAAAACACACAAAAATCCCGTCACTTATCCGCCAAATCCTGTCGCATCCCGGCGACATCAATAATCCTTTAAATTTCAGTATCCTACCTGATATTGCAACTGTACTGTCTCCCTCCGGAGACAGTTATTCAGTCTGTGCGATAACACACATAGCTATGTAGCTGATAACATTGCGGCATAAGGATGGCATAGATATTGCTTGATTGTTTTTTATCTTTAGTGCTATACGAGGACAAACTACATGCATATCTTCCGCCCACTTTGTGCTCTTATTAATCACAGATATAACTTTCTGCCTCATGATAGTGAAGATAGTGAAGCAATAATTTCATTCAAGTCTCCTTATCGGCTACATGATCTTTGTATTGGAGAGCTTGATTCTGAGTCAGTTCGCGATCATCCTATCGATCAACAGCTCTTTCATATTCGGATGGCTAATTCAGAAAATCAGCGTGAAGCGGCGAGCTTGCTCATAAAAAAAAGGTATTCCTGGAGAGGTTATTCCGTTGATATGCCGGCAATTAATGAGCCTAACAGAATTACATTGATCGCTGAAACCGCAAACAAGATAGTGGGCACTATGACATTGTGTCTGGATGGCAATTCATCGTTGCCCGCGGATGAGAATTTTGGTGACGAACTGAATGAGTTGCGAGCGCAGGGACGAAGGCTGTGTGAACCTTCCAGACTTGCGATTGATGATAATGTACCTCCTCGAATTTTCGCGTCGCTGATCCACATTTGCTATATCTACGCGGCAAATATCCATGGTTTTACTGACTGGGTGGTAGAAATAAACCCTCGTCACGCTGGTTTCTATAAAAGAATGCTGGGATGCAGACAGATTGCCGAAGAGCGGATTTGCACCCGTGTTGACGCACCCGCGGTGCTGCTTAGGGTGAAGCTTGAATACATGGCCGAGCAGATCGGGAAATTCGGTGGATTGATGGAGCAGCACGGTAACGAAAGATCATTTTATCCCTATTTTTTTTCCGCCCGGGATGAAGATGGCATTACTAAGCGACTGAAAACCGGATGTTTCTAGGTACCATCCATGTGAATTTAAGTACATGCTTTTTAACTTCTGCGTAACCTTTCTGTCCTCTGAAGCTGATACTTTTCTGTCAGTCTCCCTGCCAAAGCATTTGGTATTGATGCTATCATTCATCTCGTATAACCGCTCACCTTAAAAATTGCTCCTCTCTATCCCTAATTGATCGCACCGGGTAATGGTTCAGGATTTCTCATATCGTGAGGCCACCTCCCGCAATATTGGGTGGCTAACCCCTGTCGAACAAGAAATCCTTCGTCACAAGCGTGTTGCAATTGCTGGGCTGGGCGGCGTCGGTGGTATTCACTTGCTGACCCTGGCTCGACTGGGTATTGGCGCATTTCATATTGCAGATTTTGATGTTTTTGATCTGGTCAATTTCAACCGCCAGGTAGGGGCGACGGTGTCGAGTCTTGGGCGGCCAAAGACAGATGCCCTGGCTGCCATGGCTAGAGATATCAATCCGGAATTGGATATCAGAGTCTTTCCCCAAGGTGTGAATCCGGATAATTTACCGGAATTTTTCGAGGACGTTGATCTGTATATCGATGGCCTCGATTTTTTCGCCTTTTCAGCTCGGCAAGTAACATTCTCGGCCTGTGGAGACCTGGGTATTCCTGCCATAACTGCTGCACCTCTGGGCATGGGGTCCGCCGTGCTGAATTTCCTGCCTGGCAAAATGACCTTCGAAGAGTATTTCCAATGGGGTGATCTACCCGAGGTGGAAAAGGCCCTCCGCTTCTTGATAGGACTCGCACCCACTGGTCTACATGCCCCCTACCTGCTGGATCCCTCCTCCATTGATTTTGCGGAACGCCGTGGTCCTTCAACGATAATGGGTTGCCAGCTATGTGCAGGTATCGCGGCTGCGGAAGCGCTAAAGATATTGCTCAACCGCGGTAAGGCGAGGGCCGCCCCGCATGGACTGCACTTTGATGCCTATCGCAATAAACTGGTCCACACATGGCGCCCCGGAGGAAATAATAATCTTCTTCAACGTGTGGCGCTTGCAAAGGCAAGACGACAGCTAGGGATAAAAAATGGTACAGCGATCCCTGTGTTCGAGAAAGGTTCATGCTTTGGTGATACCGTCCTCTCTGATCAGACGGGGCCTGAAAGTAATACATCATCTCCGAAGCATGCGATTATTAATCAGATCCTCGATCTCGCCCGCTGGGCACCAAGCGGAGACAATACGCAACCGTGGCGGTTCCAGATCGTGGACGACCACCAACTGATAGTACATGGCTTTGATACCCGTGATCACTGTGTCTATGACCTGGACGGTCATCCGAGTCAAATTTCACTAGGTGCGTTGCTGGAAACCATTTCCATCGCCGCAACGGGGCATGGACTGCGAATGAAAGTCCAGCGCCGCCTTGAGGCTCCCGAGACGAATCCGATTTTCGAAATACGTTTCGAGTCGTACGAAGATGTTAAGCCCGATCCGCTAATCCCATATATTCCTTACCGTAGCGTTCAGCGACGAGCAATGCAGAGTCGACAACTAACAACCCGCGAAAAATCGGTGCTTGAAGCCTCGGTTGGAGAACATTACCGGATTCTTTGGCTGGAAGGTTTCGTTCAGCGCTATCGTGCCGCTACGCTAATGTTTAGAAACGCCAAGCTACGCTTGACTATGCCCGAAGCCTATCAGGTGCACCGCGCCATCATCCAGTGGAATGCCCGATTCAGTGAAGACCGTGTACCAGACCAAGCACTTGGGGTAGACCTCATGACAGCGCGCTTGATGCGCTTGGTGATGCAAAGTTGGGGACGAGTCAAATTTTTTAACACCTTTCTAGCCGGTACCTGGGCACCCCGTATTCAAATGGATTTGATACCTGGGATTGCGTGTGCGGCGCATTTCGTCATTTTGGCGAATCAACAACCGCGAGGAATTGATGACTTTGTGAGTGCCGGCCGAGCCATGCAACGCTTTTGGCTGACGGCAACAAAGCTTGGATTACAGCTACAGCCTGAGATGACCCCTCTGATTTTTGCGAGATATGCTCGTAATGACATTATATTTTCGCGGGAGAAGGGATTAACAGAGCAAGCCAAACATATTTCACAGAAAATGGAACGTTTAATTGGAAGCGAAGCGAGCAAATATGCTGTGTTTATGGGGCGGGTGGGAGCAGGATCAAGTCCATCGGCCCGCTCGGTTAGACTTCCATTGTCCCGGCTGAATTTACATGAGTGAGCATTCAGTGTAGGGAAATGAGCAGCACGCTTATGCACGATTTTATGACTCAGAATTGGGATGTGGTCGTTGTTGGCACTGGTATGGGGGGAGCCACTTTAGGATATGCTTTGGCAAAAGCGGGGAAGCAAGTCCTATTTTGTGAAAAGGGTCGCTCTCATCTCGGCGCATCAAATTCTGTCCGTGGCAATTACGCGGAAACCTTTTTCGACCATATCTCTGTTCCGCAGCTACAACACCGCAATATCCTCTCGAACGCTGGCCGCTATCAGGATCAGATCGAGGACCAATCAAAGTTGCAGCCGTATAGATTTATACCCTTCATTGGATCTGGCACAGGCGGTTCAACCGCACTGTATGGAATGGCACTGGAACGTTTCTTTCCAAGTGACTTCTTGCCCTTCTACAGTCATCCCACAGCTCCAGGAACTACATTGCCTAGGGAATGGCCGATCAGCTACGAAACGTTAGTTCCTTATTATAAAGCAGCCGAGCAGCTCTATCGGGTTCACGGAAGCGGAGATCCAATGCGGGGCGAATCGAAGCCAGAGCATTTCTTCCAGCCGCCACCGCTGACCCCGGCCTCCCAGGAACTCTGGAAGTTTTTAGAAGACAAAGGCCTCCATCCTTATCGTTTACCGATGGCGTGCGAATATGTTCCAGATTGCGAATGCTGCCAGGGATATCTTTGTGCTAAAAACTGCAAGAACGACAGTGCCCGAATATGCTTATCGCCAGCTATTTCTCAATACCGCGCCAAACTGCTGGACCAGTGCGTCGTATTGAAGCTTGAGGCTTCCCGCCATGAAGTTAATAGCCTTATATGCTCCTGGCGGGGCGAAATTGTTAAGCTAAGAGCTCGAACGATTGTTCTGGCAGCAGGGGCACTCGAAACCCCTGCCATTCTTTTGCGATCTTCCTCAAGCATGTGGCCACGAGGACTTGCAAACGATTCCGGCTTGGTAGGTAAAAACCTGATGCGGCACAACATTGATCTTTACGTTGTTAGTCCACGAGGGGTCGGGTTGATTGACAATCGGCAAAAAGAGTTGGCCTTTAACGATTTATATCACAGAGAGGGGAAAAAACTGGGCTCGGTTCAAACTTTCGGACGCTTGCCTCCAGGCGCATTACTCGCTGAATCCATGGAGGAGGACGTACGGAATGGGAAGCAACGCTGGGCCACTCCGTTGTTCAAATTAGTGAAACCGGTGATTAAGCCTTTCTTGAATCGTTTAGTCAATCGAAACCTTGTGCTCGCAACAATCATGGAAGACTTGCCCTATGAAGACAATTTTGTAAAACCAAGCACCGCACTACCTGACTCGCTTGTTATAAATTATCGCATGCGGCCATATGAACTTGAACGAATTGCGACGTTTCGAGCTTTAATGAAGGACATCCTAAAGCCTTATAAAGTACTGAGAATCAATCAGGCGGAGAATAACGAGCGGATTGCCCATGTATGTGGCACTTGCCGGTTTGGGACCGATCCCCGCGAAAGCGTGCTCGACAGCAATAATCGCGCTCATGGCATCACCAATTTATACATTATTGATAGCTCGTTTTTTCCTTCAAGTGGAGGTACTAACCCAGGTCTGACTATTGCTGCAAACGCACTTAGAGTTGCAGCACATCTAATCGGCGAGAATCAATCGGTTAAGGGAGAATAAAAAAATGTATTCTAATAAGTAGAATGGGACATTCATATGAAATTGGAAGAAGAATGTAGAGGTCAGTGGGCACTGATCACAGGCGCATCCTCTGGCATTGGGAAGGAATTTGCCTATCAATTGGCTGCAGTTGGAATGAACCTGGTTCTCGTGGCGCGCCGAAAAGAGCTACTGGATAACCTTGCTGATGAGTTAAAACATCTTTACAGAGTTAAGATTCTACTTATAGCGCACGATTTATCTCAGGCTGACGCGATCAGCGCGATAAAAACAAATTTAGCTGCGAATGAAGTGAAATTGAGATTACTATGCAACAATGCCGCTTTCGGTCACTGGGGACGATTTGAAGATACGTCTGAGAAAATTTACAGCGAGATGGTTCGCGTAAATATTATTGCCATGGTTTCAATGTGCCACCAATTTCTTCCAGAGCTTGCGTCCTTTCCGTCAAGCGCCATAATTAATGTGTCATCCCCCGCTGCATTTCAACCCGTTCCTTATATGGCGGTCTATGCGGCCACAAAGGCTTTTGTGCACAGTTTCAGTTTGGCGATTTATGAAGAATGGAGGGACCGCGGTATCCTTATTCAAACGCTAGTTCCAGGGCCAACCGAAACGGAATTCGACGTCAAAGCGGGGGCTTATCCCAGCGCTTTAAAGGAACGAGGTTCCGTGAAGGAAGTAGTACAAGCGTCTCTACGTCATTTAGCAGCTGACAAGCCAGTAGTCTCAACTGCAAAAGGTGTTTTTAAGCAACGTGTATTTGCAGGTTTATTCCCTGCAAAAATAGTAACACGGGAGGTTGGAAAAATGTTTCACCCCTCTGCCAAGCGATAGTATCTCTCCAAGCCTTCTCCGTTTCTCTCGGTAGTAACTACACGAATGGGCTGACTATGTTCGCCAATATAGGCCTATACGAGAAAGGCCTACGCTCTGATCCACTGCACTTACCTCTCTCGATTAGATGATTCTTTAAAAAATCAAATATCCCTTCATCTGTATGAAGATGAACTGGATTCGAGCACCAGATCCTTTATTTTTCGCGCCGGAACCCCTCCCCATAATTCATTTTCAGGAATGTTTGTGTTTGAGGTAGCCACAGCGCCGGGCGCTAGAACAGCATTATCCCCTATCGTAACGCCAGGCATAACGACACTGTTTATTCCAATCACTGCGTTATTACCGATTTTGACGGGCATCAATAAAATTTCATCACGGGTAATTGCATGAGCAGTGATCACAGAATTCTGCCCGACCGTTACATGTTCACCGAGATAAATGAGAGGGTGATCTCTAATGATACCGGCAATGGCCGTGTGTTTTCCCACGTGAGCACCAAACATGGAATACACCAAAGGCTGGGTAAAAACGGTCGTAAATGGGTGAAGCATTTTTTCAGCAAGATCCATTAGTACGGCTACCAGCTTCCAATAGGTAAACGCTTGTGAATGCATTGAGAAGCTACCTACAGGATAAGGCCGGACGGATCGCAAAATCTTCAATAACAACGCGGTATACAAGCCATAGGAAAAAAGAAAGACAGCAACGTCTAACAACAGGTGATAACTGCTATTTATGGAAAGAACTCTGGTGGTAACCAGGGCAAAACAAATGAGAATGATCAAACACGTGGCCGAAAGGATAAAATCGACTAGACCGGTTTTCATGCCTGCTGCCACAATATATTTAATCTATCAGGAGCAGAAGTAGGGCTTACGCTCAACTGTAAGCCCTACTTAAACGTTTGCTACTGCACCTTAAGCGAAGGATATCATTGATTTGCCGTTACGGCTACCGGCGCCGCGCACTCCCGCCAAACCAAGTCCTAGAAGACCAATTGCCACCAAAGCAAGGCTACCGGGCTCAGGTACGGCGGCGAAGCTGAACTGGCTAGCCCCGTCTACTTTTAGTAACAAATCCGCTCCGGTTACCGGAGTAAGTGGATAGAGAGAGCCGCCATGAAAGGAAGCGGTAGTAGAAGTTCCTGTAGGCGTGTTCTGATTGGAAACAAAGTGCAGATCCATCACATCCCCCAGTACGCCCTGGATAAAACTCGCGTTTACGAAGTCAGGCGCTGAAGTAACGTCAAACTGAAAGTTAGTGGAACCCAGACCAGTAGCTGGATCAATAAGAGTGAATGTCGAGGTGCCTCCTGTTATCAGAAATCTTGCAATCTCCAGGCCATCCGTAAATCCCGTACCTGCTGCTACATCGGCTTGCGTGCCTCCGTGAGTTGCATTATCGAAAAAAATGGATACAGTGCCAGACCCAGGCACCGGAGTAAACTGTGAAGTAGTTGGTCCAATAGTTGTAGCAGTTTCTTCAAACCTTGCAGCAATGGTAAACTCATAACCACCAGCGGCAAAGGGAGTGTTAAGGCCAGCTGTCGGTGTGGTGTCTCCCGTAAATGAAACCAGATTGGCTTGATACACAAGCGTGAACGGATTCGGAGCTGCCGTCGGATCACTTCCTAAAGGGCCTTTGCCAATAGCCAGGCCACTTCCCGCTTCGTTCCAGTCGAAAGCGCTTACATTTGTTGCAATCGCTCCTCCTGCGCCGTCAAATACATTTACGTTAGTGAGAGGCCCGGCCTGGGCTGTGGTGGCAGCAAAAACTCCTGCTACCGCTGCTGCTAAAAGCGTCTTTTTCATATAGTTTTTCTCCTTGGTTAAATTTCTAAAACATTTAGAACAACACCTACGCGATTCATCCATAAGCGTTTGTCTAGAAATAAAGCATATACCGTGCCACAAATAACTATTTTTTTATTTTCAATTACTTACCAACATGCTCGCTACTATAGAACTTTGAGGACAGATAAAATGTAAAAAAAATCGACAAGGAAAAAATTATACTGCTCTCCAGCGTCACTATGTGCTGTGCTATTCACCCATAATCTTATCCACAAAGGCAGCAAACGTCCGTTGTGCCTTAAACCCAGCGTTGTCAGAAGAAAATTTTTCAGCTGTGCGGGTAAAACGGGGACAGGAAATCATTGTAGTTACAACTGAACGAATTTTCCCTACACTTAGACGGTCAGCGCGTAGCATTCTAGCAAGCCCCGCCTTCGTCAAAGCCTCCATATTCAAGAACTGGTCCATGTTACTGGCGATTCCCAGTACCGGAACACCAACTGCAAGTGCTTGCTGACAGGTAAGGCTTCCACCATTGCAAATCACCAGCTTCGCCCTCGCCGCAGCCTCAAGCCCAGGAAGATAATCAGCAATATACGTGTTCAATGGATGAGCTCGTTTAGTATATGTGCGCATAGTAGCGGCGAGTACGGTGACCGGCAATTCCGACAAGGCATCAAACAATTTAGGTAACAGCAGGGACTGCCCCGAACTGCCCAGCGTCAGGTAGATAATTGGCTTGTTCGTCGGCAAACTGCTCCACCACTCCGGCTTCGCCACAGGGGGAGACCAAAGAACTGGACCAAGATAGCAGTGATTCCTTGGCAAATTTTCGATCGGAAACATTTCACGCACATCGGCATATAAAGTATAGTCACCATCTGTATAGATACGGCGCAGATCAGAACCGAGAGAGGGTAGACCATTTTCCTCGCGTATCGTATTCAGGGGTCTGCAGTGCAAGCTGAAGGCCAGGCGTTGAGTTAGTCGAAACAGTACGTCGGCAATTGGTAGAGGCAGAACTTTAGTGATTGGCAGGACGGGTAGAGGGTACTTGTTTCTGGCATAGTACGGACTCCAGTAGGCGTTAGTGATATTAGTGTAAGGAATTCCGACAAGTCGGGCACTCGCGGAAAGAGAGAGGCGAAAGTCACCGACAATCAGATCGGGTTTTATTTTCTCAATAAGCTTAAGATCGTCTCGCACATAACTGCGTAAGGTTTGCACATCATAAACTGGGCGGCCCTTCGCAAGTGCATCCAGGAAGTGCTTACTGCTGATGCTCTGAAGAGGCAAGACATGCCATGGCTCGCATCCTAGAAATCTTTGATGATGCGGATCGCACGCGATGAAAATCTCATAACGAGAGAAGTCCAAACCTTTCGCCAGTGCGATAGGCCTTGCAATGTGAGCAAGCGTTACAGCTTCCGCAAAAAAAAGGATGCGTTTACGCATGCTTTTCCATTACTCCTTCTCGAGCTGCCTGTTTAGCATTAACCGCACAATCAAGAAGCTTACCCTGATTATCACAATATTAATCCTTTCCAATGAAGGCAAATCAAGTAACCCTGAGAACGAGGTTTAGAGAATAAGCTTTACTGATGCGTACCTCGTTTGTCCCATTAGCTGAGTGGCAAAAGTAAAAATGCGTTTCTCTTTTCGATTCATCACCATGAAAGCGCTCCAGATCGATTTTTTCTTGGCCTACCGTAATATTGTAGGCCAGAAGCGTCGCAGTGCTATCGCTGTCGGTGCAACTGCGTTTGGCATTATTGCCTTAATACTCGCAACCGGCTTTGTAGAATGGATATTCTGGGGCATGAGGGAAGGCACGATCGACTCACAACTGGGCCATATTCAGATTAGCCGGCCAGGTTATCAGGAAGCGGGAAAAGCGGATCCTTACACTTACCTTTTACCGGATGTAATACCCGAGCTGGAATCAGGAAATGAGCGACGTCAAATTAAAGCAGTCGTTCCTCGCCTCTCCTTTGGCGGACTGATCAGCCACGGCGACACGACCCTTTCGTTTATCGGAGATGGGGTTACTCCGCAAGAACAAGTTTTTTTCGGAAAGTCATTGCAAATTTTAGCCGGTCAAAACCTTTCGGTTGATGATCCCAAGGGTATTATTCTCGGTGCAGGACTTGGACATAACCTCAACGTGAATATCGGCGATAAAGTCGTGCTATTGGCAAGTACCGCATCAAGGGGTGTCAACGCGGTTGAAGTCACTGTGCGAGGACTGTTCTCCACCGTAAACAAATCTTATGACGATATCGCTCTACGCATTCCGATCGAAACAGCCCGCAAACTCCTTCGGGTCGAGGGTTCCCACATATGGGTAGTATTATTGAATGACACAGAGAAGACCGATACTGTACTCCAAAGATTACACGAATCATTGCAAAAGAGCGATTTCGAGGCTGTTCCATGGTACCTCCTCGCTGATTTCTACAGTAAGACCGTTGCTTTGTTTACAAAACAAATTCATGGCCTCAAGCTGATAATCGCCCTGATCATCATTCTTACAATTTCGAATGCCATGACGATGTCTGTGATGGGGCGAATCGGCGAAATCGGTACTGATATGGCACTTGGCGCCAGACGCATTGACGTTCTCCGTCGGTTCCTGAGTGAGGGGATTCTGCTCGGCGGTGTCGGTGGCCTGATGGGAGTTACAATAGGGGTAGGATTGGCTGCTGTGATCTCGAGCATTGGAATTCCAATGCCGCCACCCCCTGGGATGGCCCGTGGTTATACAGGCGAGATACTTGTTACGTGGAATATTGCGTTCGAGTCTTTTTTGCTTGCGGTCGGAACGACACTCATCGCCAGTATATACCCAGCCTGGAAAGCATCCCGAATGCAGATAGTGGATGCGCTGCGTCACAATAGATAATTCGGAAAAGGGGACTATGCTCAAGCTGGCCTTTCGAAATATCTTTCGACAGAAATCGCATACTGCCATGACTCTGGCGGCAATCGTGAGCGGGGTGGTGGCTCTTGTTCTTGCTGGTGGCTGGGTGAACGATATTTTCGTTACCTTATCGGAGGCTTTTATTCACTCTCGATCCGGTCATCTGCAAGTCTACAAGGAAGGTTTTTTTGCTGCCGGAGCACACGCGCCAGAGAGGTATCTGATAACGGATACTGATGCCATTAAACAGCGTGTCATGAATAACGAGGGTATAGATAGCGTAATGGCGCGGCTCAACTTCTCGGCCCTGCTCAATAACGGCCGGGCTGACTTTCCCATCATTGGAGAGGGCGTAGAACCAGCGAAAGAAGCGGCGCTCGGAAGCTCTGTCTCGATTGTCTCGGGGCGCCAGCTGCAAGACACGGATAAGTTCGGCATCGTTCTTGGGATTGGTGTCGCCCAGGGGTTGAAACTGAAACCCGGTGATCACGTAACCCTGCTGGCAAATACACTGGAAGGAGCGTTAAACAGCATTGATCTGGAAGTCGTCGGCATATTCAAGAGTTTCTCAAGTGACTATGATGCCAGAGCAATAAGGATTCCACTCGCCGCCTCCCAGGAGTTGCTGGATACGGAAGGAGTCAATGCGCTGGTCATCTCACTGAAAAAAACGAAGGATACGTTTCGTATTGCAGGACTGCTAAAAGAACAGTTGGAGATTTTGGGGCTTGAGATCAAAACCTGGATTCAACTCAACGATTTCTATGAAAAAACGGTGGAACTTTATGGACGCCAGCTAGGTTTTCTGCAGCTAATTATCCTTATCATGGTTCTGCTCGGCGTCCTGAACAGCGTCAACATGAGCGCTTTTGAAAGAACAGGAGAATTCGGCACAATGATGGCGCTGGGCAACCGCAGAAACGAAGTATTCCAGTTGATCATCACGGAAAATCTTCTGCTGGGAATGATCGGAAGCAGCCTCGGAATCGGAATCGGAATCGGCCTCGCGCTTATTATCTCTGCGATCGGTATTTCGATGCCACCTCCTCCAAATTCCAATCTTGGCTATACAGCCCACATTCAGATTGTCCCTGGCGTTTTGCTGACATCCTTTGCCATAGGTATAGCAGCAACAGTATCGGCAGCTATCCTTCCCGGAAGGCATATCTCCCGCATACCTGTTGTTGATGCGCTACGGCAGAATATATAAAGTACCTGGTATTCTGAATGCAGTCCGCTTCTTCACGCTTCTATAATCAATCAGAATGAATACCGCAATTCCGTATAGACGCGGTCAGCATGATCGAAACGGCCAAACAGACCAATAGGCGGCCCGCCAAATACGTCTGCTCCAACCGCCCAACGCCAGTTCCTCTCGAAGTTCCAGGATAACCTGGGGCGGAACATCCAGTCGCTGCGATTCAGGCTGTGGATCAGCAATGCTTGAGCCTCAATCTTGGGCGATAGTTTGCCATTGAGCAGAATGCTGGCACCATTCTCAAGCGTATCCAGAACGAGATCTGGATCATGTGCAAAAAAAACGCGCTGAAAAAACTGTAGATTCAAGCGAGTTTCGGCCGGCAGAGTGAAATCCAGACCCACCACGTAATCCAGCGTATTCTGCTTCACCAGCCCATCTATCGCGCCAGGCCGAACAGTGTTGAACTTGCGGCCATCCGTATAGATCAGTTCTCCTTTTAGAACGACAGAACCAAAATCCTTTGCAAGCGTTGCCCCGGCCTGATCGATCCGGTCATGGCGCGGCTGGAATACGATCGGTTCAGCTGGATCGCTGACTCGATAGAAGGTGGATGAAGCGTCGAGACTGTTGTAATAAAAAGCCGAAATATCCCAGCCGCTTATAAGCTGCGACAAGCGAATTCCATAATTCGAGTTGGCAACATTGCGCCTGGAACGGTCTTCGGGGAGGTAAGATGCTATTCCACGTAATGGGCCTGGATAAAAATCTGCACCGGGTCTTCCGATCTCGTCCAGTGTTGGCACGGGAATCCACACTACTTCCGCATGGGTATCGTTTCTTGTGTATTCCGCCCGCATCGCCCACTGGGGAATGCGTATTATATCGAATGATGGCAGGACAAATTCGCGCAGGTCCTTTGCTGACACGACGTCGGCAAAAAACAGGCCGACCATTTCCCCCCATATGACATGCTGGCGCCCAAGGCGGAAATCAAAGTTACCGGCGGAAACATCTACATAATTTTCCCGAACAAAAAACTGGGCGCGCTGATTCTGGCGAACCGCTTCTGGATAAAAATTGGATGATATGTCATAGGCAGCATCATAGTCGAAGCGACCGCTTATTTTCCATTTTATGTGTTCGTTGAGTTGCCCTGTGCGTGATAATTCCGTTCGGAGCTTTGCTTTCGATAAATGCTCGGGGTGAGTATAAGTGTCCGCGATTTCCAATTGAGAAAAACCCCTCCACCCAGTCACCAACCACTTCCAGGCAGGTGCAGGTTTTGATGATTTTTGCTCTTGGTCCATGTCGCCGCCAAATAATGCCTCCCGCGACGTGAACTCGCTCTCCACATCATTCCGGGCAGTGATGGCAGGGGCAGGTTCTCTGTTCAGATTTATCGCACGGTCTTTTGCTGGATGAACCGAAATAAAAGAAAGAGAAGGTGATACGGACAATAGTAAAGGCTTTTCCTCATGCGACCTTCTATTCTCGTCTGCTCCGTACGAAACTGCACCGTCCGCTCTATCATCTGGCTCCTGTATCGGGCGAGCAGGAGATGTTCCCATCGATAAAGACAAAATCAGCATCAAAGACTCGGCAAGTGCCGTACGGTTCTCACTCGTATCGTAAATAACACTTACCGGTTTTGCAGCATCCGGAACCTGAACCTCCGCCTCCCCCGCAAAGCTGATCGACCTTACAACAAGCAGCATCTTTATGCTTATGAGATATGCGCGCCTAATTCCGTAATTCATCGGCGCTACTTTCGTCTTTACCTTTGGAAGTCACCTTTTTCACATCTATCCCTATGCTCAATAACGAGCATGGATTTCTCCCTGCGAGTTTCCCGTTGCACGATCTGGCCATCTTCGATATGTATTACATTATCCGCGATCGCCATGACACGCGAATCATGAGTAGAAAAAATAAAGGTTGTCTCAAACTTTTCGTTAATCTCCTTCATCAATTGTAAGATACCCTCTCCAGTCTTATGATCGAGATTAGCGGTAGGTTCATCCGCCAATACGATCTTTGGCTGTGTTGCCAGAGCGCGCGCAATCGCAACTCGTTGCCGCTGTCCGCCACTGAGCTGGTTCGGCCGATGCCGGGCAAACCTGGATAAACCGACGATACCGAGATATTCTGCAACTCTGGTACGGCGCTCTGCCGTCTTCAATTCCCTGAATTGCAGCAACGGATACTCGACGTTCTCCTCAGCTGAAAGAACTGGAAACAAATTGAATGTCTGAAAAACAAACCCGATAGTTCTTGCCCTGAGCCTGGACAGATCATCCGGAGTACGGCCGCTGATATCCTGACCGTTGATTAAAACTTTGCCGGAGGTGGGAGTATCAATACAACCAATCAGATTGAGCAACGTTGACTTGCCACTGCCAGATGGACCTGCAATAGCGAGGAAAGCGCCGGAGGCGATATCTAGCGTAATGTCCTTTAATGCCTGGACTTTCTGCTCACCAAGGATGTAATCTTTGGAAACATTCCCGAGGTGCACCATGCCCGTGTCACTCATAAAAATCCCCCGACCGGTAATTCCCGTAGTAATTGGCATTCATGATAGGAACTGAACATGCAAAAAAATTCTGAGCAATACTTATTAACGGTGATTCTCATATTTGCCGTTGCAATGCCAACCGCAATAGCAGATACAAATGATACTGAGCTGGCTCAAACGATTCTGGAAAAGGCTGATCAGATACGATTCCCGCGAGATAGTTTTCAGGTTGACGTCACCATTAACACAACCGCTCCAGGTCAACCGGAAGATGTGCGCAAATACAGGGTTTTATCCAAGGGTAACGAAAATAGCGTAGTGATGACAACGGAGCCAGCTTCGGAACGGGGGCAGATTTTATTGCTGAAAGGACGAGATCTGTGGATATTCATGCCGGAAGTCTCTCAGCCCGTACGTCTATCCCTGTCCCAGCGGCTTACAGGCCAAGTAGCAAATGGCGACTTGGCTCGCGCAAATTTTGCGGGGGATTATAACGCTAAAATCTTGCGGACAGACGTCATCGAAGGCGAAAAGTATTACCTGCTGGAACTCACAGGAGTCGACCGTGGAGTGACCTATCATAAAGTTTTGTATTGGGTTGGGCAATCAAATTTCTGGCCTTACCGGGCAGAGTTTTACTCACTGTCCGACCGTTTGCTCAAAACTGCCCGGTATGAGAAATTCGAGATGCTCCATGGAAAGCAGCGTCCGACCCGCCTTGTCATGGAAGATGCTTTGCGTACAGGTGAACAATCGGTACTCGAATACTCGGAAATGAAACTGCGCGATCTGCCGGATAAGGTTTTCACCAAAGACTATTTAAAGAAACTCGACTAGGGCTATCGCAAGAATCATAAAAAGGCACCAAAAGCTCTGAACCCGGCATTTTTAATTCTTAATTCTTTTTACGCAAATGGTCCTGCTCGCTTCGGCATTAACAGATAACGTCCGCAAGAAAGTATCAACAAGGAATTTTTCGCTTCATCCTAAAGTATCAGGAAGAATTGCCGTTGACTGAAACATGTCTCTAACCGAAATACTTGATCTGGGTCATGCATTCAAGAGGTACTTCGAAATCGTACCCGCGTTTTCGGACGGATTAAAAGATGAGGCTCACCGTATCCGGCATGAGGTTTATTGCGAGGATCTCAAATTTGAACCCGTCCGGCGGGACAGACGGGAAAGTGATGAGTATGATATTCACTCAATACACTTTTTGTTACGCAATGTCCAGACACAAGAGTTCATTGGCTGCGCGCGCATAATTTCTCCCCGGCCGAAGGATCCTGATTACCCTTTACCCTTTGAGATAACCTGCGCTGATACATTGGATAGGTCGATTATCGATCCCGCACTGCTGCCCCGCCATCATATCGCAGAGGTATCACGTCTGGCTGTCGTTGCCAGTTACCGAAGACGTAAAGGCGAGGCGAGCAAAGCGATCGACATTGCGGATGAGGATTTCGGAGTAGCACAATCGCGGCGCTTTCCTTACATTCCAATCAGCCTTTATTTAGGTACCTTCGAACTGGCGCGCCTGCATAAAATCGAGACTTTGTTCATTCTGACCGAGGAGCGCCTTGCACTGCATTTCGCCAAACTCGGGTTCGACCTTAAGTTCATCGGCCCGCCGGTCGAGCATCATGGTATACGCGTTCCCTCGATGATGAGTGTCAGCGGAACGATAAAAGGTATGAGACCCAACCTGCGACCGCTCTATGACGTTATCGCGGAGGATATAAAAAGGAATCTTCCGGAAACAGGAAATGGCCTGCCCGGGATAGAAAATGAACATTCAGAGGGCAAGCCCCAGGCGACTATTGTCGCGAAACCTGCTACATGAGAATCAAGTCATATTGTTCCTGGGTATACGTCCCCTCCACCTGAAGACTGATGGGTTTGGCGATAAAGTCGGCAAGTTGCGCCAGGCTTTGGGATTCTTCGTCGAGAAAGAGATCGATTACCTGCTGTGAAGCCACGATGCGGAATTCGCGTGCATCGAACTGGCGGGACTCCCGCAGCAGTTCCCGCAGTATCTCATAGCACAGGGTCTTGGCCGTCCGGACTTTGCCGCGGCCCTGGCAGCCCGGGCAGGTTTCACACAAAATGTGCGCCAGGCTCTCCCGCGTCCGCTTGCGCGTCATTTCCACCAGTCCCAAGGCGGTAAAACCATTCACCGTCATGTGAGTCCGGTCTTTCATCAATGACTTCTTGAATTCGCCAAGAACGGCGTTCTGGTGTTCCGCGCTCTCCATGTCTATGAAATCGATAATGATAATGCCTCCCAGATTTCGAAGACGGAGTTGGCGCGCAATAACCTGGGCTGCTTCGAGATTCGTTTTGAAAATGGTATCGTCAAAACTGCGTACGCCGATGAATCCTCCAGTATTTACATCGATGGTGGTAAGCGCCTCCGTCTGATCGATGATCAAATAGCCTCCGGACTTCAGGTCGACGCGCCTCGCCAGGGCTTTCTCGATTTCATCTTCCACCCCATACAACTCGAATAAAGGGCGCTCACCCGCGTAATGGTCGAGCCGCTCCACTACATTGGCCATGTACACCCGTGCAAAGGTCGCCATCTTCTGGAAAGTTTCACGCGAATCCACCAGGATGCGGGCCGTCTCATCACTGATGAAGTCGCGCAGGACGCGAAAACTGAGATTCAGGTCCTGATACAGCAGTGCGGGCTGGGGGGCCAGGGATTTTTCCTTGATGTCGCGCCACAGTTTGTGCAGGTACTCGATGTCCGTTTGCAGATCCTGTTCGCTTGCCGCTTCCGCCACGGTACGGATAATGAATCCTCCCTTTTCCCCGGCCGGCAATAATTGTTTCAGTTTTTCACGCAACGACTTCCGTTCGGTTTCATCCTCGATGCGCTGGGAAATGCCGATATGCGACACCTGGGGCAGATAAACCAGCAAACGGCCCGCAATGCTGACCTGAGTCGACAGGCGGGCGCCCTTGGCGCCGATGGAATCCTTGATAACCTGAACGAGGATATTTTTTCCCTCGTGCAATAGCTGTTCAATCGGTTTATCAGCATCTTCGCTCTGCCGCAAGCGCCAGATATCGGCAAGATGGAGAAAAGCAGCGCGGTCGAGACCGATATCCACGAAGGCCGACTGCATGCCCGGCAGCACCCGGATTACGCGCCCGTTGTATATATTGCCGACGATACCGCAATTGCTGGTGCGCTCTATGTGCAACTCCTGGACAGCGCCGTGCTCGACCACCGCGACACGCGTTTCCTGGGGGGTAACATTGATAAGAATTTCACAGGACATGGGAGACCCAGCTTTTATTGCGGCTCACTGAAATATTCTTATACCGGACTCTTCAAGCAATTGTGCCGTCTCGAACAAGGGCAATCCGACGACACCACTATAACTGCCGGAAATCTTCGAGATAAAAACCGCTGCCCTGCCCTGAATTGCATAAGCGCCTGCCTTGTCATATGCCTCGCCGCAAGCGAGGTAATGACCAATTTCCTGCTCGCTGAGATTGCGGAACCGGACACTCGATCTGGACAGGCAAACCCGGGTTTCATTTCCCGCAGCCACGGCTACCGCAGTCAAAACTTGGTGAAGCTGGCCGGACAGTGCCTGCAGCATTTGCTTTGCATGGAGAGGATTTTCCGGCTTGCCAAAAATTCTGCCGTTCGATACTACCGCTGTATCCGCTCCCAAAACCGGGAAATCTGCCCAACCTCGCTCGCTCATCCGCTTTCGCCCCATTTCCGCTTTAACGCGTGCAATCCGTTCGACATACTCCGGCGGCAATTCCTGCGGCAGTGGAGTTTCATCCACATCCGGTATCCGCGCCAAAGCTTCCCGCAACGGCAAAACCATGAAATCCACGCCGATCTGCTTTAATAATTCCTGCCTGCGGGGACTGCGGGAAGCAAGATAGATGCGATTTTCCACAAGAGTCATGGCAGGGTGAATGCTACGGGAGCGCAGTTACTTCTGTTGCATCGTTATTTTATTTTTATGCGCGATGATACGGATGACCCTTGATCAGCGATATCGCGCGGTAGAGCTGTTCCGCCAACAGAATTCGAACCAGCCCATGAGGAAGTGTCAGGGCAGATAATGCCAGGATTTCATCTGCCGCATTCCTGAGTGCCGGGTCCAGCCCGTCGGCGCCGCCAATGAGGAACGCGGTGTCACCTCCATCCTTCATCCAGCTGCCAATGGCACGTGCCAGCCTGGCGGTAGTCCATTGGCTTCCACGCTCATCCATTGCCACAATCCGGCAATTGGAAGGCAGCAGCGCGCGGATACGCGCGCCTTCGGCAGCCAGCAACTGCTCCACTTTCTTGCCGCCGTCCCGTCTTTCAGGCTTGATCTCCAGAAGCTCGATGGCCGCCTCGCGCGGCATACGTCTGGCATATTCCTGAAAACCCGCGGCAATCCAATCCGGCATTTTATGTCCAACCGCATAAACGAGGAATTTCATGCTGAAAACATATCTGTCCGGCGCTTCGGGAGTTTGTTCGAGAGGCTTCCGCGCCGAAGAACCTGCCGCCCGCTCCTATATTTCCTTCACCTCTCGTCGTCCGGATTCGTCTTAGCTCTGGCGACTCTGGTTTTTTTTGCCGGGGCGGCGGTCGCGGACGCGGCCTCTCCCTCTTCAGCGGCAGGAGGTCTTGCAGCCGGTTTCCTCCTGCTCGAGCTTTCGGATATCTTGTTGATTCTCGCAGCCTGGGCCCACAGTTCCTCGAGGTTGTAATGGGCGCGCACCGCGGTCTGCATGACATGCACCAGCACGTCGCCCAGGTCAACCAATATCCATTCCCCGTTATCCTCGCCTTCCACACCGTAAACGATGCCGCCCGCCGCCTTGACTTTCTCTACCACATTGCTCGCAATTGCCCGTGTCTGCCGCGTGGAATCCCCGCTGGCGATGATCATCCGATCGAACAAGGCTGTCAGTTTTTTGACATCGAGTACTTCCACATCGCGCGCCTTGATTTCATCCAGCGCTGCAACAACGGTTTTTATCAATTTGGCCGGCGTCATCGTCGTTCCCGGTACAGATCATTAGCAGCAATATAATCCCGAGCATCCTCGGGAACCAGATAGCGGATACTTTTCCCCGAAGCGACGCGCGCGCGAATAGCCGTTGCCGAAATATCCAGCAATGTCGTCTGCGCAATAAAGATCAAGCCTCCGGATACATATTTAAGACTCTCTGCACTCGATATCCATCGATCTCTGCATTCCGCTTCCAGTTCCTGCGGCAGCGCGCCGGGCGACGCTCTACCCCCCGTGGAAAGCAAATGGCCGGGGCGAGCCGCAATAATGAAATGACATAGCTCGAACAATTCCCGCCACCTGTGCCACTCGGCCAGCCTCATGAATGCGTCCGCTCCAGTAACGAGACAGAGTACGACATCCTTCCCCAGTTCCTGCCTGAGTTCGCGCAACGTATCCACGCTGTAGCTCACTCCCCCGCGTATTACCTCTCGTTCATCGAGAATAAAACGGGAGTTTCCTTCGATGGCCAGGCGAACCATTTCCACCCTGTGTTCCAGTGATGCTTCCGGACCGCGGCGCAGCCGGGGAATTCCGGCGGGAACAAAGCGTATTTCCCTCAGCCCGGCCAGTTCGGCAACTTCTTCGGCAATGCGCAAGTGCCCGTAGTGAACCGGATCGAAGGTACCCCCAAAAACACCGATCGGAAGAACGGGGAAATCATTCATTGTCGGCGGGAAAAACGCTGAATGTGCGAAGCTGCTCAAGTGGACAAAATATGCCCACTGCTGCCCTCACCTGTCTTCCCTGTCTTCTCTGAATAATCTGTTTTTTACAGCAGCACACGGCGCAGATCAGCCAGCACATCGACCAGGTACGTCGTAAAACGCGCTGCTGTCGCGCCGTCGATCACTCTATGATCATAGGACAGGGATAATGGCAGCATCAGGCGCGGGACAAATTCACCGTTCCGATAAACGGGCTTCATCACTGCGCGCGAAACACCGAGAATCGCCACCTCCGGTGCATTGATAATGGGCGTGAACGCAGTGCCGCCAATGCCCCCCAGGCTGGAAATGGTAAAACTGGCTCCCTGCATATCGGTGGGTTTGAGCTTGCCCGCGCGCGCCGAAGCTGCAAGGTCAGACATTTCCCTGGCAAGGGCGATTACCCCTTTCTTGTCCACATCCCGAATCACGGGAACCACCAGTCCATGAGGTGTATCTGCTGCAAAGCCGAGATGGTAATAATTCTTGACCACCAGGCTCATTTCATCGCCTTCACTATTCAGCGAGGCATTGAAATCGGGAAATTTCTTCAGGGCCGCTATCGAAGCCCGCAGCAGAAAAGCGAGCAGGGTGACCTTGACACCTTCTTCTTTTGAAGATTGATTTGTTTCCTTGCGCAGGGCTTCCAGATCGGTGATGTCCGCTTCGTCAAACTGCGTCACGTGCGGAATCATGACCCAGTTGCGGTGAAGATTCGCCCCGGATATTTTTTTGATCCGCGATAGCGGCTTGAATTCCACCGGACCGAATTTCGCAAAATCAGGTTGGGGCCAAGGCAGCAGATTAAGCCCGACACCGCCACCGCCTGATTTTGAGAGTTCAGCTTTGACAAAAGCCTGCACGTCTTCCTTGAGGATGCGCTGCTTGGGACCGTTCCCCTTTACCAGTCCCAGATTGACGCCAAGTTCGCGCGCAAAACGCCGAACCGAAGGACTGGCATGCGCCTTCGCAAACGTGGCTTCATCTATCGGGGAAGGAGCGAATGCGGAGCGTGGAGAAGAACCCGAGGGTTGGGACTGCATGGCAGATTGGGGTTGCGCGGCAGGTTGTGCCGCTGGCCGGGTCGCCTGCTCAGATGAAGCGACAGTTGAGGCGGGAGCCGGCGCCGGAGCAGGTGCCGCTTCCTGTTTCGCAGCGGGCGGAGCCTGCTCCGCTTCCGAAGTTTCTACCGTCAGGATGGACGAACCTTCCGATACCTTGTCACCTACCTTCACGGATAATTCCCTGATTATGCCGGCAAAGGGAGAAGGCACTTCTATGGTGGCCTTGTCCGATTCAAGCACGATCAACGAGTCTTCCGCCTTGATCGAATCGCCGGGTTTCACCAGCACTTCTATTACGGGAACGTCTTTAAAGTCGCCAATATCGGGAATCAGTACCTGTTTAGTCTCTGCCACGCCTCTTCCTTCTCGTATTAGATAATCCCGGCTTTCAACAATGAAATGTGCCTTCTTATACGGTTGCCGGATTAGGTTTATCAGGATCGAGACCAAATTTGCCGATAGCCTGCGCCACCGCTTCCGCCCCGATTCTGCCCTCCTCGGCCAGCGCATTGAGAGCGGCTATCGTAATGTAATGACGGTCGACCTCGAAGAAGCGGCGCAATTGCTCGCGCGTATCGGAGCGCCCGAATCCGTCTGTACCCAGCACCTTGTATCGTCCAGGAACAAATTCACGTATCTGGTCGGCAAAAATCTTCATGTAGTCCGTAGCTGCCACCACCGGCCCTTCCCGGTCCTTGAGGCAGGTGCTGACGTGCGACAGCCTTGCCGGTTCTGAAGGGTGCAGCATGTTCCAGCGCGTTGTCGCCAGCGCTTCGCGTCTCAACTGGGTAAAGCTCGTTACGCTCCAGATATCGCCAGTCACACCGAATTCCTTCTCCAGTATTTCAGCCGCAGCGATCACCTCGCGCAGAATGGTGCCGGACCCGAGCAACTGAACACGCAACCCGGTACCTTTTTCCCCTGCCGGCTTGCCTTCATGGAACAGATACATGCCTTTCAGAATTCCTTCCTCCGCACCCGCGGGCATTTCCGGATGCGAATAGTTTTCGTTCATCACCGTGATGTAATAATAGACATCCTCCTGCTTTTCGTACATGCGACGCAAGCCATCCCGGATAATGACCGCGAGTTCGTATGCAAAGGTCGGGTCATAGGATACGCAGTTGGGAACAGTCGATGCCGCCAGATGGCTGTGACCGTCCTCATGCTGCAACCCCTCCCCGTTCAGGGTGGTGCGGCCGGCAGTGCCGCCCAGCAGAAAACCGCGGCAGCGCATATCTCCCGCCGCCCAGCAAAGATCCCCCACGCGCTGGAAGCCGAACATGGAATAGTAAATGTAGAACGGGATCATCTGCACGCCATGAGAACTGTAGGCCGTTGCCGCAGCCATCCACGATGACATGGCGCCCGCCTCGTTGATGCCTTCCTGCAGGATCTGGCCGTTCTTGTCTTCCTTGTAGTACATCAGCTGCTCGGCATCCTCGGGCGTGTAGAGCTGTCCGGTGGAAGACCAGATGCCCAGTTGCCGGAACATGCCTTCCATGCCGAAAGTGCGCGATTCGTCTGCCACAATCGGTACGACCCGCTTACCGATGTTCTTGTCTTTTATGAGGATATTGAGGATGCGCACAAAAGCCATGGTGGTGGAAGATTCTCTTCCCTCACCGCTTGCCTTGAGCAATGTGTCGAAGGCGGACAGCGGTGGTATCTGCAGGGGCTCGGCTGTACGCTGGCGGCGGTGAATGAACCCCCCCAATGCCTCGCGCCGCTGGTGCATGTAGATGGATTCCGGCGAATCCTTATCGAATTTCAGGTAAGGGACCGCGTCCATCTCATCATCGCTGATCGGCAGGCCGAAGCGATCACGAAACGCTTTGAGCGAAGTGGTACCCATCTTTTTCTGCTGATGAGTGATATTCTGGGCCTCACCCGCTTCACCCATGCCGTAACCCTTGATCGTCTTGGCGAGGATTACGGTGGGCTGGCCCTTGTGCTTCACCGCCGCTGAATAAGCGGCATAGACCTTATGCGGATCGTGCCCACCCCGGTTCAGGCGCCATATGTCATCGTCCGACATATTCGCCACCATTTCGAGCAGTTCCGGATATTTGCCGAAGAAATGTTCGCGCACATAGGCGCCGTCTCTTGACTTGAAAGTCTGATATTCGCCATCCACGCATTCCATCATGCGTTGCTGCAGCAACCCCTTGGTGTCCTTGGCAAGCAGCGGATCCCAGTATGAACCCCAGATTACCTTGATGACATTCCAGCCGGACCCACGAAAAGCGGCTTCGAGTTCCTGAATGATCTTGCCATTTCCACGCACCGGCCCGTCGAGACGCTGAAGATTGCAGTTGATGACGAAAATCAGGTTGTCCAGGTTTTCGCGCGATGCAAGCGAAATGGACCCCAGCGATTCCGGTTCATCCATTTCTCCGTCGCCCATGAATGCCCACACCTTGCGATCCTCGGTCTTGACCAGTCCGCGACTGCCCAGGTACTTCATGAAGCGCGCCTGATATATCGCCATAAGCGGCCCAAGTCCCATCGATACCGTCGGGAACTGCCAGAAGTCGGGCATCAGCCACGGGTGCGGATAGGAAGACAATCCCTTTCCACCTACCTCCCGCCGGAAATTATTGAGTTGCTCTTCTGTCAGTTCCCCCAGCAGAAAAGCATAGGCGTAAAGACCGGGCGATGAATGCCCCTGTGCGAATATCAGATCACCGCCGTGGTTCCCCGACCGGGCATGCCAGAAATGGTTGTAGCCTACATCATATAGCGTAGCGGCCGAGGCAAAGCTGGCAATATGTCCCCCCACATTGGAGTTCCTGTTGGCGCGCAACACCATGGCCATGGAATTCCAGCGCACATAGGAACGGATGCGATGCTCCAGCGCATGATTTCCGGGCGACCGCTCCTCCTTTCCTGTAGGAATGGTATTGATATAGGCCGTAGTGGCGCTATAGGGAAGATAGGCGCCTGAGCGGCGCGCTTTTTCCACCAGCCTCTCCAGCAGGTAGTGTGCCCGCTCCGTCCCCTCGTGCGTCAAGACGGATTCCAGCGCCTCCAGCCATTCCTGCGTTTCAGTAGGGTCTATATCGGGTATAGGTTCCATGTCTTGTCTCGAAATTGTCGGGCGTCTGCCCGGTGTGATAGAGGCGGGGATCAGCTCCCCTGCAACCGGACGTGTGCCTGCTCGGCGGCTACAACAGTGTTGCACAGCAGCATCGCTATGGTCATCGGCCCTACTCCTCCCGGCACAGGCGTGATATAACCCGCTTTTTCCTTGACCGATTCAAAGTCTACGTCCCCCGCCAGTTTTCCGTCGGGCAGGCGGTTGATACCAACGTCAATTACTGTCGCTCCAGGTTTCACCATGGGAGCAGTGATCATACGCGGCTTCCCGGCCGCAACTACCAGAATATCGGCGCGGCTGGTGTGTTCCGGCAGGTTCCGCGTCCTGGACGTGCAGATGGTAACAGTTGCGCCTTTGTGCAGCAGCATCAACGCCATCGGTTTACCGACGATATTACTGCGGCCTACTATTACTGCATGCTGCCCTTCAATCGGGATAGCATATTTTTCCAGCATTTTCATCACGCCGTTGGGTGTGCAAGGCGGAAAAATGCTGCTACCGGTTACAAGTGCGCCTACATTATAAAGATGGAAGCCATCCACGTCTTTTTCCACGGCGACAGAGGCGATGACTCTGTTGCTGTCAAAATGCCGAGGCAGCGGCAGTTGGACGAGGATGCCGTGGATTCTGGCGTTTCTGTTCAGTTCCTGGATACGCCCTATCACCTCCTCCTCGGTGGCGCTTTCCGCGAACTCATGGACTTCGGAATAGATGTCTGTTTCGCTGCAAGCCTTGGCCTTGTTTCGCACATACACCCTGGAAGCGGGATCGTCTCCCACGATAACCACCGCCAGCCCCGGGGGGATACCTCTTTCCGCCAGGCGGGCTGCCCGCGCCCGACACGCCGCCCTCACCTCCTGGCTCAGTTTCTTGCCATCGATGATCTTCGCGCTCATTGTGATTGTGGCCCGACAGGCCGGAGCACGAGCAGATGACGGATGAGGCCTTGCCTGTTCGTATCTTTCACCCCGACTATATATCCTGCGAAACCCCGCGTTCGCTCACAGGCATGCAAAGCGGACTGACTCACCGGAACCGTGATCTGGAAACTGTGCCCCGCCACATAAACATGCCTCTTCGTCCAGTCATGATTGCGAAGACGCGGGGGGACTGGATTTTTTCATTTTTGTCCGATAAATCAACAGCCCGACCAGAAATGTCGGAACGACAACCAGGGTGGCAGCCAGAAGGCCGGCTGCCAGTATGTCGATTCCCTCGGTTTTCGGCAGAAAGATGGTTACGACCCAGATCGTTATAAAGGCTGCCGCCGCGCCGCCGATAAACATGATCTTCTTACCGCGATCAAAAAGACGCCATAGCGAACCGGAAACCCGCACCTCGTTGCGGTACTCATCAAAAAGGCGCGTCATGCTGTCATCGTTCAGAACCGCCTCATAGCCGGCCGATACGGCAAGAGTGTCTGTTCCATCTTCCACCCGCGACATATTGCGCAGGAACACGATACGCTGTTGAGCTTCTTTCTTTTTCATGCCATCGGCGATGAGCATGGATTGCATCGCTTCAAAAGCATGATCGCGCGCGTCTCCCGCCACTCCGAGTCTTTCGCTGCATCGCCACATCACACCCACCAGATATAACTGGATAGTCATCTGCCTGAAAAGAGGTGCAAAATCATATCCTTTGTCTTTAACTTGCGGAAGTTGGGACGCCAGTATCTCGCGCGCATGCTGTATACAGGTATCAATCGTGCTTGCTTCTGAATCCGTTTTCACTTCAGTCATCGTTCAATTTCGGGACAGGCCCAGCTTGGCTTTGAATTCATGGAGGAACCCATTATATACTGGCGTGAGGATTGTTGAATAATGAGGCACAGCCTCTCTGCGATCTATCGGGCAACGGGGACTTGCCCTGCTGCCGGCCTATCCTGGTATGCACCGGCAAAAGTTTACATGGGTTTTATGAAGTTTCCGATTTTATTGGATAGGTTCGCTATTACAGAGTTCCACTCTCTACGCGCAACATTGTCACACAAAAGGTTTCGGAACATAACAACGGGGTCAATTTTTAACCTGTGCTTCATACACCTGCAAAGGAAACCAACATGAAACACCATAAATACCTTATTGTCGGGGGTGGAATGACCGCCGATTCTGCTGTACATGGTATCCGTAAGATTGATCCCGATGGCGCAATCGCCGTCATCGGGGAGGAGCGGCATCGTCCCTATAACCGCCCCCCTCTTTCCAAGGCACTATGGAAGGACTCACCCTATGATTCGATCTGGCGAAGCGAGCATGGGCTGAACGTCGCCATGCATCTCGGAAAAAAAATAGTAGCCCTGGATCCCGCAAACAAGACGGCGACGGATAATGCAGGCAACGTCTACACCTATGAAAAACTTTTGCTTGCCACAGGTGGCATGGTGCGGCGTTTTACCGATTTCGGCGAGAATATAATCTACTACAGAACGGCGGACGATTACCTCAAGCTGCGGGAATTGAGCAATCAGGGTTCGGATTTTGTCGTGATCGGGGGCGGCTTCATCGGCTCGGAGATCGCTGCCGCACTCGCCATGAATGATAAACGGGTGACAATGATTTTTCCGGAGAACGGCATCGGTTCGCGCATTTATCCGAGACCTCTCGTCGAATTCCTTAATTCCTACTATGGCGAAAAAGGCGTTACCGTGCTTGCATTTGAAACTGTCAAATCAATACGAGTAGAAGGAGCAAAAAAAATCGTAATCACGGGAAACGGGACTGAGATTTCCGCCGATGGAGTAGTGGCAGGGCTGGGTATTCTTCCTGACACGGAACTGGCTGTCCAGGCTGGACTCGCAGTTGACAACGGCATCGTAGTGGATGAATTCCTGCGCAGCAGCAATCCCGATATCTATGCTGCCGGCGACGTCGCCAACTTCTATAGTCCCTTGCTCGACAAGCGTATGCGGGTCGAGCATGAAGACAACGCAAACATGATGGGAGAAGCGGCGGGACGAAACATGGCGGGAAGCCCGGAGCCCTATCACCATCAGCCCTTCTTTTATTCCGACCTGTTTGATCTTGGCTATGAAGCAGTCGGCGAACTCGATTCCAGTCTCGATATAGTCGAAGATTGGGTAGAGCCCTTCCGCAAAGGCGTGATTTATTACCTGCGCGATGGGTTCGTACGCGGTGTTCTGCTCTGGAACACCTGGGGACAGGTGGGTGCCGCCACCGAGTTGATTGCCGAAAAGAAATCCTGCACGAGTGAGAAGCTGCTAGGGCGCATCAAGGACTAGAACAGGAGACAGTATGCAGGATGGGGAAGGCTGGGATCCAAACCATCATTTGCAAGGGGTGGTGCTCCGCTTCCCCCTCCCGCAATCTCCAATGAAACAATCCGGGAATAGCAGATCGAATCCCCTTGAGTTCTCAACGGGAGACTTATAGTGCTTTTGTTATCAGTTAAATAGAAAAACAGGCGCCGCAGCTATCTTGAATACCTTCACGCTTACCCGTCCGGATGACTTCCACCTGCATCTTCGCGACGACGAGCACATGCAATCGGTACTGCCGGACTCTGCCCGCCGCTTTGCTCGCGCGATCGTCATGCCCAACCTCAGGCCTCCCGTCATCACCACGCAAATGGCGCTGGCGTATCGCGGGCGACTTCTTGCAGCCGTACCGCAGGACGTGCGCTTTGAGCCACTGATGACCCTCTACCTGACCGATAACACCTCCCCTTCGGAAATCATCGAGGCCAAAAGCAGCGGGGCAGTCTACGGCCTCAAATACTATCCCGCCGGTGCAACCACAAATTCCGCAGCCGGAGTTACCGACATTGCCAGGTGCCATGAAACTCTGGAAGCCATGGAGCAGGCGGATATGCCCCTGCTGGTGCACGGCGAGGTGACCGATCCGGAAGTGGATGTATTCGACAGGGAAAAAGTCTTTCTGGAGCGGATACTGATCCCGCTGACCCGGCGCTTTCCACAACTACGCGTGGTATTCGAGCATATCACCACGCGGGAAGCGGTAGAATTTGTCATCAGCGCACCGGAAACCATCGCCGCCACCATTACCGCGCACCACCTCCTGATCAGCCGCAATGCCCTTTTTCAAGGCGGTATCCGGCCTCACCACTATTGCCTGCCCATCCTCAAGCGGGAAACCCACCGGCAGAAGCTGATCGAGGCCGCTACCGGCGGCAATCCAAAATTTTTCCTCGGCACCGATAGCGCTCCCCACGCGCAATCGGCCAAGGAAAGCGCCTGCGGCTGCGCCGGCATCTATACTGCCCACGCAGCGATCGAACTTTATGCGGAAGCATTCGAACAGGCAGGCGCGCTGGAAAAACTGGAAGCCTTTGCCAGTTTTCATGGAGCGGATTTCTACCGGTTGCCCCGCAACCGGGACAGGATTACCTTGAAGAAGGAAAGCTGGCGTGTGCCGGCGCAACTGGAATTTGGCGACGAAAGCCTGATTCCATTCCGGGCCGGGGAAAATGTTAGCTGGGCTTTGGTCAACACTGAGGATTAACGCTGAAACTGGATTTCGACAACTTTTCAATCAGGAAATATCTGCTTGAACTGTTTCCTGTCCACGTTATATCGCTGCCGCTTACAAGAGCAGCAGAGGGGCCGCTATCTGCATTATCTCCTGCCAGTCCCTAAACTTCCAGTCCTTCAGGGAGAACTAGCTTTCGAGCAAGCACTGATCCATTATATCGCTGACACTTCCCTGTGGATTGACCCGCCTGCCAATGGCTTACCAGTGTTTTCTGGCGCGGTTCCACCGGTACAACCTTCTGGCAAAAGCGTTGTATGCGAGGCGTGAAAGCTGCCGGAGCACGGGCAGCTGAAAAAGTCTTGCCAGCCAGCGCTGGCCCGGCGTTTGTGAGCAGAGTTGCGTGAAAGCATCCACACCCACGTCAACCCGGCCATCCTGCCTTTTTACGTGCAGCCGTTCCCGCACCTGCTCCAGCGTAGCATTTACTTCCGCAACGGCTTCCGGCTGCGCATGCACATCGACCCACTCGATATCCTTGATACCGCATGCTTCCATACGGCGGCGCTGCTCTTTTATGCCCGCATTGCAGACAGGACATGCGCTGTTATAGTAAACCTTGCTGGACATTTACGCAGCGCTCTATCCTACATAGCAGTAAATGCAGGCCAAAGTATTCGGGACCACGTGCGAGGAATCATTCGCAGCGATAAACGACACCCAGCACCGTCGTGTTTGTCGTGCCCTTGCTGCCCCATGCATTCGTATTGGCGGAGTTCTGCACCCAGACGTAGTTTCCACCCATTTTGGCAGCCCTGTTGCGCAGGTCGTTTCTGGCGCCGATAAGGAGATTCTCATTCGAGGTGTAGTCGCCGGTAATCCAGTTACCCTGGGAGCCGACCGCATCACCCAGCGGCTTGCAATTGCCGCTGGGTTTCTCTGTGACAAGCTCAACGGATCTGCCCTCCGGTGTCGTTGAAATCGCCGAACAGCCGGTAAACAAAACCACTGACAGCAGGCCTGGCAAGGCGATCATCCTTCTCGTGACCATCTATTATTTTCTCCTGTTGAAAAATTGCAAATCGCTCCTGGACTTATGTAAATTATGCATGCCTTGGGCCGAACATGATGATTGCCATACCTGTCAGCGCCAGAAGAGAACCTGCCATGTCCCAGGCGGTCGGCCTGACTCCATCAATAGCCCACAGCCAGAGTACTGCTACGAAAACGTAAACACCTCCATAAGCCGCGTATGTACGACCGGCGTCCGTCGGATGAAGCGTGAGAAGCCATGCAAACAGTGCAAGGCTTGCAGCAGCAGGGACAAGAAGCCAGGCACTCCCATCCTGTTTAAGCCAGAGGTAAGGCAGATAGCAACCAACGATCTCGGCAAGCGCTGTAGCCAGGAAGAGAAACAAGGTCTTCAGCTCAAACATAGGGTCAATCTATTGCACTGAAAAATCCACGAGGGACGGGCGGATAGTATGCCGTCGTCCTGATTACTTCCTTCCGGAAACTGCTTCGGCGGAGCGCTTCCTTACCGCATCGAAGAGTTCAGGTATCGCGACGGTGTTCGAAAGGTTGAACACAAAATCCGGAATGAGCCCACCTGGATCGGTAAGCAATATATAAGTAAGACGCGTGCGCCTGCCGTTATCCAGGGACTCCGCCAGCCACGAACCCTCGTTGAGCTTGACGCGCACTACACCTTCGACCTCGGGCTTCGCTTCGGGTAGCGCAGTCCACTCGACCTTGAAGGTGCCGTCCTTGCGTGTGCCGTCATCTACCGCCGACCCGCGTGTCAGCCGGACCTTGAGGGGATAGTCGCGCTCGCTGATAAACGGCGGCGCGATGCGCGCGTAAGTCACCACCTCGTTATCGCCGGTGCGGCTGAGCACTTCCGATTCTTTCACGTACGGCATGAATTCCGGGTAATGTTCGAAGTCAACGAGGACATTGAAAACGGCTTCGGGCGGAGCCTCCACCTCGGAGACCGCGATTACCCGGCGTCCCTCCGCTATGTCCTTCGTAAAAATGACAAGGCCGTTTTTGTGATAGGCCTCTGTCCAATCCGGTCCCGGGCTATTCACCCTGCCTGTCCTCTCTATCTGCCCCGCCGACACCAAGCCGGTCGCTTCACTTGCGACCACAGCAATGACGGCAAGGATGACGGTGAAAGCAGCAATAGGGCGCATGGCATTCCGGCTGAAGATGGGATTACGATTTCGCCTCCCGTAAAATTCTACCCTTCTCGCATACCCCGGTCACGTCCTAACCGGTTTTAACGAGTCGAATGCTCCGGAACCAGCCTCCTGCCAGAAGCGGCTGGTCCGACTCCACTTTCAGTTGCGGAACACTTGCAAGCACCTCTTCGAAAACCACATCCAGACGCGTCACGATATGCTGGGACAGCAGGTTCACCCCCCGCCGGAGTACTGCGTTTTCCCCTGGCTTCAGAAACTTATCGAGTATCAGCACGCTGCCGCCCGGTTTCAGTACCCGCGCTGTTTCTTTCAGGCAGGCGCGGGCGTCCGGTACGATCGCCAGAATGAGGTGCAGCACCACGTGATCGAAGCAGGCGTCCACGAACGGCAGAGACATGCTGTCCCCCTGGACGATGTCTACATGCAGGTTTCCTATCCTGGGTCTTGCCCGCTTCAGCATGGCCGCGGTAAGGTCCAGTCCTACATAATGATGACACGCTGGAACATGCGGAAGGTCGAGCCCTGTACCGATGCCGCTGATGAGAATATCGAGGTTCTCCTGGCGTGGCAATTGCTCAAGGCTGACCGCCCGCAATCCCGTACCCGCCCCGGCGAGCAAAGCATCGTAGAGTGGAGCGATCAGACTGTAGGAACGGCGCAAAGACATACAAAATTGTCTATTTCTATTTGCTGCCGCGCTTGCCCGCGATTACGGCTTTGCCAGCTTTGCCGGCGGCTTTCCCCCGCGGGGACACGGGGCCCTGGGTACGATAAGCCCAGACCAGCATGATTACCCCGGCGAGGATCATGGGTAGCGACAGCCACTGCCCCATGCTGATACCTAGCGTCATGATGCCCAGGAAACCTTCGTCCGGCTCGCGGAAAAACTCCGCGAACGAGCGGAATACGCCATAACCGATCAGAAACACCCCGGAAACCGCTCCAACCGGTCTCGGCCTCGCGGAATAAATCCACATCAATGTAAAAAACACCAATCCTTCCAGCGCGAACTCATACAATTGGGAAGGGTGGCGCGGAACGTTGTCGACATGCGGAAAGATCATGCCCCAGGGCACATCGGTTGGCCGCCCCCATAACTCGGCATTGATAAAATTGCCGATGCGCCCCGCCCCCAGCCCCAGCGGCACCAATGGAGCGATGAAATCCGTCACGGCAAGCCAGGGCAGGTGATACTTGCGCGCCAACAGGGCCATGGCGGCTATCACTCCGAGAAAACCGCCATGAAATGACATTCCGCCTTGCCAGACGGCAAAGATTTCCAGGGGATGTTCCAGATAATAACCGAACTGATAAAAAAATATGTGACCCAGGCGGCCGCCCACGATCACGCCAAGCACACCGTAAAACAGCATATCGTCCAACATGTTGATGGTGAACGCCCCCCCGGGATTTCGTTTGATACGGTAGCGCCCCAGCAGAATGAAGCAAGCGAATCCGATGAGATACATGAGCCCGTACCATCGAACCGCGAGCGGTCCGAGCTGGATGGCAATAGGATCAATCTGAGGATGAACGAGCATGGGCTTGCGTTTTTTTCAGGTAAAATGGCTTGTTTATCGAGCGCAGCATTAAAACATCATACCGGCGAAAACCGGCAGGGAAAGCAGAAGTCCTTCCTGACGGAGGGTGGGCAGGAATGAAATGACGAGTCTCGTTTTCCCCTCATTATACATACGGCGACGATTATTCACCGTGGAGAACACGGAAAAGGGCAACTTGAACTGCTTTTTCTTTCCTCGCAGCTTCGCAGGTGCCTCGGGCGCTTCTTCCCCTGACTGCGGGAATTCACCGGAATTTGCTCGCATCCCCGTTTTTTCAATTCAAGGAGTAATTCATGTCAGATAACCAGCGCAGCCGGGCAATCACCCAGGGGGCGGAGCGTACCCCCAACCGCGCGATGCTGCGGGCTGTAGGTTTCGGCGACAACGATTTCGACAAACCCATCGTCGGCGTGGCCAATGGCTTTTCCACCATCACACCCTGCAACAAGGGATTGAACGAGCTGGCGCTGGATGCCGAGCATGCATTGAAACAGGCGGGCGCGATGCCCCAGATGTTCGGTACCATCACCGTTTCCGATGGCATCTCCATGGGAACGGAAGGCATGAAGTATTCCCTTGTGTCGCGTGAAGTCATTGCCGATTCGATCGAAACGGCGGTACAGGCCGAAAGCATGGACGGTGTGATCGCCATCGGGGGCTGTGACAAGAACATGCCGGGGGCAATGATGGCGATGGCGCGCATGAATGTTCCCGCAATCTTTGTTTATGGCGGAACGATCAAACCGGGTCACTATAAAGGAAAGGACCTCACCATTGTCAGTGCTTTCGAAGCCGTCGGACAATACACCTCCCATAGGATAGACGCGAAAGAACTGCTTGAAGTGGAGCGCCACGCCTGCCCCGGCGCGGGCTCCTGCGGAGGCATGTACACGGCCAATACCATGTCGTCCGCTTTCGAAGCGATGGGCATGAGCCTTCCCTATTCTTCCACCATGGCTGCGGAGGATGGTGAGAAGCGCGCCAGCGCGGCGCGCTCCGCGGAAGTGCTCGTGGACGCCATCAGGAAACAGATTCGTCCGCGCGACATCATTACCCGCAAATCCATTGAAAACGCGATCGCGGTGATCATGGCCGTGGGCGGTTCCACCAATGCTGTTTTGCACTTCCTCGCCATTGCCCATGCGGCCGAAGTGACGCTCACCATCGACGATTTTGAACGCATACGCGGCAAAGTGCCGGTTCTGTGCGATCTCAAACCCTCGGGACGATACGTCGCCACCGACCTGCACAAGGCAGGAGGCATTCCCCAGGTAATGAAAATGCTGCTCGACCACGGCCTGCTGCACGGCGACTGCATCACCATCAGTGGACAGACCATTGCCGAGATATTGAAGGATGTGCCGCCAGAGCCTCGCGAAGATCAGGATGTCATTCGCCAGTGGGACAACCCGTTGTACGCCCAGGGCCATCTCGCCATACTCAAGGGCAATCTCGCCACAGAAGGATGCGTGGCGAAAATCACCGGGGTGAAATCCCCAAAAATTACCGGACCGGCACGGGTATTCGATTCGGAAGAAGCCTGCATGGCAGCTATCCTTGCGCGCGCGATCCAGCCTGGCGACGTGGTGGTGATACGCTATGAGGGACCCAAGGGCGGCCCCGGCATGCGGGAAATGCTGTCTCCCACTTCCGCGCTCATTGGCGAGGGACTCGGAGATTCGGTGGGCCTGATCACCGACGGACGGTTCTCCGGAGGCACCTATGGAATGGTGGTTGGACACGTGGCGCCGGAGGCGTTTGTAGGTGGCGCCATTGCGCTGGTGCGGGAAGGTGATTCGATCACCATAGACGCCGAGCAACGGCTGCTGCAGCTCAACGTTCCTGGAGATGAGCTGGCCCACCGCCGGGCTGAATGGCAACCGCCCCATCCGCACTACACCCGGGGAGTGCTCGCTAAATATTCGAAGCTCGTCTCGAGTGCCAGCCGCGGCGCGATCACCGACTAGTCCGTTCTTTCTCGCCATAAAGCCATGCCCAACCATCTTGCCGGTGAAACCAGCCCCTACCTGCTGCAACATGCAGATAATCCTGTCGACTGGTATCCCTGGGGGGAAGAAGCGCTGACGCTCGCCCGCGCGCAAGACAGGCCGATCCTGCTATCCGTCGGCTACTCTGCCTGCCACTGGTGCCATGTGATGGCGCACGAATGCTTCGAAGATGCGGAAGTCGCCGAAGTCATGAACCGGTACTTCATCAATATCAAGGTGGATCGCGAGGAACGCCCGGACATCGATCAGATTTATCAGACTGCGCTCTACATGCTGACACAGCGCAGCGGCGGCTGGCCCCTGACGCTTTTTCTGACACCCGATCAAAAACCATTCTTCGGCGGCACCTATTTTCCCAAAGCGCCGCATCACGGTCTGCCGGGTTTCCTCGATTTATTGCCGCGGGTGGCGGAAACCTACCGCGTTCGTCGACCGGAGATCGAACGCCAGAGTGCATCGTTGCTCAAATCCTTCGCCAATATGCTGCCATCAAAAGCACCGGAGGCTCCGGTATTTTCCGAGCGCCCCCTGGAGCAGGCACTGGCTGAGCTGAAGAACCGGTTCGACTCCGAAAATGGGGGTTTTGGCGAGCCGCCGAAGTTCCTGCACCTGACCGAACTGGATTTCTGTTTGCGGCGCTACTTCATCGCCGGCAATAGCGAGGCATTGCACATGGCCACGCTGACATTGGAGAAAATGGCGGAAGGCGGTATCTACGACCAGGTGGGTGGCGGGTTCTATCGTTACAGTACCGACAAGCAGTGGCGGATTCCGCATTTCGAAAAAATGCTTTATGACAATGGTCCCCTGCTGCACCTCTATGCGGATGCCTGGATCGCGTCCGGAAATCCGCTGTTTGCCCGGGTTGTGGAAGAAACCGCTACCTGGGTCATGCGCGAAATGCAGCCAGAATATGAAGCGGATGAAAAGAGAACGGGAGCCGGCTACTGGTCGACCCTGGATGCCGACTCGGAAAACGTCGAAGGCAAGTTCTACGTATGGGATCGCGGCGAAGCCTCGCATATTCTTTCACGTCGTGAATATGTCGTAGCCGCCGATTACTATGGCCTGTCCCAGCCAGCAAACTTCGGAAACAGATACTGGCATCTGGCAGTGACCCAATCGCTGCCTGAGATAGCTGAAAACTTCGGTGTCACCTATACAGAAGCACGACGATGGCTTGAATCAGGGCGCAAGAAACTCCTTGCACAGCGCCAACATCGCGTTCGTCCCGGACGGGATGAGAAAACCCTGACCAGCTGGAATGGACTGATGATCAAGGGCATGGCTCGAGCCGGACGCATATTCGGTCGCGACGACTGGGTGCACTCGGCCACCCGCGCGGTAGATTTCATTCGTTCCACACTGTGGAGAAACGGACGCCTGCTGGCAACCTGGAAGGACGGCAATGGGCATCTCAACGCCTATCTCGACGATTACGCTTTCCTGCTGGACGGATTAGTGGAACTGATGCAGACAGCGTTCCGTCCAGTGGACCTGGATTTTGCCATTGCGCTGGCCGACGTTCTTCTGGACCAGTTTGAAGACAAGGAAGCCGGGGGGTTTTTCTTTACCAGCCATGATCATGAAAATCTGATCCATCGTCCCAAGCCTGGTTATGACAATGCAACACCATCCGGCAACAGCGTCGCAGTCTATACTCTTCAGCGCATGGGTTATCTGCTGGGGGAATTCCGTTATCTGCACGCGGCGGAACGCGCACTGCAGCTCTTCTACCCTGCCTTGCTCCAGCATCCCGACTCCTGTTGCAGCCTGCTTCTGGCGCTCGAGCAGTGGCTCACGCCCCCCACCGTTGTCATACTGCGGGGAAAAGCGGACGCAATGGCGAAATGGGAAAACGCCTTGCGTCAGCGCGTCCCCATCGCCCTTGTGCTTGCGCTGCCGGTTGAGCGCTTGACGCCTGCAACGCTGCCGCCGAGCCTTGCCAAGCCCATTCCATCAGGGATGGGTGTCAACGCCTGGGTCTGTCATGGCGTTAAGTGCCTACCGGAGATCACTGACTTGCAGGAATTGCTGCGTATCAGCGAAATTCGAGGTAAGATAAGGTCCCTTTTCTATAATTAACGGATAAAAGGAGTGTGTGTAATGAAAGCTGTCTGGATGGGAATGGTTGCGGCATCAGCCTTGTTGGTTGTCGGTACCGCACAGGCGAGCCCCGAGCTGGCGAAAAGCAGCGGTTGCCTGAATTGTCATATGGTGGACAAAAAACTGGTCGGCCCTGCGTTGAAGGATATAGCGGCCAAGTATAAGGCTGACCCGAAAGCCGCGGACTATCTGGCAGGAAAAATCCAGAAAGGAAGTCAGGGAGTTTGGGGTCCGGTTCCCATGCCGCCCAACGCAAAGGTTAACGAGGCAGATGCCAAGACTCTGGCAAAGTGGATTCTGACCCAATAAGCCTGAGTTCGCTAAAAAAGCCGGCAAGTGCCGGCTTTTTTATTTTGGCTGCCCCTGCCAAAAGCACATGAACTGGTTTGCAACCAACTTCGCAAGCGCATTTCTTCTCCCCCCGTTCAACCTCATTTTACTGGGCGCCGCGGGCATCCTGCTCCTGAAAGGCCGACAGGGAATAGGTATGATATTGGTAGCTGCTGCACTTGCTCTGCTTTACCTTCTTTCCATTCCGATCGTCGCGGACGCCCTGTTGCAGGTACTGGAAGCGCCCCCGGAAAAGAACCCGCCTGACGACAGCATACAAGCCATCGTCGTGCTGAGCGGGGGAACCTACTATTATGCGCCTGAATATGACGATCATACCGTCGGCAGATACACGCTGGAACGTGTTCGCTATGCGGCGAAGATGTATCGCACAACCGGCAAGCCGCTGCTGGCTGCAGGGGGCGCCCCTCTCGGCAGCCGCTCGTCCGAAGCCATGCAGATGAAGGCAGTGCTGGAAAAGGAGTTTCTCGTTCCAGTCGAGTGGGTAGAGGAGGCATCGAGCAATACCCGGGAAAACGCCTACAAGAGCTTTGCCATCCTGCAAAAACAGGGCATCCACCGGATCGCGCTTGTCACCCACGCGTGGCACATGCCGAGGGCGGCGCGCGAATTCGAGCAGGCCGGATTCGAGGTTACTCCTGCTGCCACAGGGTACACGCGGCGTTACAAGACCGATCTGCTCACATTCATTCCAAACCCCGGTGCGCTCCTCAAAAGCAGCCTGTTCTTCCACGAGGTCATTGGCATGTTGTGGTACCGCCTGACGCCTGCGCCGGATTGAGAGTCATTACACTCGATTACACTCGATTACACTTGGGGTATGACCGGAAGTCGCTAAAATAACGTAATCGAATTCTGGAAAGGAGCGGCATGAAAGCACGCGTCAAATGGCAGAAAGAAGCAAGTTTCCTGGGCGAATCAGGCAGCGGTCATACCGTACTGATGGATGGACCGCCGGAATCAGGAGGCAGGAACCGTGGACCCCGCCCAATGGAGATGCTGCTGATGGGAACCGGGGGCTGCGCAGCTTTTGATGTTGTGCTGATTCTGAAAAAAGGCCGCCAGGATATCTGCGATTGTGAGGTGCGCATTGAAGCGGAGCGGGCCGAACGAGAGCCGAAAGTGTTTACCCGCATTCACTTCCATTTCATCGTGACCGGAAAAAAACTGAATCCGCAACAGGTCGAACGTGCAATCAGCTTGTCCGCTGAAAAATACTGTTCCGCATCGATCATGCTGGCAAAAACAGCAGAACTGACCCACGATTTTGAAATCGTGGAAGCGTGACCAGCATCGCCCTCGGTATTGGCTTTAGACCTGCTATGTTCGTTAGACCCAGTAGGCGGTCCGAGTCATCACCGAGGACGCCATCTTCATCACCAGTTTCACCGGCATCGGCAGTTCGGCGCCGCCATGCGCCATGGCGGTGGTGGCGTGTCCGGCCTCATCGATCTGCATCTGGGTCACAATGGCGCGGCTCTTCTCGTCGGCGTGCGGCAAACGGCTCAGGTGCCCCCCGAGATGAGTGGACACCTGGCGTTCGGTTTCCGCAAGAAACCCCAGGTTCCACTTGTCGCCCAGCAATCCGGCGAAAGCACCGATGGCAAATGAACTGCCATACCATAATGGGTTCAATAGACTCTTGCGTCCGTTCAATTCGTTAATGCGCCGTTCCGTCCAGGCAAGATGCTCGGTTTCCTCGCGCGCCGCCTGGGCAAGTGTCTGCTGGACCTCCGCATCCCGCGCCGTCAGGGCCTGGCCCTGATAAAGGGCTTGCGCACAAATCTCGCCCACGTGGTTGACACGCATCAGTGCCGCCGACTCGCTTTTCTCCAGATCATTCAGTTCCGCCTCCGGCAGCTGGGTTCCAGGCACTGGCCGCAATGTCTGAGCCGGAGTCGATAAGGTGCGCAGCGCGTGATCGAAACCAATGATGAGTTTGTCCAGATTGGGCATAATATTTTCTGGGAAAATAATGAAAACTTAACGGGAATCTAATGGCTATGAATGACACTACCGTTATTTCTGTAATTGTATACCCATTTCCCCTGCTACTAGGTGATAGGGTGAATGACTTCGATACCTGGTTACGCCCGTCAATGCTTCTTCAAGTCCACTACTCGCCAATTCCCCAATCAAGCAAGTCTTCAGCTTTGGTTTGAAAGACCGTTTATGATGTATTCTCATGGCTCAGTTCGACCGAAGATCGTATAAATGACTCTACATATCCAAACACCATTAATCGAATCACGCCCTTTAAGCGATAGAATCGGACATTCAGTCTGGCTGAAAATGGAAATCGCTCAACCCTCGGGCTCTTTTAAAGCCCGGGGAATCGGGCATGCATGTGAAGAATATTTCCGACGCGGAGCAAGACGCTTCATTTCATCATCTGGTGGGAATGCGGGCCTTGCGGTTGCCTATGCCGGGCGTAATCTGTCCGTACCCGTGATTATCGTCGTGCCGGAAACCGCTTCAAAGCGCGCCAGGGAACTGATGGCGCGAGAGGGAGCAAAAGTGATAATCCAGGGAAAATCCCTCAGTGAGGCGAATGCTTTTGCGCTATCGCTCGTACAATCCGAGGACGCTTTTCTGCACCCCTTCGATGATCCGCTCATCTGGACAGGTCATGCCAGCATCATTGACGAAGTAGTGGATACAGGGCCAAAACCCGACGTGATCGTCCTGTCCGTCGGCGGAGGCGGCCTTCTGTGCGGAGTTATAGAGGGACTGAATCGGAATGAGTGGCAGGACGTGCCCATAATCGCCGTCGAAACCAGAGGTGCAGACTCATTTGCGCAGGCACTCGGCGCTGGAGCGCTTGTGGAGCTGCCCAGGATATCAAGTATAGCGACGACATTAGGGGCAAGTGCGGTTTGCAGGCAGGCATTGGAATATTCGAGAAAACATCGCATTGAGAGCGTCGTATTACCGGACAAGCTCGCCGTCTCTGCGTGCGTGCAATTCCTGCACGATCATCATGCGGTGGTTGAACCCGCGTGCGGCGTAGCGCTGGCAACGGTTTATGAAAGGGTTCCAGCTTTATCCGGGTACAAAAAAATATTGATTATCGTGTGTGGTGGTATCAGCACTACGATTGACCAGTTACAGGAATGGTCTGCCGTGATGCAATAAAGAATCCCGGATGAGGAAACTGGAAAAGATGATATCCTGGATGATCAGCGGTAGCAGAGGCAGTCACTTCCAGAATTTTTACCACGGGCAAGGAAAATTAAACTTTGAACACGCCCGCGCTCCAGCTTCGCTGGGTTGGTTGAACGATAAGCTATTTCCGCAACTGCATACCCATTTGCCTTGCTATTAACGTGACCGGGTGAACGACTTCGATCCCCAGTCCTGCCTGGCGCAAGCCGGCAGCGATATGCAGCGCGCAGCCCACATTGGAGGTTGCGAGGTAACACGCCTGCCCAGTTTTCAAAGCCGTCACTTTGTCCTCGAGCAGCGCCGCCGATATCTCCGGCTGATCCAGGAAATAGGTTCCGGCAGCACCGCAGCATCGATCATTCCCGACAAGGGGCGCTACCTGCGCTTGCGGGATGCGCTCCAGCAGTTTATAGGCGTATGCCGACGCGCGTAATACATTGCGCAAGGTGCACGGTTCATGTACCAGGATTTTGTACGGCAAAGGCTGGAGCTTGACATCTTCCCACCCTTCCGCCTCCGCCAGGAATTCACTGATATCCAGGACCTTTGGGGATGATCGCCTGCGGGTCTCGCCTCCTGCTTGCGGGCCTGCCGCTGGCGCCCTTGTCGTGTGCTGCCAGCCAGGAAAAGAAGGAAAAGAGGAATATTCGGACAACTGCGCGCCGCAACCGGATGCCGTAGTGATAATCGCGCTTAAATTCAATCCAGCGAACGCCTGTACGTTCTGACGTTCCAGTTGCTCCGCCGCATCCACGTCGCCCCTGTGCCGCTGAAGCGCTCCGCAGCAAGTCTGCGCGGAGGGTACATGCACGGTATAGCCGAGTTGGTTGAGTACGAACAGGGTCGCGTCCAATGTGGTTGCATCCGCCACCCGCGCGACGCAACCCAGGAACAGCCCGACCTCCCCTCGCGGCTTGCCGACAGCAGGATAAACAACCGACCATGACGAAGAACGAGGCCGGTCAATAAACGGAACTTGGGCTTCCAGCAAGGCGAGTTTCGTCCTGCCCAGCAAACCGGATTTGCGCACCCATTTCTGCAAGCCGCTTCGCTGATAGAAACGCAGAAGCGGCCGTAACGCATCGATACGCGAGGGCCGGGCGATCAGTTCGCGCTCCACCCATTTCCGAAACCTCGATACCCGGAATCCCGGATTGTTCCTCCCGACCTCGAGCGGTGATGACGAAATCATCTTCCGGGCGTCGTCTATCAGACGACCAAAATGGACCTGGTTGGGGCAGACAGCTTCGCAGGCGCGGCAGGTAAGGCAACGATCCATGTGCAATGCGAAACGTGGATTCATTGGAATACGCCCCGTGGCAACGCCGTTCATCAATGCAATCCGCCCGCGCGGCGAATCAGCTTCCGACAGTGTCACCCGATAACTGGGGCAATGCGGAACACAGAGACCGCACGAGACGCACTGGCTGGCCTCCTCGCTTATTTCGCGGCGTAATCGCAGTAATGGATCCGAAGAAAAATCGGAAGGAAGGTCATCCGGCTTCATGGGACAGTAGACCTGCTTTTGTCAGAGCCGTTCAAATTCAAGAAATTTTAGCTGCGAGGGTGAAGAGAAGATATGTTGCATGCAACACGCCCCTTCACGGCAGGGCGAAGACCGTGGAGAGATAATATCAAGGGGTAGTACAATATGCTTATTCCGGGCCGCGTGTCCCGTATATATAGCGCTCGAGCTGGTGGATGATAAATTCGCGGCCTGAAATCGCATCCTTGACCAGGTCGCCGATGGAGATAATCCCCATGACTTTGCCATCCTCCAGCACTGGCAAGTGGCGAGCCCGCGTTTTAGTCACCAATGCCATGCAATCCTCAGTGGAATAATCCGGACTCACATATGCCACCTGCGCGGTCATGAGCTCTTTCACCTGGATATCCTTCGCGAGCCGATCCAGGCTGTATGCCTTGCGGGAATAATCTCTCTCGGTAAAAATGCCCACCAGTTTTCCCTGGTGCAACACCAGCAACGCGCCGATATTTTTCGCCGCCATCAAGTGCATGGCCTCATAGACCGATTTATCCGGCTCGATGCTTGCGACTTCGTACCCTTTACCTTCCAGTAATTCCCTTACGGTTGTCATGGATTAACCCTCCCCACCCTGGTTTCCAGATTGTTGCAGCCTCTTTTCTTTGTCAGACTCATCCAATCATAGCATGCCATACGAAAAGCCGAGAGTGATGCGAAGCTGTTCGCCGCGTTCCAATCTTCTATAGCAGGCGGCTCTTGTCGCCCCCTGTGAAGCCGACAAGAGGTGGATGGTTACTGTGAATTCCCTTGCCCAGGATCATGACCTTGAATAACTCCCCCATTTCCGCCGGGCTCACCAGTTTCTGCACCCGGTTTGCCAGCGGCAAATAGTCCCTTGTGTTCGCAGCAGGCGTCTCCGCCAGAATTTCCGTTATTCCGCAATTGATGAGAAAGTGTGCCTGCGTCGTATAACCCAGCAATTCCAGGCCCACTTCGGTACCCGAACTGGCAACAGCGCTGAAATCGACATGACTGGTTATATCCTGCAGACCTGGCAGGTAAAAGGGATTGTCGTGGGCGTGGTGGCGGTAATGACACATCAATGTTCCCTGCCTGCGTTGAAGGTGATAATACTCATCCCGGCCGAAACCATAATCGATCAGCAGGATTGCCCCTCGTTGCAGCATTTTGCCGAGACTCGCAATGAAACCCTGCGCCTCCAGGCAGATTTCACTGACATATTCACCTTCATCACCCCCCGAACAGATTCCATCCGTCAGTTCCCGCGCCGCTTCGAAAAGCGCTCCTTCTGCTAGGGGACGTTCACTCCAGATAAATTCATTGCCGGCTGAGGAAACACCACGCTCCAATAATTCGTTACTGCGCCACACGACCAGATGCACCGGCATGGCATCCAGCACCTCGTTGGCCAGTATCAGGCCAACGAACTGCTCCGGCAAACGTTTCAGCCAGTGGACTCGGGGGGCGAGATGCGGCGCGAACTGCTCAAGCAGATGCCGTTGACGTTGCTGAAGTTCCGCGCTGACTTCGAGGATGAAATACTGCTGTGGCAGACAACCGAGTTTTTCCAGTTCAACCAGCAGATCGAGCGCCAGCTTACCTGTCCCGGCACCAAATTCGAGGATACCGCTGCCATCACCCGCCCACTCGAGTATCTGCCTGGCTTGGCGCGCCACAGTCCTGCCAAACAGCGGGGAAATTTCGGGCGCAGTGACGAAATCGCCTTCCTGGCCGAATTTTGCGGCACCACCACTGTAGTAACCCATGACCGGCGCGTACAACGCCAGCCTCATGTAACGCTCGAATGAAATCCAGCCGCCAGCGACGCTGATTTCCCCATGAATGAGTTCTGTCAGTGCGCGGCTATGCTCGAGCGCTGCTTCGCTCGGTGCAGGAAGTGGCGGCTGTGGCTGCATTGGCGCTATGCTACGCTTTGATATAGCCAACTATCGAACAGAAGCGTCGTCTTTCCCGCGAAGCGGGAATCCATAGATCTTCCCTAACCAATTTCATGGCAGCAATAAAAGAAAAATCGAATCAATCCGCAAGTGTAGAGGAGATAACGATGCAAGGGAAAGTGATACTCGTCACAGGGGGAGCCAGGCGAGTGGGTGCCGCCACCTGCCGCCGCCTGCACGCACAGGGAGCAAATCTGGCCGTGCATTACAGAAGCTCGATCAAGGAGGCGCAGGCACTGCAGGCCGAGCTGAATCAGACGCGTCCCAGTTCAGTGGCTCTGGTACAAGCCGACCTGCTGGATATTGCACGCCTGCCGCAACTGGTAGCTGAAACCGTAGAACGATTCGGAAAGCTCGATGCGCTGGTCAACAATGCCTCCAGCTTTTTCCCCACCCCTCTGGGCAAAATCACCGAAGAGATGTGGGATGACCTCATGGGAAGCAACCTGAAAGCCCCCCTGTTTCTATCCCAGGCAGCGGCCCCCGAATTGAGAAAACAGCACGGCTGCATCGTCAATATCGTCGACATTCATTCGGAATGGCCGCTCAAAAATTACGTGGTATACAACGCCGCCAAGGGCGGACTTGCCTCGCTGACCCGATCGCTGGCGCAGGAACTTGGGCCGGAAGTCCGGGTAAATGGCATCTCACCCGGTCCCATCCTCTGGCCGGAAGCGGGCGCGTGGGCAGACGAAGCTTCGCGCCGGCACATCATCGACAGGACCCTGCTGAAACGGACGGGTGAGCCGGATGACATTGCCCGGACCGTTGCTTTCCTGATTGCAGATGCGCCTTACATCACCGGCCAGATTATTGCTGTGGATGGAGGACGAAGTGTGAATTTGTAGCAAGGTTGCAAAATCGCTGGACGATCACCTGCCAGCAAGACAAATCGTTTTATTGATCGAACCATTAACCGGTGATAAGCTGGATATATAGTCTAGCTTATGGAGATCAAATGCGCGAAGTTGGAGCCTTCGAGGCAAAGAACAAACTAGGGACCTTGCTCGATTGGGTGGAGAACGGTGAAGAAGTGATTATCACCCGCCATGGCAAAGCCGTGGCCCGGTTAATTCCGAATACTCCTCTTCATGATTCCAGTAAGGCGGTGGCAGCTGCCAAGCGCATCCGTAGCCGAGCAGTTGCCTTAAAGCACGGCGGCGCCTTTGACTGGCAGGAATGGAAAGTCTATCGTGATGAAGGCCGTACGTGAGCTTGATACTTGATAGTTCAGTCACCTTGGCATGGCTCTACAGTGACGAGTTGACCCCTGCCACCCAGAAAATTTTCGACCAGGTTGTCGCTGCCGGTGCACGAGTGCCATCGCTCTGGCGCCTTGAAGTAGCCAACAGTCTGCAAGGGGGAGTCCGGCGAGGACGCATCAGTGAAGAGTTTCGAGATGCGGCCCTAACAGACTTGGGATTGTTGGATATCGCTATCGACTCGGATACAGACACCTTTGCTTGGTCAACCACGCTGCGTCTGGCCGAGCGGTGCGGTCTCACCCTCTATAATGCCGCCTATCTCGAACTGGCCCAGCGACTCGAACTTCCTTTGGCAACACTGGATCAGGAGCTGCGTGCCGCGGGAAGCGCGCTCGGCCTTACCCTGCTCGGACAGTAAGTGAATATATATCCATTCATATGAAAATTCTCCTGCGCTATTGTTAGTTAGTATTTACAAGAAGAATAGAAGCGCAATCTGCAAGATTTATCTACACTGATTATGCTGGAATAACATTCCTGATTCAAAAAGAATTGCTGGATTTTTAAGCATATTTGCTTATTCCAAACAATACAAAAAAGGCTGCTGAATAACCGGCTTCCCTTCACCGCAGACGCTGCCGCCTCCCTGCCGGCCTTCATACTCAGGGGAATTTATTTTCATTTCAGGTTTCAAATTCATGGACAGACCCACTACTTCCATGCGTGACATGCAGACGTTCGTTTTATGAGATCGATGGATATGCTGGATGGGCCATGCCTTGGCATTACCTGTTCTTTCTAATGGTAAATGACGATTGAAGGGAACAGCTTGGAAGTATTTGGGAGTAGAAAACGAGATCGAGATCTTATGATCAGGATTTATGGAGGCATCTTGAAATGAAAAGGGTTGTAGCTATGGCAGCGGCCTTGGGCATTATTATAGGTGCATATGCAATGGAAAAAACCGCGACATCGGAGCAGGCAATGGATTACGTCGTTCTAGGTATGGGGTGCTTCTGGGGTGCGGAGAAGCGCATGGGAGAAATTCCCGGAGTCATCGACGTGGAAAGCGGTTATGCAGGTGGCGACCTTCCCGGCGCTGGTTACCAGGACATCCTGAATCATGAAAGAGCGCTTCGTACCGGTAAAACTACAGCGCGCAATCATGCGGAAGTGGTCAAGGTGGTTTTCGATCCAGACAAGGTAACGCTGGAAACAGTGCTGGCCAAATTCTGGGAGAGCCATGACCCCACTCAGGGCAACCGCCAGGGGAACGATATCGGCAGTAATTATCGCAGTGCCATCTATTACCATGATGAGAGCCAGAAGGCTGTGGGACTGGCAACCCGGACTGCTTATCAAAAAGCACTCGATGCTGCGGGTTACGGCAGAATCACCACTGAGATCCAGCCGCTCAAGAATTACATCACCGCTGAGGAATATCACCAGAACTATCTGAAAAAGAATCCCGATGGGTATTGCGGCCTGGGTGGCACCGGCGTGAAATATCCCGATCCGGCCAGGAAAGTTGCGCAGACGCATGCATCCTCGATCTCCTCCGGGACTTCTTCAGCCCCGGCGACATCCAAACTGAGCGCGGAGCCCCTGAAGAGCGGCGATCTGAACTCCGCCCGGCAGTTGGTGGCGTTCGAGGCTGAGCATTGCGAATTTTGCGAGCGCTTCGAAAAAGACATAATGAGTCACTGGCAAGCGGAAGTGCCGATTGCCAGGACGTTGAACTCGAATCCGCCCAGTGGCTGGAATCTGGAAAAGCCCTTGTTCGCTGCACCCACCATCGTCCTGTTCAAGAACGGCAAGGAGGTTGCTCGCTATACAGGATACAACGGCGAGAAATCCAATTTCTGGAAATGGCTGGGCTTTCAACTGCTGTCACCCGAGCAGCAGAAAATCGCCTTCAAGCAAGATACCGAGCCCCCCTTTACCGCATCCAATCTGGATGAAAAGCGTCCGGGAAGATTTGTCGACCCTGTCACAGGCGCAACCCTCTTTTACAGCAATACCAAATTTGAAAGTGGAACGGGGTGGCCGAGTTTCTTTGAACCCGTGGAAGGCGCCGTTACCCTGCACGAAGACAACTCTCACGGCATGAAGCGGATTGAAGTACGGAGCGCAAGCTCGGGCATTCATCTCGGCCATTTATTTCATGACGGACCGCCCCCCAGCCACAAGCGCTATTGCATCAATGGAAATGTCCTGAAATTCGTCGCGGACCAATAAACCCGCCTCTATACATGAGTCATGTCGCATATTCTTGATTTATGCAACTGGCCGCCTGCAGCCTCGCATTCAACAACCGCAGCAATAGCGGAATAGCTCGTTCACGCCTCTTCAATCCGATAAGAGTAAAAATTCCTTATGTAGTTGAAGTTAGCCAACGCCACATGCCCGCCGATTGCCCCCTTTCACGACGAGAATGTGCAACTCTTCGTCCTGGATGTCGCAGGTGATTCGGTAATCTCCGACACGGTAGCGCCAGTAGCCGAAAAATTGAGAAGCAAGCAAGGGTTCGCCGAGGCAGCGCGCATCTTCCAGGAGTACGATGCGCTCGTTCAGGTATTTCAGAAGGCGCTGGCGCGCTTGAGAGTCCATCTTATCCAGGTCCCGTTGCGCCGCCGGATTGAAACTAATCCTGTATGTCATACTTCCTCATGATGTCCTCAAGTGGAATCATCTTTTCGCCTTTGAGACGGGAGAGCATGACTACCCGGTCAGCTTCAAGCGCATCTTCCAGCGCCTCAATGCCGTTTCGCGCAAGTTCGATCAGATAATATTGCTTGTTATGGCCGTATTCCTCCACGAGCCGGGTTAACCGCTCGTCGATATCCGGACCGAGGCGGACGGTGATCTCATTGATTGCTTCGGGTTCAAGCCGGGTGCTCATGTGGTCTTCTTGATTTCGTGCTACCGGCTCCTGGCGGTTGAATTTGAAAACTGCCGGGAGCGTATCCCGGTATTTGCGCAACGCGTCGAGTTCTTCTTTCATTTTATCCACCCTTTTATATTGAGCTGTCATTTATCCTTTCCCTGCCGGCAATTGCGATTATCCTCTGGCCCCCATGTCATGATTTTCAGGGGCTATATATATTAAAAAAATTAAAGAATGTTGACGCGGTGGATGACTTATAAATTGACTGATATTTTTTTATTTATTGGAAAACGCAGTGCATATTCCCGGATGACGTGTTTGATACCTCGGATGATAGTGTAGTACATCACTGGAAAGCCCGGGGCAGACAAAGCTCAGGAGATCAGAGTACAAGCGGAAACGTACTCAATGCTCTATCCAGCTCAAGGCCTTCCGTTCCCGTCCCTGTTCTCCCTGTCCCGGCTTCTCTTTGATTTGATTTCTGCCCCAGGTTCTCGGGGCTCTCTACCCACAGCCTCTACCCCTGCTCTGGCTCGACTCACTTCGCCTGCTCGCAAGTCAAAGCTCAGGTATTACTGGGTTATGGGCAATATTGGAACTGCTTTACTGTGAACAGAGCGGCACTGGTCATAAGACCAGTGCCAGCAAAGGGTTTTGAAAGAAGATTTCCTGAATAATCAGGCCAGGGCCGAGCGGAGTGAGGAAGGTTTATGCTTGTGATGAAGCACGGGAACCCCCTGAACCTAGGGATAACCCTGTGGGAGCTCCCTGGACAGAGCCTTGCCATTCATCGGGCGTCCATCAGAATTTGCAGCAGCGTGTCTGTCGTCTCACAGGAGACAGAGATAGAAGGGCGTGTTCACTTTCGTAATTCGCAATCCCCCAGACGTTCGCATTCGGCGAGCAGATCGATATCAGTGTGGCCTGTTCGATTGATGAAGGCAATTGCCATTTCTTCCCGGTAATCATAACCACCGCCCCCGGTCTTTCTGAACGCCAATCCACCGGAGAATGAAGCTTCTTCATCTTTCATAAGGCCCACGCGTACCGCAGTTCTGGGTGACATATATCCGTCCGCCGTATAGAAAAAGACGCTGTGACGCAGGGCTGCGGCCAGTACCCATGCGGCAATCACAGTACTCGATATCGCAACAGCAGTAGTGATAATGGCTAGTTTCATTAAACGGATTTTCTTTCGGGCGAAGCAGGGTGATGGCTGGTAAACCCTCAGACAGGCAGTCATCCGGCTACTCCATCGGATCGCCGGCTTTACAGCAAAAACCCCATCCCTATGAAAGCGGATGGGGTGTACTGCCAGCAGTTACAATCTGGACCATTCAGAGATTACAGGAGGAGGAGCCATTCCCCGTCGCGGTCTCAATATCAGAGGAGCGCTGCCGCCACCAGTGCTACCGTCATACCCAGAAAATATGAAACAGTAAGAAGTTTTCCCATTTTCATCACCTTTTCTCCTTGCGGTGAAAGATATGTTTATCATAGCTGTATTGTAAAGAAATTGTTATTTTTTTGTGGTATTACTGTGTAGACACTTATTGATCAGCTAGGTTCCCTTCAAAGAATTTCTTCTGAGATTCGGAAAGAATGGCTGACGAAGCTTGAGGCGGCAACGATGTTCGCTGGAGTGATGGTCGCTGCGTAATGCTAATATGGCAATAACAGGCAGCAGGGAAAACTGTTATTGACCCAGCCAGAAAATATTGTGAATCCCGTCATTCCGGGCTTGAGCCCGAATCCAGCAAGCTGGAATCCAGTCCACGCCCAACAACAGCGTGCTTCGGACGTCACTTGTACCGGCTTCAACCGATATGACGTTCGTACTGTTTGTTCCCTGCCTCAATAATGCACGGACCTCGCCTTCCTCCTGTGACATTGGTAAAAAGCGGGACAAGCGGAATAGTTCAACCTCGCAGTTTCAGCTTCGGAGAGTGGTACAGAGGACGATATTGACAAAACTGGCTTGCTGCCTCATTGACCTATTCCGTCAGCTTCTTCCTCAATATCTCATTCACCTGCGCCGGATTCGCCTTGCCCCTGGCGGCCTTCATCACCTGGCCGACCAGGGCGTTGAAGGCTTTTTCCTTGCCCGCCTTGAATTCCTCCACCGATTTCGGATTGGCTGCCAGCACCTCCTGCACCAATTTCTCCAATGCGCTTGAATCGGATATCTGTCTCAACCCCTGTGACTCAATGATCCGGTCTGCAAGGCTCTCATCCACTCCCTTGCGATTCTTCCACGAAATACTCTCCGCATTTGCCTGCGCCCACATCTGCCTGAACACATCCTTGGCGATCTTTCCAGAGATGGTTCCATCCTTGATGCGCAGAAGAAGTTGGGCAAGCTGTGCGGGAGATAACGGGCAGACATCGAACGACTTCCCTTCATTATTGAGATAGGCCGATACTTCCCCCATTACCCAGTTTGCGCATAGTTTAGGGTCGGAAGGAAATTTTCCCGCCACTGCCTCATAATATTCCGAGTTGTCGCGATCGGCGGTGAGCGCGAGCGCATCGTACATGGAAAGCCCATAGTCATGCTCGAACCGGCTTCGCATTTGCTGCGGCAGTTCGGGCAGTTCTTTCTTCACTTCCTCGATCCAGCTCCCGGAAATCTCGAGCGGCAGCAGGTCCGGGTCGGGAAAATAGCGGTAATCCTGCGCGTCTTCCTTGCTTCGCATCGCGCGTGTTTCACCCTTTTCCGGGTCGAAGAGACGCGTCTGTTGCTGTATGACCCCCCCGTCTTCGAGGATTTCGATCTGCCGCCTGGCTTCGTAATCGATTGCCTTCTCGAGAAAACGGAACGAGTTGAGGTTCTTTATTTCGCAGCGGGTACCGAGCTTGTCCGACCCTTGGGGTCGCACGGATACATTGGCATCGCAGCGAAAGGAACCTTCCTGCATGTTGCCATCGCAGATGCCGATCCAGCGGACCAGCGAATGCAGTATCTTTGCATACGCTACCGCTTCGGCACTGCTGCGCATATCCGGTTCGGAAACGATCTCGAGCAGGGGTGTGCCGGCGCGATTGAGATCGATGCCGCTCATGCCGTGAAAATCCTCGTGCAACGACTTGCCGGCATCCTCCTCCAGGTGTGCCCGTACGAGCCGCACGGTTTTTTCCTGTTCCTTTCCATCCTGAACGATCTGAAGCTGGATGTGCCCCCCCTCGACCACCGGCAATTCGTATTGACTGATCTGATAGCCCTTGGGCAGGTCAGGATAGAAATAATTCTTGCGGGCAAAAATGGAAGGTGAGTTGATTTTTGCTCCCACTGCCAGACCAAACCTGATTGCACGCTCCACCGCACCGCGATTCAATACCGGCAGCACACCGGGCAGCGCGAGATCGACAGCACAGGCTTCCGCGTTGGGCGCGGCGCCAAAAGCGGTCGAAGCGCCGGAGAATATTTTGGACTCGGTCGAGAGCTGGGCATGAACTTCAAGACCGATAACGGTTTCCCATTGCATTTTAGAATACCCTTTCCTGATACAGAGGCTTTATAACAACCGCGCGGGACGAATAGCAGCTTGAACCAAGCCGCTCGCCAACAACCGGCCAAACCTGCTTCCCTACTCCTTCGGCATCCGCGTATGCCAATCTGATGCAAGCTGATATTGATGCGCCACGTTCAACATTTGTGCCTCGGCAAAATAATTGCCGATAATGTGCAATCCAACCGGTCTGTTTTTATGACCGAAGCCAACCGGAATGGACATGGCGGGCAGGCCGGCCAGGTTGACCGCAATGGTGTAGGCATCGGATAAGTACATCTGAACCGGATCGCTGCTTCTCTCCCCGAGGTTGAATGCCACCGTAGGGGAAGTCGGCCCCATGATAACGTCGCACTGCTTGAATGCCTCGGCGAAATCCTGCGCCATCAGGCGGCGCAGCTTCTGCGCCTGGATGTAGTACGCATCATAATACCCATGCGACAGCACGTAAGTGCCGATCAGGATGCGGCGTTTCACCTCCGCGCCAAAGCCCTGCGCACGGGTTTTCCGATACATGTCATTGAGATCCAGATAATCGGGAGCACGATAGCCATAGCGTACGCCATCAAAGCGCGACAGATTGCTCGAAGCTTCGGCGGGAGCAAGCACGTAATAAACCGGAACCGAAAGCTTCGTGTTGGGCAACGACACCTCCACTGTCTTGGCTCCCAGCTTGCGATACTGGCTGATGGCAGCTTCTACCGCGCGTGCCACATCCTCGTCTATTTCCTTGACGAAATACTCCTTCGGCAGACCAATGCGCAGACCTTCGAGCGGCTTTTCCAGGTCGCGCGTGTAATCTTCCGGTTCGCGTTCGAGACTGGTTGAATCACGGGCATCGAAGCCCGCCATGACGTTGAGCATCAGCGCCAGGTCTTCCGCTGATTTAGCCATCGGCCCACCCTGATCGAGACTGGATGCGAAGGCGATCATGCCATAGCGCGATACCAGCCCGTATGTCGGCTTGAGACCCGAAATGCCGCATAACGCCGCCGGCTGCCGGATTGAGCCGCCAGTGTCCGTCCCGGTCGCGGCAGGTGCCATGCGTGCTGCGACTGCGCAGGCGGAACCGCCGGAACTGCCTCCTGGCACAGCCGCAGTATCCCAGGGATTTTTCACCGGCCCGTAAAAGGAGGTTTCATTACTGGAACCCATGGCGAATTCGTCCATATTGGTTTTACCAATATTGACCGCACCTGCGGTATTGAAACGCCCGATCACGTGAGCATCATAGGGTGAGATGAAATTCGACAGCATTTTCGACCCGCAGGTAGTGAGCCAGCCCCTGGTACAGAAGATATCCTTTTGTGCAACGGGAATGCCGGTCAGTGATTGCCCGCGCCCGGATGCGAGCAAGGCATCGGCGGCCTTCGCCTGGGCGAGGCTCGCCTCTTCATCAAGAGTGATGAAGGCATTGTATGCGGGATTAAGCGTGCGGGAACGCTTGAGAAATTCACCGGTCAACTCAACGCTGGAAATTTTCCTTGCGGCAAGCATCGCGGAAAGTTGCTTGAGGCTGGCGTTCAACATGGCTGGTTTTCGCTGGATGAAGCAAAATGAAGCAAAAGGTGAAAAAGGCTCCTGGAAGGGAGTAGGAATTGCAGGGGAGCGCTCGCAGAGATCCTGCGTGCGTTATTCGATAACGTTACTCGATAACTTTAGGCACCAGATAAAGTCCCGCTTCTACCTGGGGAGCTACCGACTGGAACAGTTCGCGCTGATCGGTTTCCGTGACTGCATCTGCTCGCAGACGCTGCGTCACATCCTGCGCGTGCGACATGGAGGTGATCGCCGATGCATCCACTGCCTGCATCTGCTCGATGAGGCCAAATATGCCTGATAACTGAGTCAATGTCTTGCGCGCCTCATCTTCGCTGATCTCGATGCGCGCCAGATTTGCAACACGTTTCACATCATCCAGAGACAGAGACATTTCCGGCGAAATCCTTTATAACCCTTATATTCAAATAGCTAATAGAGTATCATAGCCCGATTCTTTTCACCTGCTTTTAATCACTATCCTCCGCGACGGATTCCGTAAATCATGCTTAATTTTTTAAATAACAGTGTATTGAAGGGTTACTTTTCGACCGACATGGCGATAGATCTGGGAACGGCAAACACGCTGATCTACGTGCGCGGTCAAGGCATTGTCCTCAATGAACCCTCAGTGGTAGCGATACGCCAGGATGGGGGTCCCAATGGCAAGAAAATCATCCAGCAGGTAGGGCTGGCTGCCAAGCAGATGCTCGGGCGCACGCCTGGCAACATCACGGCCATCCGGCCAATGAAAGACGGCGTCATTGCGGATTTCACCGTTACGGAACAGATGCTGAAGCACTTCATCAGAAAGGTAAACCCTCCGCGACTGTTTTCCGCCAACCCGCGGATTGTCATCTGCGTACCCTGCGGTTCGACCCAGGTCGAGCGCCGCGCCATTCGCGAAGCGGCTTATGGGGCAGGCGCCCGCAAGGTGGAATTGATCGAGGAGCCGGTGGCGGCTGCCATCGGGGCCAATCTTCCGGTCGATGAAGCCACCGGCTCCATGGTAGTCGATATAGGGGGCGGCACGACCGAAGTCGGTGTGATCTCGCTGGGCGGCGTCGTTTATTCGAGTTCGGTACGCGTCGGAGGAGACAAGTTTGACGAGGCCATCATCAACTACATACGCCGCAATTACGGGATGCTGATCGGTGAAGTGACCGCCGAATTGATCAAAAAGGAAATCGGCTCCGCATTTCCGGGATCGGAAGTACGCGAACTGGAAGTCAAGGGCCGTAATCTGGCAGAAGGTATTCCACGCAGCTTTACCATTTCGAGCAATGAAGTGCTTGAAGCGCTGACCGAGCCGTTGAACAACATTGTAAGCGCCGTCAAATCCGCGCTGGAGCATACGGCGCCTGAACTCGGGGCCGATATCGCCGAAAAAGGGCTGGTACTCACGGGCGGAGGCGCGCTGCTTCGCGACATCGATCGGCTGCTCATGGAGGAAACCGGGCTTTCCGTCATCATCGCGGAAGACCCTCTTACTGCCGTCGTGCGCGGATCAGGGATTGCACTGGAAAACATGGATCAACTGGTTGGCATATTCGCCAGTGACTGATAACCTTTGCAACTGCGCTACTGCCAGCTTTCACTACCGCCTTCAATGCGCCGTACCTTCCAGTACCTGAAAATCGGGAACATAAGATCTCGCACATGATAGAAATCTCTCCACGGTTTTTCAGACATAGCCCCAGTTTACTGGCTCGGACGGCTTTTTTTGTCATACTGTCACTGCTCCTGATGACACTGGATAGCCGATTCAGATATCTCGGCGGTGTGCGGGAAATTTTCTCCGTGATAGTTTATCCGCTGCAGAAACTGGCTCATGTGCCCGTGTCAATGTACGATGCGGCGAGCGAACTTTTCCAGCATAGCGAGATAGCGGAGGAAAATGCGCATCTCAAGCAGCAGCATCTCGTTGACAAAGGCCAGCTCCTCCGGCTGCGTGCGCTGGAAGCCGAGAATACCCAGCTGCGCAAGCTCCTGAATGCGACGCAACGTATTAAAAACAAGGCAACGGTGGCGGAAATCCTGCGTGTGCCGCATGATCCATTCAATCGCAAGGTATTGCTTGACAAGGGCAGTATGAGCGGAATCGAGGCCGGCCAGGCCGTCGTGGACGATATCGGCGTAGTGGGGCAGGTTACCCGCAATTACCCGCTGGCCTCGGAGGTGACTCTCCTCACGGACAAAGATCATCCCGTTCCTGTACAGGTGGTACGCAACGGCCTGCGTTCCATCATATCAGGCACCGGCAGGGAAGGAGTACTGGAGTTGAGGTATATGGCAATCAACACTGACATTCGGGAAGGAGACATGCTGGTTACATCCGGGATAGATGGCGTCTATCCTCCGGGGCTTCCCGTTGCTGTAGTATCCCAGATCGACCGTAATCCCAACTATATCTTTGCGCGCATCACCTGCACACCTGCTTCCGGCGTGAATCAGAACCGGCAACTGTTAATCCTTTCCATGCCGGCGCCTCGCGCCGAAACGCCGTCAGAAGCGACCAAAATGAAGTCACGCCAGGAAACGAGAAGACAGTGACGCTCGCTAACTTACCCAGACACGAAATCCTGATGCCGGTCAAAGGCTGGTTCATCATGCTCAGCCTGATCGTGGCGCTACTCCTGAATCTCGTACCGCTGACAGGTACTGCGCGGACGCTGCAGCCCGATTTTGTCGCGTTGGTGATGCTTTACTGGTATGTCAACGAACCCCAGCGTGTCGGCATCAGCATGGCATTCTGGATGGGCCTGCTCATGGATCTCAGCAATGCCAGCACTTTCGGGCAGCACGCGCTTGGGTACAGTGTAATGGCGTTCATGGCACTGGTTTTCAACCGACGCGTAGGGATCTTCGATGGGTATAAACAAGCTCCCCAGATAGGACTGGTTCTGCTTTCAGGACAGATCGTCACACTTCTTGCCGCCCTCTTTGCCGGCTCTCCTTTTCCCGGCTGGAACTTCTTTCTTGGCAGCATTGTCGGCATGTTACTGTGGCCGCTTCTCTCAGCCATATTGAGAGCGCCGCAGAAACTCTGGTCTGCTTCCGATGCAAGATGAATCACAGAATCGAGCTTCGAAGCTACTCGCGTGAGTTACAAAATTTTCGCCTGAGGCTGGCGATCAGCGGGGGTTTCATGCTGCTGCTCTTCCTGCTGCTGTTCGCACGCTTCTTTTACCTGCAGGTTTCTCAGCGTGAACACTATCACACCCTGGCGGAAGCCAATCGTATCTCCATTGCGCCGATCGTTCCCAACCGCGGCCTGATTTTTGACCGCAATGGCGTCGTGCTCGCTCATAATTATTCTGCCTACACGCTCGAAATCGTTCCGAGCAGGATCGGGAATCTCGAACGCCTCCTCAGTGAGTTGACGACGGTAGTGGAGATATCCGCGCGTGACCGCAAGCGGTTCAAGAAATTGATGGAGGAGAACAGAAGACTCGAAAGCTTGCCTATCCGCACGCGCTTATCGGACGTGGAGGTCGCCCGCTTCGCCGTCAACCGCTATCGCTTTCCGGGAGTGGAAATCAAGGCGCGGCCGTTCCGCCAGTATCCCAAAGGCGAGCTCGCCTCTCACGTGGTGGGTTATATAGGGCGCATCAATGACAAGGATCTGGAACGACTGGAGGCTAACAGCGAACTCGCCAATTACCGCGGTTCCCAGCAAATGGGAAAAATCGGTATCGAACAGAGCTACGAGAGAGAGTTGCATGGCATCACCGGAGTCGAGGAGATGGAAACCGACGCAGCCGGCCGTGCCATTCGCGTCATATCCCGCACGCCGCCGACTGCGGGCAGGAATCTCAAGCTATCACTCGATTCCAAATTGCAGGAAGTCGCGGAAAAGGCGTTTGGCGACCGGCGCGGCGCACTTGTCGCCATAGAACCGGCGACGGGAGATGTGCTCGCGTTCGTGAGCAGACCGGGGTTCGATCCGAATCTTTTCGTAGACGGGATCGACACGGAGAATTGGGAATTGCTGAATAATTCCATCGACCGGCCGTTGAACAACCGCGCTTTGCGCGGGTTGTACCCACCGGGCTCAACATTCAAACCCTTCATGGCTCTGGCTGGCCTGGAACTCAAAAAGCGTTGGCCGGAAAGCGCGATCAGCGATCCCGGCTACTTCAGCCTGCCCGGAAGCACCCACCGTTTTCGGGACTGGAAAGCCGGTGGTCACGGTCTCGTGGACCTGCACAAATCGCTGGTTATCTCCTGCGACACCTATTACTATTCGCTGGCTCATGACCTGGGGATCGATGATATCTACAATTTTACGAGTCAGTTCGGGTTGGGAAAAAAGACCGGGATCGATATCGAAGGCGAAGCCGCCGGCCTGTTGCCCTCCCAGGCATGGAAAATGGAACGGCATAAACAGAAATGGTTTCCCGGCGATACGATTTCTGTCGGAATTGGCCAGGGTTACAATCTGACCACGCCGCTGCAACTGGCATTTGCAACCGCTGTTCTCGCCGGAAATGGCGCTGCGTTCCGCCCCCATCTCGTCAAGCAGGTCCTGGACAGCAACAACCGGGTCGTACGCGAATTCGGCACAAGTCCGCTGTACCGGCTCAAGCTGGACCCCGCCAATTTGAAAGCGGTACATAATGCGCTGGTCGATGTGACCCGTCCGGGCGGAACAGCCGCGGTCGCCGGTGCGGGTGCCGCTTATACTTTTGCCGGAAAAACGGGGACTGCGCAGGTGGTGGGAGTAAAACAGGGTGAAAAGTATGAGGAAAGCAAGCTCAATGAACGGCATCGTGATCATGCACTTTTTATAAGCTACGCCCCCGCTGAAAACCCCAGAATCGCACTGTCCGTACTGGTGGAAAATGGCGGCCATGGGGGTGCGGCAGCGGCACCGATTGCCCGTGTGGTGATGGATTACTATCTGCTGGGTAAACTGCCTAAGGAAGCGGCTGCGCAACCTGTCGACCAGGTGGACGAAGAGGAGGATGAGGAGCACCAGCAGGGAGGAGGCGGACATGGCTAGACTCCCGCACGCAGGGCACTACCTTACGCGCTACATCGATGGTCTTCTGCTTTGCGGAATTCTCCTGCTCATGGCAACGGGACTGATCACGCTTTTCAGCGCAACGGATGCCAATAGCGCACGCGTCACGAGTCAGGCGATCAATATGCTGGTCGCGCTCAGCGTGATGTGGCTGGTCGCCAACATTCCGTTGGAGCATATCATGCGGATCGCCTTACCATTATACGCGGTCGGCCTTTTCCTGCTGCTCTGCGTCGCGCTGTTCGGAGAGGTCAACAATGGCGCGAGGCGTTGGCTGAACCTGGGTGTAACCCGCATCCAGCCTTCCGAACTGATGAAGATTGCCGTGCCGCTGATGATGGCCTGGTACTTCGACAAGCACGAGACCACCTTGCGGCTGCGGGATTACGGGGTCGCCACCCTGCTGCTGCTGGCTCCGGTACTGTTGATCCTGCGCCAGCCTGATCTTGGAACCGCGCTGCTCATTGCCTCGAGCGGTTTTTATGTTTTGTTCTTCTCCGGGTTATCCTGGCGCATCATGGCGGCGGTAGCGATTGCGGGTGGAGCAAGCCTTCCGCTGCTCTGGTCCATGATGCATGATTATCAGCGCAAGCGCGTCATGACGCTTCTTGATCCGACGCAGGATGCGCTTGGCGCCGGCTACCACACCATTCAATCCACTATTGCCATCGGCTCCGGAGGGGTGCTGGGCAAGGGCTGGCAGCAAGGTACCCAGACCCATCTTGCGTTCCTGCCGGAGAGAAGCACTGATTTCATCTTCGCGGTATTCTCCGAAGAATTCGGTCTGCTCGGCAATTTGCTGCTGCTGCTGTTGTATCTGGCTCTCATCGCCCGCGGAATGGTGATTGCCGCCAACGCTTCCACCCAGTTTACCCGCCTTATCGCCGCTTCCATCACCCTGACTTTCTTCACCTACATCTTCGTCAACATCGGGATGGTCATCGGCATTCTGCCCGTGGTAGGAGTGCCTTTGCCCCTGATCAGCTATGGCGGCACATCAATGGTGACAATGTTGCTGGGATTTGGTATTTTGATGAGTATCCAGACTCATCCGAAGCTTGTTAAGACGTGATACTTATGGATACAGACCTTGCCTGCCAGCTCCCCCTGCAGTCAACTGCGCGGCCAACTACACGGTCAACAGCGCAGCTGATTGCCAGGCGGTGCGTCGCCGGGATGGCCGCACTGGCCATCCCCGTTTTCCTTACCGGCTGTGGCACCTTTTTCAAGCTGGAGAAAAGCGAGGAGAAGAACGTGAAGTCTTCATCGTCTTCATCGCCTTCATCGGCCTCCACTCTGCCTGGAGGCAAAAAAAAAGGCGGCGGTTATTACCTGGACGACGGTCCCGGCGACAATCCGCCTGCCGATCTCCATCTGATTCCTGATGCCGTTCCCCGGGAAGAACCCTTGCGCGCCTCCACCATGCGGCCTTACTCGGCTCTCGGAAAACGGTATAAACCGATGACGCGCCACGAGCGCTATAAAACGCGGGGAATGGCGTCCTGGTATGGGCGCCGCTATCACGGGCAGAAGACCGCTTCGGGGGAGATCTATGATATGTATGCCATGACGGCCGCACACCCCACCCTCCCCATTCCGAGCTACGTACGCGTGACAAGCGTGGCGAGCGGGAAATCCGTGGTGGTGCGTGTCAATGACAGAGGACCTTTCCTCTCCAACCGCCTCATTGATCTTTCCTATACAGCCGCATACAAACTGGATGTACTGGGTGGAGGCAGCGGCCTGGTCGAAGTGGAATCCCTTGTGCCCGGAACGGGCAGTTTCATGCGGCTTGCCGCAGCAGCACCTGCTCAGCGTCCAGGTTCAACATCCCGTACTTCCAGGTCTCCATCCGACTCTCCTGCCAGTCCAAATGGGGAGGCAGCAGGAACCGTAGCTGACCAATCAGTAGTGATTACTACCAAACCGGAGTCCACTGAAGCGCAGCCGGGTCTGTTCCAGGCTGCTTTTGCACCGGCAGTAGCTGATACGCCTGCCGCCAGTCATACCGGCAATGGCGCCGCTGCTCCATCTCCCGAAACGCCTACTGCCGTTCCTGCGGGGATCTACCTGCAGTTGGGAGCCTTCAATGCGTATGACAATGCGGATAATTTTGTCGTCCGGATGCGAAATGAATTACCATCACTGATGACGAGCCTGGATATCGTTGCAAAGGACGGCCTGTTCAAGGTCCATGCAGGCCCTTATCCTGACCGTGTCCTGGCTAGAAAGGATGCGGACAAAATCGCCGCAGCGCTGTCCATCAGGCCGGTGCTGCTGACGCGGTAGGGCATACATCTCTCTTCACCGCGGAGCGCGCAACACCTGCTCTCTGTCCGACGGTCGCTGGGAACCAGGCAGCGGCAGAAGGATTCCCGATTTGAACTTTCCGCTTTAATTTTCCGCTTCAGGCGGGCAGAATGGTATGCAAGCGGCTGTTTTGCTCGGGCAATTCCTATTCACGGTTATGAGGACGGATAAAATGCAAATCAGGGATCAGGTTACGCCAGCAACGATTCTTGCAGAACTGGTCAGTCATGCACGGGCGCAGCCTGCGGATACTCAGGGCTTCTGTCACGTAAATTGTCAGGATCTATATGGCCGGTTTTATGCCAAAGCCGAACGTATCTTCACCTCCTTCGATAAGTATATTCCTCTGACCTGGTACCTCTGGCGTGCAGGAGAGAGCGAAACGGACATAGCGATGAGATATTCGAGCGAATCTCTTTCAGGAGGTACGGACCGGTTTATCGGGATGCGTCTGATCTCGAGTGATGAATTGGCTGCAGGTGACGATCAGGCAGTAAAAATCGGAGCCCAGATTCACGAATTGGAGAAAGATTACGAAGCGCTGCTGGAAAGGTATTTTCTGCTGCTTTGCACAGACGATGAAAAGCAGCAGGAAAAGGTTGAATCCATCGTGGAGACGCTAAAGGCGGACACCACCATCGTCACCGTTGTACCACGCTATGCGTGGTCTTTTTTTGTCATGGAAGATGCGGTAATCGACGCAGTGGTGGATCGTTTGATGTACCCAGATGATTATGTGCGCCGGCAAGCCCGGGAACAAGTATCAGGACTCGACAGGAGAAGACTTGTCCTGCTGCTGTCGTGCCTGATCCACGCAATCGAGGAAAACGGCTGTTTCACCGTTTCTGATGACTTTGTAATGCACAACGAACACTTGCAGGAATTTGAAAAAGATAATCCGGGAGAACGCGGCTCCGTGACCGAAGATGTCACCGCGATGGATGGAAGATTTTTCTTTCATGAAGCAGATGTGGATGGATTCGAAATCTATCAGGATAGCGTATCCGCTGTTATAGCCCTGTATTATGACGCGAAGGTTCGGTACAGTCACTCAGGGGATGAGGCCGTACACTATCTCCATACCCTCCTGGAACAAAGCGCGTGAGACCCTAAATGCTCACTGATGCACTGCCACCAGGATGGCGACTATATGTCCGAATAACCGGCTTTAGCCAACAGTCAGTTCAATAGAATAGATACTTCTTACTCCACCGTCACTGATTTCGCCAGATTTCTTGGCTTATCCACATCCGTACCTTTTTGCAGCGCGACGTGGTAGGCGAGAAGCTGCAGAGGAATGGTGTGGAGGATGGGACTGAGCAGTCCTGCGTGTTCCGCCAGACGAATAATGTGCACGCCTTCGCTTTCCTGAATGTGGGAATCGGCATCGGCGAAAACGTAAAGCTCACCTCCACGGGCGCGTACTTCCTGCAGGTTTGACTTGAGTTTTTCCAGCAGCGCGTCGTTGGGGGCTATGGCCACCACAGGCATATCCTTATCCACCAGCGCAAGCGGGCCGTGCTTCAATTCCCCGGCAGCATAGGCTTCGGCATGGATATAGGAAATTTCCTTGAGCTTGAGCGCACCCTCCAGTGCAATGGGATAGTGCATCCCACGCCCAAGAAACAGGGCGTGGCGTTTCCCGGCGAACTCCTCCGCCCAGGCTTTCACCTGCGGCTCCACCTGGAGGCTGTGCTGAAGCGCGACAGGCAGGTGGCGCAGCGCAGCAATCATCTGACGCTCACTCTCGCCCGACAGTTTGCCATTCAATTTCGCCAAGGTCATGGTGAGCAGCATCAGTGCGGCAAGCTGTGTGGTGAACGCCTTGGTGGAGGCCACACCGATTTCCGGACCTGCCCGAGTGAGAAAACGCAAATCCGTCTGGCGCACGAGCGCGCTTTCGGCCACATTGCAGATCGCCATGTTGTGACGATGCCCGAGTGATCTTGCATAACTCAGGGCAGCCAGAGTATCCGCCGTTTCTCCGGATTGAGAGATGCCCACGATCAGGGTGTCGGCTCCAACTGCCGGGTTACGGTAGCGATATTCGCTCGCAATTTCGACATTACAGGGAATTCCCGCCACGGTTTCAAGCCAGTAGCGGGCGACAACGCCAGCATGATAGCTGGTGCCACAAGCCAGGATGAGGATGCTTCTGGTATTTTTGAAGATATTCTCCGCCTCGGTGCCAAACAGGCGCGGAGAGATGGATTGTGCATTGAGCACCATTTCAAGCGTGTTGGCCACGACGCCGGGTTGCTCGAATATTTCCTTCTGCATGAAGTGGGCATACGGACCCAACTCCACCGCCTCGTTTGTCAGCTCACTTTCCTGCACCGCTCGCGCGACCTCCGCGCGTGCGCCATCGTAACGGCAATTGACGATGCGATAGCCATCCTGGCGCAATTCGGCGACATCGCCTTCTTCCAGATAGATCATGCGCCGGGTAACCTGCAGCAAAGCGGAAGCATCCGAGGCAGCGTAGATCCCATTTTCGCCCAAACCAAGCAGTAATGGTGCTCCATTGCGACAAACGATGAGGCGCTCCGGCCTTGCTTCCTCCATTACTGCAATTGCATAGGCACCCCGTAACTCGCCCACTGAGCGGCATACCGCTTCGAATAAATCAGGATTTTCCCTGAGATGAGACGAAATGAGGTGAGCGATGACTTCCGTATCGGTATCGGAATCGAATTCGAACCCTGCCTCCTGCAAACACTGACGCAGCACCTCGTGATTTTCGATGATGCCGTTATGCACCACCGCCACCTTGGGTGTCTCTCCGGAAAAATGAGGATGGGCGTTGCGCTCGGATGGAGCGCCGTGCGTAGCCCAGCGGGTATGGGCAATACCCACGTCCCCGCTGAAGTGCTGCTCATCCGCAAGCTTGCTGAGCTCGGCGACTCGTCCTGTGGTGCGTAACCGGTGCAGATGACCATTGTTCAGGGCAATGCCGGCTGAATCATATCCGCGGTATTCCAGCCGGCGCAGGCCTTCAATCAGAGTGGGAACGATATTGGTTTTTGCGACTGCACCGACGATTCCACACATCAAAAGACTCCTTTCTTACAGGTACCAGCAATTGGCGTGATTCAAGAAAACCGATGGAAAAGATAAAAGGCTATGCTCAGTTTTTGGGTTTCGGTTTTTTTACCGGACGTTTCCACCCATCGATACTTAACTGCTTCGCTCGCGAAAGCGTCAACATATCAGGTGGCGTATCCCTGGTAATGGTCGAACCCGCACCGATCGTGGAACCGCGGGCAACTCTGACCGGTGCTATCAACTGGGTATCGGAGCCGACAAAGACATCATCCTCGATGATGGTCTGGTATTTGTTGGCGCCGTCATAATTGCAGGTAATCGTCCCCGCGCCGATGTTAACGCTCCTGCCCACTACGGCATCTCCGATGTAGCTCAAGTGGTTTGCCTTGCTGCCGACCGCAAGGGCGCTGTTCTTGACTTCGACGAAATTGCCGATGTGAACTTCGTCCTCCAGTCGGGTACCCGGACGGATACGGGCATAGGGACCGATACGACAGTTTTTTCCGATCTCTGCGGCTTCTATCAGGCTGAATGGCGCGATTATCGAATCAGCGGCTACCCGCACATCTTTCAGTATGGTGTGAGCACCCACTTTTACACCATCCTCCAGTTGAACGTCACCTTCAAATATACAGCTGATATCGATCATAACGTCTCTGCCGCAAGAAAGTTTACCGCGGATATCGATGCGCGACGGATCAGCCAGCGCTACACCCTGGTCCAGCAACTTATTGGCCTGCGCTGTCTGATAGATGCGTTCCAGCGCGGCAAGCTGAACCTTGCTGTTGACTCCGGTGGTTTCCCATACATCAGCGGGATTGACCGTTTCCACCTTTATCCCATCCCCCACCGCCATCGCGACAATATCAGTCAGGTAATACTCACCTTGCGCGTTGTTGTTTTCAAGCTTGTATAACCAGTGGTGAAGATAGCGATTCGGAACCGCCATGATGCCCGTATTGATTTCACCGATCCTGCGCTGGGATTCGCTGGCGTCTTTTTCCTCGACAATGGCGGCAACTTCACCCGTTTCGCTATGCCGAACGATCCTACCGTAGCCGGATGGATCAGGAAGTTCTACCGTCAGCAAACCTAACGTTTGCTCCCCCGCCGTCGCAATCAGCTTTTTTAATGTTTCGACACTGGTCAGAGGCACGTCACCATACAGAATAAGTGTAACGCCCTCTTTCTCGATATGAGGCAGCGCCTGCATCACAGCGTGACCCGTGCCGAGTTGCGGGACCTGTTGCGCCCAGACAAGGCTTTCATCCGCTATCGTCTGCGGGACTGTCTCACCCCCATGTCCGTAAATGACACAAGTTGTGTGGGGCGATAATGCTCGGGCGGTATCGAGCACGTGCATCAGGAGAGGTTTGCCTGCCAGGGGATGCAACACTTTCGGCAGCGCAGAGTACATGCGTTTTCCGAGACCGGCAGCAAGAACGACGATGTTCAGTTTGGACACATTCATGAAGATATCAGGGCATGCGGGAATGTGTAATATTCGACCCGCAAAGGTAGATCAGCTGCAGGAAGTTAAGGTTGAAGCGGAATTTACGAATGAAAACCGGGTTAATTTATCATATAGCTGGCACAAATCCAAATGAAGTGTCCAACTGGAGCGCCGTACGGTCAAGCTGTCAAGGTGGCCTGATTGAAGTGTTCTCCGTCCGGGGCTTCCAGCAACGAACAGGGACACGAGAGCAGGCATACTCAACCGGCTGTGCCTCGAAGCAGAGATACTGCTGCCTTTCCGGGAGACAGGCGCTTCAATCAAGCGTAAGCTGTTGATGTTCGCCGGTTTCAATTTCAGGAATTGATTCGCGCAGAACTGAAAAAGGACGGAAATACCGCCCTTTTCAGTTCTGATTCTAAATATCAGTGCCCGCGTTTGCGTAATTTCTGGATTGCGGCCAATTGTGCGATCGCTTCGCTCAGTTCTGCCTGTGCCCGCGCATAATCCAGAGCGGAGGCTCTATCCCTCACCGCTTCTTCCGCACGCTTCTTGGCCTCGACGGCCTTTGCTTCATCGAGGTCGGCGCCGCGGACCGCGGTGTCAGCGAGGATAGTGACGACATCCGGCTGGATTTCAAGCATACCACCGGAAACATACACCAGTTCCTCTTCTTTCAGAGGCGCCTTGATGCGTACTGATCCGGGTTTGACGCGCGTCAGCATGGGAGTGTGCTGGGGATAAATACCCACCTCTCCCCCTTCCGCGGGCGCAACCAGGAATTCAGCCGGACCGGAGTAGATGGATTCCTCCGCGCTGACGATATCAACGTGAAACACGCCCATTTTAGTTCCCATTCATCATTGAATCGGGATGACCGTTTTATCCGGTCGCCCGATTCATCAACTCGATTATTGCAAGGTTTTGGCTTTTTCAACCGCCTCGTCTATACCGCCAACCATGTAAAACGCCTGCTCGGGCAGGTGGTCGTATTCTCCCGACACAATGCCTTTGAAGCCTTTGATGGTTTCTTTCAGAGGTACGTATTTTCCCGGGGCGCCGGTAAACACTTCAGCCACGTTAAAGGGTTGTGAAAGGAAGCGCTGAATTTTGCGTGCCCTTGCCACAGCCAGTTTGTCTTCAGGAGAAAGCTCATCCATTCCGAGAATTGCAATGATGTCGCGCAATTCCTTATAACGTTGCAGGGTTTGCTGCACGGCCCGGGCAGTCGAGTAGTGCTCTTCACCCACCACGAGAGGATCAAGCTGACGCGAGGTCGAATCGAGAGGATCAACCGCCGGATAGATCCCAAGCGACGCAATATCACGCGAGAGCACGACGGTAGCATCCAGGTGACCGAAGGTTGTAGCAGGCGATGGGTCGGTCAGGTCGTCCGCGGGCACGTACACGGCTTGAATGGAGGTAATGGAGCCCGACTTGGTGGAGGTGATGCGCTCCTGCAAACGGCCCATTTCCTCAGCCAGCGTCGGCTGATAGCCCACAGCCGATGGCATCCGGCCCAGCAATGCGGATACTTCCGTACCGGCCAGGGTGAAACGATAGATATTGTCCACGAACAACAATACATCTCTGCCTTCGTCGCGGAAGTGTTCCGCCATGGTCAGGCCTGTAAGCGCTACCCGCAACCGGTTACCGGGTGGCTCATTCATCTGGCCGTATACCAGCGCCACCTTGTCGAGTACGTTGGAATCCTTCATTTCATGGTAGAAGTCATTCCCTTCCCGAGTACGCTCCCCCACACCCGCAAATACAGAATATCCGCTATGCTCAATGGCGATGTTGCGGATCAGCTCCATCATGTTCACGGTCTTGCCCACGCCGGCGCCGCCGAACAGTCCCACCTTGCCGCCCTTGGCAAAGGGACAAACGAGATCAATAACCTTGATCCCTGTTTCCAGCAGCTCGGTAGACGCGGACAATTCGTCAAAAGCAGGGGCTTTCTGATGGATTGATCTGTTCTGCTCGGCGCCGATAGGTCCCATTTCGTCTATTGGCGTACCCAGAACATCCATGATCCGCCCCAAGGTTTTGGTGCCGACAGGAACACGAATCTGGTCACCGGTGTTTGTTACCATCATGCCGCGCCGCAACCCCTCGGAGGAGCCGAGCGCAATCGTGCGAACGACGCCGTCGCCCAGCTGCTGCTGCACTTCGAGCGTGAGTTCCGATCCTTCAAGAACGAGTGCGTCATATACCTTGGGCATCTCTTCACGTGCAAACTCGACATCAACCACCGCGCCGATACACTGAACAATTTTTCCCTGGTTCATATTGTTCCTTAAAAAATCAATTCAAATTATTCAAACGGCCGCCGCGCCACCGACAATTTCGGACAATTCCTTGGTAATGGCGGCCTGCCGCGATTTGTTATAAATCAGCGTCAATTCGTTGATGACGTTCCCGGCATTGTCCGACGCGGCCTTCATCGCCACCATGCGCGCAGATTGCTCGGATGCGATATTTTCCGTCAATGCCTGGTAAATCAGTGCTTCGACGTATCGCACCATGATGTCGTCGATGACGGGCCTGGCTTCGGGTTCATAAATGTAATCCCACACGCCGCGCTGTCCGGTCGGTCCATCACTGGCTCTGAGACGTTCATCGGAAAGCGGGAGCAACTGCTCCATCACCGGTTCCTGTTTCATGGTATTGATGAAACGGGTATAAAAAAGATATACGCGGTCAAAACGGTCCTGGTTATAACCATCCAGCAATACTTTTATTGCACCGATCAGCCGCTCCAGGTCGGGCGCATCGCCGAGACTCACGACATGCGAGATGACATTGGCGCCCATACGGTTCATGAACCCCAACCCCTTGTTGCCGATGCAGCATACCTCGATCTGCTCGCCTTCGGCTTCCCAGGCTTTCATCTTGCTTACCGCCATGCGCAACACGTTTGTGTTGAGTCCACCGCACAAACCCTTGTCGGAGGTAACCACAATGATGCCGATGCGCTTTACCGTATCGCGTTCTATCAGGAACGGATGGCGGTATTCGGTGTAAGCACGGCTCATGTGGGCTGCTACGTTGCGAATCTTCTCGCCGTATGGCCGGGCTTTTTTCATGCGTTCCTGTGCCCGGCGCATCTTGGATGCAGCCACCATTTCCATCGCGCGCGTGATCTTCTGCGTGTTCTTCACGCTTTTGATCTTGTTGCGTATTTCCCTGCTGCCTGCCATCGGTCAGTATGTTCCGTTCTTCTTGAAATCCTGGATTGCCGCATCGAGTTCCTTCTCGGTTTCGGCATCCAGATCCTTGGTGGTCTCTATCTTGTCCAGAATCGCCCCATACTTGCTACGAATGAAGCCTCTGAGTGCAGACTCAAAGGCCAATGCGCGGCTCACTTCCACGTCATCCAGGTACCCTTTGTTGACGGCAAACAGGGTAAGCGCCATCTCAGACACGCTGAGCGTGGAGTACTGAGGCTGCTTCATCAGTTCCGTCACCATCTTGCCGCGCTCCAACTGCTTGCGTGTCGCCTCATCCAGATCGGAAGCAAACTGGGCAAATGCAGCGAGCTCCCGGTATTGCGCCAATGCGAGACGCACGCCGCCACCCAGTTTCTTGATGACTTTGGTCTGCGCAGCGCCCCCTACGCGAGAGACTGAAATACCGGCATTGATAGCTGGCCGGATACCTGCATTGAACAGGTCGGATTCTAGAAAAATCTGGCCGTCGGTAATGGAGATTACGTTGGTAGGAACGAATGCAGTCACGTCACCTGCCTGGGTTTCAATCACAGGCAAGGCTGTCAGTGAACCCGTCTTGCCTTTGACTGCGCCATTCGTCTCTTTTTCCACATAGGCCGCGCTGACGCGGGCAGCGCGTTCCAGCAGTCGCGAGTGCAAATAAAACACATCCCCAGGATAAGCTTCCCGGCCAGGAGGACGTCGCAGTAACAGGGAAATCTGGCGATAAGCCCACGCCTGTTTGGTCAAATCGTCATAAACAATCAGCGCGTCCCTGCCGGTATCGCGAAAATACTCGCCCATCGTGCAACCGGAATAAGGGGCGATAAACTGCATCGCAGCAGACTCCGAAGCGGTGGCGGCCACGACGATGGTATATTCCATCGCCCCGTGCTCTTCCAGCTTCCGCACCACGTTACTGATCGATGACGCTTTCTGACCAATCGCAACGTAGATGCAAATCATGTTCTCACCCTTCTGATTGATGATTGCATCCACGGCCACTGCCGTTTTTCCCGTTTGACGGTCTCCAATGATCAGTTCACGCTGTCCGCGCCCGATGGGAACCATTGCGTCGATCGCTTTCAGCCCGGTTTGCACCGGCTGATTCACCGATTGACGCCACACGACACCCGGCGCAATCTTTTCTATCGGCTCGGAGCGCTTGGTGACTATCGGTCCCTTGCCATCGATCGGCTGACCCAGCGCGTTGACTACACGCCCGATCAGCTCCTCTCCTACCGGAACTTCAAGAATGCGGCCCGTGCACTTGACGGTGTCGCCTTCGGTAATGTGCTCATACTCACCCAGAACAACCGCACCCACTGAGTCGCGCTCCAGATTGAGCGCAAGACCGAAGGTATTACCAGGGAACTCGAGCATTTCGCCCTGCATCACATCAGACAGTCCATGGATGCGCACGATGCCGTCGGTCACGGAAACTACCGTGCCCTGTGTCCGGACTTCGGCGGTTGCTTCAAGCCCTTCGATTCTGCTTTTGATCAGCTCACTGATCTCGGATGGATTTAAATGCATTTTTCAGTTAACTCCTAGCTTTTAAGTGCAACAGCCATGGCTTCCAGTTTTCCTCGCACGGAGGCATCAAGCACCTCATCGCCTATTTCGACTATCACGCCGCCTATCAAATCCGGGTCGACACTCACTTTTGCCTCTATCTTTCGCTTGAATCTGGTCTCGAGATCAGCCACCAGATCCCTCAATTGAGCATCGCTCATGGCAAAAGCAGAAATAACTTTGGCATCCAGCACGCCTTCATAACGGGTCTTGAGTTGCTCATACAACTCATTCACCTCCGGCAAAATTTCAAGCCTGCCGTTTTCCGCCAGCAACAAGATGAAATTGCGGCCTTCTTCATTGAGCCTGTCGCCGCAAACACCCAAAAAAAGCTCGCCCAGTTTTCGGGAAGATATCTTGGGGTTGCCGATCAATGAACGAATATTTTCGTCAGCTGCGACAGTCGCCGCCAACCGTAGTGTGTCCGCCCAACGGGCGAGATCGTTCTGGTTTTTTGCAAGTTTGAAGACAGCCTCTGCATAAGGCCGGGCAATCGTGCGAGTTTCGGCCATCGGCTAGAGCTCCGCCTTGAGGGATGTAAGCAGCTCGGCGTGCGCTTTTTCATCCACCTCGCGCCGGAGGATCTTGGCGGCACCCGCCAGCGCCAGGTCCGCCACCTGCTGGCGCAAAACTTCCTTTGCGCGAAACACTTCCTGCTCCACCTCTGCCTTGGCGCCCACAAGAATGCGATCGCCCTCTTCTCTTGCAGCTACCTTGGCTTCATCCACGATCTCCGCTGCCCGCTTTTCCGCCTGCGCGATGATATCGGACGCGCGCTGCTTGGCCTCCCGGACGACGTCGCCTGAGTGCTGACTTGCCAGTTCGAGTTCGCGCTTGCCCCGTTCGCCCGCAGCCAAACCTTCGGCGATCGTTTTCTGACGATTCTCGATTGCGCGCATCAACGGAGGCCACACAAACCTGACCGTGAACCAGATGAAGATGGCAAACGCCATTGCCTGGGAAATAAGCGTGAAGTTTATGTTCATGGCTAGCCTCTGGGAATGATACCGGGAGCAATCACTATTACTTGATCACGGCCAGCAACGGGTTGCCGAACGCGAAAAGCATCGCGAGACCTACGCCGATAATGAACGATGCGTCGATCAGACCGAGCAGCAGGAACACTTTTCCTTGCAGCGTCGGGATCATTTCCGGCTGGCGCGCGGCGCCTTCCAGAAAGCTGCTGCACATAATGCCGATACCGATACAGGCACCCGCCGCACCGAGACCGATCATCAGGCCGATACCAATGCCCGTGTATGCCTGAATCATGGCCAGGAATTGCAAATTCTCCATCTGGTTTTCCTCTCTAGTAGTAATTGAAATTGGTTAAGAACAGCAACGCAGAATCAGTGTGACTCGTGCGCCATGGAAAGATAAACCACCGTCAGCATCATGAAGATAAATGCCTGCAATGTGACGATCAGGATATGGAATATGGCCCACCCTGCATTCAGCAGCGTGCCGAAAAATGTCCCGGCAAGGCCGGTTGCCGCCCACATGCCGAGCAGCAGAAAAATGATTTCTCCGGCATAAATATTCCCGTATAGCCGCAAGGAATGCGAAAGTGGCTTGGAGATGTACTCAACCAGATTGAACAGGATATTGACCGGCCACAATAGAGGGTTCTTGCCGAAGGGAGTGCAGACCAGTTCGTGTATCCAGCCGCCCACGCCCTTGACTTTCATGTTGAAGAAGATCATCAGGAGCCACACGGAGAGCGCCAGCGCGAACGTCGTATTCACATCGGCGGTCGGGACGCTGCGCCAGTTATGCAGCCCTACCAGTCCGTATACCTTCGCCATGATATCGATCGGCAGGAAATCCATGGCGCTCATCATGAACACCCACACAAACACGGTGAGCGCAGCAGGCGCTACAAATGCATGCCGGTCTCCGTGAAAAGTGCTTTTGACCTGATTATCGATGAATTCGATGGCAAGCTCCACGAATGCCTGCCGTTTGCTGGGAACACCCGAAGTCGCGCCGCGCACCACCCACCAGAGAAAACCGAGGCTGACGATACCGGTCAGCACCGCCATGACGAGCGTATCCACATGCAGCGTCCAGAATTCACCTTCACCGATCGAACTGGTCAGATTGGTCAGGTGATGCGACATATAGGAAGTTGGGGTAAGTTCTGTGCCTGATGCCATTTATTTGCCTATCTCAACTGTTTACTGCTTTATTTGCGCAACCTTTGCATCATCCGTTACGAACAATGCCAGCCCGAAGATCAGAACCGCCAGTATGAAGGTCCCGATAAAACCGACCGCCACGACATCCTTGTAGAGCGTCATCACGAGCCAGAGCAATGCAACTGTGATGACTATTTTTACCGCTTCTGCTTTCAGGGCCGTGACCAATATGCCGCCCGCGGTGGAGCCGCGATACCTGGAGACAATTGCAGAAAACGCCGCGGCAGAAACAATGCTCACCACACCGCCCAGAAAAGCCGAGGCTGCGCCGTGGAATCCCCATAACAGACCCAGCGTTAGCACCATCGCCAGTGTGACAATCAGTTGCCAACGCATGACAACGCGTACTGGCTTGTTTCGTATCCAGGACATTTGCTGAGCTTCGTCGGAAAGCGCCAGTCACAAAAACAGATGTTGAGAGTGACTTTAGCTCGTTGAACGTGTGTTCGTGGAAGACCTGATTTTAATTCCTTACCTTGGCCAACGCGGCTTGTTTCCTTCTTCCAGGTCTCCTGAATAATTAAATCCGGCTGACCTATTTAAAACACGCGGATTCTAATCTGCTTGCGCACAACAGTCAATGGAAAGACCTCTTTTCGTTCACGGAAACCCTGCAAAAAATTTAATATGGTGAAGAATACGTCATGGACGCCTTCATAAGGCCTATCCTGAAGGACAAGGGGAGTCTCTGGACTGAATCGTCCCGGAATTTAATTTATATGCCACCTTTAGCTTTAAACTTGAGGCGACAAGGAGTGTTATCAGACTCCCCGTCATTGCTTCCGAATTCCTGCCGCCCATGTCACGCTTTCTTGACTTCAGCGGACAGTGTTCTATAACCAAAAGAGTTATTTTCGGAAGCCGCTAGTACCTCCTGGTTTACGACTGCGTTTCGTCTTGCCGCTACTCCGCCTATATTCCTGTGGGACACTACTCTTTTCCGATCGGTTAAAGCTTGATGACGGTTCAGCCTTTGCGGCCTCACTCGGTTTGCTCGGAGCTTATACGGTGCTGGCTACGCTTTATGTTATCACCCGCCTGTTGCCCACCCATCACCCTGGCGGATCGCCTGTATCAAGCCCCGGCGCCACAGAAACAGGTGCTCGTAGGGGTAAGTGAACTTTCCAATAGCTGCGGAGTGCATCTGCGTATACTGGGACACACCTCCATGACAGTTGGAACAGCCATGCAGCTTGCCTGGAACGAGGCCAGGTTCGCCCTGGTGAATCTCCCTGCTCCCAGACCTACGCAAGTTGTGAGCATTCATTAAGTTGTGATGAATACAACCTTGACTGCAGCTTCGACAGGGTTTGATTGGCTCGGCACGCTCGCGCTTGCTGCCGGATTTGCTTTTTCTTTCCCCTCACATGCGAGGCCAATGAGCGTATTGTGGTATACGTATGCCGATCCATGCTCGGAATACCGACAGAAAATTTCGCAACTGGCGGAAATCGTTCATTCGTTCCCGGAAGCCAACGGTATAAGGTGGAACCTGCGCTACTGGGAATCTTCTGACCCTGCACCTGATTTAACCAGTTTTGATGTCCTTGTCATTGAAAGTGGCGAGGCTTTTCTCACTGGTCCTCCAACGGGTCGGGCGGCGATTCCCGATTATACAGGCATTCTGGATAACCGGGCTGCTATAGAAGCTGCGCGCGGAGATCGGACCTTCATTACTGCTTCGGATGCCGATTTTCACGCGATTCGAGGGGATACGGGAAACACATCAGGCGCTACAGGAGACTCAAACCGCGTTGGAACATGTGTCCCCACGTTAACCTCTCCCGACTGCTGGGACGGCGCTTTGGGACATATGGTGAATGCCATCAACTGGGCAGGGAGCGGTAATGGACTTGGAATTGTCTCATTTCTGGATGGAGAGCACCCAGGATCATTCTGGTGGACACATGAGAATTCGTTCCTGCGAAACGAGCTCTACGGAAGTATCGACTATTCCGGTTCCGACCAAACCCCCATCATCAACTCCGAACAGTCGGACTATCCCCTGAACTACGGGCTCACCTCCAAGGGCCTTTCGAACTGGAAGAATTCGTTTCATGCAACTTTTCTTCCCATCGAAGGCTACATCCCGGTTCTTGATTCGAGCTTGAGGCCGGGCTCTGCCGTTGCGATTGCCGCCATCTTTTTGCCGCCAGCCCCTGAAGTTGAGTCATATCTGATGCTCTACCCTGAACACCTGAGCAAAGAATGCAGCGAAGGTACCAAAGATGCTCGCTAGATCTCCTTATCCGGAGCCCGGTAAAATTCGACGAAAAAGCGGACCAGGCCTTGAGGTTCTACATTGTGGAGAACTTCAGGCACAACCACTCCAACCGTTTCTGCCGACAGTTCCGTATCCACATTCAGCATATCGACGCGATAGCGGAGCTTTCCCGCTTCCACAATGATCTTCCCCCATACGCCGGTTTTGGTCGAGTGATCTTTTCTCAACGCTGCCGGCACCGTTTCCTCGGTAAAGACAGACGTTCGCTTGTACGGAACAAAGTAGTCGGGCAACTCGAACTGATCGCAGCGGACACAGTTAAGCGTCTTTCCTATCATGCCCTCACGTCCCTGCTCAGAAGCGACCCAGGGACGATTGATAAACGGCGGATCATGCCGCACATGCTGGGCGTGCCCGCAAGTCAGAATTGCGATCGGGTCTCCCTCGCTATCGGTATCAAATCCTGTAATAGGTCTTTCCATAGGTTGAACAAATGGCCGTGGAAAACTTGACTTATATGAACTTCTCAAAGAAGAGCGAATTTCAGGCTTTCCTTCCGTTGCGCAGAAGCCAACATTAACTTCGAGGATAAGGAAAAAACCAGGAGTCTTGTACGATCAATCGTTAAACTGTCTCTCCAGTTTTCAGCATATTTCGCGCCATCAGAAGGGCGAATCGCATCGGGCGCTGATCCCAGGGAGTAAAACGAGGTAGCTGATGGAGGTCGCTGTCTTTTCTCGCTGCTCCATGGGCAGTTGAGACTGCCGCGTCAAATCCCAGCCTCTTTACCATCCGAACGTGATCTGGCAAATAATCCCTCCCCGGCTTCCCGTTCGGGTAGGCAAAAAACCGCACTGGAGCACGAATAATGTCCTCCAGCACCTCTTTGCCGGTAGCAATGTCGGCACAGGCTGGACTGTTTTCCATTTGTGCCAGAATAGGATGACTGGCGGTATGCCCACCTATTTCCATTCCCGCATTGTGCATCACTCTAACCTGCTCAGAAGTCATCATGAGATTGTCAGGCAGTATGACTGGAATCAACGCCGACATCGCCTCTACGGTCGATTGCCGTGACTCGGAGGACAGATACTTGAGCCTGCTCAGGAGTTGATGAATAGTTTGACGACGCTCGGGAATAGTTCCGATCGAAAACCTTCCCAGGCCTAAGCTACCGAGATCAACGGTGCTTCCCGGCGCGCGACGGATTAATTCTATCACGGTATCGTTGAACATCCGCCCTCCGTCAAGAAAACCGGTTGCCACGAAAAAAGTGGCGGGAATGCCATGTTTTTTCAGAATCGGCAAAGCGATTTCCGCATTATCGGCATAACCATCATCGAAAGTGACACAGGCAGCACGTGGAGGCAGCGTCCCATTGCGGAGGCCACGAATCGCCTCCCCGAGAGATATGACCCTGAAACATGCCGCGAGCTGCTCCATCTGCTGATCGAAGGATTGGGCGTGACTCTCCTCCGGAAAAAGTGGATCCTGGCAGGGCAGCACCCGATGATAAATCAGTATGGACAGGCGAGCGCGCCGCCCCCCTGGGGAAAGCAGATGCAACATTGCACGGCTCGTCAACAACGGCCAAAGTGGCACCTGATTCACCTGATTGTCCAAGTGATCATATTCAGAGGTTCTCATAGGAAAAAAGCGGAAACACGAGCAGCAGATTTATTACACAATGAACTGACTCTTCGACGCCATATCCTAGCTTGAATCCCCGGCTATCGGCTGCGATTGCGGGGGATTCAACTGTCCAAGCTGGCGCGGAGAACCGGGGGCTTTTGCAGCGATTGCCGACACGGTTTTCTGCTTGAGTTCTTTTTCCACCAGGATACGAGTTGCAACCATTGCCCCCATGAGGTAGTAAGGCACGTCAAAATAAAGAAGACTAAGGAAAGCACCCCCCGTAGCAAAACCGATGAACGATACCTGAATCATCGTTGCCAGATTGAAAGCCCACCTGTACTCTTCGAGCTTTCTGGTGTTGCGTATGATCCATGAACCGGTTCGCCAGGTGAGCCATCCGAGCAGCAAGTAAAGCCCCAGCCCGACAAAACCATGCTCGCCGAGCGCCTGAAAATAAATGCTGTGGGCAGCATGTACGTCCTCAGGATTGGGGGCGTAAGCGTAAAACAGTTCAGGGGTAATAACTTCGAAACCACCCCCCGTGAGTGGCCGGTCCTTGGCCAGATTGTAGGCCATCCACCAGGCATTGAAACGGCCCTGAACCGACGCGTCCTCTTCATAGGTATTGATGCTGTCCATTCTTTGCATCCACTGCTCCGGCATATACGCAATTACCGGGAGAATGGCGAGAATAACCAGCAGGGCGATGCGGCCCTTATGCTGACTTTTGAGCCAGAGAAACGCTCCCATTGCCGCAATGGCCAGCAGAGCACCTCGTGAATAGGAGCCCAGCGCGGCAAAGGCGGATAGCAGCATGGCCCCCGTCATGGCGTGCTTCACCCATGTCTTCCGGGAAATCATCTGCATATAATGCATGAGAGGAATGGTCATGATGAGCGCCAGGGCGATCTCATTATTTCCCTCGATGAAGGTGCTCTCAGGCCCCATGACGAGATCAACTCCTCCTCCCATCAGCGTAAAAATACCGCCTTTGATGCCGTAATATCCCAGCGAGATAACTATTGTCCAGATGAGCAACTGAATCTGCTTTTGTGTCCTGATCAACATGATAACTACAAAGCTCATTACCATGATCTTCATGACCTTGTTCCACTGCCAATTCGTGGCGTCGGGATAAATGGCAAATACGGTGCTCACATTCATCCAGAATACGAAAATTATGAAGGTCCAGATAACCGGAGTTAGAGGGAGATTCTTTGGCTCTTTGGTAATCAGGAGGCTGGTTATCGTGACTCCGGCAATAATCGCCGCAAAGGGGAATGTGGTCGCAAATCCCCATCCCTGGGTATGCGGATTCATGACGCTTATCCACACCCACATCAACGCGCCCATATACGGCTTTTTAAAGACAATGGGCAGCCATCCGAAGACAATCAGGGTAACAAGGATATCCCTCATGTTCTTACTGCATCCTCTGAATTTTGTTTTGTGATAAAGACACGAAAAATCCCTTTATCCGCAATGCGGCGATCACGCTTTATCCAGAGCCGGTTATTATTCCTTGGCAACATCAATGGACAGATGAGAAAGGTCCTTCGCACCATGGTGACTGAGGCTTCCTCGCAACTGAGGCTTCCTCTTGAAAATGTCCCGCCGCTCCATGAATTCGATTACCTGTGCAACACAATCCTCCAGCTCCAGCTCGCCCGTCCGCACGATCAACTCGGGATTGGCAGGCGCTTCGTAGGGTGACGATATCCCGGTGAATTCCTTGACCTCGCCTGCCCGGGCCCGTTTATAAAGTCCTTTCACATCGCGCTGCTCACATACTGCGAGACTGGCCTCGCAAAAAATCTCGATGAAATCTCCGTGAGGAAAAATACTGCGCGCCTTTTGGCGGTCAGCCCGAAAAGGTGAAATAAAAGCGGTCATAGCAATCACGCCAGATTCGATCAGAAGCTTGGCTGCCTCGCTTATGCGACGAATATTTTCGGACCGATCCTCCACGGAAAACCCCAGGTCTGAGCATAAGCCTTGACGCACATTATCTCCGTCAAGTACAAACGTGCGGCAGCCCAACTGGTAAAGCTTTTCCTCCACCGCATGAGCCAACGTCGATTTACCGGAACCGGAAAGCCCTGTAAACCAGAGAACCGTCGACCGATGCACGTTCAGCCTCTCCCGGTGTGCGCGAGTAATGGTGGCGTTATGCCATACAGTATTGGTATTCATATTCCGATCTCAGATTCCGATTTTTGGATAAACCGAATTATATCGGCAGCGATTCGGACTTATATCTGGACCGAAGTACAAGATACAGAAGAACAGGAGCGTAATCGGTAACTTCCCACTGATCAGTTCGTCGAGATCCAGGATAAGGGGGAACCTTTGCTGATGGAAGTCTTTAGAGCTTTCCTGGCACCCAGTCGCATTCTGAACTGATTACGATTCATGATTCATATTAGACAGAAACCGCACAAAAACTGAAGCGAACAGGAGCGGGTTCAAGTAATTATGGCAGCAAGCCGTTAGGTCTACAACTTCGAATTACGGTTGCTTTCAACCCTTTCATTACCTGCCCGCTTCCTTGTCCTTACCGACTTTCGAAGAAGAACGACAACGTGGCATAAAATCCCATAAAATCCGGCTTTAATGCTCATTGATTGGTTCAGGCAAAGATTTGCTGTTCAATAGTTTCGATATTTCGATAACGGGCGTTTCATACCGCAATATATCCGGAGCCTCACAGGAACGAATGAAAACAGGGAGATTCAGTGAAAGATAATGCTGCGTTGATCATCCTGGGAATGCACCGTAGCGGCACATCGTTGTTAACGGGACTTCTGGGTCAGGTCGGGGTCAGGATGGGCCGCAGCCTGTACGCACCCCAAAAAGGCGTAAACGAGAAGGGCTTCTGGGAGCATGAGGATATCGTCGACACGCATGACGAACTGCTTCTGCACCTGCGTTCGCAATGGGATGATCTGTTGCCTTTGAAGGACAAGTGGTGGGAAGACGAGGCGGTTCAACCGTATGTCGCCCGCCTCCAAAGCTTTGTGAAGCGGGATTTCTCGGAAGCCGCTGTCTGGGCATTGAAGGATCCCCGAATGTGCCGGTTGCTGCCTTTGTGGATACCCATATTCGAGGTGCGCCAGATCAGGCCTGTTTTTATTTGCATGAACCGGAACCCTTTCGAGGTGATCGCATCCTTGCAAAAACGCGACCGGTTTTCACGGGAAAAGGCCCTGGTCTTGTGGTTGAGTCATACGCTATCCGCTGAGTCCTATTCAAGGGGACGATCCCGGATTTTCATCGACTTCGACCAAGTAGTGGCTGATCCGGTCAGGGTACTGCAAACAATAGAACAGGAAACCGGTATCGCCTTCCCTATTTCGGTAAACCAGGCAAACGAGAAAATCGGGAGGTTTGTTTCTCCTGACCTCCGTCATCATAAAGTCGATAAGACGAGTGCCGGAGCAATACGATACGAGCAGGGGCTTGAAGGGATGGCTTATGAACTGTACAGCGCCCTCAGTGAAAAAGCCGCTGAAAGCGGAGGCCCCCATAGCGGGAATCTGAATGAGCGGATTGACAGCATAGCGGCAGACTTTGCCTCCTATCAGAAAAAATGGAATCCGGAGTTGATTGAGCAGATCCGTTATCTTAACCAGGAGCATGCCGACTACCGGATCAAATTTTTCCGTATTTACAGATCGTTGAGCTGGTTGCTGGTCAAACCTTTCTGGCTGATCGAAAAAGTATTACGCAAGTACTGACCCTCACCATTTCGGCCGCCATCCCAGGAGGCCGGCCGGGACATAGGCAAGGGTTTTCAGATTGGCGGGATGGTTCAGCCAGGCCTTCCATAAGGAACGCATGGCGTACCTCAAGTTATTGGATGCAAGATGTTTCAGCCCAAATTCCATCTGGTAACGGGCGATGTTTTGCATGAACTGCTGTCTTGAAATGCATCGACCATCTTGGCTGCATAAGCCCCATCTCGCAGCGGCATCTCGCAGCAACACGGTTCGATAGTCGATCTCTCTGGTGAGGCGATTTCCTTGTCCAGGATGCTGGCGATATAGAGTGAGTCCTTTATTCAGCTTGATAACCGGATATTCCCGGGAAATGCGCAGCCAGAGGTCCCAGTCTTCGCTATAGGGAAGGGATTCATCGTAAGCGCCGCATTTATCGAATACCTCCGCGCGTATCAACGCGGCGCTGGTCAGAATCCAGCAATCGAGTAGAAGCAGATGATATATCCATCCTGAAAATTCCTCGTCGATCCCCCCAGGCATTTTTTCTATATCGAAGCTGTCCGGATGGGGAAATGTGCCCTCTCCGTCGGGATGCCACCAGATAAACGTACTGTAGACAAGACCTACGTCCGGGTGCAAAAACATTTGCTCCAGCTGCAGCGCCAATTTCTCGGGAAACCAGTAGTCATCATGATCCATCAGGCAGATATAGCTTCCTGACGCTTCCCGGATTCCGTAATTGCGCGCTGCGCATACTCCGGAATTGGACTGTGACAGGAGTCGGACAGGAGCGCCATACGAAGTGACGATTTCCCGTGTGCGATCAGTGGAACCATCGTCAACCACAATTAATTCCAGATCCGTGAATGTCTGGCCAAGTACGCTGTCCAGTGTTTCTGCGATATAGGCCTCGCAATTATAAGTCGGAATAATGATGGAAACAGTTGGCTTGGACGCTGCCATGGGGAGATTTTAAAAAAATAGTATATCCAGGAGGTTTAACCTCGACATCCGAGCTTCAAACGCTAAAATCGGATTTCGGCGGTCAACTGAGACGCAATAATCATTATAAATCAGGTGTCCGCGGAGACCTCCTTCCTTTTTTGTATATCGTATCTCCCGTATCAGGAAAATTACGGGAACGAGAACTGGCTGCGGTATTGACTATTGCACGAAATTCCGCTGACCGATCTTGAAATGAGCGGTAAGAATATACCGATTTTCCGGCAATGGATGCTCAGCTCGTCCAACGAAAATCGATTTTCCGCTTCTGTCGATGAGGTAATATCGACCTGGGGCAACCTGCGTAATTTTTGTGGAAGGGCTACGAAGACATGCATATATGCTTATGAAGCAGTTGCCATCCGTGGCATGATCTGGTCATGTCCACTTAATGATGAAATATTCTGGCAGAGTTTATGAAAGATAGCACACTGCGAGTCGGCATCTATCAGGGTCCGGAGATTCCCCAGAGCTTCAGGGTTTATGCCGAGAATGTATGGAGACATTTACCGAAGCAGGATATAGCGATCATTCCTTTCAAGGACAGGAAAGATTTGCCGAAATCAGCGGATGTGCTTTGGGATATCCGTTCCGGGGGAGGCAATCCTCCTCCTGATTTTCTCCTGGAACACCATCTCCCCCCCCTGGTAGTGACCGTGCATGGCTTCGCTCCCGTCTCACTTAACGGATGGGAATATTTTCGGACCCTGAAAGGTCTGATCATGTCGGGACAGTACGCTAAACACAAGCGCGAGCGATGGCGGGAAGCCCGGACCGCAGTGGGAAGTATTATCGCTGTTTCCGCGTTTACAAAAGATGAGGCGATTCGTTTTACCGGCGTTCCTGCTGACAGAATCCATGTATGCCATCATGGAGTCGATAGCAACGCCTTTACACTGGGCTCCGATACGGGATCGGAGCCCTATTTCTTCCATGTCTCCAATGACGAGCCGCGCAAAAACGTGCGTGTGATTGTACGGGCGTTTCGGCGGCTCCGGCGCCATTGCCGCGTTCAGCTTGTACTCAAGCTCCCTGATAAGAGTGCGAGGAATTATGAAAAAATCGACGGCGTACGGGTACTCGGAGGCTTTCTTGCAACCGAGGAACTGGTTCGCCTTTACCGTCACGCTCTCGCTTTCATTTTTCCATCCCTCTACGAAGGTTTCGGCCTGCCCATTCTCGAGGCCATGGCCTGCGGTTGTCCGGTCATCACCTCCAATGTTTCCGCTTGTCCCGAAATAGCCGGAGAAGCAGCGCGTACCATCAACCCACGCAACGAAAGCGAGTTGTTGGAGGCAATGGAGATTCTTTGCCGAAACCCGGAAGAAAGGCGGGAGCGCGCTGCAATGGGTCTCCGCAGGGTGCTCGGTTTTTCGTGGGAAGAAAGTGCAAAATGTCATGCCCGGGTGCTGTATATGACGGCAGACAGGGATGCGCCGGCAGCGCTACGTGATGAATTGCAATGAACTGGCCAGCCCCGATTTATTAATGATGAGGTCTAAAGATTGAGAATATCGAGAATTCGAGCACGCTTGTTGCAGGCTATCGTACGTCCTGCACTGAAGACGGACCTTTTAAAACATGTGGCGTGGCGGCTGATACTGAAGCTTCGGAATGAATTTGCTCAAGCGGTGCCTCCCGTGGAACTGGAAACGACTTTCGACGAGAATGTCCGGATCGTCACCTCCCTTTCCGACCACATCGAGTCTCAGGTATTCTGGCAAGGCTTTCAGGAAGCCGATGAAGGGGTAATCCTGCTTCTTAAGCGCCTTTTGCCCCCTGATGGCAGCTTCATAGACGTGGGAGCAAATATAGGTACCTTTACACTTGTGGCAGCTCGCCGCGCCGTTAGAGGGCAAGTGCACGCTTTCGAGCCGAGCGCGCATCATTTCACTCGGCTAGCGCATAATGTTGCGTTAAACGATTTCAAAAACGTAGCTCTCAACCGGAAGGGGCTTTACGACCAGCCTGGCGAGGCCGTCCTTTTTCTGCCTTCGCAGACGGGAGAGATGAACAACAGCGGTGCTGCCAGCCTTTATACATTCGGGCTTGAAGAGACAAGACAGGTTTCCGAAGCAGTTTCTTTGATCCGCCTGGATGACTATGTTCGGGAGAAAAGCATAGGGCGCGTCGATATCATCAAGATCGACATCGAGGGAGCGGAACTGAAGGCCCTGGAGGGTGCCAGAGAAACGATAGCACGCTTTCGTCCTCTCGTTTTCATGGAGCTTGACTTGGACAACCTGGGGCGTGCGGAACGCTCTCCTGAAGAAGTTCTCCAGTATTGGAAGTCCTTGAACTATGAGGTTTCCATCATTCTTGTGACCGGAGAAACCGTGCCGGTCACAAGCTCGAAAGAATTTGGATCACACCAGAACCTGCAATGCCGTCCCTTTTAACGGTTTGAAAGGGGCACTTGCCTCTCACCCCGATTTTCTTATAAATAGAGAAAAAAATGCTGGAGAAACTGAAAAAACTGATGCATCACTTCACTCTCTCGCTGGATGACATCAGCGTCGAAACAAGCCGCGCTCGTCAGCTTTCCATTCGCACCGAGATCGATCGTCTGCGAAGCAATGAGCGTTACAAGGAGCCAAAAAGTCTGATTCCTTTCGGGGGGAAAATATATTCGCAAAATGATGAAGACGGCATCATTCGGGAAATATTCAACAGAATTGGTACAACCAATAAGGTTTTTGTGGAATTCGGAATCGGAAATGGCCTTGAAAACAATACGCTTGCCCTCCTTTTTGAAGACTGGCAAGGTTTGTGGATCGATGCATCGTCCGATTCGATAACCACCATACGTAACCATTTTTCAGGGATTATAAAAAGCAATAAACTGACTGTCGTCGAATCCTTTATCACACAAGGAAATATTGACAACCTGATTGCCTCGAACGTAAGACACCGCGAAATTGATCTGCTGTCGGTGGACATCGATGGAAACGACTATCATGTTCTTCAGGCCATCTCCTGCATCACCCCACGGGTGATCGTGATTGAATATAACGCCAAGTTCGCGCCACCCGTCCTGTTTTGCATGGATTACACCGAAACCCATATGTGGAGGGGAGACGACTGTTTCGGCGCCTCCCTGAAATTTCTCGAAACAAATCTGAATAGAATGGGATATTGCCTTGTAGGTTGCAACCTGACCGGAGCGAACGCTTTTTTTATCAGAAAGGAACTGGTTGCCAATAAGTTTCTGGAACCTTTCACGGCCGAAAACCACTTTGAACCTGCACGGTATTATTTATCCGGTTACGCTTCGGGACATACTCCCACTTATGAAACCCTTGCGCGCTCGCTGACGATGCGCCCTATCTGAACGGCTCTATCCCGGGGCAATCCGGGGTCCAAATGCCGTAACGCATGAATTTATGAGACACCCGGACATCCGTCGGAGGACGTCGGTTGATACCACTTTGTGGAGATGATATTGAATTTCACTGAAAACAGTCCCGAATCGCACCTCAGTTTCCTGGTCGTAAAATCCGTTCTGTTCTGGCTGGCCACCATACTCGCCGGCATGACGATTCTTACCCATATTGCCCAGGCTTCCGGTATCACTTTCAAAATTTATGCTTACTTCGGACTTGTTTTAATGCTGGGAATGTCCCTGCTGGCATGGATTTTTTCTCGACGCCAGTACGGCCAGGTAGTCCGGCAGGATCTCGGAACCTTATCGTTTCTGATCCTCACGGGTCTTGGCGGCGCCTTTATCTCCAGCTTCTTTCACACTGGCGCCGGGAAAGTCAGCTTCGATCTTTTTTATTACGTTCCCAATGCGGTTTACCATCTTCAAAACCCGGATTTACCGATGGGTTTTGCAATTCATTTCCTTGAGGCCGGGAGTGAACCTATCACATCCTATTTCGGCGCCACCTCTCTCCCGTACGAATACATCCTCGCAGTAATAGCATACTTCCTGAACATTCCTTACCTGTCAGCTTTTTTCCTGGTTTCTCCGGCCCTGCTCGGCTTTCTTATTCCATTAACCCTGTTTTATCTTGTCGCTCAGTTTGTTGATCCAAAGCCGGCTGCGGTGGGTGTCCTGTTCGCGGTTGCCGTCATCCTTCTTCTTGGAGAAACGCCTCGAACACCTGGCACCTGGTCATTCCCAAACATTTTTATCGGAAAAGTTTTCTTTATCTCGATAGGCATATCCTTGTTTGCCGCCGCCACAGTCAATTTCTTTCGAACCTCTTCCCCATCCGACTGGATGCTGGCTTTTGCGGCCACGACTGCAATGGTAGGCGCGACGAGTTCCAGCATGGCGCTCCTTCCGCTCCTCACCATAGCGATCGTTGTCGCCTGTGCCGCGACAAGTGGAGAAAACTACAAACAATTCCTGAAAAAGTCGATAGCGTATGCATTCAGTTTGAGTTATCTGGTCATCTATACCTTGACGATGTTTTTAAACTTTCACTCGGATGTGAGTGCAAACAGTCCCGTCAATGAGGATTTTCCCGTCACTTTTCTGGGGCATGCCGGGTTCTTTTTTGAAAAATCGGGGCCGGCCACACCCCTTGCCTTGCTCGGCGCAACCGTATTGGGACTGTTGATGACTTCGGGCAAGACCCGCCGCTTCCTGCTGGCGTGGATCGGCACTGCCCTTGTTTTATTCCTGAATCCGATTGTTTCCCCCTACATCATCAAATACCTGACCACCCCCAACATCTACTGGCGAGTGTTTTATGTCTATCCCCTGCCACTTCTGCTGGGCCTGACCGGAGCCGGACTGTATAAATATACGGAGAGATATTCCAGAACGATCCGGCTTGCTTTCATCTCAGGCGCGGTTTTCGTGCTCTTCATTGCTCATTTCGTACCGTTTACCACCTCTGTCCTGTACTTGAGAACTGAATTCGGGTGGCCACGTTATAAACTGCCTGCACGGTTTGAAAAGGCGGCGGTAGAGGTGATTGCAATTGCACCGCCGGGACCCATGCTCGCCCCGCTGCCTGTCAGCGGCATTATTACCATGCTAAGCGGAAACTATCCGCAAATGCGTGTTTTCACCGATGCTGAGAGGTTGTGGTTTGGAGAACGGGGACTTGATACCGAAATCAACCAGCGAATCTGTGCATCGGAATTTGTAAATGGCGATAAACCGGATTGTTTACCCGCATTTCAGACTCTGCTCAAGTACGAAAATCTTCGTTCCGTGGTTATTGCTAAAAATGCCGCCGATGATCCCCGGGTACAGGACGCCTTGAACCGGAATGGCTTTACAAATTTTAAGGAAATCAGGAATCTTCTGATCTATTGGAGATAACCCGCCTCATCTGTCCAGGCTGATCAAGGCTCCACGAACCATTTGCATTTGCTAGACGAGCAAACTGCCATTGCGGCCGAGAAACAGCCGTATAGTGTCATCCAGCAGTTTTCCGTAGAAAATCCGCAACGTCAGGAAATAAACAAGTGCGCCGAAACAGATTTCGATGAGTAATACGCCAAGGCTGGCGCTACCGCCGGATGCGCTGACAAAGGCTGCCTTGGCAGCCATCAGGCACGCCGCCATCACTGTAGAGCCGACTATGGCAGGGCGAAGACTCAGCGCAATCCCTGCAAAAGACGTATGCAGTATCGCCTTGCTCATACCGATAGTCAGAAAGACAACGATCAGTTCGGTTATCACCATAGCCATCACCAGGCCCATTACTCCGTAATGAGCGCCGACCAATACCAGAGGCAATAAGATAACCAAGGCGAAAACAGCTGACTTCAATGAAAGATCGGCTCGTCCCATGCTTGCCAATACCGGCCGGAGAAAAGATGTCGTCATCCTGAATGGCATCACGGTGGACAATAATGCGAGCGGCAAAGCCACTGCTCCCCATTTATTACCAAGCACCGTAGCCACGAACTCCTGTGCGATGCAGGCAAGGCCTATCATGACAGGAAATAAAGCGAGCGAAACAATACCGAGAGATTTACTCAAATAGTACGTTGCCACCCCAGGCTGATCCTGGAATTTGGAAAAGGCAGGAAAAATGATGGGATTAATTACCGGCATCATCTTGGCGAGCGGCAACAGCGCAAACTGAAAGGTAACGGCAAAAATACCGAGCAATTCCGCGCCCAGAACAGGACCGGCAATCAGGGTGGCAAGCTTGTCAGTAATGAGTACAACTGCCCCGCCCAGGGACAAAACGCCGCCGAAAGCCATCATGGCACGCACGGCCGAAAAATTCAGAGAAGGCATGATGAACCAGGGCTCCAGGAACATCAATATAACTGCGAGAAGAATCCGGTTGATCAGCATCCCCCACACCAGAGCCCAGACTCCCCAGCCGAGAATTGCAAGCACCAGTGTTGCGACGGCGGCGCTTATGTTTGCAATGAACTCGGCCAAAGCGCGCACCTTGAACTTCAGATTACGATCCAGGAGGGCGTTCGGGATGACCCGAAACGGCGCCAGGATAAAAACGAAGGCCAGCACCTGAGCCAGCGATTCAAGACGAGGTTCATCAAAATAAGCAGCCATCACGCTGCCACCAAAGAAATAGACGAGAAAAAGGAGCCCGTTGATAACCAGCAACCAGCCGAAGACGCTTCGCAATTCCTCATGCTCGACCGTTTTCCAACGAACCAGGGCCAGGTCAAGGCCGAACGCGCTGAGCAGCATGAGGAGCTCGAGCGGTGCTTCCAGCATGGCGTTGAGTCCGTAATCCTCCGGGCGGATGAAGCGCACGACGATGATCGTGCTGAGCCAGCTGACCATTTGGCCTGTCACCCGAAGCATGGCCGACCAGCGTGCACCATACAGCACCTTCGCGGTAATATCGGATTGATGTTGCTGCTTATCCATCGGTTTGCACCGCTGAAAGAATGTGTCCTGCCATCATTCCAGGTAATCGAACTGAAGTCTTGTCAACTGAGGCCTTGTCAGACGGGAGAAATTGATAGTAGTGATATTTTCGAAATGTCTGTAGAGAAGTGAATGTATTGCGATGTTTTTCAGGCCGCGGTGATTTTACTTACCACATAACGAAACTTGCCGGATTTCTCCGCTGGAATTTCGGCTGTCTCCTCTACCAGAATATCAACGGACTGCCCAAGCCGTGCCTTGAATTCTTCCTCGATTTTCGCAGTGATCTCCCGATCGAGCTTTGCTCCGGAAACCACCCATACATGGATAAGGTTCAGGTTCTCCTGGATGATCTTGAAATGACTGATCTGCGGCAACTCTCGCAGGATGTATATCAAGGCCAGGCCATGCATGACTGTGCCATCCTGGGCGACGACAAAATCCGTGCTGCGACCCTGAATTTCGCGAAGAAGGGGAAGCCCTCGCCCGCAGCGACAGACTCCATCATCCAGTATTCCTATATCTCCCGTGCGATAGCGAATGAATGGAAATTCTTCGGTAGAGAGATGAGTGACTACGATTTCTCCTGCTTCGCCACAGGGTAGCGGAACTCCCTGTCGATCCACGATCTCCACGATGATATCCTCTGCCGTTATGTGCATGCCGCCCTTTGCGCATTCATGGGCAATGAAACCTGCATCGCGCCCTCCATAGCCATTGGCAACAGGACATCCGAAAGTTTTGCTGATCTGTTGTCGCTGTTCATCGTAAAGCCGCTCGGAAGTAACGAATGCCACCTTGATACCCAGATCGTCCATTCGCTGCCCTCTTGCCTGCGCATGCCGGGCAATATGAGACAAGGCCGAAGGGTAGCCGAAAAACATTCTGGGAGGCGCGGCGCGCAGTTCGCCAAGGAAGTGGTCGAGCTTTTGTTCCGACATTTCGAATGCCGGAAACAACCTTGTTCTGAGCAGCCGATCACGCAGCATGCGAAGACGATCCTGCGCGCCGAGTTCGATGGGAGAGCCCCAGACCACTACCTCAGGATCGCCGATATCGACGTTCCACCAGCGCGTGGCGCGCCACTTTGCCGCCACGTCGTGACTAACGCGCTCCTTACCGATATAAAAGGTGAGCGGTTCCCCGCTTGAGCCCCCAGTACTGAAAGAGCGCAAGCTTCTGGCTTTCTGGGACTTCAATGCCTCCATATTGGCGCGGATCGCAGGTTTATCGAGCAGCGGCAAACGCGCCAGATCGGCAAGGCTGGACATCCTGGCCGCCTTGAAGCCAACCTCCGCAAATATCCTGCGGTAATAAGGTACGTACGCTTCTGCTTCAGCCAGCAGATGTCCCAACTTCAACAGCTGCAATTCCTCCAGGCGCTCCCGGTTCCACCACTGAGACACCTCCAGCGCCTTGCGTACCGATACCGTGGAATGGTCCTTGAGACGCTCTTGCAGCGGAAAGAGAAGACCCGATACGAGCGATGTATACCAGTCCCTGTTTCTCATTTATCAGGCTTCAGCGCCGCTCAGTGTGATCTGTCGGGGGTGGCAAGAACCTGCTCATAGACACGGAACAAGGGGACGCGCACGTTCGGCCAGGTATAGCGCTGCACACATTCAACGCCGTCCTCGATCAAACGCCTGGTCCTCGCCGCATCATTGAGCAGCCGCAGGACTGCATTGGCCATCGCCTGAGGGTCGCGCGCAGGTACGAGCAAGGCGTTCTTTTCATGCTCAACGAGATAGGGAATACCCCCCACGTCCGTACTCACCACCGGGACGCCGCTTGCCAAAGCTTCAAGTATCGATATGGGCATATTATCGGCGAGACTCGGATTGAGCATTACACTCGCGCTGCGATAGATTGCCGCCATGCCCTCGTTGTCCACACGTCCGGTGAATGTCACGGCATCCGCTATGCCTAACGCGTGGGCGAATCGTTCCAGCGCTTGCCGCTCGGGTCCCGATCCAGCCAGAGTAAGCTTCGCGGCGGGGTAGGAGCGTCTTACGATGTGAAAGGCGCGCAATGCAGTCTCATTGTCGTAAATCGGCTCCAGATTGCGGGTGACGATGATATGAGGAAAGTCAGGTCCGGCTGCCGCAGTGGAGGCACCCGTCCGCATCCCTGCTCCGAAACGGCTCAGGTCGATGATATTGGGAACGATACTGGCCGAAAAGCCACGTTTACCAAAAACCCCTTCCAGGAACCTGGAAGGAACAATAATTGCACTCGCTCTTGACAAGCTCGGCCTTACCCACGAAAAGGCGTTATCAAAGAAGGCGTCCGCTTCGCCCCCCCGGTAATTGATAATCACCGGCTTACCCCTGAGCCGCGCAATCCAGATAGCGGGAGCAGCAAACAAGTGCCAGGACCAGCCGGAATTGGCCATCACGTGAAATAATTGCACCCTGCCGGCGGAAAACCACAGTTGGCTGACATAGGGCAGCAGCCGGAAGCCCGCCCTTATCCCCTTGAATTTTCCAATCCAGGCGGGCCGATAGGGACGATTGACCTGGATCAGTTCCACCTCAATGTTCTCTTCTCGCAGAAGCCCCGCCAACTGCAGCGTCTGGTTAGCCATTCCCCCGGAAGGAGGAGGTAAAGGCCCAACCAATCCAATGCGCAAGCCAGCTTTCATGACGGCGCTTTCCTTGAGAGGAGAGTGCGATAGACTTCCTTATAGCCGGCCACGCTGCCAGCCCAATTGCGCTGTGTTTCGACAAAACAGCGCGCAGCAACCCGAAGACCAGCCCATGTATGGGAACTGGATATCAGATTCAATATCCGGACTGCCAGAGCGTCAGAATCGCCCGCCTTGAAAAGTACACCGGTTTTTCCGTCCTGGATGAGTTCGAGATGTCCGCCTACATCTGAAGCAGCAACGAGCCTCCCTTGCGCCATGGCTTCCAGTGGCTTGAGCGGCGTGACCAGGTCGGTAAGCCGCATGGGCAATCTCGGATACACGAGAATATCGATCAGATTGTAATAACGCCGAACCTGGTCATGGGGAACTCGGCCTGTGAAAATAACCTTGCCTTGCAGGCCCATTCGGGCTGTAAGAGATTTCAACTCGCCTTCCTGCGGTCCTCCTCCGACCAGAAGAATGCGGATGTCGGGATTTGCCGCCAACATCCGGGGCAGTGCGCTGAGCAGTACGGTCAATCCTTCATAGGCGTAAAATGAGCCAATGAAGCCAAGCACTACCTTGCCCTCCACACCGAGAGCGTTTGCAAGCTGCAAATCCCCGCGCTCGCTCATCCTGAAATTTTCGATATTCACCGCATTGGGAATGACAGTTACCTTTTCTGACGGAATACCCCGCTTAAGGATGTCGCCGCGGAGTCCTTCGCAAATCGTGGTTACTGCATCAACATGCCTTAAAGCATAACTCTCCAGCTCACGCGTGAGACGATATCGCGTTCCCCATTCGCGGTGGGTGCCGTGATCCACGGCCGCATCCTCCCAGAATGCCCGGACTTCGTAGACGACAGGAATACCCGATCTTCGTCCCACGCGCAGGGCAGGCAAAGCGTTCAGGACTGGAGAATGCGCGTGCAGGATATCCGGTTCAACAATCTTGACCACCTCAGTCAGGCGGTGGGTAAGCGCCTCCATGCCAGCTAGCTGGTTCAGGACCGGCAGTCGTGCCCTCAACCCGGACGGGGCTGAGGTACGATAAAAATGCCATCCTTCCACGAACTCTTCCGGCACACTGCAATTTTCCTGCTTCGATCCGGTCAGGTGAAAGGTTTCCCACCCCAGGTTCCGTTGTTCATTCAGGATCGAAAGAGTCCGGAAAGTGTAGCCACTGTGCAGGGGAATGGAATGATCAAGGATGTGCAGAATTCGCATCAATTTTTTGCAGTGTAGTCAGGTCGAGCATGGCTTAACGGAAGATTTACGTGAAACTCCAATCACGAACGTATGGGAGGCTGTGCCAGATGACTTATGCAAGGGATATGGAAGCTGAAACGTGACTCTTTTCATAACTCGGCCGCGACATGCTGAATAACTTCATTCTGGTATTCCTCGAGCCCAAGCCACAGCGGCAGCCTCACCAGCCGGTCGCTCAGCTCTTGGGTCCGCGTTAATGTACCTGATTTGCGGCCCCACTTTTCCCCCATGGGAGAGCTGTCAAGAGGAACGTAATGAAAAACTGTTCCTATTCCCTTCTGCCGGAGCGCATCGATAAAAGCGGTACGCTTGTCCAGATCCGGCAGCAGGAGATAATACATATGCGCGTTGTGCACGCAATCAGAAGGAATGATCGGGCGCCGTATCTTCCCCTGTTTTTCCAAAAGCTCTAAATTAGCGTGGTAGACGTCCCAGATATCGAGGCGGCGTTGCGTGATTGCATCCGCCTCTTCTATTTGGGCCCAGAGAAAGGCAGCGATGAGTTCACTGGGAAGATAGGATGAGCCGAAATCCACCCAGGTATACTTATCCACCTGCCCACGAAAAAACTGACTGCGATTAGTGCCTTTTTCCCTGATTATTTCCGCTTGCTCCGCAAAGCGTACGTCGTTTACCAGCAGAGCCCCCCCTTCCCCGGAAATGATGTTCTTGGTCTCATGGAAGCTCAGCGCCGCCAGATGGCCGATGCTGCCCAGCGGCCTGCCCTTGTAGGTGGACATGATGCCCTGAGCGGCATCCTCGATTACGAACAAACCGTACCGTTCGGCGATGGACATGATGGCATCCATCTCGCACCCCACTCCTGCGTAGTGGACAGCAACGATCGCTTTGGTTTTCGGAGTGATGGCGGCCTCAATCAAGGTCTCGTCGATATTGAACGTGTCAGGCCGGATATCCACGAATACAGGCACACCTCCCCTCAACGCGAACGCATTGGCAGTGGAGACGAAAGTATAGGACGGCATGATGACCTCATCGCCGGGTCCGATCTGCGCAAGAATGGCCGCCATCTCCAGCGCAGCCGTACAGGAATGCGTCAGCAATGCTTTTTGACACCCGATACGGCGTTCCAGCCATGCGTTGCACTTCTTCGTAAAAACCCCATCTCCGGCAAGATGTCCGTTTGCATGAGCCTGGCTGACATACCATAGCTCCTTGCCGGTCATGTAGGGTTTATTGAAAGGGATCATGACTGAGTTTTTTCTTGTTCAGTGGTAAAAAAACAGGATGGTCAAGCACGGGCAATGACAACCAGCCCCGCGACGACCATTAACGTTCCAAAGATGCCCTGTGGCGTGAGCGGTTCGTTCAGGAAAACCACCGAAAAAAGCATCACGATGACGAAAGCGAGACTCATGAATGGGTAAGCATAATTAAGCTCAAAGCGGGTCACAGCGGCCATCCATGCAAGAGAGGCAAGAAACGCGGAAAATAACCCGGATATAATCCATGGATTGAAAAACTGCTGAAGCAGAAACAATATTTTGTCGGTCCCCCCCTCCGGCATGGTGCCAGCCTGGCCCATTTGCCACTTGAGCACCAGTTGACCATAGACTGTAAATAGCAGGGTTAAAACGATATAAAAATGTCCCGTGAGATCAAACCGTTCGTTCATCTTTTCCTCGCGCATGAATGACCACGCAAATTTCGACTCCTGACTCAACCATACCGCCCGGAAAATACGTTATTTTATTTATCATTCCCTCTCTTATCCGTCTCGGTTCCAGGAAATCCTCGAATACACTGAATTCCATTGATGCATTCTCGCCTAATTTTCGGCACTGAGTATGCGTCCGATTCTCCTGTAACTTTTAATCGCGCCACCCCCAATATAGTCCGCACTTCGGGCCCGACATGAAAGATCAAATCGAGAATAGTTACGCCATGTTCAAAGGATGGGCCATATCTCGAAATGCGCACACTTGATGCCGGATAGGGCTTGCAGGGGCTCGGCAAGAAATCAGTCAAAAACTGTCGCGCCCAGTACCTGGTGGAAACAATACTGATTTCCGGCGACATACGGTCAGATTCGGATTCCTTGTTGGCCATACCGTTCCCGGGGCTGACCTACCGTGATCATAACGGCTGCCCACGCTGCATACATGATGATCCAGGGCATGACCGGAAAATGAAATCTGGGTTGTCCGGAAAAGACTACGGATATCAGGGTCAGATAAATCATCAGGCAGTATCCGATGAGCGCCCACGGCCAGGTAACTTTATCGCGATGCTTTATCAACAGGAAAGCTGCTGCAAACGAACCCACGAGCAGCAGGGCATAAAAGATCTGGTTTATCCATCTCACAGTACGGAAAGTATTCCTATATTGTTCATAGTATTGGTAGCCCGCCTGGTAGGCCCACTCCGCTTCGCCATTTCTGGACCATAGATGCCATATTTTCAGAGGGATAAGTTCTACAAATCGCATGGGATTTTCCCTTATCCAATCGGTTGCCAGCTTCCTTGCGCGCCGGTCCGATTCCACCTGATCCTGAACCGAGAAATTGCGCTGGGCCACTAATGGATCATTTTCCTCGTAGCCTCCACTTGCTGTGGGATTGTTTCCAGTCAGGAGCGTTGCGCCACCGTTAGTGGAAATCAGGACGAGCTCCCCGAAAACCATCGTGTTCCGCACTGCCCATGGGACCAGCACCATAGCCATTGTAAGATAGATTGCAATTCCCTTGATGAGGTGGAGTCGTAGCTTATCCTTTCTTTCCGGGCTAAATACATGAAAAAGCACCAGCAGACCAGGCAAGAACACTACTTGCGGTTTAGTCAGCGCTGCCAGTCCGAAGACAATACCGCAAACCCATATCCAGAACCAGTGGCTCCTTGTGATGTAGAGGTATACGCCAAGAAGCAGTAAAAAGGTAAAGTAAATTTCAGTTAAGATGAAAGATGTATAGGCTGCATGATTCGGATATAGGGTAAGCAGGAGGACGCCCAGACGCGCCGCGGCTTCGCTCCGGAAAATTCGTCTTGTCAGCTCGAGTTGCAAAAAAAAACTGATTGCTGCCATTACTAAATTAGCTATCTGTCCTACCAATTGATCCTGACCGAAAAGATAGAAAAGGATGCCAAGAAAGCCGGGATAGCCAACCGGCCAATAGGCTGTCGGATACCCGGCTTCCGAATAGCCCTCCCCGCTCGCTATGCCGATCGCCCTGTTGAAGTACCAGCTTGCATCGGAGGTCATCTCAATGGGCACGAAGAAAATCAGCGCTATGCGCAATGCCACAAAAAGTATGAAACACACCGGCAGGAAAACGTGCGAATCGAGGAGTTGAAACAAGGGAGCGGCAACCATGTGCCGACGTTGAAAGCGACGAACGCCCTCGATGTTACTTTCTGGATCTGGAAGTGTATTCAAAGCTGGGAATTCAGAAAATTAGCGCATACTTTTAACACAGGGTAAACCCGATATGTTGACAAATCCGATCCAAAGTGCTGCCAGTTTGCGCTCAGTTTAACGACGCTCTGTCGAGTAAAGAGCCGAAAGCAATTGAAAGCAGCTGTGAAATGCTACCCCTTCCAGTTTACTCAATCCTTGGGCGCAGGAGTATTCTTGAATGTCCAATAAGAATTCAGGAAGTAATTTATGAACATGGCTGGAGCAATCCCGACAAGCTGGTGAATTTCCGGCGAGGCCTCAGGGAACAGAATGGATAGCACTACAAAAGTGGAATAACTTACCCCCAGAGATACGAGAGAAACCATGTTGAACTTCAGCCCCTTGACACGGATGTGGTCTTGAGACTTGCGCCAACGAAAGGTCCAATAGTTATTCAACAGAAAGTTCGTGATAATCGATATTTCGATTGAGATAGGAGAAGCGATATATTTATTTACATTTGCCTGGAGAAGCAGTGTAAACACGCCAAGATTCACAACCACGCCGGACAATCCTACTATGGCGAACTTGATAAAGGTCTTTGAGCTGTGGAGACGTATCCACCAGGCGTTCAGGATAAACTCGATGATGTCCGAGATTCCGAGCTTCGACTCACCCTTGGTGCGATCTACGAAATCCACTGGAACTTCCTTTATGACTGCACCGAGAGATACAGCCTTGTGCAGCAGTGCAACCTGGAAGGCGTATCCCTGAACACGAAGATCGTCAAAAGCGACTTTTTTGAGGAGAGCAGTTTTGATCGCCCTGAAACCGGCTGTGCAGTCTCGAATTTTGTATATCCCGGCAACATAGCGTGCAACGATATTACCGCCCAGGGAATTCATGCGGCGTAGAACTCCCCATTCCTTTGGAATGGAACCCCCCTTCACGTAACGGCTGCCAATCACAAAATCCGCGCCCCCATCGAGTGCCGCCATAAGCCGAGGCACATCCTCGGGTTTGTGCGAAAAGTCAGCATCCATCTCGAACACGACATCGGCATGAAGCTCATCCATCGCATGAATCATTCCGCGGACATAGGCGGCACCAAGCCCTGCCTTCTTTCCCATCAGCAAATGCACATTTGGATAGGCCGTCTGCCTGACCCGAACCACTTCCGCCGTGCCATCGGGTGAATCGTCATCCACCACAAGGATATGCATATCATGAAGAAATTCCCGAGCCTGAACCTGTAGCGCATCAATCATGATGCCAATGTTATCCCGCTCGTTGTAGGTCGGCAAAATCACTACAACTTTCAAAGTTGCCATAGAGTATCCACGGAAAGACGCAATTCCTTAACTTGGGCAGTTTGGTGCAAAAAGGGCGGGGAATTATGAGACTTTGGTTGGTTGAAGATTCTCAGGATTTTGTGGGAAATCGCCCCATTGCAAGTGCCTATCAATGCGGATCATCCACAATCATCCATAGCCAGCAGTAAGAACGAAGTTCCTGTGTCAAATGTCATTCCAGACTCACAATATAACTAGGAATGCATTCATCCGTTTCGGGGAATAACGCCCTGAAGACCTGTTAATTATTAGTATGCCTGATACCCTGCCAGTAAGCTTTCCCGGCTTTCTGCTCTTCCCTGGATACGGGAAAACCTGGCACGCACATTTATCGAGGTCGCTCATGAAAGACGGGCGCCATTTCCAGGAACCGCTGGCGCGTGCGCTGTATGCAATTGCCCTTTCCCTATGACTCGGGATGGCGGTTCAGAGGACGGGGATCCAGAATTCGAAATACTACGGTTCCCGGCGCAGGGAGAAAACCGATTATCGTGGTTATTCGTTTATTGCCATGTCAACTATTAACCTGGACGACGACCACGGAGGGTCCATCCAATAAGACCGAGTCCGGCAAGTAAAAGTGCGTATGTCTGAGGTTCTGGAACGGGCCCTGCGACCGGTTTGTATAACCATACAGTTGCATCCCACTTGCCACCGGCCGTCCTTGCAGCCTCATCGAGCGCTATGAATGCACCAAGCGTGGGATCATATTTCCATTTGCCAAGAACCCCAGTCTCATGATTACCGAGGGGATGATCCGCTGTAGCGCTCTCTATCTCATGAATCACCCAGGTAGTATTGGGACCAATGTTGCCATCCGCATCTGTAAGGACATTGGCTGACCAGACTGTTCCCCCGCCGTCGCGGCCGTCCCAGAGCACGATCGAGTTGTTGGCAGAATCATAATCGATACCAAAATATGACGTCATCACAAAGTCGCTACCATCCGCCTTTACCAGATTTATTCCGATATCCCAGTTGTGATTGGGATCAGCATTGTCCAGATCCCATATTGTCAGATCGGACGTATAGTTGGGCCTGGGATTGGCTGTTCGGATGTAAAGATTGTGGTCTGTATCAAGTGTTCCGGAGCCTTGATATCCGACTGTGTTCCATGAACGACCAACTATTTCCCAGGTATCCTGGCCGCCACTTCTCACGTCTCCCACAGTATAGCGGTAAAGCGTGGGAAAACCCGATGCTGCCATATCCGCTGTGACATAAACGACATCTTTACCGTTTTCCGTGCGATAGGCCGTTGTACCGTCAACATGGGTCGCCGTCGGTATGTGCCGGTCGAGCCACATATTGCCTCCCTGCGCTACATTGGTCATGTTCCAGCCCGAACCAGTAGTACCTCCGACCTTGTTCGGATCGGCCTTTCTTGGATCCCACATAAAAGGTCCGGCGACACTCACATTCGTTCCATCCGTTTGGAGGAACGCACCGCCACCTGGTGCTGCGGCCCCTCCGAATGTAAGGAACATGTCATTTACCGGGAGATAGACATTATTGTCATAGGTATGGGCGGATTGGGGTGCAGCATTGTCGACAATAAAACCCTTCGAATCTATTCTGCTGGCCAAGGAACCACGTCCCCAACTTCCCGTCGCACCATCCCAGACATACATTTCGTTGCCCACGTAATTCCCATGGCCACCACCCCATAGCAGCAGATTTCCGCGAGTGGAATCCCAGGCGAATGAACTCCATGCACGAACGACCGCGCTAGTCGGGCCAGGAGCCGCATCTGCCCCCGTTGCCCATGCATCGGAAAATAAGTTGGTACTCGCCTTGACCCAGCCTCCCTGTGGCGTCCCTGCCAGCAAGGACGATAACCGCTCGAATGAGGTTTCGGCGTTTACTTGTCCCACACAAACCGGGAAAGAAGCGCTGACGAGTAAAACAGGAAGAATCGAACTGGCCGAGCGAACGTTGTTCGAGCCTACCGAATCCTTTCCCGATCTCAGCTTCCTGAATACCCTCAGTTTTTTCATGTTATTGTTTCCCCGATAAAAGACAAGACGTTCGAAGATTACAAGAAAATCCATTGAAAAGTAAAGTGATTTTTACCTTCAAGAAGTAACATCCTGCGACTTGTAGTACTATTAGCAGATTTTTATCCAGGACAGCAAAATTACCGGCAGAAGCAGCAAGAACAGTGACAGGAAGGAGCTTATCGCTGTCCAGCCAGCATATACTGAAGGAGCAGTGCTTTATAAACTCTTGTACTGCTACCGCGTGTTGCCATCTTCGGAAAGATGAAGTGCGCCGTCTCGCAGCCCCAGCCCTCCTGTTTTCATTTGTCCTGGCATCTCCGGTTCATTTTGAAAGTCTCATCTTGATACTCAGGGATTGCAGCAATGGCATATCCTCAAAAATAAACAGCTCGGAGTAAATATGCAGCATATTGAAGAAGTGAGAAACATTCTATCTGACGTATTGAGCCTCGGTGAAAGAAGAAACTCGCTCAATGAAGATTCCCCCTTGCTTGGGGCCATTCCCGAACTGGATTCAATGGCTGTCGTCAATGTAATCACTGCTCTCGAGGAGCATTTCGACATTACGGTTGACGATGATGAGATCAGTGCAAAAACTTTTGAAACTGTCGGCAGCCTCGCGCAATTCGTCGAGCAGAAGCTGGCGGAATGAAAACGGATCCGGACCCGGTTCATGCAGAGCCTTTCTTTTTGCAAACCGACCTGGGACAGCGTTTCTGCCTTTTTCATCAGCCACATCCAGGCAGGAAATGCCAGGGAGCTATTCTGTATATACACCCTTTCGGCGACGAGATGAACAAAACGCGGCGAATGGCCGCGCTCCAGGCAAGAGCTTTCGCCGCAATTGGGTGGGGTGTGCTGCAAATGGATCTTTTTGGTTGTGGCGACAGTAGTGGCGAGTTTCGCGATGCCCGTTGGGATATCTGGAAAAAGGATCTGGTTTACGCCCGACTCTGGCTTGAGGGCCGCCTTACCGTTCCGGTAAGTTTGTGGGGATTACGCCTGGGCGCGCTGCTGGCCCTCGACTTCGCACAAGATGAAGCAAATGTCGTTGACCGCATCATTTTATGGCAACCCGTTATCAGCGGAGAAACTTTCCTGAGCCAGTTTTTGCGGTTGCGAATGGCGGGTGAATTGTTCTCCACCGTCCCTGAGGAAAAATCGACAGGAACGGCTATGTTGCGTAAACAGCTGGAAAGAGGTGAAACACTGGAAATAGCGGGATACGAACTCGCCCCCGAGCTCGCGAAAGCGGTCGATGGCTTGAAAGCGGCTGAACTGGCGGTCGGAAAAAGTGCCGTCCACTGGTTCGAGACCATCCCTGAGCCTGGGCGTTCCATGACTCCAGCCGGGGCAAAGATAGCCGAGAAGTGGAAGCAGAAGGACGTCGACCTCCACGTCCATCTCATACCGTGCCAACCGTTCTGGGCGACCCAGGAAATCTCGGAATGTGCCGAACTGATATCGGCAACGACAAGTGTTTTTGCACTGACAGCATGATGAATTACGAGGAACGTTCCATTGTTTTTTGCTGTGGGAGCGATTGCCTTTACGGTATTTTAACCTTGCCTGAACACGCTGCTTCAAGAGGTGTTCTTATTCTCGTTGGAGGACCCCAATATCGCGCAGGAAGCCATCGCCAGTTTACCCTCCTCGCCCGCCAGCTGGCGGCGAATGGCATACCGGTCTTCCGCTTTGATTTCCGCGGCATGGGTGATAGTGAAGGAGATGCAAGGACTTTTGAAAACGTGGAAGATGATGTGCGCTATGCAATAGATCGTCTCTTCGCAGAAATCCCTTCCCTGAGCGAACTGGTGATTCTGGGTCTATGCGATGCAGCATCCGCCGCATTGTTTTATGCTTATCAGGACCGGCGAGTGACCGGACTGATCCTGCTGAATCCGTGGGTAAGAACGGAGGAAGGCTCTGCCAGAGTGTATTTGAAGCACTATTACACTTCGCGCATTTTCGAGCGTGAACTCTGGCGCAAAATATGGAGCGGAAATTTCAACTATGCCGCATCTATAAGGTCACTTTTCGGTACTATCAGCGCAGTTGTGACAGAAAGAAGGGAAATTGCCCCCCCCGTTGCAAGGAATAACTGCAAAAACGGATGTGATTCTGCCCCCTTGCCGGAACGGATGTTTCAAGGGCTTGAGCGTTTCCAGGGAAAAGTGCTCCTGATACTCAGTGGCAATGATCTGACAGCTCAGGAGTTCTCCGACCTGGTCAAAGGTTCACGAAAATGGAAAAAACTGCTGGCTTCTCCGCGCTTTTCGCGCTTCAGCTTGCTGGAAGCCAATCATACCTTTTCCCGACGGGAATGGCGCGATCAGATCGCGCGCTGGACAAGGGAATGGCTTTATTCCTGGTAAAAACCGTCCTGATTGCCATCCTGGCTGCCGATTCCAGAAAAATCCAGCTTCAAAAATTCTCGCGTCACTTGATTGAGCTTGACAACTGCTTCCTTCTATCTTGAGAATATTTAGAACCGTTTTAAGGGGTGGCAGAAGGCTCGACAGAGCGGGTAGCTGCTGAATCAGGGAAACAGTTGACTATTAGTTCGGCGAGCAAACAGTACAAACGTCATACCGGCGGAGCTTGATGCAAGGAACGCTAATGAAAGTCATATCCGGCATTGCGATATTGGTTATTGCATTAATCTCGACAGATCTTCGTGCGAGTTCTTCTGCCGCCTATTGTGGAGAGTTGATAAATGTCCATGATTATATAGGCGGGGATAAGCAACTCCTGGGAACTGTTGAGCAGTATCACTTTACCTCAAATGTAGAAAGCTTGCGCCATGGAAATACCGGAACTCTCGGAGGGGACTTAAGTTATACACTTATGATTTTTCCGAATCATCATCGCGCTCTGGCCGCTTTCAGTAACCTTTCATTGAGAGACAAGACTTTAAAACCGGTGGGCGCAAAATATTCCGTTGGGTGTTTTTTTGATCGCGCCATTCGATTCAAGCCAAACGATGCCATAGTAAGAATGGTATACGGCAATTATTTGCTGAAAGCTGGAAAGGCTGATGAAGCTACCGAACAGCTTCGGATAGCGGTCGACCTTGAACCCGAAAATCCCACAATCAACTACAATCTGGGCTTGCTCTATTTGAAACAGAAAGATTATGAGCAGGCGAAAACTTATGCAAAGAAAGCTTATGAACTGGAATTCCCGTTGCCCGGCTTGAAGAATCAGTTGAAACAAGCGGGGAAATGGGATGAATAGCGCGAAAAAGCTGGGATTAGCGCGAATCGAAGTTCCAACGAACGTTTAGATGCCGGCCGCCTCCTGCGTAGCGGCAAAATGCGCAATGTACCAGCCCATTGCCTGTCTGAGTCCTTCATCGATGCGGTGGGACGGTTCAAAACCAAGTAATCTGGTGGCTTTCGTAATATCCGCCTGTGAATGCCGCACATCGCCCTTGCGAAAGTCGACGTACGTCGGCCGATGATTCTCCAGCTCCGGAAACCTCTCCAGTAACAACTCGCGCATCATGCCATACAGTTGATTCAGGCTGGTGCGTTCATTCACTGCCACATTGTAAATCTGGTTCACCGCTTCCGTGTTGTCACTGAGAGCAGCGAGAACATTGGCTTGCACGACATTGTCGATATAACAGAAATCCCGGCTGGTTTCGCCATCCCCATTGATATACAGCGTCTGATTCCTGATCAGTGCCGAAACCCATTGGGGAATAACCGCGGCATAAGCGCCATTGGGATCCTGTCTTGGACCGAATACGTTGAAATAACGCAGCCCGATGGAATTCAATCCATAGCAACGGGCGAACACGTCGGCGTAGAGCTCATTCACATATTTGGTGACGGCATAGGGCGAAAGGGGACGTCCAATTACCGCTTCCACTTTTGGCAGATCGGGGTGGTCGCCGTAGGTGGAACTGGAGGCAGCGTAGATGAAGCGCTTCACTTGCGCATCCCTTGACGCCACCAGCATGTTGAGAAATCCGGAAATATTGGCTTCGTTGGTTCGGATGGGATCTTGAATGGAACGCGGCACGGAACCCAGCGCTGCCTGGTGCAAAACGAAATCCACCCCCCGGCATGCGTTCGTGCAAGTTTCCAGTTGGCAGATATCACCCTCTATAAAGCTGAAATTACCCCAGGCCTTTTCTCCGACCAGGTTTCGTATCTGATCGAGATTTCGCTGATATCCGGTGGAAAAATTATCCAACCCGATTACTTTCTGATTACGCTTGAGCAAGGCCTCCAGCAGATTGGATCCAATGAAGCCCGCAACGCCCGTGACCAGCCAGCAGTATTGGCGGTCCTCCAGATGCCGCAGCGATTTTGGGTAAGCAGTCATATCTGACGGACTATCCTTCACAGTCTCCACACGTTTAAGCCGGCCTCTCGCAGTGCGGCAGGATCGAACTGGGATTTCACATCTATGAAACACCCTTTGTCCGTGATTTTGGTCTGAAATTGGGTCAAGGGCATCTCGGTGAACTGGCGATGGGCAACCGCAACAATCATTGCGTCTGCGCACGGAAGGTTCTCCCATGATTCAAGTTCCACACCGTATTCGTGGCGAGCTTCTTCGGAACTGGCTACAGGATCATGGACGTGAATCTCTATTCCATAGCTTTCGAGTTCGTTGATCAGATCGGCAACCTTGGAATTCCTGAGATCAGGACAATTTTCCTTGAAGGACAGGCCGAGAACATTTACGCGCGCACTCCGAACGTTGATATCGGCCTTGATGATATGCTTGATCGTTTGTTCCGCCACGAATTTGGCCATACTGTCATTGATACGCCGTCCCGCAAGGATGACCTGCGGTATATAACCGACCATTTCTGCCTTATGCGTAAGGTAGTAGGGATCGACCCCGATACAATGCCCTCCGACCAAGCCTGGGCGAAAGGGTAGAAAGTTCCATTTGGTGCCAGCCGCCTGCAGCACTTCCAGCGTGTCGATGTCCAGCTTGTCGAAAATAATCGCCAGTTCATTCATCAACGCGATATTGAGGTCTCGTTGAGTATTTTCGATCACCTTGGCTGCCTCCGCCACCTTGATGCTGGATGCACGATGCACGCCGGCGGTAATTATGCTCTCGTAAAGCGCTGCAATTTTTTCCAGCGTATCCTCATCGTCTCCCGCGACGACCTTGAGAATTTTTGTGAGCGTATGCTGTTTGTCGCCTGGATTGATCCGCTCAGGCGAGAAGCCGGCATGAAAATCGTTCTTCCATTTCATGCCGGAATGTTTCTCCAGGACGGGAATACAGACTTCCTCGGTTGCTCCCGGGTAAACGGTGGATTCGTAAATAACGATTGCTCCCCGCTTCATATGTTTTCCCACGGTTTCGCTCGCGCCTATGAGGGGTCGAAAATCCGGCTGATGAGCTGCGTCTACGGGTGTTGGAACCGCTACGACAATATAATCCGCCTGTGACAACTCCCCCGGATCGGTAGTGACATGAAGTTGCTCTGCAGCTCTCAAGTCATCGGAGGAAACCTCACCGGTCGGATCGATAAATCGCCTGTAACTCTCCACCTTGCTGCTTGAAAGATCATAGCCAATCGTCTTCCTTTTTTTTCCGAACTCCACCGCCAAAGGTAATCCCACATAGCCTAACCCAACCACTGCCACCACACTCATCAACTACCTCCCGCTTTATACTTATAGACGTTATAACGGCACAAAACCAGATCATCTCCACTCAGTATCATCAAGCAATATCACCTCAAATACCATTGTACTGAAGGTCAGTTCCCGGACTGTTCATGGCAGCATATCATAGCGAGAAATGACAAAGGAAAAAGGAAGAAGCTGGCTGTGAGAATCAGCTGGCCTGCCTCGACTCAACCAGGGAACAAGGTTCATTGCACCTGACTGCTTTGGAACAAGTCTCTGTGCAAAGCCTGTGCAAAGCCTGAGGCCGTCGAGGTTTGCAGTCAGGTAGCGCCTGATGAACCGGGATAAGCGGCGTTTGCAGCGGATGATATTTTTAAGCGTTTTTACGCCGTCCTACACTATCGTCCAGATCAACCGCAGGTGCGGACGCCATGCTCCGTCGCGTATTCGCAACGGCTTCCTCCCATATCCGCCGTAATGCATTCCACATGCCTGCCCGAACTGTGGTCAGATAAAGAGTATTATCGCTCAATCCGGTTACAAGACGCCGCTGAGCTTCAGCCAGATTATGATAGGGCATGCTCATGAAAAGATGGTGGGTTGCATGATAGCGCAAACCAACCGGAGCCCAAAGGCCGGTGAGAAAGTTTCCCGGCACATTGATGGAATCGAGATATTGCTCGGCAAATTCCATCGGGCGGTCGCCGGGATTACGATACGCGTGCGCGCTCAATGTACGCAAGGAGTTTATAAAAAAGATGAACATCGCGATGACGTACCAGAAGACCAGGAACCAAGGGGTCAGAATACCCAGTGCAATACAGGTAACCACTGCGGTGATGAATACAAAAGCGCCAAATTCCTGAATTCTCCAATGCCTGTCGTTGCGGATTGCATTCGGCGCACGCTTATAGTTCATATCTATGGTGAGTGAGGAGGCGCGCTCCCACAGAATCCGGCGCAGCGGCGGAATGAAATACGACAACGGTGTGAGAAGCAGGAAACGAACGATGAAGAAAAGCGGCAGGATGAAGGACAGCAGGACATACCCCACCATGACCATCGGTTTCAGGGTTGCAAAAGGGATATATTCGCCATCTCCGGCAGTGCCATACACATCTCTCCTGTGGTGATCGTTGTGCACGCCATCATAGGTAAAGGAAGGAATCAGCAGAGGTATGCCGCACGTCACATTCCAGATAAAGCGAAACAGCCCGAATGTGCCTTTTCTGAGATGGGCCAGTTCATGTACAAAGATAGCGGCGCGATAAAAAGCAAACGTGGCAACGAGCATGGCCAGCAACTGCCAGAATGAAAAGAGCGGTATGGACAGGATGATCAGGAAGGCTGCCCAGCCAAGCGAGATATGGAAGAGAAAATCCAACCAGTAGATCCAGGGGTTGGGTGTCATGAGATCGCGGACAAGGTTGTGTGCCTCCCGCAACGGAAATTCCTGTCCTGGCTGTATCTGCATCATCACCGGATACTCACTGTTCTTTGCCTGGTACCGACTCGGTCTGACGCGCTATCTGCTCTCTCTCCGCGTCCCGCCATTATTTCACGAACCTGGAACACGGGGCGACTTCATTCGAACACCTCGGCATGAACCAGTCTCGCCGCCTTTTCATCCTTGCTGGAAACGACGGGGCTTACACCTGTCTCAATGGGCCATTCGATGGCAATTTCGGGGTCGTTCCACAGAATACTGCGATCAAAATCAGAAAAATAGTACTCGGTGGTTTTATATAAGAAATCTGCAATGTCACTGAGGACATAGAACCCATGCGCAAATCCGGGCGGCAACCACAACTGGCGGTAATTGTCTTCAGTCAACTCGACCCCGACCCAATGCCCAAAAGTAGGGGATGATCTGCGAATGTCTACCGCCACGTCGAATACTGCCCCACGTACGACACGCACCAGCTTTCCCTGCGGGCGACGGATCTGATAGTGCAGGCCCCGCAGCACGCCCTTGACAGAGCGACTATGATTATCCTGTACAAACCGCACGTCAAGTCCGATCGCCTGCCGGAAATTTTCCTGATTGAAGCTCTCGAAGAAAAATCCGCGACTATCTCCGAACACTTTGGGCTCGATTATCAGGACTTCCGGGATAGAGGTGGCGATAACCTTCATGTAACCACCCGTTCCTCTAGCAAGCGTTTCAAGTACTGGCCGTAACCATTCTTGGCCAGAGGTTGGGCCAGCTTCTCAAGCTGCTCGCTATTTATGAAGCCCTGTCGAAAGGCGATCTCTTCCGGACAAGCCACTTTGAGCCCCTGACGGTGTTCGATGGTTTCAATGAAGTTGCTCGCTTCTATCAGGCTTTCATGCGTGCCGGTATCCAGCCAGGCATAGCCACGCCCCATGATTTCCACATTGAGCTGATCGTGCTTGAGATAAGTGCGATTGACATCGGTGATTTCCAGTTCGCCGCGCGCGGAAGGCTTGAGTCCACTGGCAATATCCACCACCTGATTATCGTAGAAGTACAGGCCGGTCACCGCGTAGTTGCTCTTGGGTTGAGCGGGTTTTTCTTCCAGCGAAGAAACACGATGATTCGCATCAAAGGCGACGACCCCGTAGCGCTGCGGATCCTGTACGTGATAGGCAAAGACTGTCGCGCCTTCCGATCTTTCCATGGCATGCTGTAATTGCAGATGCAAATCGTGACCATAGAAAATGTTATCACCCAACACAAGCGCGCTCGAATCCCTTCCAATGAAATCCCTGCCAATGATAAAAGCATGAGCGAGCCCATCCGGCCTGTTTTGCACCGCATATTGCAGATTCAAACCCCAATCGCCCCCATCACCCAGAAGCTGCTCGAAACGTGGCGTATCCTGGGGGGTGGAAATAATGAGAATGTCGCGAATACCCGCGAGCATCAATGTGCTGAGCGGATAGTAGATCATGGGCTTGTCGTAAATGGGCAGCAGTTGTTTGGAGACTGCTTTTGTCACCGGATAGAGCCGTGTGCCGGAGCCCCCGGCAAGAATGATGCCTTTACGCTGAATCATAGTGGTTTCTCGAGAATTTCGGTGAGCATGCGCGCAACGCCTGTCTCCCAGGACGGCAAGCTTAAATCGAATGTGCTTTGCAGTTTCCTGGTATCCAGACGCGAGTTTTTCGGCCGCTTGGCGGCAGATGGAAATTCACTGCTTGTTACAGGCAAAACGCTTTCCGGCGCGACCGTGAGCTTGACTCCCTCCTGCCGCGCAAAGTTCAATACAAAATTCGCATAACCGTACCAGGATGTTTCCCCCGCGGCAGCCAGGTGATAAAGCCCCGAGATATTCTGCCGCTGCCTGCTTATCCGTATGGCGTGAGCAGTGATATCAGCCAGAAGCTCTGCACCGGTGGGAGCGCCAATCTGGTCATCGATAACATTGAGGCTATCGCGTTGCTGGGCCAAGCGCAGCATGGTTTTTGCGAAATTACTGCCACGCGCTGCAAAAACCCAGCTCGTGCGAAAGATGAGATGATTGCAATCCGAGCTCAAAATCACTTGCTCGGCTTCGAGCTTGGTCATGCCATATATATTTAAAGGATTGGTGGGATCGGTTTCCACCCGAAACGCGCTTCCGCTCCCGTCAAATACATAATCGGTAGAATAATGCACCAGCCAGGCGCCCAGCTTGCCGGCTTCGCGGGCGAGTACAGCGGGAGCGAGGGCGTTGATGATGCGGACACGCTCCGGCTCGCTTTCAGCCTTGTCCACCGCTGTATAGGCGGCGGCATTCACGATCACATCCGGGGCAACTGCCCGAACGGTATCCGCAATTCCGTCGAGACGTGTGAAATCACCGCAGAATTTCCGGCTGCCAAAATCCAGAGCCACTATCTTGCCCAGGGGTGCAAGACTGCGCTGCAGTTCCCATCCAACCTGGCCGTCTTTTCCGAACAGCAGAATCTTCATCAAGCGCGCTCTTTATAGTTCTTCTCCACCCAGTGTCGGTAAGCACCGGATTGAACATGGGTAACCCAGGCCGTGTTGTCGAGATACCACTGCACGGTTTTGCTGATTCCTGTTTCAAAAGTTTCAGCAGGTCTCCAACCCAGTTCACGCTCGATTTTGCTCGCATCGATCGCATAGCGCCGGTCATGGCCTGGACGATCCGCCACATGTTTGATCAGATTGCGATAGGACTGGCCCGCCTGAGGACGAAACGTGTCCAGCAGGCCACAGATTGTTTCCACAATCTCGATGTTGGGTTTCTCATTCCAGCCGCCGATGTTATAAATCTGTCCCGGAATGCCGTCCTCCAGCACGTGGCGAATGGCGCTGCAATGGTCTTTTACATAGAGCCAGTCGCGGATTTGCTGGCCATCGCCGTAGACCGGCAGTGACTTTCCTGCCAGTGCGTTAACGATCATGAGCGGGATCAGCTTTTCGGGAAATTGATATGGACCATAATTATTGGAGCAGTTTGTGGTGAGAACAGGCAATCCGTAAGTGTGGTGATAGGCACGAACAAGATGATCACTCGCTGCCTTGCTTGCGGAGTAAGGGCTGTTAGGTTCGTAACGATGCGTTTCGGTAAAAGGCATTTCGTCTTTTGCCAGCGATCCATAAACCTCGTCGGTTGAGACGTGGAGGAAACGAAACCGCTGCTTTTCATTTCCCGTCAGTCTGCCCCAGTAACCGCGGACCGCTTCCAGAAGGCGGAAGGTACCCACGATGTTGGTCTGTATGAAGTCTTCCGGACCATGTATGGAACGATCGACATGGCTCTCCGCGGCAAAATTAAGGATAGCGCGCGGCCGATAGTCCTTTATCAGATGAACCAGGAGATTGGAATCCCCAATATCGCCTTGTACAAAAATATGCCGCTTGTCACCCTCCAACGTTTTCAGGTTCTCCAGGTTGCCGGCATAAGTGAGCACGTCGAGATTGATGACCGCCTCGTCAGATTGCTCCAGCCAATCCAGTACGAAATTCGCCCCGATAAATCCAGCGCCTCCTGTTATCAGAATCATTTGCTCTTCCTTGAATTCATTACGTTATGCTGTTCAATGCACCTTACCATTTAAAAATCCCGGATGATGGAGATGATGAAAAAAACGCAAAATACGTCGCTAAAACTCTTCTTTTTGCCGCAAATAACGCCACTTTCCCAAGGGAAGTTCGCCAAGCCTTACCTTGCCGATGCGGACGCGTTTCAGCCCTGTAACCTTCAAACCAACCAGTTCGCACATTCTACGAATCTGCCGCTTCCTGCCTTCCTTTAAAATGAACCTCAACTGGTCCTTATTCTGCTGGACCACCTCGGCAGGTTTCAGTGCCTTTCCATCCAGGCTCAGGCCGTGACTCAACAGATTCAGGGTGCGCTGGGACAACGCACCTTCCACACGTACAAGATACTCCTTTTCAATCTCGGATTCGGCACCGATCAGTTTCCTCGCGATGCGGCCATCCTGGGTAAACACAAGCAATCCGCTCGAATCGATATCCAACCGGCCTGCCGGCGCCATGCCTCTCAGATTTGATGGGCTAAAACTGGATGGCGCATTGCCATCTTGAAGCTGCGATTCTCTATTAATGAGGCTCATCGCAGGCTTGTATCCTCGCTCGGGTTGCCCTGAAACATATCCGACTGGCTTATGCAACAGTACGGTGATTTGGTCGCACTGCTGCGCTTGCGCCATTCGTGCAAGCTTTATTTCCTGCGTAGGAAAAACCTTGGTGCCTAATTGATTGATGCGCTCGCCATCCACAAATACCCAGCCGCGTTCGATATAGTCATCCGCTTCCCGGCGCGAACACAGCCCCTTCTGGGACATGAGCTTGGATAACCGGATTTTTTCCATCGTTTCCTGCTGTTCAGGAAAAGGTGTCATGAAGTATAACGGCCTATCGTTCAAGAACTGCACATTATAGTTTGAACGTCCGCACCGTTTCAGCTAAAATTGCGCCTTGCAGGCGCGTAGCTCAGCTGGTTAGAGCACCACCTTGACATGGTGGGGGTCGTTGGTTCGAGTCCAATCGCGCCTACCAATATTTCGGCTCTTTCCCATTAACGGGGGATGGGGGCATTCGGCTCTTTCCCCTGCTTTTTGCTGCGTGCCTCCCTGCCATACTTTCCCTCTGCCGCGTCCGATCATTTAAACCATCGAAGCGAGTTTTGATTTCAAGGTATGCGCGCGTACATTACGATTGGAGACTCAAGAAGGTGTTGAAAGCATTTTCTTGAGTGAGAAAATCACTTACTTCTTAAGAAAAGGGAATAGACAGAGAACAACATCCGAAATCAACTGGAAAGGGAAGAACATTTCCAGGTACCGAGATAATGGCATATTTGTCCCATCGACTATGATCTCGACAGGATCATCGTTGAAAAGAAAGGATCGGCATGAACAGCCTGTCAAATGCAAACCCCGCCACACTCCGTCCTGTGTCCACAACGCTTAATCTCCACCGGGCATGCATGAGAGGGTATCAATAAAACGGCCCCCAAGGGGGCCGTATCTTTCTCCACGCAGAAAGAAAAGGTTTGGCGTTTCGTCAATCAGGAATTTTTACGTTGGCTCCGCCGCCGCACGACAGCGCCCATCAGGCCCAGACCTGCCAGAAGCATCGCGTAGGTTTCGGGTTCCGGAATGGCGCTCACCTGGATTGATCCGCTGTAAAGGCCGCCCAAGGAACCGTTGGTCATTCCTGTGATATTCAAATCAAAATTACCACCTGCGTTTGGCCCCCAATGCAAAGTGAGAGCGTCAGATGTATTTGATCCTCCGAGTACGGCCGAGGCCAGGAGGTGCTCATCACCGCTGTTCCGGACTCCGTCGGGATCGGAAATCAGTGACATTGTGGAGAGGATTGTGTTGAAGGAACCAGTACCCGGGATATCCACCGGAAAATTAATGACGCTGTAACCGGAACCTTGGTTGGCAGGCAGACTGAAGGAAAAGACATCATTGAAATCTCCAGCAGGCACTACACTTCCGCTGAACGAGGTTGGCACACCAGGAGACACCATACCAAGCTGATCATTCGTAGGTGCAGCATTGGCTCCAGCGCTCACGCCTGCCAGAATCGCAACAGTAACAGCTCGCTTCAAAAAAGTATTCATGATTTTAACCTCCTTAAGTACTTACTAGAAACATTGAACATCAACCGTCTGTACATGTGTAGCAGAGTTGACAATTTTTTTGTTGGTAGTACCTATTGCACCGAGGTGCGAAATAAATCCACGAGCCTCGATAGTGAAAGATTACACCCCATGGGAAAATGATCAATAGACCGATAGGACTAGCCAGGAAAATTGATGGAGTCTTCAGCTTTCCTTTCTTCCATAAACATCCTCGAATCGCACGATGTCATCTTCTCCCAGATATGAACCGGACTGAACCTCTATCATCTCCAATGGAACGCAGCCAGGGTTCTGCAAACGATGACGAGTGCCCAACGGTATGAAAGTGGATTCATTTTCCGACACAAGATAAGTCGTATCGCCACGCGTTACCTGTGCAGTTCCATGTACGACGATCCAATGCTCGGCGCGATGATGGTGCATCTGAAGCGACAACGAAGCACCCGGCTTGACAACGATCCGCTTTACCTGGAAACGCTCACCCGCATCGACCCCGTCATACCAGCCCCAGGGACGGAATACCTTTCGGTGCAGTTCGCTCTCCGGTCGACCCTCGCGCTTGAGATCGTCCACGATTTTCTTTACATGCTGGGTTTTACTCATGTGAGCCACGAGAATGGCGTCAGGAGTTTCAATCACCACCATATCCTCAATTCCCACGCAGGCCACAAGCCGATGCTCGGACAAAGCCAATACGTTGCGGCAATCATTCAACAGCACATCGCCTTGAGAAACGTTGCCTTGCTGATCCTTGGGCAAAACCTGCCACAAGGAGTCCCACGATCCCACATCGGACCATCCAGCGGAGAGAGGGATGAATATGCCGGCTGGCAATGAGTCATCGTGAGCGAGGCGCTCCATTACGGCATAATCAATTGAATCGCTCGGACAGCGCAGAAATTCTTCTTTATTGACACGCAAAAAATCGCCATCGACTACGCCTTTCTCCCAGGCGGCACGGCAAGCAGTTGAAATATCGGGGCGACAGGCATCAATGGCAGCAAGCCATACCGAAGCCTTCATCATGAATAACCCGCTGTTCCAGAAATAAGAGCCGGCTTCGAGATATATTTGCGCGGTGGCACGGTCGGGTTTTTCAACAAAGCGCGCTATCCGGCTTGCCTCACCCATTCCCAGTGACTCGCCGGCTTCAATGTAGCCGTAGCCTGTTTCCGGCGAATCCGGCGTGATTCCAAATGTTACCACTGCACTATCCGCAGCCAGCGTCATGCCTGCACGAATGGCCATTTGAAAACGGGACACATCAACGATCACATGATCTGCCGGCATCACCAGCAGAACCGGATCGCTTCCATCCCGCATCGCTGCAAGTGCGGCCAGGGTAAGCGCAGGAGCAGTATTACGTCCCGCCGGTTCGAGCAGAATATTCCCTTTTGTTCCCATGAGCCGCAACTGTTCGGCGATAACAAAGCGGTACTCCTCATTGCAAACAACGAGTGGCGCTCCAAGCTCGATATCGGTGAGCCCCTCCATACGGCGGAGGGTAGCCTGCAACAGCGAATCTTCGCCGATAAAAGACAGGAGCTGTTTTGGGTATTTCTGGCGTGAAAGAGGCCACAGGCGGGTTCCGGACCCGCCGGAGAGGACAATGGGAACTAATGGTTGCATAAAGTTTTTACGAAAAACGAATCGTCGCAATCAAGCGAGATTTACCAGAGAGTCTGATCAGCAAAGAGCTGATAGCAGCAAAGAAATTGGGGGCGGACTCTAGTCCAAATGTGAATTCTCGCCTTCATATCCCTCGGGATTCTGGCTCTGCCAGCGCCACGTGTCAACGCACATTTCTTCCAGCCCCCGTTTTGCCCGCCAGCCGAGCAGATCGGATGCGAGCGCGGGATCGGCATAGCATGAGGCGATATCACCCGGCCGGCGGGAAGCAATTCTGTGCGGTACCTTGTGACCACTCGCCTTTTCAAAAGCCCTTACCATTTCTAGCACACTATAGCCCGTCCCGGTTCCGAGGTTTACCGTCAGGCATCCTCCTTGCCTGTTAACGGCTTCTGCATTGCGCACTTCAGGGTTCTCCAGGGCTTCGAGGGCTTTGAGATGGCCTGATGCCAAATCCACGACGTGAATATAGTCGCGCACACCCGTTCCATCCGGCGTAGGATAATCATTACCCCACACATTCAGATACTCCCGACGTCCAATTGCAACCTGGGCCACAAAGGGCATGAGATTATCAGGAGTTCCTCTAGGATCTTCGCCAATCAAACCACTGGAATGCGCTCCAACAGGATTGAAATACCTGAGTATGGCGCAGTGCCAGGAAGAATCGCTCCGGTATACATCGCGCAGAATTTCTTCGATCACCAGCTTGCTTCGACCGTACGGGTTGGTGGCAGAGAGCGGATGATCTTCCGTTAACGGCAGCCATCTGGGCTCGCCATAAACAGTGGCGGAAGAACTGAATACCAGCGTTTTCACTCCGTACTCTGACATCGCCTCCAGCAAACGAAGGGTACCGACAACGTTATTATCGTAGTAAGCCAACGGCTGCTGCACCGACTCTCCCACGGCTTTAAGACCGGCGAAGTGGATGACAGCCGTTGCCTGACTCTCATGGAGGGCTTTGGTCAAGGAGGAGTGGTCCCTGCAATCGCCTTGCACGACGTGGAGCTTTTTTCCAGTAATATGCTCAACCCGTCTTAATGCCTCTGGATGACTGTTACAAAAATTGTCGAATACGGTGACATCAAGACCTGCATTCAGCAGTTCCACACAGGTATGTGAACCTATATAGCCTGCGCCACCGGTAACAAGGATCATAAATTATTTTACTCCGATTAAACGCAAGCTCCGCCCATGATCATAGCGCGCTCTGCATCAAAATGTGCACCATAAATAAGAGAAGGCAAAAAGATTTGTTCCATAGCGGCAGTAAAATCTCACACGCTATACCTCCACCACGACTTTTTGAAAGCTGCACACTACCCCCCATACTCACGTCCGTGAACCTAGCGCCTTGTTTATTATATTTCTATACTCACAGTTCCATTTCCTTAACTAGCACGTCAACAATCCGTTGGGCGGCTTTCCCATCCCACAGATGAGGGCGCCGGCTGCGCTTGCCTTCCCCGCGTAATATCTTTCGTACCTCGCCAATGATGCGTGCCGGTTCGGTACCTGCCAATACGTTGGATCCTTCTTCAACAGTGATAGGACGTTCGGTATTGTCGCGAAGGGTAACGCAAGGCACACCAAGAGCAGTGGTTTCTTCCTGTAACCCTCCGCTGTCAGTCAGCACCACTGCAGCGTCTTTCCATAGATTAAGAAAAGGCATGTATGCCTGCGGCCCTAACAGCGTGATGTTCGGCCCCAGCTCAATGCCAAATTTTTCAAGATTGCCCCGGGTACGAGGATGAACCGGGAAAATCAAGGGCAATTCCATGGCAATCTCCCGGAGCGCACCGCACAGGCGGGTTATCATCTCGACGTTATCCACGTTGCTCGGCCGGTGCAGAGTCACGACTCCATAACGGCTTCCATTGGCCGTATGCTTCGTCTTGAACGAGTTCGTTTCAGGACTGGAAATATCATGATCCTCCAGCTTTTTGAGCTGGTACAACAAATTATCGATCATCACGTGGCCGACGTAGTGAATGGCGGAATCCCGCTTTCCTTCCCGCTTCAAGTGATCGATTCCACTGGGCTCAGTCACGAAAAACCAGTCTGAAATGCTATCGGTAACGATACGGTTGACTTCCTCCGGCATGGTGATGTCGCCACTCCTTAAGCCGGCCTCTACGTGAGCCACGGGTATATGTAACTTTTTGGCTACAACGGAGCAGGCCAATGTCGAGTTCACATCTCCTACCACCAGCACGGCATCCGGGGGATCGGCCTCACAAAACTCTTCAAACGCCATCATGATCCGGGCCGTCTGTTGCGCGTGAGTTCCGCCACCCGCCGCCATGAAAACGTCCGGCTGGGGGATACCAAGTTCTTCAAAAAAGACGTCATTCATCTCCCTGTCGTAATGCTGACCAGTATGGATAATTTTAAATTCCAGACCCTGGCGAGTCTGCAAAGCGCGCACAACCGGCGCAATTTTCATGAAATTGGGACGAGCCCCGGCAACAAGATAAATTTTTTTCATGCAGATATTACACTTCCATTGGACCCAAGATGCTGTAAGCAGGCGAAGAGTCAGACACTTATCAAACAGACCATAATCAGATGGAACAAATTGAAGGTGTCCAGACCTCCGTACACCAGAGACATCGATATGGATGGGAATACTTGCCTTTCCATCTCAAATTTGAACGCTGGAGAAATGCGGACAATAACTATCTTTCGAGGAATTCAAGAGTCTCCTGCATCCGGCAGAACAAGGAGGCATTAAAGCAAAACCGCCACCCTGGCGGCGCGCTAATTGGGACGCCAGAATTCCTCTACCAACGATTTTGTATTCTGGATATTTGTCTTGCTGGAAGCACCGAAAACGATAGCCTGTATGTTTGGCTGCTTGCAGACCCACTCGATTGCCTCCCTGGCTGGAATCGCGCCAGACGCGAATACCGACATTGCAATGGCCCGGAACTTCTTCTCATCCAGCGCCCGCTCATAGGCCTCGAAACCACCGCACATGCGAAACCCGATCTTGTTGATGTTGGAACACACAATCGGGTTCTCGATCCCCACCTCCTCGAGCGCATCCAGCAACTTCGGCATGTTCATCGTAATGAAGCCGGGTTCGGCGTTATAGCGAGACTTGATGTGATCGGCAAAAATACGAAAAGCCGCCTTGAAGTCGAGACCCAGCAGCAGGTCGACTACAACATTTTGAAGAAAGATTACAGGAGTATTCAAACCTGCAAACATCTTCATTTCTGCATCCACCAATAAGGTGGTAATGCCTTCGATATCCTTTCTTGCAAGGGACATTCCCCCGCGCAGCGCCGCATTCACGATGCCTTCTTCCGGAAGGAAGCGCTTCAGCGCTCCTACCATCCCATCCTCGGTAACCGCATTTGCATATTTGTGGGCGTAGGGCATACATGGCAAAAACTGGAAGTCCTTGTAACGCTGCGGATTCGATCGCATGTGATCACAGACCATCGCGATGCGATCATGGGTAGTGCACATGAAAGACGTGACACCTGTATCATATGCGTTGTCGAGAACGCCTATAATTGCTTCGAGGTCCTGAAAGCGCATCATCTGTGTACGCGCCTTCTCTTCTGACATATGGTTGACCCCAAAAAACTGATTGTCACCAAACAACAGACGTTCCATTTTTATCTCTTCCCTGAAATGAGAGGCTGCGATGAGTGACTGCGTTAACTCACTGCCTTGCGACCGCCGAATAGCAGACCGAACTTTTTTCCCGGCGCCTGCCGAGGGGCAATGCCAGATGTAACGGGTGGGCACCTTTCCGCATCGGCAACCATCATTGCCATCACCCGATCCGTCATCACGGCCTCTTCGAAGGAATTGACATTATCGTCCGCGCGCGTCTCGATACAGCGCACAAAGTAATCCAGTTGCGCGGAGTATTCTTCGCCACGCAGGTAGAACCACACCGCTTCGGTCAGATCTGTTGTGTAGCGCACATTCCATCCCCGCTGATATCCCGCGGGAACAGCCACGTCATCGCGGATATATACCTGGCATTCCTGGCGATCAGCGTATATACGCCCCTGAGTACCCCAGAGAGTCACCTTCGTAGTCATCTTGCGATAGGACTCATCGCTCCAGTTCACCGAGATTTGAGCACTCTTTCCACCGTCATAATACAACGTACTGAACACCTCATCTTCCGTGTCTCTGGAGAAAATTTTATTCAATACCGAACCTCCCACACTTTGAGGCGCGCCGAGGAACCAGTTTACGAGGTTGATCGGATGGGCAGCGTAGTCGTACAGGCATCCGCCGCCCTCGATACGCTGGGTGCGCCAGGTGGAACCCTTGGGCTTGAGCACTACCGGACCGTACGCCTCGGCCAGCACGTGTGTAACAGTACCGATTGCTTCTGCGTCGAGCAAACGCTTCACTTCCTGAAAAGCCCCTACAAAACGGTTGTGATAACCGACCTGGTTGACCAGGGTCTTCCCGGTAGCGATGCGGGCAAGCTTCTCACCCTCTGCTATATCGAGGCAAAAGGGCTTCTCACAAAAAACATGGAGATTTTCATCGAGTGCAGCCTCGACCATCCGTCCGTGCGAACGGGAAGGGGTCGCGATGATTATCGCATCCAGTTCGATATCGCGTAACATGACATCGAAATCCGTGTAAGTGCGAACGCCAGTGTACTTACTGAGAACATCCAGAACATATCCGGTCGAGTCGCATATCGCTTCGACTTTCACACCCGGATGGGCATTGATCATGGCGTAATGCGACAAACCCATTTTGCCCAAACCTACCACTCCAAGGCGCACCATAGTAATCACTCCCAAGCAAAAATTATCTGTTCAGAATCTCGTTTTTGATCATCTCGTAAGCTGCTCTCCCCTTTTCGAGCAGTTCACGATTCGGCGGACGGCTCTCGGTCAGCTCCAGGTAGCGTAGTGCGTCCTCTGCCATCAACTCGGGTTTGTGCGCAAACGCTCTCACTTTTAGTAAATAGCGATCCACATCCAGCAACTCATCCTGGTAGACAGAAATGGTTGGAATACCGAGTACTGCCATTTCGCGAGTCATCGTGCCGCCCGCCCCTATGAACAGATCGCAGTCGGGAGCAATATCCGCGATATCAAGTGCCGTGGTCACAACACGGACGTGGGAGAACTCGGGCTTCTGGTAGTGGACGCTCTGCTCCTTGCCTCTCGGCAGCAGCACGACATCCACATGCTCCTGCATTCCAAGCAGGAGATCATCGAGAAAATTTCGCTTTCCCTTGTAATATTGCGCGGTCCAGGGTTCGGGACGAACATAGACGACTTTGCGCGATTTGGCCTTTCTTTGCCAACCTCCTTCCTTTGACAGGCGCGCATCCAGTTCCCATAAATAGATGCCCTCTTTTACGCCAGGGTAATGGATCACCTTACGGGGATTGGCTCCCTGCTTCTTCAATTTCCCTAAGCTTAGGAACTCGGGCACCATGATCTTGCTCGCGCAGATGAAGGCCGGGATATTTCCCAGCGCATGCTCATTATCATTCATATAAATGGAACGCACGCCCAACAAACGGGAAACGCCCGGGGAATGGAACGAACTCTGCGAAATGGCGACATCTATCTGCCGTTCGATGAGAAATTGCCGCAACTGCATTACCCGAACCGGAAAACCAAACAGTTTTGCAGACAGCCTGCCGCCGTAATGAAGGCCTACTACGTTGTGCTTGAATCCATGAAGATCCAGCAAATCAATCGTGTTTGCCAAAGGTCTGGAAGTAATGATGATTTCATGATCCCGTTCCAGATCGCGGATCATTGCCGCGAACATGTTCACATGAGGTGAGTTCGTGAGTTCTAACCATATTCGCATATCCTAAACCATGTTTTGTTCGCTTGGAGTACTGATCTACAGACCCAAGCAAGACTATAGTTTCAATTTCAACAACTGGCTAACGATCATAAGCTTCGTGCCCTAGTAGAGACTTAACAACCATCCGCTAAGGCCATGGCTTGGGTTGTGGGTCAAAATATGCACGTGATCCTGTATCTGCACTCCATATGCTGCACCTCCCTCCGTGCGGCATATTCTCCCAGCTAAGGCTGACTGGCTAAAGTCGGTGGTTTAGACCTTGGGAATGGAAAATCAAACCGAACAAGGAAACTCCACTTCTGACCATTTCCTCACCATCTTTAACGCAGAACAGATTGAATAAACTCTTGTCGTCTTTCTGAAGGTACGAAAATGAAGTTGTTAATATAAATTCCTTTTCTTTCCCAATGACTCTTCCAGCCACCGATGTTTCGGCTATCTTGATGCAGTTCCCTATCAAATTCTTTTAATGGTCGCACCAGGTCATTCAAAAGGAAAAAACCAGAATAATCGAGGTCCGTAAGAAAATGGGTCACGTCTCTAATCGCGTTTTTTCTGTGGCGATCTTCGATCTCAATGAGAAGTGAGGGACGGTGCCGGCGCACTGTTTGCTCACCCCCCTTCAATACCGCGAGTTCGTGCCCTTCCACATCGATTTTAGCGAAGCCGACATTGTCGAGAGCATAATCGTCCAGTCTCCGAACTGGAACAGTCACCTCGTTCAGGCAGCCACCATCTTCATCTTCTAGCAGGTTACTTACTTCAATGGTGCTACGACCCGGGTCTTCGATAAGAATCCTAAGTTTGGTCTCGCCTGTCAAATCGGAAAGTGCAACAGATTCAACAGATGCATGATACGCCGCCCGGGCAAGCACGGACTTTAAGCGAGCCGCTTCTGCAGGCCGCGGCTCGAAAGCAATACAATATGCGGAAAGTCTAAGCAGATGCGCCATGTATACCCCCCCAGCAGCGCCGATATCTAGCGATGTCTTCCGCGAATCACAAAGATACGGCAGCAAACGAAGCTCGGGTTCGGAAAAATTACGGCCCAGGGATTTGAACTTAAATAGAGCATAAGTATTTGGCGCGAACCTCTTCCCCATCGACACTGAAATTCGCTTTAACGGTACAAGGACTTTGTTCATGTTAGGTCACCTCTGTCTGCCAGCTTCCAAACCAACTTTGACTCCATGAAATACTTACAGTGATGAGACAGAATCAGCAGGTGGATAGAGTAGATGCCCTTCACAAATAGCAAATCCTGTTGCATCATAACTTAATGGATAATCAAACTTACGATTAACCTTTTTTACAACCTTACGTGTTACTAACTCAACTCTGAGGTACCCCCTTAAGGCTCTCATAGACCCGAGAGAGCTGCGCCAGCACTATGGGAGCGCTGAATCTTGCCTCGACTGTCCTTACCGCATTTTCCGCCAATATCTTACGAAGACTGGAATCTTCCAGTATCTCTCTTAAAGCTTGTGCTAAAGCGTGAGCATCTCCGGGCGGAACAAGTAAGCCGTTTTCTCGATCCTTGACCACCTCCGGTATACCTCCGACGGGAGTTACAACGATCGCCTTACCAGCCACCATTGCTTCCAGCATAGCCATCGGCAAGCCTTCATCATAAGAGGGGAGCGTGAAAATCGATGCACGAGCAAATTCCTCCGCTCTCTGATCCGGGTTTATCCAGCCATGAAATTCTACATTAGAGCTAATGCCCAGTTCATCCGCCATCTTTCGCGCCAAGTCAATCTGTCCATCTCCGCAAATAGCTAGTCTGATATCCGGCAGTGAGCCCTTGAGTAGAGATAAAGCTTTCAACAATTCGAATATCCCTTTCCGTGCTCCTACATATCCTAGAAAAAGTATTCGCCCGGCCTCTTCCTTTCGTGGGGATGATTGCGTTCCGACCGGGACAGAGTTGGGAATAACCTGGATAGTAGCCGCAGGGGCATGGACTGAGAGAAAAGTTGCCCAGCTTTCCGATAGTGCTAACACTTTAGAACTCCTCTCAAGAGTCCGCCGAATCCACCACTTCAGGAGAGGTCCGGATTCTCTTGTAGCAAAATGCTGAAATTCAGCTCCATGCAAATGAAAAACTGTCTGACAACGAAAAAACCTTGCGATAGCCAGAAAAATGGATTTTCTAATAAAGCTTGCGCGGGAAGCCGAGTGAGCATGAATAATGGCTGGCCTGGCAAAAATGCAATGCCATAGGACTTGACAGGTAGCAAGAAGCATGGTTGTCAACTTCTCAAAAGGTGTTCCCTCCCTGTGTGAAATAATATACTTGACATTTTGCTGGTCGAGAAAACCCTCCTCTTGAAATAAGGTAGCGACCGAAGCTATGCCTCCCCTACCTGCGGGGTCCGTTCCGAGCATAAGAGATACTGTCTTGCGATTCATCAATGATTTAATTCGGATACTACAAGTTTCCGAATCTCGACTGAAGTTAGCGAAATATCGTTCAGTTCTTCCAGTGAAATCTGGAAGAAGCTTCCCCAACGCTTCGATTGGCTGTTCAATATAAATCCTGACTTCATTCAACAATCTGCCTCAGATTAAACTGCTTCGTCCGCATACGCCCCTCTCCAAAGATAAGGTTCACCGAAAACTGACATTGCCACTGGCTACATTTTGTGTTAAATGGAATCCTAAGCACTAGCGTGGAATATCGATTCTTGTTTTGCCAATAACTATCTGGCGTCGAGACGCGAAATCGTTTGCATTAAGCGGGACATCGCTGCACCCCACCCGCACCACCGCCACGAATTCCATCTCAGTCTGCCGTTGTTTGTTCCGGAATTTCCCATGCCACTGATCTTTCATTTCAGGCATCCCTTGAGCTTTGCTTTCGGCTCCCCCTTGAGGCCCTTGAGGCGGAGGCTCAAACCTGTTGTTCTGTTGAAACTCGATTTCGCCTGGCTGCAGCATATCAATGCAGGCGCGAGAGGTTTTACTCGTCGTCTCGATCGATGCCGGGGCTTTGACCTCGAACGTATTGACGGAATGAATGTTCCATTCAAATTGCCGTGCAACCGCAGAGCTCAGGGAATCATGAATAACGAGCACATTTTCGTCCCGTAAGTACCACAGGCGCCTCCTGGCCTTCTGCAATTCACCCTCGTATGCCGCCAATGCATCCCCTTCTGCGAAGTCGACTTTCCCATCACTGTGGAAGTCTACCAGTCTTCCCGCTGCTGTCATCTGGTCAGGACCGGTTTTCTCTGCCTGACCTCTTCCCCCATCGAACGTAATGGCATTATGCGCTTTAGTTCGCCAATACCATCCTTTCCGGTGGGGAGAACCGTACCAGTCATAATATCCACTGTCGATCAGCAGTGGCTCACCTTCTGAAAGCACGACAAACGAATTATTATCGGCATGACTATGGCTGAACGCCGCGTAAGGACTTGATTTAAAGTAAATGGATGTACGTTTGGGATCAGTCCAATGACTGTGCATGGCTACCCAGCCGATAGTCTTGAACATACATGAGTTTTCTTTCGGATCCACGCCAGAGGTATTTACCCTTGTACGTGATACCGGGTTGGTCAGTTCGGTCAATGGGGGGGGGGAACCAGCCAGATTCGCTGAGTACCAAAGGGCGAAGTCATTATCGTAACGATTTGCGTATGCTTTAATTACTTCCTCCCACGGCTTTCTCTCAGCTCCGTCCCCAAAGGTGAACGTTGGACTTCCCGGTGGATTAAAGCATGCCAGGAACTTAAGTAAACCTTGGGGCCATGGCTTTTCGTACATATTGACGCCCGTCGTGGCGGCTATTACGTCCCAGAGATCAAGGTAAATATCAAGAGAATATTGGGCATATGCGGTGCCGTCTGCGAACCCGCCTTCCTCGCCCCCCCACGGGCTTTGGTAATGCACGTAAAAACGAAATGAATCCCGGAACCACTGCTCAGCTTCAGGTATGCTACCAATCATAAGTGCTGAGATAGTGGCGAGATAACCGAGACCTGTTGCCCCGTGAGAATCGAAGGGCGCTTCCGCCAAGCGCCATCCCGAAGACTTGAGATCAGAATAGATCTGTCCGACCCGGTCCTTGATAATGGCAAGCCACTTCGAGTTCTCGGCATTAGATAGATTGTCTGACAAGCAATCGTAGGCAATAGCCAGTCCCCAAGCAATGTTGCGATTGCCCTGATCCTGATTTGCCCGAGAGGTGGATCCGCGGGGATCGAGTGCAGCAAGCGCGTTGCCTCGGCGCTTCGCTTCCTCGAGATACTGGCGCTGTCCAGTGAGTTGCCAAAGCACGGCGGCAAGGCGCAATTGATATGACTCGGTAGTAGTACGGGATCGAATGGCTGCGACTGAGGCGACCCAGGCCTTCTCATCCTTGGAACGCGGCACCAACGCTAGAGAATTTTCGTCCACGGGTGGCTTGTTGGCGCTACTCTTCACCCGATATTCTAGTTGTTTGATAGTGGAAGCCTGCTTAGCCCTCCTTTTAGGCTGACCAGCCTCTGCCCGAGCATCGGTACCTTTTTCCGCGATGGAAAGTGAACGCGGCCGAGTGCGGGCTCTAATGTATTTTAATAGCATTTCCTCAGAAGGAACTTCGAACACGATTGCATCAGGCGAAATAGAGAAACTGCGCGCATCGCTCCATTGTCCACGAGAACCGGTCGGTCGGACTTTCCAGGTATACTCACCCGGCTCTAATCTGGATGATGGCAAGAACCAGTTTTGGGTTGTTTGCCATGTATATACCTTGTCGCGGGGCCCGCGGAGGAGCAATTCGTAGCCTTGCGCTTGCTGTTGTGGGCGGCTCCAGCTGAATCCTGGCGGATTCTGGATGGAAACAGCGCCCTGGGCAGGCTTTGGTTGCACCAGCTTAGGGTCCTTTGCTTGTATCCAGTCAGCAGGAGCTGTTTGCCTGTTTGAAGGCGAGATGCGCCCGACGTTCAATCCCTGCTCCGCTTCCGGGGTGGTGCAACCTGCTGTCACAATGACCAGAACCATCAACAGCGGACACCGTATCGCCAGCTCACAACGCTTCTGGATTTTTCCATAATCAAAGTACGATCGTTTTATCATTTCCGTCAGCCCCCGTAGAATGATTGGTATCAGTACTTGCCTGGAGTAAACCTTGAAAGTTACCGCTGCCATCAAGTCTCACTACTTTATCGCTAACATGGCCCCAACCTAAGGAACCGCTGAAGCCAACCCTATTTTCCTAACCGAGGCATAAACATCGATTGTTTTGTCGGCAATAGATCTCCACGAAAGATCTCCATCTCTTAGCTCGCTCGCCCCTGCGGCCAACCGCTCCCAAAGTTGGCCGTCAGTAAGAAGAGTTTCAATTGCATCTGACAGTGCGATCGAATCTGACGGAGGGACCAGCAGACCGTTTTCCCCACTTCTGACCAGTTCCGGTATTGATCCCACAGCGCTGGCTATTACAGGTCGAGCGAAACCCAATGCCATCGCCGCAACACCGCTTTGGGTACCCTCAACATAAGGAAGGACTACCGCGAAAGAATCGAGAAACAAATTGGGGATTTCCTCCGCGCCAATATATCTATCCAGGATCTCAAAACAACCGGCTTCTTCCATGCGCTGTTTATGCCGCGGTAAATCCGTACCAAAGCCGGCAACCACTCCAACCACTGGATAGCCTTTATCTCGTAACATTATGACGGAGTCGACAAAATAACCGAGTCCCTTGTATTCATAGATACGCCCAAAAAACAGCAAGCGGAAACTGCGAGGGCGGGATGCGGGCATGCTGCGACGAAGTCCTAGCGGGCCATGTGGAATGGGTTGAACTTTATCTTTGAAGTAAGGACACTCTTTGATTAAGTTGTCAGCAAGCAAACGACCGTGGGTGATGGCCATATCCGCGGCCCGTCTCATCAGAGGACGATATAATCTAAAGCGTGAATAACGTAAACGATCTGAATCTGTCCCTGAATGTGGAGTGGGATCGTGTACGGTAAGTACTGCTGGTATCGAGCGTAAGAAATATAGCCCTAGAATTATCTCGTCGCGCGGGTCTTCCTGATAATGAATCACATCAGGCTTAAACTGCTGTATTGTGCGTACAAGTCGCCTTGCATTGCCAAGAACCGCGAGGGCGTTACGCGGCCTTTCCATTATCAATAACGTCAAGGAGGGATGACGGATACCGGCAATCCAATCTGAACCGAGTTCCAGGTCAGCATTACTACGATACAGAACAAGGAGTACGTCCAGTCTTTCGGCCACTGCCAGCGCCAAATTTAAGGTGTACTCGGCAAAGTGCAAGGCAACCAGGGCAACACGTGGCTTGTTCATTGAAGGCCTCCTGGCTTCAAAAAATGCGCCTGCCCATGGGCGAGCTTATTGGTTTTGTCGCGCCGCCTGGCTCCTCTATCGATTACATAGAAGAAAAAAGCCAACATTGCAATAGACTCCGCTCCCAGAATAGAGTTGGGCTGGACCGGTACTTCAAACGTCGCTCGAACCAGAAACACAGCGACTAACGCCACGCTACCCGCCTGCGTGTATTGGGCTGCGCGTATCGAGTAGCGAAAAACAAAGTAGAGAAAGATGAGTAACGCTATGAGGCCTACAAATCCGGAACGGGTAAACACGTCAAGAAACAAATTATGAGCATGTACTGCACCGAGCAGCCCCCACCGGAGTCGATTTTCCAGGCTCCAGAAGCCCAACCCTTGCCCGAATAAGGGGTTCTCCAGTCCACCCTTTACGGCAACTTCCCATATCCAGGTTCGTCCGGTTGCCGTTCCCAAATTGGCAACAGCCCGTGGGTCCAGACTTTGTTCGAGTGAAGTAAGGACGTTTGTATCAGAAAACATCACCCACGCGCTGGCTGTACCGATTAATAAAACAAATAACGCTATTAGAATAATTACAGTTAAACTTTCATTGCGTCCATGCAAGCCTTTTCCTTGAGTTCCGGCCACCAATCGCCAACCAAAAATGATCAAAAGCCCGGTGAACGCTGCGAGAATCGAAGTCTTTGACTGAGTTAAAATCAGGGCCAAGGCGGCAGTAAAAAAAATTCCTTTGCTGAGCCATCTCCTTGCCGATGGCTCGGCTGCCTCAAGCACGAGAAGAGTGCCCGCAACCGATCCAAGAGAGTTCGCCCCTGCCGTTAACCCCCAAAGTCGTGAGTTGAATCCCGGAATAAGTCCTGTATAACTGGGCTGTACGGCAAGCTGAGGGAGCAGCAAGGCTACGCCTAAACTGGCCAGTACGATTAACCCGAGGCACTGCTTAACCACGGCAATTGGGTCAATTTTCGACAACTGCATCCACAAAAACAAGGCGATAAATACGAAAAATGGATAAATCAGCGATACGTGAAACTGATGACTTTTACCAAAAATGAGTGGGAAGATGCTGAATGCCACATAGAATAGAACAAATGCAATCACGATATCGTTGGGCGAATACAATCCTCTCTGTTCGAAGCGGTTATTCCTTGCTTTCTTTTTGCTCGACAACAATATCCACGTTATACATAAAGCAACGGAAACCCCGATTACAGCCGCGAGGAGCAATTTGCTAATTATCGTTCCCCCAACTTCGCCCACCGCTCCCGTACCCAAAGCTTCTTCATCTATTCTGAGAATACGCTCTGAGGTGAGGACAGCAACCAAGCTCGCTATCACTATCATCCACATCAGATAGCTGAACATCCGACCCGGCCAGTGGGAGGCTGCGCCTGCAACAGCACTCGTGGCAGCGATTGAACCAAGTGCAAAAACGAAGGTAGCTATCGATAGGACAATGACTGTCAGCACGGGGAAGCCTCCCAACTGATAAAACCCTGTCCGTAGATGCGCATGTTTTAGATCCCCAGCATGTTGATAACTTGGCGTCCTGCATGAAATCTGGTCATTAAATCTCTACTAGCAGGGCTAAAGAAAAAACGGGGAAATGCCTTGAACAGCACTATAAGTAAAAGGCCCTTAAGGACAAGCGCCAATGATTCGATTGGAATAACTTCAAGTGTAAATCCACCCCCCAGGGTAACCGGCGTAGCCATCACGATAGCGATAAAAAAAGGTCCTCTTATTGTCGAAAGGAATTCGATCAGCATAATCCCCCCTCTTGCTGCGATTGCTTTCAACTGTAAAGAGAGTCTTACTGTATACGCCACGGTGATGGCAAGTCCAACATGAACAAGACTGATGTTTATAGTGAGAGACAAACCGAAGATCATGAGCATTAAGCAAGCTGCCTGGGAATAAAGTACTGTTTTCTGATCGCCGGTTGCAGTAAGGATCGCGCCGGAAAGTAAGCTCAGAGAGAACGCAATCATTCCTATGGACAAAGCGGAAAAAATACCCGCGGCATCAAGCCATTTGCTCCCGAACACTACCTTTATCACCAACTCTGCATGGGTGAGAGTGTATCCGTATGCAGGAAAAACGATAAAACTGACCGCTGCCAGCGCAGCAAGATAAAGACGCTTTATTCGTTGCTGGTCATCGCCAATCGCAGAAGCCGTGGAAAAGAGAATGGACTGTAGTGTTTGCACCACCTGAAGCGCAGGAGTGCGCGCTAGCATCATAGCAGCGTTGAAGTTGCCCAATGACGACGCTCCCATCCCTCCGATGAACACGCCGCTAGAGTAGTCTACAGCCCAGTTCAAAATATTGATTCCAGCCACCTGACGACCCATCGGACCACTCTTGGTTGGCAGGAAAGGGTTCGCAAGCTTTAGCGAATGAGGGCTGTAGTAGTGACTGATAGCAACCTGAATAATGTAATGTACGTACCAGGCAACCACCAGAGACCAAACCCCGAACCCGGCGAAAGCCATCGTGACGCCTACAATGGGATATGCAATCAAGTATGCGCTTGTACTTGCTATTTGAATCTCTCGAAATCTAAGTTCGGCTCTCAATGCGGCCTGTGAGACAGTAAAGAATCCTATGAGGAAACACGATGGGGCCGAGTATCTGAGCAGGGATCCAACAAGCTCATTCCCTAGATAATCCGCGATGGGGTATGAGATTGCGAAAACACCAAGCATGCCGATAAACGATAAAAGCATTATCCGGGAGAAAACAGTGGCGATTTCTCGTTTATCGTTAAAGTGTCCCTGTATCAAAGACCATCCAAAACCCTGGTCGATAATCAAAGCCAGGATACTCTGAAGCAGCAGCACATATCCGAATGCGCCTACCAGTTCTGGATCGAGTTGCCGCATGATCAAAATCTGCGCACCAAGCTGGGCGCCAACTCGAATGAGTGTTCCGACATAGCTGCTCTTGGCGGCGCTTATACTCTTGACGGCCAGACTCATCTCACGATCCACCGGTCTCGGCAATATTTCTGCTCGAGCGAAAGAAGCTCAAAGTCGCCCTGTATCCCCATATCATCACGTTCCTGCAAATCGCTTGCGTTCCACTATCGGCATTGCGGACAGGATATCGTTAATGAATACCTGGTGCATTGCAAAAGCGTGCCGGTCATCCTGGTCAACGGATGAGACCCGGAAAAGAAGCCCGTCGGGAATCATTCCCTTCAGGCCATAACGCATCTCCGCCAGTTTTTTTCTCCAACCTTGAGTGATTGGTATGTCGCCTATCATCACCCAATACGTCACAGGTTCAATTCTCTGTTTTTCCAGCGAGGTTACGAGCTGCACAACGGGAATCGAACCCATTGATGAGGCAATATTCCTCCTCTCTCTCGATATCAGTTCAAAACCTTGTGCGGGATAACAGACTTCAGGATAGTGTGTTTGCATGGAATCTCTCTGATCATCGCCATACGCTATCGCCAGCATAACGCGATAACCGTTGGAATTCGCATACGTGCGGCTGAGTGTCTGGGTATAGATCCGTTCGATCAATTCCTTTTGCTGCGGATCGACCATTTGCACAAAGTTATGTTGCTCCTCCCTCCAGTCTCCGAATTCTTTCGGGATCATTGTTTCGAGGTCGACCGCTGGCCCCTGGTCGGCAATTTTTTGTGTAGGCTTCAGCGCGAGCGCAAGGCCTGAGGCAGCGAGCATGAGTACTAGAAGCAGGCAATTTCTTAGCCAGGGATTCATTGTCATGCTTCTCCGAATGCGCTGCTTCCAACACGCAACCTGACTGCCATTTGTAATAGCGAATCGACTCCAATGATCAGCAGCAGAGCACTAAGGAAGAGCACCATGCCGGCAAAGCCATGCAGGAAGCCTTGCCCCGCCTCATCGCCGAAATGGTAGGTAATCAGCGTCAGTACCATTACCCGGATAACGTTGGCGGTAAAGGATATCGGAACAATAAGGATAGCCAATGTGACGTTTCTGAATAATGAGTCGTGACGAACCAGATTAAGATAGAGCAGGCCGAGCGCCTCGAGTGTAAAGAGAGTATGAAGACCTGCACACGCATCTGCTACCAGCAGCTTGTATTGCCCAATCTGCAGAATGACTCCAGTACGCGCAATGGGGTAGTCGAACCAGAAAAGAATGGTTTCCGCCACATATGAAACTGCCATTTTCATCGGCATTGTCACAGCATCGACGAACGTGGAGGGAAGAGGAATCATGAATAACATGAAAAAGAGTGGAAACCATAGCATCTTGAGGGCAGTGCCACCGCGCATGAGCAAAAGAATGGCGGTCAGCAGCCAGATTACAGAACCAATTTCGAACATCAGGATATCCTGGGAGCGTCCAACCACGTAAAGCGTCAGGCCAAAAATAAAGATTGGCCAGCCAGCACCTGGAGCCGCAGGTTTTCCCTCGCTCTGGCGCCACATTTCCGGCCACTTCCTATATATAAGCCAGCAGGCGATAGCGAGCACAATCGGCCCATGAGCCTGTTGATCGGTAGACCAGATGCCATGAAAAAGGTCGACCAGGCTTGGTAAATAAAGTACGATTAGTCCGGCGATGACAGGCAACCAGACGAATACCGGGCTACGAGATTCGCCCGGCAGGTTTTTTTTATTGAAGATAATTGAAGAATTTATAACCATCTTGTTTTCACAATACTTGTTATCCCGTTATCTTCGCATCGGCGCCATGCTGCTGGTACTGGGAATTCTGATTGGCTTGTTTGCCGGTGGAGCGCAACCTGTTGCTGTAAATCTAATACCCAGCCCTTGGGATAAGCTTGCCCACGCTGTTATTTTCGCCCTGCTCACGTGGGCAATAGGGACAGCAAGTGGTCTCAGTGGCTGGCGACGGCTGGGTCTCGCATTTCTCGGAGCAGCGTTGATCGGCTTGTTTGATGAATGGCATCAGATGTATCTGCCCGGCCGCAAGGCAGGATGGGATGATTTTGCCGCTGATGTGACAGGTAGTCTTATCGGTATTGCTCTGCTCGAGGCAGAATGGCGGCGCCGGAATTAATCCGGCTTTTCCAGCTGCGGCAATAGTTCCCCTATCTGTTTTCACAAACGAATCAGGAAAATGAAGAAAATATAAGATATATCATCCCTTTCGTTTAGCGCCTGATGCTCGTGGAATTTCGATCATCCGAACCCGTCTACGAGTGATACGACCATGAATCCATGCCGCTTTGTTATTCAAAAATCATTCAACACAGAACCCACCACTGCAGCACCCGTCTGCTGGAAACGGCGCGCCAATTCCCGGGTACGCGATAGAGAGGTATGGTTCTTTCGAAGGACAATCAAGGCAGCAGATGCCTCCGTCGCGATGATTTGTGCTTCCGCGTATTCGCTTGCTGAGGGTGTATCCACGATAACGACATCAAACTCGCAGCCAATTGATTGCAGCAAATCCGCAAAAATGGGCCGACCGATGAGTTCTTGTGGATTTGGCGGTACTGCGCCTGCAGGTAATACGGAAAGACCAGGTAAGGACGGAATTCTTACAATGCTCTCCAAGCCAGCACGACCTGCAAGGTAACTGGATAAGCCTCCACCTGTATTCACTTTAAAGAACTCCTGCTGGCGGGGTGTCCGAAGATCTGCATCGATGAGCAGGGTACTCTTGCCAAGCTGTGAAAAAACGATGGCAAGATTAGCCGCTATGAAGCTTCGGCCTTCTCCCCCGCCTGGGCTGACAATGGCAAGCACGTTTCGGTCCGTATCTGGTTCGAACCAGCGCAACATGAGCTGGCTGCGCAGACCCCTCAGGTGCTCGACGACAGGGCTGAAGGGCTTGTAAGCCGCGATTAAATGGGGACTGAGACTGTTATCTCCTGCTGGCAGATAGAGATTATTAAACTGGCGCGAAAGAGCAAAACGCACGTCATCGTCCGTGAGCAGACCGAGGTTTATAGCTGCTTCGCCAAAGTGGTTTTGCTGCTGTACCTGCGCTTCCAGTATGCGAATCACATTCTCTTCGGACAGCCTTCCCGCATTGACGAGAATGGCTCCGATCGAACTGCTATTTCCAATGAGTTGAGCTCGGCCAGCAAAGAACGATTCGCGGGGATTGGAATTCTGATTCCGCTTGAGGGCCGGCAAACTGGCACTTACGGGATTCATAATGTAACTCCGTTTGAGTATTAACTGGTTTCCGGGTTGGGCAATTTGGGAAGACGACTCGAAAGCTTGTTGCGAGACGGACCGGACATTACCGCCAGCACCGGGATCTCTATGGCTTCCACAATGTCCTCTACAGAACGCACACGTCGATTCATTAATTCCACTACCAGGGCGGCACTCACACCTAGCAGCGTCCCAAGAAAAATGGAAATCAGCATATTGAGCAGTAACCTGGGTTTTGAGGGGTCACTCGGGACTGAAGCAGGGTTCAAGGGGGTTATGTTAGTCTGAACGGAAAGGCTTTCCAGACGGGTGAGAGCGCTACGCTGGCTTATGCCCTCGAAATTGCGTTGGGCGGCTTCCACGTCTCCTTGGAGGACACTCATCTGATCACGCTGCTTGTTGAGATCCAGCACACGCTCCTTATGCTTCTCCATCGCTTCGAGCAACTCTTGCTCCTTCCGCTTCCCCACCTCATAAGAAGTACCGATACTGCTATAAATCTTGCGTGTTTCCGCAGCAAGCCTGTTTTTGAGAGATGCGAGTTCAGATTGCGTGCGTTTGGTTTGTGGATGATTTGGCCCCAGATAGGCGCTGCTCTCCTGCAGCTTCGCTTCAAGGCGTGCAATGTCCGATTTAAGGCTATTTATCAGTGGGCTCTGTATTACCTCAGCCAAGGTTTCCGGATCTTCAGAGGTTTTCCGTTTACTGCTACTGTCCGATGTCTGGGCCTGAATAAGAGTGAGCTGAGATGAAAGTTCGTTGAGCTTGGCAACTTCGTAATCCAGACGCTCCTCCGTGGCAACAAGCCCGGTTTCCTGTTGATATGCAGAAAGCGCCGCCTTGGCCCGCTCGAGCTGGTCTCTGGCGGCAGCAGTCTGTTCTTTAAACCACTGTGCATACTGGCGTGCGGGTGCGACCTTCAAATCCAGGTTCACGTCGATATAGGCTTGAGCGAAGGCGTTTGCAACAGCCGCAGCAAAATTAGGATCGCTCCCAGTAAACTCGATATATATGACGTTACTTTCCCGGGAGGGCTTGATATCAAGTTTTTTCTTCAGCAAGTTCGCAAGCCAAACGATAAAATCCCCTTTACTTCCGGCCTCCACCCACTGCTCCCTTATCTCAGGGCTTTCGTCCATGCGCAGCATCTTCACTACACGCTCTGCTACGCGATCACTGTTGATAACATCAACCTGAGTCGCCATATATGCCGGAGATGTCAAACCTGGCAGCACCATGCCAGCCACAGGATCAGGCGATTTGATATCGACTACTACGGAGGCGCTGGCAGTATATTGCTTCGGCAGTAGAACACTGACTATAAGTGTGACAATCACCGTAAACAATAAAACGGAGATGACTATCTTGTAACGCGCACGAAGGATGAGCAGAAATTGTTGAAGTGTCATATATCTATCTGGAATACGCTCAGAAAATGCTTTCCCTTACGTAAATTATGTCGTTTGGTTGAACCGCATCCGTCATCTTGGGTGAAAGCCGCTCAACGACCCCATCGGCATTTCTGCGATCAAGACGCAACCACCATTCGCTGCCTCGCGGGGTGGGTCCACCGCCCTGAGCAAGGGCCTGCATTACGGTCATGCCCCGTTCGATTCGATATGCGCCAGGCCGTTGCGCCTCGCCGTAAATATAGAAAACAGGAGCCCGGTGAACGTAAATCGTGTCCCCTCCAGCAAGAACGATATCTTCCTCGGATCTCTCTTCCAGATAGAGTGCAGGAATATCGATCATCTTGCGGAAAGGTTGCCCATTGCGAGTCCCGGTGACGATCGCAAAATCATCGCCAAGCGCCGTAGTACCGCCGGCGGCAGCCAGCATATCACTCACCCTGCTCAGTGTTTCCAGGGGAAAACGTCCCGGTCGGTTGACCTGACCAAGCACGCTCACCTGATTGCCTCTGATCTGCAGCAGGACAATGGTCACCTGGGGCTGCTTTATGAAACCACCCTTTTTAAGGGCTGATGCAAGTTTATTTTCGGCGGAAGCAACAGAAAGTCCTCCGACCTCGACAGCGCCAACCAGCGGAAACGTGATGGAACCACTTTCGGAAACCCGGGTTTCAGTAGTAAGGTCAGGGTTTTGAAAAACCTGAATACGCAGGATATCGCCGGGACCCAGCGGGTAGTCAGGACTCTCTGCAAAAGCCTTAGCCGAAAATAACATTGATAAAAGGATCAAGGTACGAACCAAAATTTGGAGCATATTGTCGAACTTCCTCTTGATGATTGCGTTATCTCAACAAACCAGCCGCACCCTTTTCAAGGCCGGTATTATCGATCTGCGGCGAACTCGCATCCGTAGCACTGGCGACTGATGAAACGGAATGTTCTCCGCCGGATGCATTTTTATCCCGAGCAGCGAATTCGCCCATGTAGGTGATTTTGGCTTTTGCCTTGAGCGCCTTTATTTCCCCCCTCGCAGCTTCTGCCGCGCGCTGATTTCCAAGAAACTGCTGGATACGTGGTAACGCCGCTGCTTCGGTAATCGGCGCTGTTTGTGCGGCCGCAACCCGCATGAGAGTAATCGATTGTGGACCCTGGATGAGCAGGCCCTGGCCGGGTTTCAGCGGATGTATCTTGGGCAGGAGCTCAAGAGGAATCTGCTCTGCAGAACGCGTGGCGCTGCCGGCAGCAAATTTTATTTCCTTGCCTTTCAGCCACTTTGCAATGTCTTCCATAGGCTTGCCCGAGTCAAGCATTTGCTGCAGTTCGTCCGCGACACCGGCTGATGAAGGAAGCACAATTTCCTGTATGTTATAAATGCGGCGTTCCGCGAAAAGCTGAGGATGTTCCGAGTAGTAGGTTTTTGCCTCTTCAACGGTTGGCTTTGGGGTAGCCGCAGTGATCTGCTCGAGATAGGCGCGCGCAAGAATCTCTCTACGGGCGCTATCCAGGGCCATGAGAACCTCCGGTGAACGGTCCAGTTTTTTATTGATAGCCTGTTCTACCGCAAGCTCCTGATCGACCAGGCGGTCAAGAACTTCCTGCCGAATTCTGGACGCGTTTTCCGGAGAATTTGCGCTATTGCGCGTGGCTCTGGCCAGAACATAATTGAGTTGATGCACGGAGATTTCGCCGGAATTTACTTTGGCCGCTACCTGACTGGCCGGTTGTTGTGATTCTTTTTTGTCGCAAGCCACGAGTCCTAAAGCAAGCAACGGGAGTAATAGTGGCGTTATGAATTTCTGATGATTCATTTTCATATGATCAAGTTTGTTGAGCCATTGGCTTTTCAGTTAAAAAAACAGGACAAATAATTTAAAACAACTCGGTGCTTTCAAGTATTTTAAACTTCCCGCCAGTACAGATTCCCATCACTACACGTCCCTGTAATTCAGGGGGTTGACAACCACGTTAGCCGAGGTAGTATTCGGCTGCAATAGTCCATTCGTACTATCGAACTCTCATTGTAAATCACTTCTTGCCAACTCCTCTCAACTTGTCTCGATAATAATAATAGCGAAACATGGTTGCTTGATTATCAGAAATTAAGCGTGGCCGAGACACTTCCTGCGGTGCTGTCAAAATCAAAGCCGCGATGGTTGGAGGTGCGGTGATCCCTATGAAAAGCGGCGCTGAGATAGAGTACATTAAGTGGCCGCCAATCCAGGGCAACTAAACCGGAATGCATTTGATCGCTCCGATTACCTGTAGGAAGGGGAACAACAGCGCCATGAAAATCACTAATAATATAATCATAGCGTACCCTCAATGCAGTCTTTTCCGTGATTTGCCAGACAGGGGCAATCGAGAAGCGATTGATGGCAATGTAACTGCTCGAGAAACGCTCATAAACAGGATTCTGAAAGGCAAATGCCGCCGTCTGATAATTGGATAATTGCCTGGACCATCCCCCCGTTAACTGCAGTTTGCTGGTCGGCAGCCAATTTATATTGAGATCGCCCACGAAGCCGGCGAAGTCGCGCTGTGGAAAATGAGCATGCTGACGATCGAGGTAGCCGATTCGTCCCTCTATGGAGGTCTTGACCGTGATGGGCCAATGCATGCGGAGCTCGTGCTCCATTTCATCGAAACGGGTGTCAAAGAGAACGTCGGGAAGAGGCGCCGGTCGATTGATGAACTCCCCGCGCCCGCTTCTCACTTTGTAAGTGAGCGAGCCGCCGGAACTTGAGACATAGCGTATTCCCCCCTCCACCGAGGAAACCTTGTTGTTGAAATCCTGAATGGTCAGGCGGCTGTTCTTCATGACGCTATGGTCAAGGCCGCCAATGAGATGCCAGGCCCTGTTAAGCTCAAGAATTCCATCGAAATGATAGTTGTCAAAGGTGCGCAAGTTGCGGTTCGTGCTATTTAAAAAACCGGAGAGGTTTGCAAAATTGTTAAGCGCTTCACTGTGGCGGCTAGTCAATCTGCCATGCAGATAAGGGGTTGCATACCAGTGCCAGGCCGCGTTGTAGTTTTTTCCGAGAAAATCAAGAAAATCAAAATTCATGTAACGGTTATCAACCAGGGTACCGGTTACCTCGAAGCGTTGCATGGAATATCTTTTATTAAACCCAAGAGTTGCAGACGTGATAATGATCTGGTCGGCTCTCCGCGGCTGGCCGGTGAATGCAGCCGGGTTAACGAGGTGAGACAAGCGAAAGACATTGCTGTCATACGTAAATGTGGTGCCCGCGGTCACGCTGAAAGTCTTGTCGGGAATCATCTTGGGGGGATGCGGCATCGACTGCTGAGCCATTACCTGTTGCGCATCCATCAAAAAAAAACCTAAAGGAGCAATTACTGCGATCCAACGATAGCGACCAAGGGAAAGATTTAACGGCAATCTTTTTTTCATTTTAGATTTTAGATATCTCTATCTTTCCGATACAAAGGAGGCTGCAAGAGTATCACCTTGATTAACGGGAGGATAGCGGAAGTATTCGTGTTAACGGGTGCTGAGAGGCTTTGCCGCGCATGGAGGAAAGCATTAATATGCAGCCCGATCTTTCAGTACTACCAGAATAGTCTTGCAGATGATGTGCAGATCGAGCCGCAACGACCAGTTGCGCAAATAATCGAGATCATGATCGATGCGTGCCTGCATCTTGTCCAGGGTTCGCGTCTCTCCGCGGTAACCGTTGACCTGTGCCCACCCCGTAATTCCCGGCTTTACCTTGTGCCGGATCATGTAGCCTTTTATAAGATTGCGATATATCTCGTTATGCGCCACCGCATGAGGCCGGGGACCGACAATGCTCATGCGCCCCTGCAATACATTGATGAACTGCGGCAATTCGTCCAGGGAATTCTTCCGCAGGAAAGCCCCGATGCGGGTTATGCGGGAATCATCCCTTTGCGCTTGCCGAATGGTATTCCCATCTTCGCAGACGCTCATCGAGCGAAACTTGTAAACGAGGATTTCCTCGCCGTCCAGCCCATAGCGTCGCTGCTTGAAAATAATGGGGCCTGGCGAATCCAGCCGGATGGCAGCCGCGATGAGCAGCAGAAGGGGCAAGATGAGTAGAAGGATCAGTAGCGAGAGGATAATATCGCTGGCCCGCTTAATGATCCCATTGGAACCCGCAAAGGGGGATTCGCAGACGGCGATAACCGGCGTACCGCATACCGTCCCGCTGCGCGCCTGGATAAGATCAGTAATAAACATGTCAGGCACGAAATAGATTGAAGCAGTCGTATCCTTCAACTCGTCGAGAACATGCAGAATGCGTGGCTGGGAGGCCATCGGCAACGACAGATAAATGAACTGAATGCGGTGCTCCTTGACAAATTCAGGGAGTTCCCGAAGTCTTCCGAGCAAGAGATTATGGCGCGCGTGTGGAAGCCGGCTCTCATTCCGGTCATCAAAAAAACCGGACAGTTCCATATTGGAATAACGCGTTTCATGGATACGATTGGCGAGCGCTGCCCCCTGCTCGTTCATGCCAACGATGATGGCGCGCTGAGGCGGACCCTGGAGCATGAGGAGATAGGGTGCAGCGATACGGAACAGCAGATGGGCGCCGATTTGACTTAAGGGCGCAGCCCATAGCCATGTGATGAGCACCTGGCTGGAGAATTGTGCAATATAGCCGGTGGCAAAACCGAGAAAAAACAGCAGCAAAGCCATCCAGAACCAGGTGTAGAGCACGTCGAAGATAAGGACTTTGACGGATGACCGGAGATGTGACGCCCCTGGAAAGGAGATAGAGAATACGATCACCGACAGGATCAAATAAGGCGGGAGCAACTCACCTTCAAAACTGGTGCTTATCAGCCATAACGAAAGTGTCAGTATTGCCGGATCAAGCACTGACTCGACCGCGCTCAGCATATTGTTGGCCAGCGGGCCTTTCGCCTGGCGCGCGGTAACAGTTGAAGCGGAAAATGTGGGATTTGCCTCAGCCATGACCAACGCGTTGCTCAATTTTGGAAATGGCTTGCACCCGGTTGTAGACATCGAGTTTCCGGAATATCTGGTGCAGGTGGTTTTTGACAGTGTAGGAACTGATGCGCAGGATACTGCCGATTTCGGCATTTGTTTTGCCCTTTCTTACCCAGGTCATTATTTCGACCTCCCGCTCGCTCAGCCCATGGATATCGAACTCCGGCGCAGCTGCGAGGAGGGAGGGCCGGCAGGAGTGCTGCGGCAAGGGTGTTACGCGGCGCAAGGCCGTATCAAGGTAGGGCAGCAGAATTTCCATTGCGATCAATGTTGAATCGTCAAGCTTATCCTTCGAACTGAAGACGACATAAAGGCAGTCATGGTGTCCGCGCTCATCACTGATACCATGGAACAGTGATGAGCGCATGGTGCGTAACGCTCTTCCGAAAGAACAATGCGCCGCCCCATCCCCCTGAAGAATCCCCGATACGCCTAACTGTGCCTCGCAAATCCTGGATGCACAAGGAATGCGTCCCATCTCAATCCACCGATTGTAGGATACGCTCAGCAATGGAGAAAGCCGGTCCAACTGCAATTGCGCCGTTCTGATACCCGGTAGCGGGGAAATGATGTCGTATCGGACATTGTTCGAGCCGAAATCGCCCCAAGCCGCAAGCAGGATCTCGTGAGGCAAATAATGCTGCACTTCCCCTTGCAGCCATTTAAATAGATCGAAATGGCGACGAACTGCTGTTCCTTCCTGAATGATGCGAAAGTAACGCTGAAGATGATCATCAGTAAACGAAGGGAAAAAACCCATTTTATTTTGTGAGTAATCGGTTTATTGAATGGGTTAAATAACTCAAGCTCTGATACTAGCGGTAAAAAGAATGTGAATTGTGGGCGAACACTGCCGTTACATTATGTAGTCCTTTGTTCTCTTTCAGCACAAACGCCCCTGGTTTTCCCCTCAGTCTTTCCAGTATTGGATGCTGTGAATTCTGCTCGACACTGTGCTTCATTTTGGACGTCCGCTTTATCGGGAGTATTCGAAATAATGATTCACTACAAATAATGACTTGCTACTGTTACCAAAGTATTTCGACCGCTACCATCAATAATATTAAGAATAACAGGTGAAGGTGAAAAGTCTTCCCTGCTAACGACTGCTACCTGCAAAAGAGCAAAACGAGAGCGAAAACGAGAACGAGAACGAGAACAACAATAGGCTAAGATGAAATGTTACCGGTAATAAAAATACTGTCTGTTCGCTAATTCACATAACCTCAATAAATATCAATTTGCCGCTCGGAAGGGAGTTTGATAATCGGAGCGCCAAGACCGAAACAGGTATTACGAGGGGCATATGCGGGAGATTTCCCGGACGGTGTATACGTCATATTGTGCACAACGAGGATATATGGCTATGCCGTTTTACTTCATGCTGCGCACGGCAAGTTGAAACAGGAGGACCTGCGGTGGGCAAAGTCTCGCAGTGAATGAAATTAGATGGGTAGATGTTTTGGGGTGGCTGATGGGGATCGAACCCACGACAACCGGAATCACAATCCGGGACTCTACCGCTGAGCTACAGCCACCATCCGAGAAAATCGCAATACATAATTCCGAAACCCGCCGCAGAGCTACGACGAGGGATAGCTTGTGGCGTGCCCGACAGGAATCGAACCTGTAACCCCCAGCTTAGAAGGCTGGTGCTCTATCCGGTTGAGCTACGGGCACCACTCAAATCGGATTTCGCCTCGAATTAGCATGAATGGTCGGGGTGGAGAGATTTGAACTCCCGACATCCTGGTCCCAAACCAGGCGCGCTACCAGGCTACGCTACACCCCGGAAAGGGCGATAATATACCTTTCCGCCGCAAAAAGGTCAATTTTGCGCCGTCTTGAGGAAGGATCAAATCAGTGCTCGGTCGCGTCTGAGTGCCATACGTTATTCCTGAAGGGAGCTATGGAGCAAGGCCCGGCGCAGGAAACAGATCCAGATGGGAGAAAGTTCAATTCTTCAATTTGTCGCACTCGATCAGTGCATATGCGGAATGATTATGAATGGATTCGAAATTTTCCGCTTCCACCGCGTAAGCGTCTATCCGCTCGTCCCGATTGAGCACTGATGCGATATCCCGCACTGCATCCTCGACGAACTTGGGATTACCGTAAGCCTTCTCGGTGACATACTTTTCGTCTGAGCGTTTAAGCAATCCATAGAGCTCACAGGATGCCTGGTCTTCCGCGATACGGATCAGATCTTCTATCCATACAAAATGATTTGTCCGGATTGATATGGACATATGGGATCGCTGGTTGTGCGCCCCATAGTCCGATACCTGTTTGGAGCATGGGCAAAGACTCGTTACGGGCACGACCACTTTCAAAGTGAAGCGGTATTCCCCGTTTCTGATTTGCCCGATGAACGTAACATCATAGTCCATCAGACTCTTCATTCCGGAAACCGGTGCGGTTTTGCCGATGAAATAGGGAAAGCGCATTTCGATATCGCCGGATTCCGCCTCGAGCTTCTTCACCATCGAAACCAGCAGCTTTTCAAACGCTTCCACCGAGATTACCGAATCATGCTCATTCAGCATCTCGACAAAACGAGACATGTGCACGCCTTTGAAGTGATGAGGCAGGTTTACATACATGTTGAACACGGCCACTGTATGCTGAACGACGCGGCTCTTGTCCATTACCCTTATCGGGTGACGGATTGCCCTGATCCCCGCCTTGTCGATGGCTATGTGTCGCGTATCGGCTACACTTTGCACATCTGCAATGAGCGTTTCGTTCATTGTGTATCGTTGCAAGGAAGAACATCGCATATCGAAGACATGCGATGCAAAAGTGAGTGGTTTACTTCGGGAATCTCGCTCTTACGGAACGTACAATACCTTCCCTATCCAGCCCGCACTCGCTCAACATCTGAGAGGGGTCGCCCTGGTCGAGGAAAGTATCCGGCAGGCCCAGCTGAAATACCGGAACTGCGCGACCTCGTGCAGATAGCGATTCCAGAACTGCGCTGCCGGCCCCACCCATGACAGTGTTTTCCTCCACTGTAACGAGCAATTCGTGGTTGGCTGCCAGCGATGCGATGAGATCATCGTCCAGCGGTTTGACAAAACGCATATTGGCGACTGTCGCATTCAATTCTTCCGCCGCTTCGAGGCAAGGCTGAAGCATGCTGCCGAACGCGAGCAGTGCGATTCCTGCTCCCTCCCGGCGTATTTCGCCACGCCCGATCGGCAGCATCTGCATTTCTTTCTGGGGCGCTACACCGCTACCTGAACCTCGAGGGTAGCGCACAGCGGCAGGCGTATTCATCTGAAAAGCGGTGTACAGCATCTGGCGGCACTCGTTCTCATCCGCAGGGGCCATTACGGTGATGTTCGGAATACAGCGCAGGTAAGTCAGATCGAAACTGCCCGCATGGGTAGGTCCGTCTGCTCCCACCAGTCCGGCACGGTCTATGGCAAACACGACAGGAAGATTCTGAATGGCGACGTCATGAATCAGCTGGTCATATGCGCGCTGGAGAAAGGTCGAATAGATCGCCACCACCGGCTTCAATCCGTCGCATGCGAGGCCGGCTGCGAAAGTGACGGCATGCTGCTCGGCGATGCCCACGTCAAAATAACGATCGGGATACTCGTGGGAAAACCTCACCATACCGGATCCCTCCCGCATGGCTGGCGTGATCCCTACCAGACGCTGGTCCAATGCTGCCATATCGCACAACCAGTCCCCGAAAATCTGGGTATAGGATGCCTTGGCTGAAGTTTTGGGAATGATGCCCGCATCGGGATTGAACCTGGTTACGCCGTGATAAAGAATCGGATCGTCTTCCGCCGCCTTGTATCCCGCTCCCTTACGGGTGACCACATGCAGAAACTGGGGACCGCGAAGATGCCTGATGTTATTGAGCGTGCTGACAAGCACGTCAAGATCATGACCATCAATAGGCCCGATATAATTGAAACCGAATTCTTCAAACAGCGTGCTTGGCGTCACCATGCCTTTTACATGCTCTTCGGCCCGCTTGGCAAGTTCCAGCACATGTGGAACCACTCCCAGCATTTTCTCGCCGGCACGGCGCGCAGTCGCATAGAACTGGCCGGACATGAGCCGCGCCAGATAATTGTTGAGCGCTCCCACTGGCCGGGAAATCGACATATCGTTGTCGTTCAGAATGACCAGCAGGTTGGTATCCATGGCACCGGCATTATTCAAAGCTTCGAACGCCATGCCGGCGCTCATTGCCCCATCACCGATCACCGCGACCACGGACCGCTTCTTGCCTTCCCGCTGCGACGCTACTGCCATCCCAAGCGCAGCACTGATGGAGGTGCTGGAGTGGGCGGTGCCGAAAGCGTCATATTCACTTTCATCCCGGCGCGGAAAGCCGGCGATACCGCCGCGCATGCGCAATTTGCTCATGCCTTCGCGCCGTCCGGTCAGAATTTTATGGACATAGGTTTGATGGCCCACGTCCCAGACCAGGCGGTCGTAGGGTGTATTGAAAACGTAGTGCAATGCGATGGTCAGTTCGACCGTGCCCAGATTGGAGGACAAATGACCGCCGGTTTTGGCTACCGATTCAACCAAGAATTGGCGCAACTCGTCTGCAAGCTGTGGCAGCAACTTGCGTTCCAGTGTCCGCAGCTTGGCAGGATCGGTAATGGTATCGAGCAATGGATGCATTTAAACCTTGAAAATTACAAAATCCTTTTTCCGGGAAACACCCGCCTTCAAAATTCCCGATGAATGATAAAATCAGTTACCTGCCTCAATCGTCCCGCGGCGGCCTCAAACATCTCCAGGGATGCATATGCTTCCCGCCGCAACTCCTCCGCGAGCTCGCGCGCCCGTGCGCTCCCCAGAATACTCACATAGGTAGGCTTATTGTTTTCGGCATCCTTGCCAGCAGTCTTGCCGAGGGTGGCAGTGGTTGCCTCGGCATCGAGAACGTCATCGACAACCTGAAATGCGAGACCGATGCATTTGGCAAAATGATCGAGGGCTGCCAACCGGGCTTCGCCCAATCTGCTGCCACAATAGGCGCCCAGCATTACCGCGGCTCGAATAAGCGCGCCCGTCTTGTGAATATGCATGAATTCCAGTTCGGGGAGGCTCAATGCCCTGCCGACACTGGCAAGATCGACAGCCTGCCCTCCCGCCATGCCGCGCGAGCCCGCCGCTTGCGCCAGCCGCCTGATCATTTCGAGCTGCACCTTCGGGGTGTCAGCCAGGGAATATTCGGCCAGCAACTGAAAAGCAAGGCTCTGCAAGCTGTCACCCGTCAGCAGCGCAATTGCTTCCCCATACTCGACATGGCAGGTGGGTTTGCCCCGACGCAATACATCGTCATCCATGCAGGGCAAATCATCGTGCACGAGTGAATAGGCATGAATGAGTTCCACTGCGACAGCAGCAATCGTTACCCTCTCCTCATTCGCATTGTTCAGCTCGCCAGCCGCAAAAGCGAGCAAAGGCCGTACGCGCTTGCCCCCACCCAGAACGGTGTAGCGCATCGCTTCATGCAAGCGCTCAGGCGCGATGTCTGCGGCGGGAAGCAGGGTCTGCAGGGAATTTTCGATGCGTACCTGGTGGCTTCTCGCCCAATCCTGAAAATCAGCGGTCATCAATACCGGAGGGGGAGAAATTTTTCAGCGTGCTGGCTTCAAGGAGGCGTACCTGTTGCTGCGCATCCTGTAGCTTGGAGTGGCAATATTGTAACAATTCCGTCCCACGTTTGTGAGCTTCGAGGGATTCTTCAAGCGGCATCTGCCCTGCTTCCATTTCCAGAACGATGCTTTCCAGCTCAGCCAGTGCAGCTTCAAAACCTTCCGGAGGGGAAAATTTGACGGGGTCTCCGGCCTTTGTCATGATAAACACGCTGTCAGAATGGGTGTATTGCGGACAAACGGCAAAAATAACGCAATAAGTGGTGTCAGGTCAATTAAATCCACGAAACTTTCCCACGAAAGAGGTTTCTTAGTCGGATTATAAGCGTTTCAGGGCAAGGATATGAGAACATGCTCATTCTCTTCCTTGTCTTTCCTGTCGTTCCTGGTTTTGATAATCCAGCCATCTTTATTTGAAAGGTGAAAAGTAGCATATGGTCGATCTGATTGATGTTTGCCAATTGGCTCCAACGCAACTGCCGGTTGACTGGTATCTCGACTCTCGAATCCTTGAACTGGAAAAACGCATTCTGTTCGACCAGGGACCGGGCTATGTCGGCCATGAGATCATGGTGCCAAACATTGGCGACTATTATGTGCCTGAATGGATGGATAACGCGAAAATGCTGGTGCGTAACAAGGATGGTATCGAGCTGCTGTCCAACGTCTGCCGTCACAGGCAGTCGCTACTGCTCAAAGGGAGTGGCAACACCAGAAACATCGTTTGTCCCGTGCATCGCTGGACGTATGACTTGAAGGGCACGCTGCTCGGCGCGCCCCATTTCTCCGAAAACCCTTGCCTCAATCTTTCCAATACGCCTTTGCAGAGCTGGAACGGACTCCTGTTTCAAGGCAGGCGGAACGTTGCGCGCGATCTGGACAACTTGCAAGTCCTGAAGAATTTCGACTTCTCGGGCCATGTGCTGGAGCGCCTTCAGATAGATGAATACGCCTGCAACTGGAAAACCTTCATAGAGGTTTATCTGGAGGACTACCACGTCGAGCCATACCATCCGGGCCTGGGCAACTTCGTTGACACGACTGCGCTGGAATGGGAGTTCGGGGAGTGGTACAACGTTCAGACTGTGGGGATCAATAACGCTCTGACCCGCCCGGGGACGCCCGTCTATGCAAAATGGCACGAGCAACTGTTGCAGCAGACAGCGGGCGAAATACCAAGGCATGGCGCAATCTGGATGCTGTATTATCCCAACATCATGATGGAATGGTATCCCCATGTATTGGTCATCAGCACGGTGCTTCCTGCGGGAGCGGAGCGTTGCACCAATGTGGTGGAGTTCTATTATCCTGAAGATATCGCTTTGTTTGAGCGTGAATTCATTGAAGCGGAACAGGCCGCCTATCGTGAAACCGCTGCTGAGGATGATGAAATCTGCAAGCTGATGACGGAAGGGCGCCGTGCGCTGTACAAACAAGGCGTGAGCGAGGTCGGACCGTATCAATCGCCGATGGAAGATGGCATGGTGCACTTCCACAAGTTTCTACGGCGAGAAATTGAACCGCACATCTGAGCGATAAGTGATATCCTTTTGCTGAGCGTATTTTTCTTCGGTAGCCCGAATTTTTTGGGCTACCCGGCTTTTTCCCTGCCCGCGCAATTTTTATATTGTGGGTAACACATGATAACCATTGAGGAAACAGAAAATCTGATCAGTATCGCTGTTTTCGGTGAATTCACATTGGCCGATTACCGCGAATTCGAGGACAAGGTGCTTCGCAAGGCCGGTCCCGGCGGCAAGGTGAACGTACTGTTCGATTGGCGGGATATGCTGAGCTACACCATCGATGTCGCTTGGGAGGACATCAAATTCGTGCGGGAACACGACAGCGAATTCAACCGCATTGCGATAATCACTGAAAACCAGTGGCGCGCCTGGGCGGCCTGGGTATCCAATCTATTTGTCAATGCCGATATACGGGTATTTCGGGATTATGCCGAAGCAACGGCATGGCTCGAGGCATGAAGTGACCGGGTGCTGAGTGAGTGTAAATCTGGCCTTGCACCCTTGGCATCAGCGAAAGACTCATTCCAGGCGAGGAATTTTTTCAGGGATTTCGTGGGGTGTGCGGTGCAGTTCCGGAAGACCTCGCTCAGGCCCCGCAATAATCCGCTTCGAAAATAAAAGAAGAGTTGAGCCATCGAGAGATGGATTCCTGTAAAATGTCGCGCGGCTGCGAAAGAGATTGAGATCAGATCCAACGCAAAGCTGAAGGGTCCGGTTCCGGCAAGTGTTGCAAAAAAGACACACATTTCCCTTCCATTCTCCAAAACCTCTTTATATCGTCTGCCAACTCGTACAGAATGGAGCTTATCGCCTATCCTGTAAGTATCGAAAGCAGACTGCGAGCTAGAGACAGCCTCTTGCACGTGAAAGGAGCGTGATCCGGTAATGCCGAAGTACATGCCCTGTTACGATAATGAGAGCTGAATATAAGAAGGTTCGTTGATTTCACAGATTAGCGTATTTATTTTTTGTTTTTCGAGCTACTGCCTTTACCGGGAGCCAGGTAGAGTCGATATTTTCAAGCAGCAACTCGAACAACGCGACAGCGGATGACGGCCAAAACAATGATTGCCCGACTGGAATCCTTTATATTATAAAAAGATGACTAGTACGATTAATTTGGAGGGGAAGACCTTGAGTTCAACAATAGCGAAGTTGAACGCTCCGCTAACGCAAGCGTTTAACCCTCAATTATTATCAAGCGAGCAGCCGGCAGCTGCGATCCCCACACCTACATATAACACTCAAGCTCAGAGATTAGCCGACTTCGGCACTCTGATCGCTGCGCTCGAGTATGCCGCGGCCGGTACAGCCGGGTATAACTTTTATGATGCCAAGGGTAATCTCCGCTCCGTTCTTTCCTATCAGACACTAAGGCAAAATGCCCAAGCAGCGGCGCGTCGGTTGCTCGGGCTTGGATTGACGAGAGGGGACCGTGTTGCGATTATTGCCGACACGACGCCAGAATTCGTCGAAATCTTTTATGCATGCCGCTACGCAGGACTGGTACCTTATGCAATGCCTGTTCCTGTCAACCTCGGCAGCCATGCGGTTTATGTTCGGCAGCTACGCGGAATGCTGGAGGCGGGTCAGGCAAGCGCTGCCCTGGCGAACGTTGACTATGTCGGCTTTTTGAAAGAAGCAGCCGAGGAGTCGCAATATCTGCGCTGGGTGGGAACGCCGGAGCAACTCGGGGAACTGCCGGCGCTGAACACCGAGCTTGCGGCAAATAGTCCCGATGAAATCGCGTACCTGCAATTTACTTCGGGAAGCACACGCATGCCGCGTGGAGTGGTAATTACCGAAGGCGCATTGATGAGCAATCTCCAGGGCATTGTCCGTCACGGCCTGAATATTCGGGCAGGAGACCGCTGTGCGTCCTGGCTGCCGTTTTATCATGACATGGGTCTGGTCGGCATGGTAATGGCGCCCATGGTGGCGCAGGTTTCCGTCGATTATCTGGCTACTCGTGATTTTGCGATCAGGCCGTTGCAATGGCTGCGCCTGATCAGCAGAAATCGTGCCACCGTCGCGTTCAGTCAACCCTTCGGGCTCAAGCTCTGCACGCTTCGTGTACGCGATTCCGACCTGGAAGACCTTGACCTCAGCAGTTGGCGTGCAGCGGGAGTCGGCGCGGAAATGATCCGCCCGGACACTTTGAGGAACTTTGCGGAAAAATTTGCACCCGCCGGTTTTGACGCGCGTGCATTCCTCCCCTGCTATGGGCTGGCTGAATCGACGCTCGCCGTTACTTTCTCCCAGGTTGGCGAAGGCTTTCAGAGTTTGCGAGTCGACGCGGCAACCCTCGTTGACAGGAAAATGGCAGTACGGTTACAGGTGGAAGGCCGGAAGTACAGTGAATTCGTCAACTGTGGCCGCGCGTTGCCGGGACATACCGTCAAGGTGGTCGACGAGGCCGACCAGCAACTCCCTGATTTGCGCGTAGGCAGCGTACTCGTGCAGGGCAGCAGTATCATGACAGGTTATTTCAATAATCCGGACGATACCTGCAAGACACTCAAACCTGGGAACTGGCTGGATACCGGTGACCTGGGGTTCCTCTTTGAAGGTGACCTATACATTACCGGGCGTCGCACCGATGTAATCATTGTCAATGGACGCAATATCCGCGCCCAGGACATCGAGGAGCTTGCCGAACAGCAACCCGAGGTGAGAACGCGTGAAGCGTCTGCCTTCGGGATTACTGACGCCAATGACGTCACGACCATTGTCTTGGTCATCGAATGCCGACTTACCTCGGTCACGGATCGTCAGTCCCTTACCAGCCGCCTGCAACGTCTGGTCTACATGGCGTTTGGGGTGAACTGTCTGGTGGAACTGGTTCCACCGCACACCCTGCCGCGCACTTCCTCCGGGAAACTGTCCCGTTTTGCTGCACGCCAGGGCTTCATCCAGCGAACGAAGATGACAGACCAGTTATCTGCCGAGTCCGGGGACAAATAATCGGCGTATGTCGGAGCCCTGGGTCGCCGTTACTGGCGCCACTGGCTTTATCGGGAATGCGCTGTTGCAGTTCCTGATAAAGGAAGGATGGAAAGTCAGGTCTCTGACAAGACGTGCGCGAGTCGATGACGGATCGATGCAATGGATAGAAGGCGATTTACATAACCTCGATGCATTGCGAAAGCTCGTAACCGGCGTCTCCGCTGTTGTACATTGCGCCGGTCAGGTTCGGGGAAGTTCTCTCGAGAGCTTTGTCCATACCAATGTGGAAGGTACGAGCAACCTGATGCAGGTTTCTCTGGAACAAAACCCGCCTCCACGTTTCCTGCTGATTTCTTCTTTGGCCGCGCGGCAACCTGAGCTTTCCTGGTATGCCATGAGCAAGCACATGGCTGAACGACTGATAAATGAGCGTTCGGCTGGCATGGCTTGTGCCATTTTTCGTCCAACAGCCGTTTATGGCCCCGGAGACAAGGAAATGAGCCCGCTTTTCAGGATAACACGCCGGGGTGTCTTACCAATGGTGGGACAACCTGACATGCGGTTTGGATTACTGCATGTCGCAGACCTGGTAGCAGCCATCACCTGCTGGCTTTCGACTGTGGTGCCTGTACAAGGCACCTACGAGCTTGATGATGGCAGGCCGGGAGGTTACGATAGCCAGGCAGTAGCCGCTATTGCGCAGGAAGTGTGGAAACGTCCGGTGCGCTGCATCTTTTTCCCCGCGCCACTGATTTCATTGATCGCAAACGTCAACTTATGGTCTGCCCGATTGCTAAGCTATTCACCCATGCTGACTCCGGGAAAAGTGAGAGAATTGCGACATCCTGACTGGGTTTGTGATATTGGTCCCTTAACCCGGGCACTCCCTGACTGGCGACCCTGCATCCACCTCCGCGAGGCTTTGCCGCAAGCGGTCTAATTTCAATCATCGAATCATTTTGAATCCAGATGTTGAACGATTATAACGACGTTCTGCAAAAACTTTGTCATCACCTCAAACAGCTTGTCGGTCCGGAGGTGGAAATTACACCGCAGACCGATCTTATCAATGGGCTTGCAATCGATTCTGTAAAATTGCTGAACCTGATCATGGAAATCGAGGACGAGTTTGACATTTCCGTACCGATCAACGCTCTTGCGGATGTACAGACCGTTCATGAGCTCGCCAGCTTGATCCACCGGATAAAGTCTCAAAAGCAATGAGTTTGCTAGATAAACTGGATGCCGTGGCGGCGGCGAGAAAAGCCCTGTTGCCTGAGGGTATCGAGGTTTTTGGAACGCCCATAGAAGAAGTTTATTCCTCGACCGAAGCCAGGATCGGGGATCATCGGATATTGTTTCTGGGAACAAACAATTATCTGGGGCTTACCTTCGCGCAGGAGTGCCGCGATGCAGCGCAGGAAGCCATTCACAGTGAAGGTACAGGTACAACCGGATCGCGCATGGCCAATGGCAGCTACAGCGGGCATCGGGCACTCGAGCGCGAGTTCGCCGAGTTTTACCAATGCCGGTCCTGCATCGTATTTACCACAGGGTACCAGGCCAACCTTGCCACCATATCAGGTCTGGCGGGGCCTGGCGACATCGTTCTTATTGACGGCGATTCCCACGCAAGCATCTACGATGGCTGCCGTTTGAGCGGTGCCGAAATAATCCGCTTCAGACATAATGATCCAGCAGATATGGAGAAGCGCCTCCGCCGCCTGGGAGAACGGTCCCGCTCCACGCTTATCATTGCCGAGGGGATCTACAGTATGCTTGGAGACCGTGCGCCGCTGGCGGATATCGTCAAGGTAAAGGATGCGTATAACAGCACGCTTCTTCTTGATGAAGCGCATTCACTGGGAGTACTCGGTGAGACCGGACAAGGTCTGGTAGAAGAAACGGGTCTCCTCGACAGGGTTGACTTCATCACAGGCACCTTCAGTAAAAGCCTGGGCGGGATCGGCGGCTACTGTGTGAGTAATCATCCTCAACTGGATCAGTTGCGCTACGTGAGCCGGCCTTATATTTTCACTGCCTCGCCTACGCCTGCCACCATCGCCTCCACCCGTGCAGCTCTCAGGCTGCTGAGGGAGGGTGTCGAATTACGCCGGCAGCTCTGGAAGAATGTGCACCAGCTCTACTCGCAACTCAAGGAACTGGGTTACCGACTGGGACCGGAGCCAAGCCCTGTTATCGCAACCATACTTGAAACGCCGCAACAGGCGCTGGCACTGTGGAAAGGGCTGCTTGAACACGGCATCTATGTAAATCTGGTTTTGCCGCCCGCAACACCGGAGGGCAATTCATTGGTGCGTTGCAGCGTAAGCGCTGTCCATACCAGCGAGCAGATGAATCATGTCGGCAAAACTTTCGCCAGGTTGCGCGAGACTGTTTTCCAGTAAGGATTTTTCGTTTTCCGACGCTTGAAAGCCGGTCTGGAGAGGAGGATTCTCGTCCTTGCTACCCTGCCTTACACTGCCCACTCCAGGTTACGGTAGTCCCAGGAGCAGGCTGTAAGGTCCGGAGTAGGCAATGACGAATAAAAGAAAACGGCGTCGGGGTCAAGAAGGGAAAATATGACACTCCCTTAAAACCCGCCGCCGTTCATTCATGAGGATCCGCGGAAGTGCGTGCTTTTGATTTCGCGGATCGAGAGTTGAATAGCGCTGATTCTGCTCAGACGCTGGTCAGGACATTTTGGCGCTCGTCCGTCGACGCAGCAGAAAGAAGGCTGCTACGCCACCTACACCCAGTATCAGCGCAATCTCCGTCATGCCGATACCACCCCCGTGTCCGTCATGACCGCCACCTCCGCCTACGTGCACCGGAATGCGTACCGCCGGAGTCATCTTGCCGTCCTTCTCGGTTTCCAGCAGTAACGCGTACTGCCCCAGTTCTTCCAGGTTTACGGTAAACGTAATGCTTCCGGAAGGATAGGGTTTGGCAGGTATCGACATGATTTCATGCCCGCCCTCTCCATGACCTTCCATCACCAGGCGCATGGCGATGGGGATTTCGCGGGAGTCAGGATCGGTCAAATCCACCGTGAAATACAGCTCGCCGGTCTCAGGAACATGGTCGCAATAGGCATGAGTAGGCGGAAGCTCGCCCTTGGGCTTCTCATAGGCGCTGAAGGATACAGGAAAGGCGCCCGATTTGATGGCGCAGTCGCCTGAATGGTGGCCTTCATGCGCAAGCATGAGTTGTGCATGGGCGGGAACAGCCACGAGAGCTATCATCATAGCCGATCCCAGCCCGGCAGCCCACTCAAAAATTTTCTTCATAATATCTCCGGTTTTGTGTCCGCAATTTAATCTGACGCCCCGCGCAAACGGGAGCAATCGTCGATTGTATAACAAACCTGTCTGAAAAAGGAAACGGAGAATATTCACTCAACAGGCTGCGGAAGGGCGGCCGAGAGGTATATCTTTTCTGTTTTATGTTGCCTGGAATAGGCGGATGGCTTGTGCGGAGGGCTTGCGACAGGGACGGCGTCGCTTTCGCCTTTATGAAGTCAGAATTATCAGGAAATTCCGGAAAGAAGCTGGCCGATAAGCCGGGTTCTGTCAAGGACAGTCATTCCTCTAGGCGTGCAGTCACCCGCACGCTCAAGCAACCTACCCGCAGGCTCAACGAGCAGCATCATCGCCTGCCTATTTGGTCTTGCTCCGGATGGAGGTTACCGCGTTTCACCGTAACTTAATACGCTCGTCTCTGTGGCCCTGTTCCTCACCTTACGGCGGCCGGCCGTTAACCGGCATCCTGCTCTGCGGAGCCCGGACTTTCCTCTCCCTGCACTCGTCACCGAGGACAGGCAGCGACTGTCTGGCCAGCTTCGGTCCAATGATAGCCTAAAGCCCGTGTCCGCCGCAAACCTCCGCTTCCCTTACCTCCAATGACCAAGCTCAACAGAACAGATTGAAATATTCCGGTATGATCTCCCCGTTGCCACGGGGGAATCATGAGACGAAGCATACTGGTCATATCAACCCTGATTTTTTGCCTTTCCGCGTGTGCGGCTCTCAGGCCGCAGGAGCCGTTGCGAATTTCCGTTGCCGGGCTTGAGCCTCTTGAAGGAAAAGGCATGGAAGCGCGCTTTGCGGTCAGCCTGAGAATCCAGAACCATGGCGCAGTTCCGCTGGATTATGATGGCGTTGCGCTCGACCTGGACCTGCATGGAATGAGCTTTGCCAGTGGAGTGAGCGGCCAGCAGGGCACGATTCCCCGCTTTGGCGAAACGGTCATCCTTGTTCCGGTAACGGTTCCCGCCACCGCAATCGTTCGTCATGTATTCCGTCTGACCACGAGCGATCATGGAAGGGCCGATTACGAACTGCGTGGTCAGCTGGGTGCCCCGGGCTTTGCCATTGGGCGCCATTTTGATGTAAAGGGTGAAATCGCACTCCCCGCCCTGCCGGCGGAGGAGGAGGTCCGGTAAAACACCTCAGTCGGCACAATGAATGCCATCGCCACCTTCAACCGGCTATACTAGCTGAGTAGCGGCTACGATATTCTTCCACTGCCGCCAGGTGATGGGCCAGCTTCTGGCTCTGGCCCAGGTAATCGACAATGCTTTCCAGGTTGACGATGCTCATGACAGGAATTCCATACATGCGGCGCACTTCCTGTACGGCGGAAAGCTCGCCTTTGCCCCGCTCCATGCGGTCCAGGGCGATGGCCACTCCTGCGGGGGCAGCGCCTGCGGCGTGAATATACTCGACCGATTCCCGCACTGACGTGCCGGCGGAAATCACATCATCCACAATCAGCACCCGCCCGGCGAGAGGCGCGCCCACGAGATTCCCTCCTTCTCCATGGTCTTTCGCCTCTTTGCGGTTGAAACAGAAAGGGTAATTGTTGCCCTCGGCAGCCAGGGCAATGGCAATGGAACTTACGAGCGGAATGCCCTTATAGGCAGGACCGAAAAGCATGTCGAACGGAAGCTGGGCAGCAAGAATGGCTTTGGCGTAAAATTGCCCCAGCTTTCCGAGAGATTCCCCATCGTTGAACAGTCCTGCATTAAAAAAATAGGGCGAAAGACGTCCTGCTTTGGTTTGGAATTCACCAAAGCACAGAACATTCCGGCTGATGGCAAACTCGATGAACTCCTTTCGGAAATGGGGCATGATAATGGCTTCGGGAAATCGACGTGCGAATTATAACGCTTAACCTCAACGGAATACGCTCCGCTGCCAACAAGGGTTTTTTCCACTGGCTGTCTATGCAGGACGCAGATATCGTCTGTGTCCAGGAACTCAAGGCTCAGGTGGGCGATATTACCGGGGAAGTGGTTTCCCCCGATGGCTACCATGGCTACTTCCACTGTGCTGAAAAAAGAGGATATAGCGGAGTGGGCATTTACACACGCCATAAGCCGGGCAACGTGACTGAGGGAGTCGGCGTGCCGGAGATCGATGCGGAAGGGCGTTACCTGCGCGTCGATTTCGGGCACCTGAGCGTCATCTCGATCTATTTTCCGTCCGGTTCCGCGGGTGAACATCGGCAGGCCGTCAAATATTTCTTCATGGAGCAATTTTTTCCCATGCTTAAGAAATTGGCGGCATGCGGCAGCGAGATTATTTTATGCGGAGACTGGAACATCGCCCACAAGGAAATTGATCTCAGGAATTGGCGTTCCAACCAGAAGAATTCCGGCTTCCTGCCGCAGGAGCGCGCCTGGCTTACCGATGTATTTCAGGAGCTTGGATTCGTGGATGTCTTCCGCCGGATAAATCCGGACCCGGACCAGTATACCTGGTGGTCCAATCGCGGGCAGGCCTGGGCGAAGAACGTCGGCTGGCGCATCGATTATCAGATCGCCACCCCCGGTATCGCAGCCAAGGTCAACGCGGTTTCGATTTACAAGACCGAGCGTTTTTCTGATCATTCCCCGCTTATCATTGACTACGATTACAGCTTATCCGCCGATCCGGCGGTTTGCCGCGAACCGCCGATAATGTCCGGAAATGGCCCGCCAGAATGACTGATCCAGAATAATGCCAGCTACCCTTTCGAGTTGGCTGCACGCTTTTCGCATCTATACCCATCCCCGAGTACTGGGCATGCTGTCTCTCGGCTTCTCGGCGGGATTGCCCCTGCTCCTGGTGATGGGCACGCTTTCCTTCTGGCTGCGGGAAGCGGGAATCGATCGTTCCACCATCGGCCACCTGAGCTGGATCGGGCTGGCTTACGGCTTCAAATGGATGTGGTCTCCACTGGTGGATCGCCTGCCTTTGCCATTATTGACACGATGGCTGGGCCGCCGCCGCGCATGGCTTTTACTGTCACAAATCGTTATCGCCCTTGCCCTCATCGGTATCGCGCTTACCGATCCACTCCAGAATCTCTCGCATACAGTCTTTTTTGCCCTGGCGGCGGCCTTCGCTTCCGCAACCCAGGACATTGCCCTGGATGCATACCGGATCGAGGCGGTCGCGCCCAGGCTCCAAGGCGCGATGGCAGCCACCTATCAGGCAGGATATCGTCTGGCAATGATTCTGGCTTCCGCTGGCGCGCTGTGGATAGCCGCCGCCGCAGGCTCATCAGCAGAAATCTACGACTATGCGACCTGGCGCATCGCTTACCTGAGCATGGCTGCCTGCATGTCGGTAGGGATCATCACTACGCTCATCATCCGCGAGCCGGAGGTTCCTCTCACCCGCCTGATTTCAGAAAATGAGGATCGCGCGAGGGCCGCCATTGCCCATTGGCAGATCAGCACCACGCTCAAGCAGATGCTGGCCTGGCTGTATGGGGCCGTGATCGCCCCTTTCCGCGACTTTATCATCCGTTACGGTGGACAAGCCTTGCTGATTCTCGCCCTGATCGCGGTCTACCGCATTTCCGACGTGGTAATGGGTGTGATGAGCAATCCTTTTTACGTCGATATGGGTTATACGAAAGATGAAGTGGCGACGGTTTCCAAGGTCTATGGCGTCCTCATGACTATCGCAGGTGCAGCGCTGGGAGGTGTTCTGACAGCAAAAATCGGCATCATGCGTACGCTGTTTCTGGGAGCGGTTTTGTCCGCGGCAACCAATCTGCTGTTTGTCTGGCTGGCGGCACGCGGACATGACTTGACTGGCCTGATCTTCACCGTATCGGCGGACAATCTCTCAGCCGGGATAGCGTCCTCCGCTTTTATCGCTTATCTTTCCGGCCTGACCAATTCCGCCTATTCCGCTACTCAATATGCGCTATTCAGTTCAGTGATGCTGTTGTTGCCGAAATTTATCGCCGGATTCAGCGGAGACTTCGTGGATGCGTACGGTTATGCCAGCTTCTTTACCGGCACGGCGCTGCTCGGCCTCCCGGTGCTGGTTCTGGTCTGGCTGGCTGGCCGCGCAAGATTCGAGCGCGCAGAATCCCAGAAGACTGAGTCTTTTCCGGGGAAACAGTTTTCGCAAAAATAGCTATTTCTGCTGCTCAAACCGGTAAAAGGCTAACATTCCCAGCAAGTTGGGCATGAACGTGATCTGGTAATTTCCACTCATTACCCTGCGTTCGAGAATGCGGGCTCCATGCTGGCCGCAGAATTCCTCGAAATCGCCCAGAGTGCAGTTATGGATATTGGGAGTATCGAACCATTGGTAGGGCAGTGCTTCGGAAACCGGCATATGGCCGGAAAGTACCTGCAAACGATTTTTCCAGTAGCCGAAATTGGGGAATGACACGATGCCTTCCTTGCTTACGCGGAGCATTTCCTTGATGATGTTCTCGGTATTTTTTACAGCCTGCAGGGTTTGCGAGAGCACCACGTAATCAAACGACCCCGATTCAAAACTCTGCAAACCGGACTCCAGGTCGCTCTGGATCACATTCACACCATTATTGAAACAGGCCAGGACATTGACATCGTCAATTTCCACCCCGTAGCCACGCGACCCACGAGAATCCCGCAAAAAACGTATAAGCGAACCGTCGCCGCAACCCAGATCGAGCACCTTGGACCCCGGTTTGACCCATGCTGCAATCAGGGCAAAATCGGGCCGGGCAACCTTAAACGATGAGTTCATGCCAGGGGATTTCGTCATACGACAATGTTATCCATGTAAGCCCGCACCAGCCTGTGATAATGCCGATCCTCCATGAGGAACGAGTCGTGGCCGTGGCTGGATGTAATTTCGGCATAACTGACGTTCAATTCGTTGTCCAGCAGCGCCCTTACGATGGCGCGCGAACGCTCCGGGGAAAAACGCCAGTCGGTAGTAAATGACAACACCAGGAAATTCGCCTTGGCGAATCGGAATGCGGCACTCAGGTCGTTGTTATGCGGGAAGGCAGGGTCAAAATAGTCCAATGCCTTAGTCATCAGCAGATAGGTGTTCGCATCGAACTGGCTGGCGAATTTATCTCCCTGATAACGAAGATACGATTCGATTTCGAATTCCACCTCGTAACCGAAGGCAAGCGTCCCGTTCCGCAGTTCCCGGCCGAATTTGGCGGCCATCGAATCGTCCGAGAGATAGGTGATATGTCCCAGCATGCGCGCCAGGCGTAATCCTCTCCGCGGAATGACGCCGTGTGAATAATAGTCGCCGCCGTGAAAATCAGGGTCGGTAATGATAGCCTGGCGGGCGACGTCGTTGAATGCGATGTTCTGCGCAGTCAATTTTGCAGCCGCGGCGATGACCAGCGCGTGACGCACCCTCTCGGGAAAATCAAGTGTCCACTGCAAAGCCTGCATTCCGCCAAGACTGCCACCCGCCACAGCGGCAAACTGGTCGATACCCAGATAATCGGCGAGGCGGACCTGTGTCTGTATCCAGTCTTCCACTGTCACAACCGGAAAACGTGGGCCGTAACACTTTCCGGCCCTGGCATCGATACTCGCCGGGCCGGTGGATCCATGACAACCACCCAGGTTGTTCACCCCGATTACGAAAAATTTCCGGGTATCGATCGATTTGCCCGGACCGATCATATTGTTCCACCAGCCGGCACTCTTGGGGTTATCGTCGTAAAAGCCTGCGAGATGGTGGTTTCCTGAAAGGGCGTGGCATACCAGTACAGCATTCGACCGCGCCGCGTTGAGCTCCCCGTATGTTTCGTACACCAGCTCGTAGCTGTCGAGCACCGCGCCGCTCTTCAAATGCAAAGGCGTGTCAAAACGCGCCACCTGCGGAGTAACAGTACCGAATGAATTCGAATCTTGCATGAGCATGAAAAAAGTCAGGAGGCTGATGTCACGATTTGTTCCTTCCCGAGCCCGGTCTCCAGAAAATTAAAATCGGCTTGGTGCAGGGGCTTTGTGCAGGAATTCCCATTTGTCAAATAATCGCATCGCCTGATTGTAACCGGCAATTATAGCCGTACACGCTGCTCATATGCATTGGCATTCTTTGAAATGGAGAACCGATCGTTCAGCCGTTGAGCTTCGCCAGCAGTGCGTGAATTTTCTCCGGATCAGCGGTTTTCAGTATTTTTTGCGTGACCGGAATGAGGTCGGGCAGATTTGCGCGCAAGATTTCACGTTTTACGGTCAGCAACTGGGCAGGGTGCATGGAAAACACCCGTAAGCCGAAACCAAGCAGCAGACGGGTAAATGCCGCATCCCCTGCGATCTCGCCGCACACGGACACGGGTATGCCTACCCGGTTGGCACTGCGTATGACATGCGCTACCAACCGCAGCACCGCAGGATGCAGCGAATCATAGAGGTGCGCGACACTGTCATCGGCGCGATCTATCGCCAGCGTATACTGGATGAGATCATTGGTGCCGATTGACAGGAAATCGAGCTTGCGCATGAAAATGTCAAGGCTCAGCGCAGCGGCTGGAATTTCTATCATCCCCCCCACCCGCACTTTTTCGTCAAAAGGAATTTTTTCGTTACGCAGGCTTTGTTTGGCGCTCTCAATCAAATGCAGCGTCTGCGTTATTTCAGCAACATTGGAAAGCATCGGCACCAGAATCCGGATCTGCCCATAGCGCGAGGCGCGTAAAATAGCGCGCAACTGGATATTGAACATCTGGGGTTCGGCCAGGCTCAGCCGAATGGCGCGCAGTCCCAGGGCGGGATTCGCGGCTACCCGTTTGGCATGGTCCAGGTTCTTGTCCGCGCCAAGGTCGAATGTGCGCACCGTCACCGGCATTCCCCGCATTTTTCGCGCCACGGTTCGATAAGCTTCGAATTGCTCTTCCTCGTCGGGCAAGCTATCCCGATTGAGGAACAGGAATTCGCTCCGAAACAGGCCGACACCGGTCGCTCCATTTTCTTTTACCTGATCGACGTCCTGCGGCAACTCGATATTTGCATACAACTCCACTACCGTACCATCCAGCGTCGCCGCTATCGTCGTCCTCAAGCGCTTGAGTTTCTGTTTCTCCAGTTCCAGTTCGCTCTGGCGCAGCCGATATTCCGCAAGCACATGCTCGTCCGGATCTACGATGACCACACCCTGGTTGCCATCCACGATCAGAACATCATTTTCCCGGATGAGGCGGCGGGCATGGTGAAGCGCGACGACGGAGGGGATGTTCAGGCTGCGCGCGACAATGGCGGTATGCGAAGTCAGGCCGCCAAGATCCGTCAGGAATGCGGTAAACGAATACTGCTTGTATTGAAGCACATCGGCCGGACTCAAGTCGTGCGCTACCAGGACACTGTCGCCATCCCGCTTTTGCGAAGGGGGGATATATCCGGGATGCCCCAGCAATACCTTGAGAACGCGCTCCACCACCTGGATGACGTCCGTTTTACGTTCGCGCAGATAGGGGTCTTCTATTTCCTCGAACTGCGCCATCAATACCCCCATCTGCTGGGTAATGGCCCATTCGGCATTGCACTGATTCTGGGCAATGTACGCTTTTGCCGCCGTCAAGAGCGTGGGATCATCCAGAATCATCCGGTGCAGATCGAGAAACGCTTCGTATTCCGCGGCCGCAGGTCCGCTGACGATCGTGTCGTGCAATGCCTGAAGCTCTTCGCGAACGGTTGTGAAAGCGGTATCCAGCCGGGAGATTTCATTGGCGACCTGATTCTCGGGCACGACGTGGTGGGCGACCTCGAGCGCGGCATGAGAGGCAAGATGAGCATGGCCTATGGCGATACCTTCCGAAACACCCACGCCATGCAGTACAAAGCTCATTCGCTTTCCCCGAAGCGATCCTCGATCAGTTGTACCAAGGCCTGCATTGCCTCAATCTCGTCCTCACCCGTGGTTTCGATGATCAGAGTCGCACCCTGGTTCGCCGCCAGCATCATGACGCCCATGATGCTTTTTGCGTTGACTTTGCGATCGTTTCGGGTCAACCATACCTCACTCCGGTATCGACTGGCCAACTGGGTGAATTTGGCGGAGGCACGGGCGTGCATCCCCAGTTTGTTCAGGATCTTGATCTCTTTATATTGCATTTATCAACCCGGGTTTATACGAAAAACGCCATCCCGTCCGCCTGAGAGCGCCTTCTCCGCCACCGATTCCAACGGCTCGGTGCGATAGGTAAGCGCCCGCACCAGCATGGGCAGATTCACTCCCGCAACGCATATCACCCGTTCTGTGGAAGCAGCGAGCCGGGTGGCTATATTGCACGGGGTTGCGCCGCAGATGTCGCTCAATACCAGCACACCCTCGCCGCTATCCAGTTCCCTTACCGATTCCACTGCTTTTGAAAGGATAACGTCAGGATCATCCCGAGGGTGAATGGCAATGTGCGCCAGCTCCGGCAATTTCTTTCCCATCACGTGGTTGGCGCTCTCGACGAGGCTTTCACCCAGATTGCCGTGAGAAATAATCAAAATCCCGATCATGGTATTCTCAGCAGTCAGGAGCAAGAAGACAACGGAATGGATCAACGCGGCATCTTTTCAAGAGCATCCACCATCATTCCAGCCACGTTGAAGCCGGTCTGGTCTGAAATTTCCCTCATACCCGTAGGACTGGTGACGTTGATCTCGGTAAGATAATCCCCGATGACATCCAGTCCCACCAGCATCAAACCTTCATTGAACAATGCGGGACCGAGTGCTTCGGCAATTTCACGATCCCGCGGGCTGAGTGGCTGAGCGATGCCGGTAGCACCCACATTCAGATTACCCCGGAATTCCCCGGGCCTCGGGATACGGGCAAGTGTATAAGGGACTGGTTCGCCTGCGATCAACAGGATGCGCTTGTCCCCCTGGGTGATTTCGTGGATATACCGTTGAGCCATGATGGTCTTTGTACCGTAATGCGTCAATGTTTCTATGATCACCCCGATATTATGATCCCCCTGGTGAACGCGAAACACGCTTGCTCCGCCCATGCCGTCAAGCGGCTTGAGAATGATGTCATCGTGCTCCTCAAGAAAATGGCGAAGCAAGCTTTCGCTTCGCGTCACCAGCGTTTCTACGGCATATTCGGGAAACTTCGCCACCGCAAGCTTCTCGTTATGGTCGCGGATTGCGCGCGGGCTGTTGATGACATGGGCACCGCGCGTTTCAGCCAGTTCCAGCAAGTAAGTGCTGTAGATATACTCCATATCAAATGGTGGATCCTTGCGCATCAGTACAGCATCGAATTCCTGAAGCGGTATTTCTTCCGACTCATCCACCCGATACCACAACCGCCCCTGAGGATCCTCACCAGCTAATTCAAGCGTACGCGCGAAACCGACCGTATTCCCTCGCTGCCAGGCGAGGTCTCCCTGTTGCATGGAGAATAACGTGTGACCCCTTGCTGCCGCCTCGCGCATGATGGCCACGCTCGAATCCTTGCGCGTTTTGATTGAATCGAGGTGATCAAGAACAAAGGCAAGTCTCATGAGTTAGCAGGGGGATTATATGAGAATGGGATGAAGATGAGGCATCAGGGGCGGGAGAATGAACAAAACGCGCGTCATCAAACCAAAATGTGCGGGAGGCTATTATCAGCATAGCATCTGGGGCAGATTGCTTGCCCCTTTCATCAAGCCGTGCGGTTTTTAACGGACTCACCCCTGTAGATGAGCCGCTGTTCATTTTCGGGATTCGTTTTCAGGGAAATCTCCCAAGGAAAATCCGGAGAGAATGAATGGATGAGGCTGCGCTAAGCCACGATGGCTTCAGTTCTCACCTCACTTTTTTCCAGTTCTTGTGCAGCAGCCAGCAAAGCCAGCCGGGCTATGACGCCATAAGCATAAAACCGGTTGGCGCTGCAACCCGGCTGCGCTTCCCGGTCTGGCAGAAGGCAGGTATCTTCGAATGCCAGCGGTACAAAGTGCATGCCAGGAGCATTGAGATTCTCGTCGACGCCCCGTTCGGTATGCACCCGATAGAAACCACCGACGACATAGCGATCGATCATATAGATGACAGGCTCCGCCACGGCATCGTTGACACTCTCAAACGTATAAACCCCTTCCTGCACCATGATGTCGGTCACCTGCAATCCTTCTTTTACGACCGCCATCTTGTTGCGCTGTTTCCGGCTGAGCGTGCGCACTTCTGCGCCATCTTTTACGGTCATTATCCCCATTCCGTATGTACCGGCATTGGCCTTCACAATCACGAAGGGATCTTTCCTGACTCCATACTCGGCATATTTCTCCCGGATCTGGCCCAGGATCTCATCCACTGTGTTGGCCACGCAGTCTTCACCCTTTTTTTCACGAAAGTTGATTTTTCCGCAGGAAGCGAAATAAGGATTGATAAGCCACGGATCAATACCGATCAGGCTCGCAAACTGCTGCGATACGTTATCGTAGGCGGTGAAGTGATGTGATTTCCGCCGGCTGGTCCATCCCGCATGCAGGGGAGGAATGACCATCTGCTCGAGATTCCGCAGGATAGCCGGTGTGCCTGTGGAAAGATCGTTGTTGAGAAGCACGACGCAGGGATCGAAATCTTCCAGAACGATCCGATTGCCCTTCCGCTGGATTGGTTCAAGCATGAGCTTGTTTCCATCCGGCAGGTCGAGCACAGTGGACGCGGTGATCTCAGGAAGCAGCGTACCGATACGGACGTGAATGCCGGCGTGCCGCATGATTGCCTGCAAGGTCGCCAGATTTTGCAAATAAAAAGTATTGCGCGTGTGACTTTCCGGAATCAGCAGTACACTGCGCGCGCCGGTACAGATTTTATCGATTGCCGCCATCATCGCCTGGACGCATAAAGGCATGAATTCGCGATTGAGATTATTGAAACCGCCTGGAAACAGGTTGGTATCGACGGGCGCCAGCTTGAACCCGCTATTGCGCAAATCCACGGAGCAGTAAAAAGGTGCCGCATGCGTCTGCCATTCATTGCGCAACCATTGCTCGATCGAAGGCATGGCATTGAGGATACATTTTTCAAGATCAAGAATGGGACCGCTCAGGGCAGTATCAAGATGGGGCGTAGGCATGAAGGAAGGGGGTATCAACAGGAAACGGCGATTGTAACATCAGGAAAGCAGGGAATAAGCCGCTCCTCCCACAAAGCTGCGGCGTCTGGACAGTGGGACAATGTTTGGCGCAGATTATTTCAGTTCACTCAGGGTACGCAATTCCGGATCGAAAGCGGTCTGGTATTTCTCGGGAAGTCCAGCCACCGCCATGCTCGCTTCGTATTCATCCGGATAAAGGCCATAGGTGACGATAAACCCGGTCTTGCCCCTGGAAAAGGGATAAACATAAATATTCGACAAATCGACGAGTCCGCGGGCTCGCGCCAGAAACCGTTCTATGCGATCGGGCTGAGCATTGCTGGTAATGTATAGCAGGATGGTGTACAGATTCCGGTCTGCCTTGGAGAAAGCTCCAAGGGTCGCTTCGACCCGTTGTTTCAGCAACTTGTACTCCGCCAGATCGACTCCTGCAATAGTGTTTGTTGTGTTTGTTGCGCCTCCGGCTGGCTGGCCTTCGGCAGAAAGCCCGCTTCGTGCAGTCGTGCCTGTCGTCGCTGCCTTTCCGCTTCCGGAGGGTGTTTTATCAGTTCCGGCCTTGGCGGCAGTTTCCTTGTTTGCCTTGTCCGCAGCGGTCTTATCCATAGCAGTCTTGGCGGTGGTGTTGCTGACAGACGGTATCTTTCCCCCGGACTCCTTGTTGCTCCCGCCGGAGGGAAGCGGGGTGGCGGTTGAAATGGAAGAGGAAGATGGAGCATTTGCGAGAACGTCTGGGGGAGTGGTCGCGATCGTTGTGGGATAAATCGTGGCAGCGGGAGCAGACAATGTTGCCGGTGCCGCCGCTTCAAGCGGCAAGGAAGCAGAGGCATAGCCGATGCCTGCCGGTTGAGGGTGCGAGACCTGCCAACCCACGACGCCCAGCACTATTACGACTGCCGCACAGGATGCGGCGCTCGCCCCGGCTATGAGATGTCCCACGAAATCGGGGCGATTGCGCTTGTCCCTCCAATCGAGATGCGGCTTGAGCCCGAGATCCGTCATCACTTTCCTGACATGGGCCGCCTCCACGCTCGAAGCCTGCGCAAGAAACGCCGCTGTCAGCGACTTGTCGGCGATCATGTTCAGCTGGCGCAACAGTCCACCGGCGGCAACGTCAATCAATCGCAGCGCAGCAGGTGAAAAAATGCCCGGCCCTTCATAGCCCGCGATCGTCCTCATCCGATAGAGCAGATATTCGTTCGTGGCTTTGCGATCCAGCAGCTGCAAGACATAACGATGACGAACCGCTGTTCTGATCTGGATAAACTGCTGTGAAGCCAGTGTGCGTTCCAGTCCCGGCTCACCCACCAGAACGACCTGCAGCAATTTATGGTGGGACGATGCCCACTTGTATAACAGCCACAGCGCTTCCAGCGTTTCTGCTGGCAGAGTATGCGCTTCATCTATCAGCAGCACGACTTGCCTGTCGCCCGCCTGCACGGCGGCAAGAATTTCCTGCAGTTCATCGACATCAGCCGACGCGGGTGGAAGGACCAGACCTTCTTTCTCCGATTGAAACTTCAATTCGTCCATTATGGAATTCAGCAAAGCTTTCTTCGACGAATCTTTCTTTGCAGAATAAATGACCCGCATGTTATCAGACAGCCATTTCATCAATGCCTGGCATAGCACGGTTTTGCCGCTACCCGATTCGCCGGTGAGAGCAATCATGCCCTCTTCGCCTTCGCCGTGCGTCAATACATAAATAAGGGCATCCAGAGTTGCGCTTCGCCCTCCTCCTTCATAGAAACAGTCACCATCAGGGGTTGACGATTGAGAAAATGGCTGCCTGGATAAACCAAAATGATCAAGATACATTGGTGCCTCGTTGTCCGATCCGCTCGGAGGATGATGTGTTTCGTAATTGATCGTTAGAAAATACTATGAATCCCGTCATTCCGGGCCTGACTCTGATCCAGCAAACCGGAATCCAGTCCAAGCCAATCAAGGATTCTGAATAAGATACACTATGGAACATAAAATTCCTTGATGAACCAGATTATCCCCATCTATTACAAACCGGAACGTGACCATCGGGAGCTCAGTTTCCAAAGGAGCTTTAAACCTTGTATTGATCCCGGGTGCTAGGGTATAGTTCGAGTTTCGCCATTTATATCCAAGCGGAAGAGCGCGAACTAATCGTCGCCGCCGAAGGCGCAACCCCCCGGAATCGCTCAGGCGCAGATCATGTCGATCTTGATCCCTGATAACCGCTTGCGAAAAGGCAATCTGGAGAGTGCCGGCATTGGGCTGGCCACCGAAGGGGCAGACGGAGCAGGGAAACCCTGTCCGAAATCTCTCAGGTAAAAAGGACAGAGGGGTGAGGTCATCAGGCGTGACCTCACCTTTTTTTTTGGGACATCGATCTGTGAAAACAACTCCTCTAAATCAAACCCACCGCGACATGAACGCCAAGATGGTGGATTTTGGCGGCTGGGACATGCCCCTGCATTACGGTTCGCAGCTTGATGAACACCACAAGGTGCGCAGCGATGCGGGAATGTTCGATGTGTCCCATATGCTCGCCGTCGACATCGAAGGGGAGGACGCACGCGCGTTCCTGCGGCAACTGGTCGCCAACAATATAGACAAACTGACGCAGCCAGGCAAGGCGCTGTACTCCTGCATGCTCAACCCCGATGGCGGGGTAATAGATGATCTCATCATCTATTTTCTGACGGAATCGCATTTCCGGATGGTTGTCAATGCAGGGACCGCCGATAAGGACATGGCATGGATGCTTTTGCAACGCGATCGGATAGCCCCCGGTCTCGAAATCACGCCGCGCAGGGATCTGGCGATGATCGCAGTGCAAGGCCCCAATGCCCGCGCCAAGGTGTGGCAGGTACTTCCGGGCTCGCAGGCGGATACGGAGAACCTGAAGCTGTTCCAGGCGGCCTTTTTTGACAAGTATTTTATTGCCCGTACGGGTTACACCGGCGAAGACGGTTTCGAAATCACGCTGCCGGCAGCCGACGCCGCAGATTTCTGGAATAAGCTTCATTCCGCAGGGGTGACTCCGGCGGGACTGGGGGCAAGAGACACGTTGCGGCTCGAAGCGGGCATGAACCTCTACGGGCAGGATATGGATGAAACCATCAACCCACTGGAAGCGGGGCTGGGCTGGACGGTGGATTTGAAGAGTGATCGCGACTTCATCGGCAAGCAGGCGCTTCTCACCAAGCCGGTCACCCAGCAGTTGACCGGCCTGGTATTGCTGGATCGCGGAATATTGCGCAGCCATCAGAAGGTGGTTACACAAAACGGCGGAGGCGAGGGCGAAATTACCAGCGGAGGCTTTTCGCCCACACTCAATCAGTCGATCGCTCTGGCGCGCCTGCCCTTGGCCGTATCTCCCGGAGACGAGGTTCAGGTCGTCGTTCGGGATAAACAGTTGAAAGCGAAGGTCGTGAAATATCCCTTCGTCCGCAATGGCAAGATTCTCGTTTGATGAAACGGTAAAGTAATATCATTTAATTCTGGAGCAAAAACATGAGTATTCCGAATAATTTGAAATACACGAAATCCCATGAATGGGTGCGTCTCGAAGATGACGGCACGGCAACCATCGGTATTACCCAGCATGCTCAGGAGTTGCTTGGGGACATGGTATTCGTTGAAACTCCCGCAGTCGGTCGCCAACTCAAGCAAAGCGATGAATGTGCCGTAGTTGAATCGGTAAAGGCGGCGGCCGATGTTTACGCGCCGATTACGGGGGAAGTCACCGCCGCCAATCAGGAGCTCGCCTCCGCTCCGGAAAAAATCAATCAGGATGCTTATGCGGCCTGGCTTTTCAGACTGAAACCGGCAAACACTGCTGACCTGGAAAAATTGCTCGATTCCGCCGGATACCAGAAACTGCTCGAAAGCGAAGATCATTAATCAAATCACTTGAGGAAAATGGAACGGGACCACTTCTCCCGCCGTCATTTCGCCTGCCTTTTACGCCTCACCGATGATTCACGGAACAAATCATGCCGTTCATTCCACATACTGAAGAAGATATACAAGCCATGCTCGCGAGCATCGGCGCAAACAGCATCGATGAGCTGTTCGATGAAATTCCACCCGCGCTGAAAACCGGCAGCTTGAAGCGGGTGCCGCCCGGTTTGAGCGAAATGGAAATATCGCGTTTGATGCTGGAGCGCGCCGAGCAGGATGGGCGCTATCTGAACTTTATCGGCGCGGGCGCTTATGAGCACCATATTCCGGCGGCTGTCTGGCAGATTGCCACGCGTGGGGAGTTCTACTCCTCTTATACGCCCTATCAGGCGGAGGCCAGTCAAGGCACCCTGCAATTGCTCTACGAGTATCAGACCATGATGGCGTCGCTGACGGGGATGGATGTTTCCAACGCCAGTATGTACGACGGCGCTTCGGCTCTGGCGGAAGCCGCCCTGATGGCCGTGCGTTCGCACCGGACTTCACGGCGGATTTTGATCCCGCAGACCGTTCACCCGGTCTATCGCAGTGTGGTTCGCGCCATTGTCAAAAACCAGGGAATCGAGGTGGTGGAACTTCCCTACGACAAGCTGTCCGGACAGACTTCCCTGGAAGGGCTGAAAAACTTTGGCAGCGAAGAATTTGCAGCGCTCGTGATTCCCCAGCCGAACTTTTTCGGCGTGCTCGAAGATGTCGATGCCCTCACCCACTGGGCTCAGAGCAGGGATGCTTTTGCCATTGCCGTTGTGAACCCCATGGCGCTGGCAATGCTGACTCCGCCCGGCGAATGGGGGGAGAAAGGGGCAGACATTGCCGTCGGCGAAGGACAGCCATTGGGCATTCCCTTGTCCAGCGGGGGACCGTATTTCGGTTTTATGGCCTGCAAGCAACCCCTAGTGCGCCAGATGCCGGGCCGCATTATCGGTCGCACGACGGACCAGGAAGGCAAAGATGGCTTCGTGCTTACGCTCCAGGCGCGGGAACAGCACATCCGGCGATCCAAGGCTACCTCCAATATTTGCACCAATCAGGGGCTCATGGTCACGGCGGCAACCATCTACCTGGCCTTGCTGGGCCCCGAAGGCTTGCGCCGGACTGCTGCCCAATCGCATGCAAACACGGCCGCGTTACTGGAAAAACTTGAAAGGCTGAAGGGAGTGAAAAGAATGTTCAACGGCCCTCTGTTCCATGAAGCGGTTATCTCCCTGCCCCGCCCCGCTGCCAGCGTATTGCAGGCGCTCGAGGCCCGGCGGATATTGGGTGGGCTCAATCTCAAGGAGTACTATCCGGAACTTGGAGATGCCGTGCTGGTATGCGCAACCGAAACGAAGACTTCGGCGGACATGGAGAATTACGTCACGCAACTGGGCGACATCATCAGAAATTCATAGCACCGATTTTCCATCGGACGTTTAACAACCATCCCATATCATAAAGGAGAAACAGTATGGTCACTCTAGCCGGCAATCCCATCAAAGTTGAAGGAACCTTCCCCAAGGTAGGCGACAAGGCACCCGATTTTTCTCTGGTAAACAGGGATTTGAAAGATGTCACCCTGGCTGATTTTGCAGGCAAGAAAAAAGTGCTCAACATTGTTCCCAGCCTCGATACCCCGGTCTGCGCCATGTCCACGCGCAAGTTCAACGAGCAGGCCAGCAACATGGAAAACACGGTGGTGTTGATCATTGCTGCCGATCTGCCCTTCGCGATGAGCCGCTTTTGTGACATGGAAGGACTCGACAAGGTGGTACCGCTTTCCACGATGCGCGGCTCGGAATTCATGGAAAACTACGGGGTGGCGATTACGGACAGCCCTCTTGCGGGTATTACGGCCCGGGCTGTCGTGGTTTTGGATGAAAACGACAAGGTCATCCATGCGCAGCTCGTGCCGGAAATCAAGGACGAGCCGGATTATGATGCGGCGCTGAAAGCACTGGAATCCTGAACATGACGGGAATGTATCGCGCAGTCGATGACATCCGTATCCGGCGCCCGCGGAATGCGCGGCGCCTTCCTTCTCCGAGGCTCTGAGGTACAGGCAGGCGATGTCTGCCTGTCAATATCTTTCAACACATTCACTTAGCAAACACCGGATTGAACCCATGCTGATATTTGAACATTCTCGCCCTGGTCGGCGCAATTATTCCCAATCTCCGAAAGCTGCGGAAACAACGGACATTCCGGAGAAGCTGTTGCGCAAGACCCTGCCGCTGCTGCCGGAAGTGTCCGAGATGGATGCGGTGCGCCACTACACACGGCTGTCGCAAAAGAATTTTTCGATAGACACGCATTTTTATCCGTTGGGTTCCTGCACAATGAAGTACAACCCGAGGGCGTGCAATTCACTTGCGATGCTGCCCCAGTTTCTGGCCCGCCATCCCAGATCGCCGGAAAGCACCGGGCAGGGATTTCTTGCCTGCATGTACGAGCTGCAGGAAATTCTGAAAGATGTAACCGGCATGGCCGGGGTAAGCCTTACGCCCATGGCAGGCGCGCAGGGCGAGCTGATCGGGATCGCGATGATACGCGCCTATCATGAGTCGCGAGGGGATACTGCCCGAACCGAAATCATCGTTCCGGACGCGGCGCACGGCACCAATCCTGCCACAGCGGTCATGTGCGGCTACAAGGTCGTTGAGATCGCCACCGACAAGGAAGGTAATGTGGATATGGCTGCCCTGAAAGCAGCGGTCGGCCCGAAGACGGCTGGGCTGATGCTGACCAATCCTTCCACGCTCGGTGTATTTGAAGAGAATGTCGCCGAGATGAGCAGAATTGTCCATCAGGCAGGCGGATTGCTCTATTACGATGGCGCAAACCTGAACGCCATACTTGGCAAGGTCAAGCCAGGCGACATGGGGTTTGACGTCATTCACATCAATCTTCACAAGACGTTTTCCACCCCGCACGGTGGCGGAGGTCCGGGCTCGGCCCCGGTGGGTGTTGCACCGCGGCTGCTGCCGTTTATGCCTGTGCCTATAGTGGCATTTGAAAACGGGACCTATCGCTGGCAAACGGAGAAGGATATACCGCAATCGATCGGAAGACTTTCGGCGCACATGGGGAACGCAGGGGTTCTGTTGCGCGCCTATGTATACGTACGTCTGCTTGGGGCGGAAGGTATGCACCGGGTGGCGGAATTTGCAGCGCTCAACGCCAACTACCTGATGGCCGAACTGCGCAAGGCGGGTTTCGAGATTGCTTACCCTAACCGCAGGGCCAGCCATGAATTTATCGTTACCCTGAAGGACCTGAAGGAAAAAACCGGCGTCACCGCAATGAACCTCGCCAAGCGTCTGCTGGATAAGAGTTACCATGCTCCGACGACCTACTTTCCGCTCCTCGTGCCGGAATGCCTGCTGATTGAACCGGCCGAAACCGAATCGAAGGAGACGCTGGATGCCTTCGTAACAGCAATGAAGGAAATCCTGGAGGAAGCCCATACGCAGCCGGACGTGGTGAAGAGCGCGCCTCATGCCACACCCGTCCGCCGCCTGGATGACGTCAAGGCCGCGCGCGAGCTGGATCTGGCCTGGAAAGCACCCACGCGCAACATAAGCGTAACCAGGACTGAAACCCTCACCGCGATCCCAAGCGTAAGCGTAGCTTAACGGCTCAGACTTATCAGGCGCTTCCCCATGCATACACTCATTTGCGGCTCCATCGCCTATGACACCATTATGGTGTTCGGCGATCATTTCAGGAACCATATCCTGCCGGAGAAAATTCACATACTGAACGTCGCTTTCCTGGTGCCGGATATGCGCAGGGAATTTGGCGGCTGCGCCGGCAATATCGCCTACAATTTACAGATGATGGGAGGTTCTCCCCTCATCATGGCAACGGTAGGGGATGACTATCAGCCGTATGCCGACCGCCTTTCAAGCCTGAATCTGGCGCAAACACATATACGGCACGTGCAAGGCTCGTTCACTGCCCAGGCGTTCATCACCACGGATCTCGCCGACAATCAGATAACCGCCTTTCATCCGGGAGCAATGAACAGTTCGCATGAAAATCACATCGCTGCCGCGGAAAACGTGAGCCTCGGCATTGTGGCGCCTGATGGGCGTGACGGCATGTTGCAGCATGCGCGCGAGTTCCATGAAGCAGGTATTCCCTTCATGTTCGACCCGGGCCAGGGGCTGCCCATGTTCAATGGCGAGGAGTTGGTCGATTTCATCCACAAGGCGGACTATGTCGCCGCCAACGATTATGAGGGGCAGTTGCTGCAGGAACGAACCGGTCTCGCGCTGGAGGCACTGGCGAAACTTGTAAAGGGATTGATTATCACAAAGGGCGCACAAGGATCGACAGTTTATGCGGATGGTCAACAGATCGAGATCCCGTGCGTTAAGCCGGATAAAGTGGTCGATCCCACCGGTTGTGGCGACGCATACCGGGCAGGCTTGCTCTATGGAATAGCCAGGGGAATGGATTGGCAAAGCGCCGGGCAGCTTGGTTCACTCATGGGGGCACTGAAAATCAGCCAGCGTGGTGGACAGAACCACCGATTCACCCGGGACGAGATCGACCAGCGCTACTTTGAGGTTTTCGGCAACCGCATTCTATAGAATGAGAGGTCGCAATGAAACAGCACATTTTAGCCATAACCTTCCTCTGCTCAGCTGCAGTGCTTTTGAATGGCTGCGTTGCAGGACAGGGAGGAGGCGACTATGCTCGCGGCCAGGCGCGGCAGGAGCAGAGCGTGCGAACGGGCGTGGTCGAAAGCGTGCGTGAAGTAAGACTGGAAGGCACGCGCAGCGGTATCGGGACAGTAGCAGGGGGTGTGGCCGGTGGAATCGGTGGTGCCCAGATTGCACATGGGTGGCTTGGCGCCCTGGGGGCCCTTGCCGGGGCAGTGGGCGGAGGTCTGCTCGGCCAGGCGGCGGAGGAAGGTGTAACCGGCGGGAAGGGACTTGAGATTACGGTGAGGCTCGACAACGGTTCCCTTGTGGCCATCACGCAGGCGGCGGACGAGGAATTCAGGCCCGGCGAACGGGTAAGGATTTTATCGGGTGGCGGAGTCTCCCGCGTTACCCATTAGACGCCCCGTTACCCATTAGACGCCCATTAGATGACCTCGGACACCGGGCAGGATGTGAACTCCAGCATTCCGGTTGCTTGGATTCCCGCGTCCGGAATGCGCTAATATTATGGGATGTCCAACTTTACAAACAGTGCCGCAAACAGTCGTCTGACGCGAGCTATCCGTTCTGTTCGCCTGCTGCTTCACATCGCTTCCGGATTGATTCAATCCGCGATCTATCCGCATGTCAGTCAAAGAACCCAGAGACGCATGGCGCAAAAGTGGTCAGCCCGGCTTCTCTCAATTCTGGGAGTCAGGGTGCGCCATCAAGGAATATTGCCTGACGCGGGAACACAGCGCGTCATGCTGGCGGCCAATCATGTATCCTGGCTGGACGTATATTCGATTATGAGCGTATGCCCGACCCGATTTGTCGCAAAATCTGAAATCCGCGGTTGGCCCCTGTTTGGTTGGCTGAGCAATAATGTGGGCACCTTGTTCATCGAGCGCGCGAAGCGCAGTGACACGGCCAGAATAAACGACCACATTGCAGAGGCGCTCGACAACGGCGACCGGGTAACGGTATTTCCCGAGGGCGGCACCAGTGATGGCACTGTACTCCATCATTTCCATGCCTCGCTGCTGCAACCCGCTGTGAGCGTGGCGGCCATGCTGCATCCAGTGGCCATCCGCTATACCGACATGACGGGTAACATCAGCAAGGCCGCGGCATACTTTCGTATTTCATTACTTGAATCGGTAAGGCAAGTACTGAATCAGCCGCATATCGATGCCGAACTCGTTTTTACGGAGGCGATCGATAGTCATGGGAAAAATCGCCGCGAGCTTGCACGAAGCGCGGAGTACGCTATTGCCAGCGCCTTGTCGCTTCCCCTGCCCCACAAGCCGTCTGGAAAACCTTCCGATCCTCCAGACGAACAGCCGTAAGGCTGCCCCCCCATAAGCACCCGGTATCGAGCGCCATCAGATTGCTCCTGATCTCAAGACCCAGTGCTGACCAGTGACCGCAGATGACGGTTGCCTTCCGGCTGGCTCGCCCCGGCGCATCGAACCAGGGTAAATAGCCGGGTGGAATGTCCTTCACCGAACCCTTGTGGGCAAAATCCATTCTTCCCTGAGGAGTACAGACCCGCATGCGTGTCATGGCATTGACGATCACGCGCAGCCGTTCATATCCGTTGAGGGTTTCATTCCAATGATCCGGCTGATTCCCGTACATCTGGCGGCAAAATTCATGGAATTCGCTTCCCCGTAGGGCGCTCTCTACCAGCGCAGCAAGCGCTTGCGCCTGTTCGATGCTCCAGGAGGGCAACAGGCCAGCGTGCACCATGACGTAATTTCCGTCCACATGCAACAGCTTCTGTTGCCGCAGCCAATCGAGCAACTCATCCCGATCGGGCGCATCGAGGATGCCCTGCAAGGTATCGCTTCGGTTTAGCTCCGCACACCCTTCCGCAACCATGAGCAGATGCAGATCATGATTGCCCAGTACCATTACTGCGGAGTCGTTCAACTCTCTTACGAAGCGCAATACCGAGAGCGAGTCTGGCCCCCGGTTGACCAGGTCTCCCACCAGCCACAGCCTGTCTTCCGTCTCGTCGAAACGGACCAGGTCGAGGAGTTCCCGGAATTCGCGATAGCAACCTTGCAAGTCACCGACTGCGTAAATGGCCATGAGATGAAAAGACGATTGCCAACAGGCTGAAAGCAACGAAATAAACCGAGTTACTTTGAAAAAACAAGGGCGATATGGAATTCTCCCTACCGCCCGCCGTATCCCGCCCCACCTTCAACTTCTCAGCAAATCATTTGGACTGGCTGACCATATAATCAACAACGGCTTTGACATCGTCATCAGACAGTCCCGCGTTTCCACCTTTGGGCGGCATGGCATTCTTGCCTTTCAATGCGCTGATATAAAGCGTCTCCGTACCTGTCTTGATGCGGGGAGCCCATGCCGCATTGTCTCCCAGCTTGGGTGCACCGGCGGCACCGGTGGCATGACAGGCGGCGCAACTGGCGGTGAAAATTCTCTTGGCTTTTTCCGCCGGGTCTTCCGCCACAGGAGCGGCGCTGGCGGTCGCCGGGGCGGCCACGACTGCGCCTTCCCCTGTTTGCGCCTCGGGCTGGATGGAATCGCCTGCAATCATCAAGTTGCCCACTGGATGAAGACGCTTCGCTACGGCTTCTTCCGAAAAAGCAGGACTGTTTGGATCCACGGAGCTTTCTCCGATGGCAAACCGTCCGATCAGTGATAAAACAACGACTGGAACTATGAAAGCGGCCAGGACGACAACAATCAACTGGCCCGGTGTCTGGATAGGTGTGGAATGCCCCTCGTCTTCAACGTCGCTCACAATAACTCCCCAGTAATAAACGTTAAAAATGTTTATTGTATAGATTCATGTATTCAAGCAAAAGCGGTTTTATTCAGGTTGGACGGAGGAGTTAAAAAGCGTTATCCTATGCGCCCGATTCAAAAATGCCTTCCATCCGCGCCCATAGCTCAGCTGGATAGAGTACCGCCCTCCGAAGGCGGGGGTCACACGTTCGAATCGTGTTGGGCGCGCCATTCCCGGCTCATCGGCAAATTCTATTGCCCTATAATTGTTCCCAAGCTTACCTTACATAAGGCAAATCGGCACTCTGCTATCGGAATTCAGGGGCAGGAAGAAGCGCACCTTATTCCCCAAGGAATATGCGGGGAAATTTACCGCTCCTGCTCATGGGATTTTTCAGGATGGAGATCGAAGGCGCGCTCGACATCCATGCTAGGGTGTAGTAACCGTAGAACAGTAATCCCATCTTTCCGGGGAAGATAGAAAGCAATGTGAGAGGCGACGTTAAAGGAGCGTACTTGCGGCGCGATCTCCTCCCGTTCAAAGCCGATGCGAGGCGACAGGCTCAGTTTTTTCAGGGCAAGTTCGAGTTCTTCCCGGTAGCGACGCGCCTGCACAACGCCCCAGGCTTGCTTCGTATAGCGGCCAATCTCCCGCAAGTCCTCGGCAGCTCGCGCTGTGAACTCATAACGGGGCATTTAATCTGCTAATTCTCTATCAAGTTCCGCAAAAGCCTGTTCCCCCGATAGAATATCCCCTCGCTCTGCTTCCTCCAGACCCCTGCGTACCTCCTGTCGCAGCAGCTCCAGTTTGAGCCGCTGATGTTCTGCGAAGGCGGTAGCCGACATAACAACCGCCACGGCGCGTCCGTTCTTGGAAATCGTCACAGGCTCGCGCTGGGCCTTGTCGAGCAGGGCACCGAAATTGGTTTTGGCCTCGGCAGCCGGAATGGTATCCATGCCAATTCTCCTTTCTATAATCATTTTAATCAATTCAATTAATAACATCAAATTGATCGATAATGATTAAATATGCTGCTGAGGAACTTTGGAGGCTATAGCCTGAAGCAAAAATTTCTCGGGCCAAGCCGCTCTCACCACCAAAACCTATGGTGGAATACGTGAATTGCCCATTAAACAGAAGCCTGACCGGTTATGTTTCTTCTGCAGCCTGGTCCGGATATCTCGCTCCTTCCACCGGTTTGAGGAATTACCAGAATCTGTGTGCTGATGCGCTCCTTGAGAGTCGGAACATGCGAGATCACGCCGATCAACTTGCCGTCCTGCTGCAAGCTCGCAAGAGTTTCCAGAGCGGTATCCAATGCTTCTTCGTCCAACGTGCCGAAGCCTTCATCCAGAAAAAGCGAGTCCACGCGAACGTTTTTGCTGGCCATGTGAGACAGCCCCAACGCCAGCGACAGACTGACGATGAAACTCTCGCCACCTGAAAGGTTTTTCGTGGATCGAATTTCACCCGCTTGATAGTTGTCAACCACGTTGAGCTCCAACGGCTGGGTATCATCGCGAACCAGCAGATAGCGATCGGTCATTTTCTGCAGTTGCCGGTTGGCATGGCCGATCATCATCTCGAAGGTCAGCCCCTGGGCAAAATTCCGGTATTTCTTTCCGTCCGCTGAGCCAATCAATTCGTGCAGGTTTTCCCATCGGCGGCACTCTATTTTTTGAGCCTCGATAGCCGTTTGCTTTGCCTCCAACCGTTCCTTGGCAGCAGTATTCTCGTTCAGTTTGTGCTTGAGGCGGATAGTAGTGTCCCGTAGCTGTTTCAGGGATTCCTCGTAATCCTTGAATTGTGGTTCCAGTTTTTCAAGAGATTCATCGGTAACCTTTCTGGCAGTTTCCGCCGCCAAACGCGCTTCTCGATCCTTTTGTCTGGCCTTGAGATCTATTTGGTGGTCGTCCAGATTCTTTGCCTTTGCAAACAGCGCATCCCTTTGCCCAACACTGAGCTTGGCTTCAAGAAACTGTTTTTCATCCGAAAAGCCGGCTAGTCCAAGCGCTTCTGTAAATTCGGCTTCCAGTTCCTTCAACTCCGGGTCTCTTTGGTCAATGCGCGTTTTCAGAGCTTCAATTTGAGTCTTGGCAGTATTCAATTTCTGCTGCAGATCATTATGCAGGACTCTGGCCTTCCTTTCGGCCTCCTCTGAAGCGGAAATACTCTTGTTCAAACGGAGTTCTTCATCATCAGGATTTTTATCACCGTACAATTCTTTCCGCTCATCACATCCAGCGGCGTAATCCTTTTTGAGGAATTCCAGATATTCCTGTTTTTCATTCAATGCATTGCTTTGAGTTTCAATAACTGCGTCCAACCTTTTCAACTCGCTATCGAAATCTCCAATCTGCTTCCCAATATCAGTCTTTTTCTTGACCTGTGTCTGCCATGCTTTAACGCGCTCTCGAAGGGATTCCAGCAATGCCGAAACATCGGAATCTGGAATTTCCGCAATGCCGAGCGGTTGGAGTTTGACTGATACAGTCTGCTTCAGCCCGGTAATATCAGCTTGAAGTTTTTCCAGATATTCCTTCAGCTCGGCAAGGGCTTGCTCGGCAGTTTTTTTATCATTAATCGCTGTTATTTCCTGCTTTTCACCGTCCGCTAGATTTGTACGGGCTGTAACTTCAGTTTCTTCAAATTTTCTGATGGCGGTTTCATGATCTTCAGCTTTGCTTATCAGTTTAGTGAGTGCCCCAATCTTCTGTTCGATTTCATCGGGAATGGGAACGTTGCCCTTCGCAAATGGATGTTCTGTCGCGCCACAAAGCGGGCATGGTTTGCCATCTTCCAATCTGGCTCGGTGGTCTTCAAGTTCCGCTATTTTTTTCAGAAGAACCATTTCTCGAAGCAGGGTTTCCTTTTCTGTGCGGTATTCACGCAACAGCCGATCACCCAATAGCTGGTTTAATTTATCTTGGCCTTGTTGGAGATTCTTTGATGCGTCCTCCAGTTCCTGCTTCCAAGTTACACATTGCTTCTGGCAGTCAGCGAGTTTCTTTGTCGCCTGTTCCAGAGCCGTCACTGCCTTCTCTTTATCGGCCTCTTTTTGAGCTATTTCTTTCTGCCTGGAGAGTAAATTGCCCAGTTGTTCCTCAACGCCGGCCAGGCCGCTTATCAGCCACTCATCCTGAGCATGCTCCTTGAGATAATCTTCAGCAACCTTCAGATTCTTTTCACCATCGGCGCGTTTTACCTGTTCTTTCAGCTTGGCCTGCTTGTCAGCATCGATCTTTATCGTGTCCTTTCTGCAGCTGTCTTCATCTTTCAAAATAGTCTTTTTCCGGTCAGCAAGCGTCTGATCAAGGGAACGGACCTTTCTGATGAGCGGCGAAGCAGCTTCCAGCTCTGCTTTGGCTCTTAAGGACTGCTGCTCAGCCGATTTCAGTGATTCGGCCTGTTCCCTGGCAGAAGATGCCAGTTCAGGAAGGACTGCTTCCTCAGTTTTCAGCGCCTTCTGCTCATCCGCATGTTGTATTCGGATTGCTGTGAGCATTGCGTAGGAACCCTCCAGTGACGCTGCCTGGATTGCCCGGCTGAGTTTGTCACGCTCTGGTTTGAAAATGTCGAGGTCGGCTTGCAGTTTGCTCGCTTCCGCTGTCAGGCTGCCGATTTCCTTCTTCAGTCCATCTACGGCCTTCACCCACGTAATGGCCTTATCCGTATCCATTAATTTTCTGGTCAGATCGAGCTCTTCTCTCTGTTTTGACTCGAGTTCCTGCTGGATATCTTTTTCCTGTTCGTGCTCCAGAATCACGATACCGGCTGTTTCAGCTTGAAGCAGGTTCAGTTTTTCCCGCTCTTCACGCTGGCGCTCATGGACGCGGATGGATATTTTGCTATAAATCTCCGTGCCCGTTACCTGCTCCAGGATGGGCGCGCGCTCGTCAGGTAACGCCTGCAGGAAGGCGGCAAAGCCTCCCTGGGCCAGCAACATGGATCGGGTGAATTGGTCAAAATCCATACCGGTAGCCGCCTCGATCTGTTCGGCGACCCCCTTGATTCTGGATTCGAAAATCGCACCTGAATCGGCATGAGCAATCTCATGCCTCGGGGACTGAAGTTCGCCATCCGGTTTTTTACGCGCCCGATGCTGGCTCCAGTGGCAACGAAAACGACCAGTCTGCGTTTCGAACGTCACTTCGGCAAAGCATTCTCCGGTCTGACGAGACATTATCTCGTTTCCGCTTTTGGTGACCTTGCTCAGCCGAGGCGTCCGCCCGTAGAGAGCGAGGCAAATGGCATCGAGGATGGTTGTCTTCCCGGCACCGGTCTGGCCAGCGATGGCAAAGATACCATCGGAGGTAAAGGCCGAGTGCGTCAGGTCGATTTCCCATTCCCCCACCAGCGAGTTCAGATTCTTGAATCGCACCTGCAATATCTTCATCGACAGCCTCTATTCCGCTTGCATGTCGTCCTCATAGAGAGACGAAAGTGCTTCCTGATAAGCACGAAGTAATTCCGGTCGCTGGTCTTCAGGCACTTCATGTACGGTCAGGCATCGCTCGAATACATCGTTCACACTGAGATCATCCAGTGTTTCTTCTTCATGGATTTTTCCAAGGACGCGATCGATAATATGGGTGTTCTTCACTCGCAGAATTTCCATTTGAGTGCCGGTAATGGCGATTTCCAGACGCTCGCGCAGATCGCCGATTACTTCTTCACCTTCATAGATGACTTCGAGCCAGGCTTGAGAGCTGGTCGCCGACAGTTTACGGATCCGGGTTGAGATACTGCCCCAGTCTCCCTTGATACGTTCGAGCTTCTGAAACACCGGCACATCGACCAATTGAACAGATGCTGCGGTACTGTGGAATTCAACCTGGCAAACGCTCTTCTGTTGTTTAGCCTCCCCGAACCCCATGGGTAGAGGAGAGCCGCTGTATCTTATGATTTCGGAGCCATTCATCTTCTGCGGGACATGAAGGTGGCCAAGTGCCAGGTAGTTGAAGGATGCAGGAAAAATCCCGGTGCTCACATGGGCCAGGGAGCCGACATAAAGGTCCCGCACGCCGTCACCCTCGACAGTTTGCCCTCCAGCGGCGAAAAGGTGGCCGGTGGCAACAATGGGAATATCGGCTCCAAGCTCCATGCGCTTCCGTTCGGCCAGAGCGGCTATGGCAGCGTAGTGATTGCGAATACCGACGAGCAGATTCCGTTCTTTATCTTCGACACTTTCACCGGCTTCCGCCACGCGGATGTCTTTGTCACGAAGATACGGCACAGCGCAGACAATCAGTTCAGGCACATCCTGCTCATTTCTGAGCATCAGTACTTCATCTTCAAGGGATTCGGACGCGCTACCGATCACATGGACATCAAGGGCTTTGAGCAGCTCCCTGGGTGCATTGAGAAATGAAGGGGAATCATGGTTACCCGCGACGATGATCACATGGCGACAGGATGAAGCTGCCACCTTCCAGAGGAAACGATAATAGAGTTCCTGGGCACGATTGCTTGGAGCACTGGTATCAAAGATATCACCGGCTACCAGGAGGACATCAATTTCGTTCCTCTGAATCGTCTCTGACAACCAGGTCAGAAATGCCTCGAATTCCTCGTACCGCTTTCTGCCATATAAGGTCCGGCCAATGTGCCAGTCGGATGTATGGAGGAGTTTCATCTGTTATCCAGTGGTCGCGGGGACGAAGCGTTCCATGTATTCCTCACGCCAGTTTTTTAATCCATCAGAGTCTAACTTACACAGCTTGTACTTCAGTCGGATGCACAAACCGCTCAAACTGATCCAATGGCAGAGGCCGGCTGAACAGATAACCCTGGTAAGCAGTACAACCGTGGCTAGCAAGAAAATCTTTTTGTGCTCCGGTTTCCACTCCCTCGGCAATTACCGCCAACCCCATGCTTTTTGCAAGGAGCAAAATCGCGCGGACGATCGTTGCGTCGTTATTATCGGTCAGTACGTCTCTTACAAAAGACTGATCAATTTTTACCCAATCCAGCGGTAGGCATTTCAGATAATAGAGTGAGGAATAGCCGATGCCAAAGTCATCCAGAGCGAAGCCCACGCCCTTGGCTTTGAGTGCCATCATTTTTGAAATGGTATCGTCCATGTCGTGGATCAGGATGCTTTCGGTAAGCTCAAGCTTGAGTCTTTGTGGATTGGCGCCGGTACGATCGAGTATTGAAATTATTTGCTCGACAAAATCGGGCTGGCAAAACTGGAGAGAACTGACATTCACCGAGAGATTGAGCTGTGCTGTCTCCGGTTGAAATGCCCAGCTTGCCAGTTGGCTGCATGCGGTTTCCAGCACCCACTCACCCAAAGGAAGAATCAGGCCGGTTTCCTCTGCCTGCAGAATGAATTCGGACGGGGGCAAAAGACCCCGGCGTGGGTGCTGCCATCGCACCAGCGCTTCAGCACCGATAATTCCGCGGCTATCCACCTGCAGCTGATAGTGGAGAACGAACTCCTTTCTCTCCCAGCTTTTGTATAACTCCGACTCCAGAGTAGCTCGGGCATTCATTTCCGCTTGCATGTCCGGATCGAAAAAACGCATGGCGTTGCGGCCTGATGCTTTTGCCTGATACATAGCGAGATCTGCCCGCTTCAGCAGTTCGTTTGTTGTTTGCGACTGATCGTTAAACAGTACAATACCGATGCTGGATGTAATGTGATGTAGGTATGGATCAAGATTAAACGGCTGAATGAAGGTGCTGCGTATCCTTTCGCAAATGGTGCTTATCTGAGCAAGAGCCTCATCATGATCTTCGCTAAAGTCGCTCATCAATATCACCACAAACTCATCGCCGCCCAAGCGCGCTACTGTATCGCTTTCGCGTACGCAAGAGGACAAGCGCGGCGCGACCTGCCGAAGCAGTAGATCGCCCATGTCATGCCCGAGCGTATCATTCAGCAGCTTAAAGTTATCGAGGTCGATAAACAGTAACGCGCCCATGCGGCGGTTACGAGCGCTTACCGCTAATGCATGCCCGAGGCGATCCAGCAAGAGCCGTCTATTGGGCAAGCCCGTCAAGGAATCGTAGAAGGCGAGGTGCAGGATTTCGTTCTCAGCACTCTTGCGCTGGGTAATATCTGTATTGATCGCGAAGATAGACTGAGACTCCCCGTCATCATTTCTGACCAACGTCCAATGTGCTTCCACGATCAGCGGACTCCGGTCCTTGCGTCGCTGTGCTATTTCACCTCTCCATTCCCCGGATTTCAATAGCAATGTAGTTGCTTCATCGAAAGCCAGGAGATTGTCATACAAGATCTCTATCGATTTGCCGACCACCTCTTCGCAAGTCCATCCGTAAAGCCGCTCCGCGCCTTGGTTCCAAAACTCGATATGATGGTCGATGCCGCGCACAATGATCGCATCAGTTGCCTTGTCGAGAAGGGAGGCCTGTTGGCGAATGCGGCCATGGGCTTCCTGCCGCGCCTGCTCAGACTCCTTGCGTTCGGTAATATCGCGGAAATAGACAGTCAAGCCTTCTTCGGATGGATAAGCGTGTACCTCGAACCATCCATCCAGTGGAGCGTAGAATTCCTCAAACGTCACTGTCTTGTTTTCCATGAGTGCCCGATGGTATTCGCGATCGAAGGTTGTTCCTGCTGCCTCTTTGAATTCTTCCCAGATCACCCTTTCCAGAAGATCCTCGCGATTACGCTGTAGCAGATTCTCCGCTTCCTTATTCACATAGGTGAAACGCCATTCCCGATCCAGAGTATAAAACGCGTCAGTAATACTTTCCAAAATCCTCTCTGTGCGAAGCTTCGCATTTGAAAGCTCGCGTGTTGTTGCCTTCTGCTCCTCCATGGCCGACAGCAGTTTTTTATTTGCACGTCCCAGTGCCGCAGCTTTCTCCTTGTTCCCCGAAAGGACAAAGGAAACCATGGCAGTCAGCATACTGACCATGATTCCGCCCAGCAGAACGAGAAGTGCCTCGTAATTTTTTATTGCTTTTTCAAATGCGGGACGGGAGGATGCTTCGATCGCCCATGTTTGACCATATAAAGATACAGGTATAACGCGTTTAAATTTAGGTACGAGCAACGGTCCAGATCGATGTTTTACGCTGTCGAAAAGAAGAGAATCTTCTGCCATTGCCTGCCCGTCGAAAATTCTTAAATCGAGGATATCAAGCTCCCTCCGAAGGGTGGCGCGTACGAAATCATCCATCCTGAACGGAGCATATACATAGCCACCCAGTGACGCGCGCCTTTCTTCCACCGTTTTCGGCAGGTTTGCAGCACCATAGTAGGGGAGATACATAAGGACGCCTGCCTGGATATCTTCACCGGTTTCCTGTACGAGCTTCACCTTGCCGGTAAGTGCGGCTTCTCCGTTATCGCGCGCGCGGGACATGGCGGCGCGTCGAACAGCATTTGAAAACATGTCATATCCAAATGCACGCAGATTTGATCCCGTAAAGGGTTCGAGATATATGATGGAGGTGTACTCTTGCCGCAGGGTTTCAGGCCAGACTTTATAGGATGGGAAGCCTTCCGCACGGACTTCTTCAGTATGGGCGGCAAGCCGTGACGGTGGGATATATTTGGCGAAACCGATACCGTGAATGCCAGGATACCGATCGTTTATCCGGAGCGCATTCACGTATGTGCGCCATTCTTTCTGCGAAACAGAGGGGGAGGCAAGCAGATGGCCGAGTCCGCCTTTCAACACCTGCTCATACCCTGAAAAGTGATGCTCGATCTTGTGGATAGCTTCTGCTATCACCTTATCGAATCGAGTATTTTCATGCCGTTCCCCTAGATCCTGTACGACGGACCAACTCACCAGGGTAAGCGACATAAAAATCACAAAGGTGAGAGTGGCGATAGCCGGTCGGGAGAGCGTGCGGCCGTCAAGGATATGTGTTTTGTGGATTTCTGTATCCATCGCTCAAGGCCGATGCTTCAATGGTCACGCTGAAATTCCTCAAGCTGGCAATCTAACCGACATCGGGTTTTACGGATAAATGGATAAGGGATACTAAAAATACCAAGTTTTACGTTTTGCGCGACCCCTCAATTTGTTAGAAATATCGAACGGGTTAAACAAAGAACCCCCGAAGCGGGTTTTGAGAGGAAGGGGCAGTTACCGTCCTCGAGGTGGAGGTAAGCGAGCATGGAAGAACAATATCTCTAGATCTCCACCCTCGCCCCCAGTTCGAGCACCCGGTTTGCCGGCAGTTTGAAGTATTCGGCGGCGTTGCTTGCGTTGCGCACCATTGCCGCGAACAGGCGTTCACGCCACAGGGACATGCCGGCGCCCGGACTGGGCACCACGATCTCGCGGCTCAGGAAGTAGGAGGTCCTCAGAGGTTCGAACACGAGGCCATGCGGTTCACACAATTCGAGTGCGTACGGCAGATTCGCTTCATCCTTGTAGCCGTACCGCACCGTGATCTGGTAACAGTTTTCCATCAGGGGTTTTATCGAAATGCGCTGCTCTACCGGCACCCAGGGAGTTTCCTGGTATGCCACCGTGAGGAAAACCACACGCTCGTGCAGGACCTGGTTATGGGCAAGATTATGCAGCAGGGCGTGGGGCACGCCGTCAGGATTGGCCGTCAGGAAAACCGAGGTACCGGCGACCCGTGTGGGGGGATGTGCGATGAGCGATTCGAGGAAGGATTGGAGCGGTATGGCGGCGGAACGCAGGTGTTCGACCAGAATTTGCCGTCCACGACTCCAGGTGATCATAATGAAAAAAATGACGGACCCGATTACGAGCGGGAACCAGCCTCCCTGGGCAACTTTCAGTATGGTGGCGGAGAAGAACGCGCTGTCGATCATCAGGAAAAACGCGGTTACCAGAATGCCCAGGAGGAATGGATAATTCCAGGCATAGCGGAGCACGAAAAAAGTGAGCGTGGTTTCGATAACCATCGTAGTCGTGACTGCTACGCCATATGCCGACGCAAGGTTGGAGGATGAACCGAATCCAACGACTGCCATGAGGACGACTGACAGCAGAGTCCAGTTGACAAACGGGATGTATATCTGGCCGATTTTTCGTTCCGAGGTGTGCCGGATCTGCATGCGCGGCAGAAAACCCAGCTGGATGGCTTGCCTGGTCACCGAGAAAACGCCGGAGATGACGGATTGCGAGGCAATCACGGTGGCCGCAGTCGCGAGCCCTACCGCGCCATAGAGTGCCCAGGAAGGAAACAATAGAAAGAAAGGATTGGAAATTGCGGATGGATTGGCAAGCAGCAGCGCGCCTTGTCCCAGATAATTCAAAGTCAGGGCGGGAAGGACTCCCCCATACCAGGCCAGCCGGATCGGCTTTGCCCCAAAGTGCCCCATGTCTGCATAGAGCGCCTCGCCGCCTGTCACTGCCAGTACCACAGCACCCAGGGCAATAAATGCCAGCCAGCCATTACTGAGGCAAAAAGCAAAGGCATGCACGGGGTTGAACGCGGCGACAATCTGCGGCGCGCCTGCGATATTAATCAAACCCACGAGTCCGAGGCTGACGAACCATATCACCATGACGGGTCCGAACAAGGCGCCGATTCCCCCCGTTCCTCGCTGCTGCAACATGAAAAGCGCGATCAGCACAGCCATGGTGATGGGCAGCACGTAAGGCTGAAGCAGCGGTGTTGCAACTTCAAGACCCTCGACCGCGCTCAAAACCGAAATGGCAGGCGTGATAACGCCGTCGCCAAAGAATAACGCTGCCCCGAAGGCACCGATCAGAAACAGAACGTTGTGCAAGCGCGGCCGGTCTTTAACGGATGAACTGGCCAGCGACAGCAGCGCCATGATCCCGCCTTCACCATGATTGTCGGCCCTCAGGATCAACGTCACGTATTTGAGCGACACCACGATCATGATTGTCCAGAAGATAAGCGAAATGATGCCGATCACGTTGCTCTCGGTGACAGCAAGTCCGTGGATGGGGTCGAAAACCGTCTTCATGACGTATAACGGACTTGTTCCGATATCGCCGTAAACGACTCCCAGCGCGGCAAGGCACAGCAGACCCAGAGGCTGGCGCTCGAGAGGATGTCCCGATGGCATCTGTTGATTCGTCATGTTGATTAACGTTGACTCAGCTCTTGCCTTGGACTGTCTTGAAGCAAGCAGATGGAAGAAAGGATAAATACTCTGCGGTTGTCAAACCACGAACTTCTTCTTTCGGTCTTTAGCAAGGAGGCCAGGAGTCTATATCCTTTAACGTGAGCATTTACTATCTTTCCGGCAGACGCGATACCGCATCTGCAATTGAGAGGAAACGGCTTTGCGCACATTTTACACGACCTGCGCATGCTGATGGCAAAAGCAGCCTTGAGGGCGTCCTGCCGATCCCTCGCACCCGCCTCTTTTTGGTTACCTCTTTTTGTTGGCTACCGAACCGACCCGGACCGCTCTCTTTCTTATTATTCGAGTCATCGTTTTCAGGATTGCGATTCCCCGCAGATCATGAAACTGATTAATTATGGGAGAGAACCATGGCCTATACAGATCGTGACACCTACAGCATGTACAAAAACTATGGTAAGGAAGGCAAGGGACCTGGTCCCCGTCTGATGGGCGCCGACACTCTGATCGGAGAGGACGTATACAACACCAGGGATGAAGACCTTGGCGATATCAAGGAAATCATGCTCGATATGAACAACGGCAAAATCGCCTACGCAGTGTTGTCCTTCGGCGGACTGATGGAAATGGGAGACAAGCTCTTCGCCGTGCCCTGGAGTGCGCTGATGCTCGATACGGAGAACAAGCGCTTCATCCTCGACGTGGATAAGGAACGCCTCAACTCCGCGCCGGGATTCAATAAGGACGACTGGCCCGACATGGCGGATACATCCTGGCAGAATACAATCAATTCCTACTACGGAACGAAGGCTTATACCGAGTCTTCCCGTATGAAACAGCCGACGGACAGCCCCGACACGCCGTACGAGCAGACGCCTTATGCAACAACCCAGACCTCGGGCAAGGATTCGGGCAGGGTCAGGTAAACAAGAGCCAAGACAATTGTATCCCCTGATACCCTTTCAATGCCTCATCTATTCTCCGTAGATACAAGAGAGGGGTGGAAAGTGCAACGCCCGCTACGTGGCTTGGCGTTGCGCGGTTTATCGGATGAAAGGCATAGCCGACAGTAGCAGCGCTATCTTTTGCTTTTAGCTCGATTGCTTCCAGAAACTGTATGGAAAAGCCAGAATCCAGCGAAAAACCTCTGATCCTCATCACCGGTTCTGAAGGCAGGATTGGCAGGGCAATTGCAGCCGAGCTTGGCGACAAATTCAGGATTATCGGCTTTGAGCAGGAATGCGACACCGATGTTGACTGCATCAGTGTCGATATATCTTCGGATGCGGCGGTATCGCGCGCGTTTCAGCGGTTGCGGAAAGATTACGGGCAGCGGATTGCGTCCGTCATCCATCTTGCTGCCTTTTATGATTTTTCGGACGAACCCGATCCCTTGTACGAGGAGGTCAATATAAGAGGGACGCGCCGGCTTTTGAAGGCGCTTGAATCGTTCGAAGTGGAGCAATTCATCTACGCGAGCACCATGCTGGTGCATGCACCAACCCAGCCTGGCCTGCCCATCAACGAGAAGTCACCGCTCGCGCCAAAATGGCCCTACCCGGAATCCAAGGTAGCGGCAGAAAAGGAAGTGCGCGCGTATCATGGACGCATCCCGTTTGTAATATTTCGCCTTGCCGGCGTCTACACCGACTGGTGCGAAGTACCCTCGCTCAGCACCCAGTTCCAGCGTATCTACGAACGCCAGCTGCAAAGCCATGTATTTCCTGGAGATTCTTCGCATGGCCAATCTTTTTCGCATATCAATGACATTGCTCTCGCTTTCCGGCTGGCAGTGGAGCGGCGCCTCCAGTTGCCCGAAGAAACCACGCTCCTGATCGGCGAGTCGGCGACCGAAAGTTACGAGAGCCTGCAGAACCTGATCGGTCAGTTGATTCACGGGACGCCGTGGGTCACGCATGATATTCCGAAATCCATGGCCGTTGTAGGCGCCTGGCTCCAGCTCCGGATCGAAGATATCGTGCCGGATGCCATCGACCGCGGGATTGAACCCTTTGTCCAGCCATTCATGGTGGCATTGTCCGATGATCATTTCGAGCTCGATTGTTCGCGCGCAAAAAAGCTGCTGGACTGGAGTCCGCGGCATATGCTGCGCGAGTGCCTGCCGAGGATGATTGCCCGGCTGAAACACAATCCGGCCAACTGGTACAAGCGCAACAAGCTGCCGTTGCCCCCCTGGCTGGAAGAAATGGAAAAAAGCAATCTGCCGAGCGCCGCGCTGATTGCCCAAAGCCGTGAACAGGAAAGGAACGAGCACAGGCAAAGCCTGTGGTGCCACTTTGCAAACGTCGCCCTGGGGTTATGGTTGATTGCGAGCCCGTTCACTTTCGGGCTGACGGAGTCCTGGATGATAAATGAGGACATCATGACGCCGAGCCAGCGGGGATCAGCGATGTCTGCAACCTGGATGACAGCAAGCGATGTCACGACCGGCCTGCTGATCGTGATATTCGGCTTTCTATCGCTGGCGCGTGACTACGGCTGGGCGCGCTGGATCACGGCGTTGCTGGGGGTCTGGTTGCTGTTTGCACCGCTCGTCTTCTGGACCCCGAGCGCGGCAGTTTATGCCAATGATACGCTGGTAGGCGCCTTTGTCATTTTATTTGCGGTGATCGTGTCACCTCCGCCGGGTATCGGAGCAGTTGCGCGCACCAATGGGCCGGATACTCCGCCGGGCTGGAGTTACAGTCCTTCCGGAATGACCAATCGTTTTCCCATCGTGGCGCTGGCATTCGTGGGGTTGTTTCTTTCGCGCTATATGGCTGCCTTTCAATTAGGTCATATTCAAGATGTCTGGGATCCGTTTTTTGGCGAAGGTACCGCCCATATCATTACTTCCTATATCTCCGAAGCGTGGCCGGTGGCGGATGCGGGCCTGGGTGCGACAGTCTATGTGCTGGAAATTCTCACGGGCGTGATCGGCGACAAGCGCAGGTGGCGGACGATGCCCTGGATGGTGCTGTTCTTTGGGATATTGATTGTCCCACTCGGGGCGGTCAGTATTTATTTCATCATCATCCAGCCGATTCTGCTGGGCACCTGGTGCACGCTTTGCCTTATTGCCGCAGCCGCCATGCTGCTACAGATTCCGTATTCCTTCGATGAGATTCTTGCCACGCTGCAATTCCTCCAGGATCGAAGAAGGAAAGGTAAGTCGTTATGGCACGTATTGTGGCACGGAGATACGATGGAAGACGGTGAACCGGATTACTCGGGCGGTTTCGAAGGACCGCCGCGAGCTGTGCTGCATGAAATCATGGCTACCGGTGTAAGCTTCACCTGGAGCATGTGGGCAAGCATCCTCATCGGTGTCGCCCTGATGTTTTCCCGCATCACCTTCGATACCGCTGGCACTGCCGCCAATAGCGATCATCTGATCGGCGCTCTCGTTGTCACCTTCTCGATCATGGCTCTGAGCGAAGTGGGACGTCTGCTGCGTTTGGCCAACATCATATTCGGCGCCTGGCTGATTCCGGCGCCCCTTCTGCTAGCTGGCTATACCGGACTGGGGGCGGCAGCCAGCGTCACAGCAGGCGTATTGCTGATCCTGCTCGCGCTGCCGGTTGGACCGATCAGGAGCCATTACGGCGCGTGGGATCGCTGGAATTCGATCGGAGCAGTACGGCGCAATTGACAAGACCGAGCCGATACCGGGCAGGATGCCAAAACTTTTAAAAGACGGCGAGCTTATCGACCTCCTGCCTGCAGTGTGTCGGGAGAAACGACGGCCTGGAGCAGTAGCTCCCCGAAGTTATGGTTCCCTTTTTTCTGGGCGAACCACCATATCGAACCTTTCCGGATGGTCCATTGCGCGGGATCGCCTGACATGAGCAAAGCGGCGACTTCTCCGAGCGTAGGCTGATGACCGACCACCAGCACCGCACCATTCGCATCGGGCCATCCTGTCGCATTCAGAACTGCCTTCGGGGAAACACCGGGACCGATTTCTCGGACTGTCTCGAAATCCTTGTCGAGTGCGGAAGCCGTTTGCTGGGTGCGCCGGGTCGGACTGACGATGATGCGCGTATTTTTCGGAAGCCTGGGCCTGAGCCAGGCAGCCACGAGATCAGCCTGTTTTCGCCCTTTATCGGTAAGTTCCCGTGCACTATCGGGAATACCCTCTTCAGCCTCGGCATGACGCCATAGTATGAGCTCCATGAGCTTCTCCTGAGAACTGTTGGTAATATCTGGAAGTATAGAGGAGATCGGCGCTTGTCGCGTTTGCAATCACGAGAGCACCTGGAGCAGGATGAGGGTTCTGTTACCGTTACCGTTACCGTCATCCTTGTATGTGATAGGCGGTATGCTTGCGAAGCGGGACGTTTTTTGACGAGCCGGCTATGAGGTAGAGGTAGTGAATGCAGCAGATCGAACCGGCTCAGGCAGACCCGGTAATGGCGGAATTACTCCCTGGCCACCCGATGGTTACGGGGCAGGCGGGTTGTAGGCGGACATGATGCCCGCCATTTTATCGATTAGGACTTCAACGCCGACATGGGGGCGCCAAAGTTGATGTGGAAAGGTGCTCCGTTGATTACCAGCGCCGGAACAGACTTGACGCCAGCCGCTTCGGCAGCCGGAATCCTGTCCTTTTGCTCGCCGAGATGTACGAGTTCAACCTCGTAGCGATCGGGATCCAGGGCTTCAGCAATCTGATGCTCCGCCTCGACACATACGGGACAGCCAGCGTGATAGTAGGTAGCAGGTGTTTTCATTGTCGATCTCTCCAAAAAAATAAATATCGATGGGGAACTGCCCCCACTCGCACTACCAATGGCTATGGTCATGCGAGTCCGACATTATAAACGCGGGCTCATCCTTGTGCCAGCGTCTGCCAGCGCTCCTCCATTGAGAAAGCGGAGGCAGCTGCATCTATCGATCATTCAGGAGGCTGAAGTGAAAGTGCCACTGAATAAAGCCTGTTTTTACTTTCGCCGCTGATTTCCGCAGCCAGCTTCACCGCCTGCTTGAGGGGCAATTCGTGCATCAACAGCTGGAGGGTATGGCGAGCCTGTTCGCTCAGCTCGGTTTCTTTCGGGCGATCAGCCTCAGGCAGAATGAGTACGAACTCGCCCTTGCGGCGGTCGGAATCAGCCTCCAGCCAGGCAAGCGCCTCCCCCAGTGCACAGTCATGAATGGTTTCGAACATCTTTGTCAGTTCCCTGGCAAATGTAATCCTGCGGTCACTTCCGAACACTTCCGCCATATCCGCTATACACTCCAGAATCCGGTGCGGCGCTTCGTAAAATATGAGGCTGCAGGGGTGCGGCTTCAGATTGGCAAGCGCCCGGAGCCGCGGGCCGCTGCTGGTCGGGAGGAAACCGTAAAACAGAAAATGCGGACTGGATATGCCGGCAACGGAAAGGGCGCATACCGCGGCGTTGGGGCCGGGAATCGGCACGACTTTGAAACCCTGCTCCCGCACAAATCTGACGATAAGCCCACCCGGATCCGAAATTGCCGGAGTGCCGGCGTCGGTAACCATGGCGACCGTTTTACCTTGCGAAAGAAGCTCGGCAATTTTTGTAAACAACGCGCTTTCGTTATGGCGGTGCAGGGCGAATAACGTTTTTGAGATGGCATAGCGTGTAAGCAGATGCTTTGTCGTGCGGGTATCCTCCGCCGCAATGACGTCAACCGCTGCAAGCACATCAAGGGCTCTCAACGTGATGTCGCGCAGATTGCCTATGGGTGTGGCGACGACGTATAACGTGGCGGGGATTACAGCTGTTTTAGATTGGTCCATGCAAGTGATTTCCGCAGTTCTTTTCCGAGGATGGTTACCGGTGACTGGATTTTAAAATATCCCCGGCGTTTGATTCCTCTGAAAAATTGAGTTGGATAACGAGAAATGAACCCTCGATCGAAAGGGAACCAGGCTGAGCGGTGCGCGGAAGCGTTTCTTGCAAGACACAAGCTTGTGCTGGTACAGAGAAACTACCGGTGTCGTTTTGGTGAAATCGATCTCATCATGCGCGATGGGGAAACTCTGGTGTTTGTCGAAGTGAGGATGCGTTCGAGCTGGAATTTTGGAGGCCCGGGCTCCAGCATCACTTTATCGAAACAACGCAGGCTGGTGCGTGCAGCCCGGCATTATCTGCTCTCGCTGAGAACCGAGCCCTGCTGCCGCTTTGACGCCGTGCTGTTATCCGGCAATGATGGAAGCGATATCGAATGGATCAGGAACGCTTTTGAGGGTAACTATCCGTAATACTGGTTGCGACGCTGGACTGACGCATCTCGCTGACATGGGCGCTCATTCCGTTTGAAATATTCTTTTTTTAAAGGCATCATTTTACTGGTTTCCCGAGATGCCTGTGGTGTGACCCTGAACTTTCAACACGCCGCCTGCCGTAGCCGGATCCTGATGTTTCTTTAACTCATAAGCATATTATTATACATTTATCGTTTATTGGGGGAATCGATGCAATATCTTGATTTGAGATCGCTCTTGCTGGTTTTTTTCCTGCTTCCGTTTTTGACTGGTTGCGGCCTGCTGGTCGCCGGAGGAATGGCGGCCGGAGTGGGAACAGGGGTTGCAATGTCGCTGGACCGCCGTACAAGCGGCATGTTTGTAGAAGATGAGAGTATCGAGTTTAGAAGCAATTGGCGTATCAATGAGAGATTCAGTTCGGACGTTCACGTGAATGTCACCAGTTTCAATCGGAACGTCCTGCTCACCGGTGAGGCGCCTTCTGAAACAATAAAAGAAGAAATTGGCGATCTTGTGGGCAGCGTTGAAAACGTGCGTGACGTAACCAATGAAATTACCGTCGGCGCGCCAAGCTCGTTTACTTCCCGCGGCAATGACACACTGATCACTTCTCTGGTCAAGGGGCGCTTTATGGACTCGGGCCGGTTTCAGGCCAACCACGTCAAGGTTGTCACCGAGGACAGCATTGTCTATTTGCTTGGACTTGTAAAGGAAGAGGAAGCGGAGAACGCCGTCGATCTTGCCAAGCGGGCCGATGGTGTCAAGAAGGTGGTGAAGGTGTTCGAGTACATGGAGTAGGCTTCCGGCCTGGTATTTGTTGAAGAAGACCGGTCGATTTTCCGGTTCCGCACCGTGGGATGACTGTCTTTTCGCACACTCTTGATGCTTTCTGCCCTCCATATTGCGCAGCTTGGCAAACTGTTTCCACCAGATCGAGTCTATACCGATCCGGTGGAATGTTATGCGTACGCGTACGATAATACCCGGAAGGTTTTTCCGCCTGATGCCGTGGTATTTCCGTTGTCCGCCCTGGAAATTCAGGCAGCGGTAAAATTCTGTAACGAGACCAGGATTCCGCTTGTACCGCGGGGGCGGGGCACCGGCACCTCTGGTGGCAGTCTCCCGGAATCCGGTGGAATTGCGTTATCGCTGGAACGGATGGTGCGCGTCGTCAAGGTTGATCCTGCCAATCGCGTACTCGTTGCCGAGCCGGGGGTCATAAACCAGACAGTCCAGGATATTGCAAGAGCGCATGGTTTCTTCTGGCCCCCGGATCCCTCCAGTGCGGCTTTTTCGAGTATAGGGGGAAACCTTGCCACCTCGGCCGGCGGGCCGCACGCGGTAAAGTATGGAACCACCCGCGATCATGTACTGGGAGTAAAGGCGGTCACCGGCAAGGGTGAAGTGATCCGGACGGGTTGCTATACGACCAAGGGCGTTGTGGGGTACGACCTCACCCGGCTTCTGATAGGCTCTGAAGGGACACTCGCGGTCATTACCGAGGCAACCCTCAAGCTCACCCCGCTTCCGCAGGCACTGGGAGGCGTGACAGCCTGTTATAGCGACCTTGCCGGCTGCACCGATGCCATTGTCCGGATCATGGCGCTTCCGCAGACCCCCAGTGCGCTGGAGTTTCTCGATGCCGGCTCCCTGAACCTGATCAGGGGGCGCTTCCCCGGTATGCTTCCTGCCGAGGCGCGGGCCATGCTGATGATCGAGGTGGATGGTACCGTGCACTCCGTTGCAGAGTCACGAGAGGCTGTCCTTGAGGCTTGCGGCGGCAGCACATTGCTTCACGCAGCTCCCACGGCGGATGCTGCCACATTATGGCGAGCGAGAAAGACCTTATCACCGCTGCTGCGGGATATTGCGCCAAAAAAAATCAATGAGGACGTAGTCGTGCCGGTTTCGGCTCTGCCAGAGTTTCTGCAGGGACTCACCAGGTTGAGCACGAAGCATCGCCTTTCCAACGTCAATTTTGGCCATGCCGGCAACGGCAATATTCATGTCAACTTGCTGGTGAACCCGGAGTCCATGGATGAGATGCAGCGGGCGGAAATGTGCCTGAACGAGATATTCGACCTGGTCATCGAACTCAATGGCACTTTGTCAGGAGAGCATGGTGTAGGCAGCGAGAAAAGAGCGTATATCGGAAAAGAAATCGATCCCGCCACTATGGAGCTCATGAAGGAAATCAAGCGCGTGTTTGATCCCAACAATATTTTGAATCCCGGGAAACTGTTTCCATAGACACCGGCGTCCGGCTTGCAAATCTGCTAACCCGAGGTTCTCAGGAGTTGGGAGATATCGTGCGCGAAGACATCAGCGCCTTTGTCATTGCTGACGTATAACCGCAGCTTCCCCTTTGTATCGTAGATGTAGGTTCCGGTGGAGTGGTCCACGCTGTCATGCTGATGGGCGCCGCCTTGTTGTTTCTGGTAGACGACGTTAAATTCTTTGGCGGTCTTCTTTATCGCACGTTCGTCGCCATACAGGCCGAGGAAGTCGGGATTGAAGGCAGACAGATATGCCTTGAGAACTTCGGGGCGGTCGCGCTCAGGATCGACTGTAATAAACAGTACTTGCACACGCGCTGCATCGGCGCCCAGCATATCCATTGCTGCCGCAAGATTGCCCATGGTTGCAGGGCAGGCATCGGGGCAATGAGTGTAGCCGAAAAATACCGTGACGACCTGTCCCTTGAAGTCGGCAAGGGTTCGCATCTTCCCGTTGTGATCGGTGAGATTGAAATCCTTGCCGAAATCGGCGCCGGTGATGTCGGTCGAAAGAAAAGCCGGCTTTTCCGTCTTGCTACATGCTGAAAGGAGCGGTACCACCAGTAGCGCCGCTGCCAACCATACTACAAGTTTGTAATAGTGCGGCCGATGCCTCACGCATGCCCCTTAGAAACGTATGTAATGGTCTACCAGCAGTACGGCAAACAACGCTGCCAGGTAAATGATCGAGTAGCGAAACGCGCTTCGGGCCAATTGATCACTGTAGTTGAGGTAAATTTTTACTGCATAGTATAAAAATATCGCATCCAGCACTATAACGCCGACCAGATAGATAAGCCCGCTCATTTGCGTGGCATAGGGCATCAATGTCACCGCGATGAGTATCAGCGTGTACAGCAGAACATGCAGGCGCGTAAATTTGTCGCCGTGGGTTACCGGCAGCATCGGCATGCCGACCTTTGCGTATTCCAGTTTCCGATAGAGTGCAAGCGCCCAGAAATGAGGCGGTGTCCATGCAAAGATGATCAGAAACAAAAGCAGGGCGTCAGCCGACACTTCACCTGTCATCGCAGCCCAGCCCAGAACTGGCGGCATCGCGCCGGAAGCGCCACCGATGACGATATTTTGCGGCGTCATCGGCTTCAGGATCACAGTGTAGATAATCGCATAGCCGACAAAGGTTCCAAGCGTGAGCCACATGGTCAGCGGATTGACCAGTTGATGCAGTATCAGCAGACCCGCGCCGCCGACAAGCGCCAGGAACACAAAGGTTTCAGGCGAAGTAACGGTGCCTCGAGGGAGGGGACGGCCGCGCGTGCGGGCCATGACAGCATCGATTTTCTGCTCGACGAGGCAGTTGACGGCTGCGGCAGCTCCCGCGACGAACGCTATACCTACCGTAGCAAAGATGAGCGTGTCCAGGGGTACAGCGCCCGGAACGGACAGAAACATGCCTATAACGGCGGTAAAAACAATAAGCGATACAACTCGCGGCTTGGTTAACCGGTAAAACTGCTGTACGCGCGAAGCAGTTTGCTGCCAAGCAATACTCGTTGTAGACATAACGTTCGTCTCCTAATTATCGCGGGTTCTACGCCCGCCGTTTCGACAAATCAATGTGAATCACGACCAGTCTATGTGTAAGAGCAGTTCCCGCTGCTCACATTCAATCCAGTTGCCGTATCTTTCAGTGTTTCATATCCGTACCCATCGCATGTTCCAATTGGGATACCTTGAGCAACCGCTTGATGTCTTTCGCCATCTTTCCGGGATCAGGATCCTTTGGAAACCGCATCATCAGGTTTCCGATGGGGTCTATCAGATAAATATGATCATGCTGCGAACCGTTGGCCGGCACTTCCTTGAGCAGTTCACTGTTTTTCGCCAGGATGACATGCATTCCCGCGTAGTTGCTCAGTACTTCCGGGGAAGGCTTCTGCTCGTCATCGATCAGCCACAACCGCTCTATGCGGTCCATTTCAGCATTTTGATAGGTACGCACCTGACGCATGTAATAGAGCTTCTTCCGGCATTGCTCGTCACACGCACCCGCATCGATCGACATCAGCACCCACTTGCCGCGCAGGTCGCGCATGCGGAAAATTGTCTGGTCCGTGTCGTTCAGCCCTGTACCTTTCAATTGCCTGACCTCGATCAGGTCTCCGTAATTTACGGGCTGCGGCCGCACATTCCAGAAATACAGTGCATAGGAGGCTATAAAGGGCGCGCTGAATATCAGCGCCAACAGTATCAGCGTCCGTCTATTCTTTCTAATAACGCTCTCGTTTGACACTTAGCACCAGATAAATAATCAATACGGCGAGAGCCATCGCAAACCATTGGAAGGCATACCCGATATTCTTGGCCGAACCGGAATCGGGTCGAGTCCATTCCCGCACCAAACCATCATTCGTTTGATCTCTCTGCAATATCATTACCGGTTGCAGCTTCAGACCAGTACTGCTTCGATAACGTTCGAGGTCCAGGTTTTCCCATACCTGGCCGGATATCTGATCCGGAGATAATTCCAGGGTTTTTTGCATTGCTGTCGTCCCAATGCCCGAAACGACAATCCTCCCTCCTGGCGTAGCCACTTCCGGCAATTTACTCCGATCGCGGGTTGCAGCTATCCATCCCCGGTTTACCAGAACGTGCATTTCGCTGTTACCAATCCTCAATGGAGCTACGATCTGGTAGCCGGCGATCCCCTTGTATATCTTGTTATCAAGATAGATCGTATATTCCGGCACGTATTCGCCCCGTGCTTCAACCTGGCGATACTGAAAATCTTCAAGCTTTACCGGATGATCAGGGAGCGTAATTGCGGGCTCCTGTGAAAGACGGTCGAGCCGCTCCTGCCGGGATTCCTTTTCCTGAGCTCGCGAGAGCTGCCAGTTACCAAGTTGCACCATGATCGTTATCACAGCTATTGCCGCTACTGTTGACCATAATCGTGGCGTAAAACGCCAGCCTGAAATAGTCATTGGATAGGATGCAAAACTCGGCTAAACTTCTTTCTGAAGACCTAACAATTCCGGGATCAAGCCTTGAAAATCGTTATCGTACTGCTTCTGTTTCTCATATTTGCCAGCCTGGGATCCGCGCTCTACTATCTGGTCAAGGACAAGGGACATGACACACGTGTTGTCAAGTCTCTGACCTTACGTATTGGGCTTTCGCTTTTTCTGTTCACCCTTCTGATGGTTGGCACTTACTTCGGCTTTATTCCACTTTGAACCAGGATGGTTCCCCATCCTGGTCATCTGGCTGCCCTTCTTATATCAGCCAGTATACAAAGATGAACAGTCCCAGCCAGACTACGTCCACGAAGTGCCAGTACCAGGCAACCCCTTCGAAGCCGAAATGATTCTCGGGTGAAAAGTGGCCCTTCAGCACACGGCACCAGATGACGAACAGCATGATCGAACCCAGCGTTACATGAAAACCGTGGAAGCCGGTCAGCATGAAGAACGAGGCGCCATAGGCACCGGTGGAGAGCTTGAGGTTCATTTCCGAATAGGCATGGCCATATTCGTAGGCCTGCAGGCCCACGAACAGGAACCCCAGGGCGAACGTGAGGAACAATCCCAGCTTGAGCTGCCCGCGCTTGTTCAGCTTCAATGCCCAGTGTGCCCAGGTGACTGTCACGCCCGAGGTCAGCAGGATCAGGGTATTGATCGCGGGAAGGCCCCAGGGCCCCATGGGCATGAATTTCTCAGTGATGCCGGGACCTGCCGTGGGCCAGTCGGCGGTGAAGTCCGGCCATAGCATTTTGTTGTCCAGATCCGCCAGATCCGGCACGGAATGCATGCGCATGTAGTACAGTGCGCCAAAAAAAGCCCCGAAAAACATGACTTCCGAGAAGATGAACCAGCTCATCCCCCAGCGGAAGGATTTATCGACCTGCTTGTTGAATTTGCCGCTCTCGCTTTCGCCGGCCACAGTTCCAAACCATCCAAACATCATGTAGACGAGTATGGCAAAGCCCGTCGCCAGCAATCCGTAACCCAGGGGAATCCGGTTGACCGACAAGGCCGCGCCGAATCCCATGAATAACAGCGCTAGTGACCCTGTAATGGGCCAGGCCGACGGCGCTGGAACGTAGTAGTGACCTCCTCCTTGTTGGCTCATGCTCTTTCTCCTGCGTATATAAAATTGATTCTAAGTAACTACTTTAACCACTATTATCAAGCTCATGACGAACAGGGCGGCACCTATAAGTCCTCCGATGATTACCTGCGCCGGCGTCAATGAACTCGCATCGCTGTCGAGGTCACTCTGCTTGCGCACTCCAAAAAAAGCCCAGAATACCGCTTTTGCTATCTGTAGCCACGTTCCTTTGGGCGGTTGCTTGTTATCGTCTTTCAAAGCTGGCTCGCGTTGATATCCAGGCTGGCAGTATTATCGTTACCCAACTCGAAAAAGGTGTACGAGATGGTAACCGTATTGATATCGGCGGGCAGGTCGGGCTCGATCAGGAACTGAACCGGCATTTGCCGCACCTCTCTCGGTTTCAATACCTGCTTGCTGAAACAGAAGCACTCGAGTTTTTTCAGGTGCTTTCCCAGTAACTGAGGGCTGTAGCTGGGTATCGCCTGACCGTTGATCTCCCGATCGGAGTTGTTTCTCACCTCGTAGATCACTTGTGTCAATTCGCCCGGATGCACGCGCACGCTGGACTGCAGAGGCTTGAACTGCCAGGGCAGCCCCCGTGTGTTGGCATCCAGTTCCACCGTTACCCATCGAGCCGTATCGACCTGGGTATTTTCCGCCAGCGTATCCGCCTGTAACAGATTATTGAGACCCGTAACTTCGCAGATCTTCTCGTAAAAGGGAACGAGCGCGAAGCCGAAACCAAACATGATTACAGTAAAGATCAGCAGTTTCCTGAGTACGACAGAATTCGCTTCAGTTACGTTCATCACCAGTTTTTTACAATAACCGCAACAAAGAGTGCTATTACAGTCGCGAGCAGAAAGAGGGCTGTTCTGATTGCACCGCGCCTTCTTTCTGCATCGTCCTTCATGTTATTCCCCAATTCTTAACGAATAACTGGAGGAGTTTCGAAACTGTGGTAGGGAGGGGGCGACGGCAAGGTCCACTCCAGGGTCTTCGCACCTTCCCAGGTCTTGGCGGGTGCTTTTGCACCACCACGAATGCACTTCAGCACCACATACAGGAACAGCAACTGGCTCAAGCCGAATCCAAAGGCGCCAATGCTGGAAATCATGTTGAAGTCCGCAAATTGAAGCGCATAGTCGGGAATGCGCCGAGGCATGCCGGCAAGCCCCAGGAAGTGCTGTACGAAGAAGGCAAGATTGAAGAAGATCATGGACAGCCAGAAATGCCACTTGCCCAAAGTCTCGTCGTACATGTGACCCGTCCACTTCGGCAACCAGTAGTAGGCGCCGCCAAATATCCCGAACAGCGCGCCGGACACCAGCACATAATGGAAGTGGGCAATAACGTAGTAGGTATCCTGTACCTGAATATCGATCGGGACAATGGCGCACACGACACCGCTGAATCCGCCGAGCGTAAACAGAAAGATGAAGCCGATGGCAAACAGCATGGGCGTCTCGAAAGTCATGGAGCCGCGCCACATCGTAGCGGTCCAGTTGAACACCTTCACACCGGTCGGCACCGCGATCAGCATGGTTGCATACATGAAGAACAACTGACCCGTTACCGGCATGCCTGCGGTGAACATATGGTGCGCCCAGACGATGCAGGAAAGAATGGCGATGGAGGCAGTTGCATACACCATCGAGGAGTAGCCGAACAGCGGCTTGCGCGCGAAGGTCGGAATGATTTCAGAAACAATGCCAAACGCCGGCAGAATCATGATGTAGACTTCCGGGTGCCCGAAAAACCAGAAGATATGCTGGAACATCACAGGATCGCCACCACCTGCGGCGTTGAAGAAATTGGTGCCGAAGTTGCGGTCGGTCAGCAGCATCGTCACCGCACCGGCGAGCACCGGCATGACCAGCACCAGCAGATACGCGGTAATCAGCCAGGTCCACACGAACATGGGCATCTTCATCAGGGTCATGCCCGGCGCGCGCATGTTGAGAATGGTGGTGATGATGTTGATCGAGCCCATGATGGACGAAGCGCCCATGATGTGAATCGCAAAGATCGTCATATCCATTCCCATGCCCATCTGAACAGACAACGGCGGATAGATTGTCCAGCCTCCGGCTGGCGCTCCGCCCGGAGCAAAGAAGGAACCTAGCAACAGCAGCGCCGCGGGAGGAAGCAGCCAGAAGCTCCAGTTATTCATTCGCGCGAAGGCCATGTCGGGAGCGCCGATCATCATCGGTACCTGCCAGTTGGCAAAACCGACGAAGGCCGGCATGATGGCGCCGAAAATCATTACCAGCCCGTGCAGGGTGGTGAGCTGGTTGAAAAATTCGGGATTGACGATCTGTATTCCCGGTTGAAAAAGTTCGGCCCGAATGGTCAGCGCCATCACGCCCCCTGTCAGGAACATGATGAAGCTGAACCACAGATACATCGTACCGATGTCCTTATGGTTCGTGCTGGTCAGCCAACGCATCAAGCCGGTGGGATGATGATCGTGGGCATGCGCAATGTCGTGATCGTGTACTGCTGCCATGGTTTCCTCCTTGAGGCTATTATCTGTGTTGATTGATTTCGGATGGCTGGACGGCATCGCCTGTCGAGTTGCCGAAGGAATTGCGCTGGTAGGTGATGACCGAGGCAATATCCACGTCCGACAGATGCTTGAATGGCGCCATTGCCGTGCCGCTCTTGCCATTCATGACGATGTTGATGTGGCCTTCCTTGGGCCCGGTGGCAACCTTCGATCCGGCGATGGCAGGGAAAGTCCCTGGCACACCCTGC